>MRWF01028586.1_pt1 | contig 319825 bp, 295 predicted proteins | sample 1013331 | NCBI WGS metagenome assembly MRWF01 (sample SAMN06117577, study PRJNA244670) | biofilm metagenome | biome: Water; feature: Cathode Biofilm; material: Biofilm; isolation source: microbial consortium enriched at the cathode of a solar microbial fuel cell | place: USA: District of Columbia...
GACGTTCTGCTGGGGATAGCGGCGCGGCGGTGCCGCGATGCATGAAACAACTTGCCGTGAAAAGACGCCGCGCCGCTATCCCCAGCAGAACGTCCGGTGCCTTGCTCTGCCATCTCATCCCCCTGACGCAGTGCAAAATGTATTTTTTCTTATGTGCGGTTGTAAGGGGTTTTCCCCGCAAGGGGAAGAAACGAGTACCCTTTTTTGAAGAGATCGCGGCGCTCACTGCGGCATTGACGCCCCCCGCGCCATGGGCGAGTCTAAAAGCCAATCTGTCCGGAATTCTGGGAAAGCCCTCATGATCAAGCCGACATCCGCCTCCAAGCCTGCCGGAAATGCCCCGGCGCCGGCGCCTGCCCCTGCCGCGGCCGCCGCGAATGAGGACTCGCCCGAGGCCGGTCAGCTTTACCGCCTGATCAACAAGCGCCCCAGCCGCTCGATTCCTTATGTTGCAGCCCTGCTCAGTCTCTTTGCCGCCGGTGCGGTCCTCGCCTATATGACCGGCCGGTTCACCGGGCCCGCCGCCCTGCCTTCGACATTGGCGGAGGCAGCGCCGCTTCTGGCCGCCGTGCTCGCCCCCGTCATCATTATCTGGCTTTTTGCCTGGCTCATCTGGCGCGGGCAGGAAATGCGGCTCATGGCTGAAGCGCTGGCCCGCACCGCTCTGCGCATCACCGAACCGGACGAAACCGCCCGTGAGCGCGCCAAGTCGCTCGCCGCCTCCGTGCGCCACGAACTTCTCACTTTGCAAAACGGCATGGATGCGCTCCTCGCCAATGCCTCCCATCTCAGCCAGGAACTTGCCGAAAATATCGACACGGTGGACCGCAGCGCGACGCGCACGGAAATGCGCACCGCCGATCTCGTGCGCGCCGTGGAAGAAGGCCGCGCCAGCCTCGACGCCATTTCAAAAGCGCTCGGGAGCGAAGCCGATACGGTACGCAAAGCGCTGCGCGAGCAAAATGACGATGTGCGCGCACTCACCGGCAGCGCCGAAGAGGTTTTGAAAGACGCCGCCGAAAAGCTGCGCCTGCAGACAGAAACCCTTGCCCGCGTGAGCGAGGCGGCGGCAACGGGCGCGGACAGCACCGCCACCATGCTCGACAAACAATCCTCACGTCTGGAAGTCGTGGCCGAAAGCGCGCTTGGCAAGGCAGACACGCTTGCCCAGCGTTATGAAAAACAGCGTGAGACGATGCGCGAGACAGTGGAGGGCATCGAAAAAGAACGCGAGGCGCTGGACGCCGCCTTTACCCGCCAGCGCGAGACGATCGAAACCACGACAGAGGCGCTGCGCGCCCGCACGAAGGAGATCAACGAAAGCGTTTCCAAATTCGCCTCCGAGCTCGACCATGCGCTGGAAGCGGCGGACAAACGCGCCAAGGCGCTGGGCACCACCTTCAAGCAGGAAGCCGGCGGCATGAGCGGCGCCGTGGAAGACGCGGCGAAATCGATTACCGAGGCCGCCGAAACCGCCTCGCATAAAATCGGCCAGGCGGCTGGCGCCATCCGCGCTTCCTCCCATGATCTCGAAACGGGCCTCCAGGGCACGACCGGCACGATCAGCAGCGCCTATAAAGCGCTGCGCGAGGAAGTGGACGCCCTCTCCCAGAAAGTAGAAAGCAACACCGCCGCGCTGAAGGAAACGCTGGAAACTGAACTTGCGGCGCTGACGGGCCGCTTCGGCGAGGAAACGGCGGGTCTGGAGAAAGCCGCCAAGGACACGATGACGGGCATCCACGATCACATCGAGGAAAAGTCGAAAGACGCCCGCGAGACGCTGCACGATGCCGCCGTCGATATGGAAAAGCTGTCGGAGCAGCTGAACTCGGCCATGTTCCGCCTCGGCGGGGCGGCAAAAGATGCAGGCCGCTCGCTTCATGAAGCAACGGACGATCTGCAAAAGCGCATCGACGAGTTGCCTGCCGAGGCAACCGAAGGCGCCAAAGCGCTGCGCGAGGTGATCGAAGAACAAATCGAGGTGCTGGCCTCCATCGCCGATATCGTGGTGCGCAATGCCCGCGTCTTCGACCGCACCGCCGCCGTTGCGCCCCGCTCCCCTGCCGCCCCGATGCCGCCCTATCGGGGCGAGCCTCTGCCGCCTGCGCCGGCGGGCATGCAGGCCGACAGCCGCTGGAGCCTCTCGGATCTTTTAAGCGCGGCGCGCAAATCCGAAACGAAAGAAAGTGAGAGCGCGCGGGGCCCGCAAAAAGGCGGCGATCTGAGCCGCGCCTCTTTGCATATCATCGAGACGCTGCAATCGCTCGCCATCGATCTCGACCGGGCGCTGGAACAAAGCCCGCCGCCCGAGCTTTGGCGGCGTTATCATGGCGGGGAGCGGAACATCTTCACCCGCAGGCTCTACAATCTGCAGGGCCGCAATCTGCACGACAAGATTGCCGAGCGCTATGAAAGCGACCGCGAATTCCGCCAGCATGTGGACAAGTTCATCGGGCTTTTCGAAGAACTGCTTTCCGCATCCGCCGACAACGACCGGGAAAACATTCTGCTCGACACCTACCTCACCTCCGATACCGGCAAGGTCTATCTCATGCTTGCTCAGGCAAGCGGCCATTTGAGCTGAGGAATCTTATGGGCGTCAGCGCCTCTCCGCCTTCTCTTCTTCATGGGCATCCACGGCATCATGGGTCCATTGCGCAAGCTCGCCCATAATGCCGGTCAGCCCATTGTCGAATTCGAGCACCAGTGCCTCGACCCGTGTTTCATTCGTCGGGCGCACCGCCTCGAAGGAACGCGAAGCAACGATCCGGTCATTGGGATAATCGATCAGCCGGGCGTTCAGAACGATATGAACGTTCTTACCCGCACCGCTTTCATTCTCGACACCGAAAGCGCGCAGCTCCAGGCGCAGCTCGTAATCCGGTTTCAGCCCGGCGCCCTTGCGCCCGACGGCAAGGAACTTGCCCGTATTGTCGAGCGAGGCCACGGTGAGCGCCTGAACCATACGCGGCGCCCGGTCCGTCCAGCGGGCATCGGCGAAATAGCTCACTTCATTGGGGGTGGGCAGATAAACGATCCGGTTCGTGTCATAAGCGGCCGGTGAAAAAGGCTCGGCCACGACGATCTGCGCCCGTGTCGGCTCTTCCTGCGGCATGGCGGGTTTTGCCGCCGTCAACACGAAGATGCTGGGCGGCTCGCTATCGGCAGCCGAAAGAACTGCGCAGCCCCCGAGCGCCAGGAACAACAGACCCGCCGCGCAAAGCTCCCCTATCCGGCCAAGCCTACCCGTTATCTGTTTCATTATTCTGCCCCTTGATATTCCGGCACGTCATTGCCGAGGAGAAAGGCCCCCGGATTGTCTTCGGCCCGCGCCACAACCCTGTCGAGATTGCGCACCAGCTCGCGCATCTCTGCGATCAGGAGCGGCATCTCGCCAAGCCCCTCGCGCGCAAACCGGTCGATGGAGGCGCGGTTGCCTTCCACGATGCTTTCAAACTGCTGGCCGAGCTGGCGGTAGGAATTGGCCGTGGCGCGCGCATCGGCCACGAAACGCTTCACATCTTTTTGCAAGATCTCGTCGGCCCCTGCTGTAATGCTTTCCACATTGCCGGAGATTTTGTTCACGTTTTCCAGCGTTTCCTCCAATGCATCGGAGCTCGCGGCCAGTTTTTCCGAAACCGTGTTGAGATTGGTCATGATCCCGGTGACGTTCTGATCGTTCCGCTGCACAAGCACCCGCAGATCGTGGATAAGTTGATTGGCGTTATCGACCGCTTCGGGCGCGCTGGTGAACAATTGCTGGATGGTGGATTTTTCCGCTTTGATGACGGGATAGTCCTGATCGCTGCCCGCTTCCAGCGGCGGCGAGCCGGCCGAGCCGCCTGAAAGTTCGATAAGCGCGACGCCCGTCAGGCCGAAAAGCTCAAGCCGTGCTTCCGTATCTTCTTTCACGGGCGTGCGCGCATCGAGCTCGACAAGCGCCACCACTTTGCTCGGATCGTTGCGGGCAAGGCGCAGATCCACGACCTGGCCGACCTGAATACCGTTATATTGAACGGTGCCCGATTTCGTAAGGCCAGAGACCGAGCCTTCGAAAACGATCTCGTAATATTCATAGGTACGGTCGAGCTGAAAGCGGCCGATCCAGAGCGCAAAGAGAAAGATCGCGGCGATACCGGCAAGCGCAAAAGCGCCGATCAGCACGTTGTTCGATTTGATCTCCATCAGATGAAGCCTCTTTCTTGGCAGTGACATCCCCGTGTCATATCCGCTTCCCCTACCCGGCCTTATGCCTGCCCCTGCGCCTTACGCGCGGAGCGCCCGCGCGGGCCTTTGAAATATTCGGTAATCCAGGGATGGTCGCTCGCCATCATATCCTCGATCGTGCCGGTGAGGATAACACGTTTATCCGCCAGCACCGCGATCCGGTCGCAGGTCGCGTAAAGCGTATCAAGGTCATGGGTGACGAGGAAAACGGTAAGCCCCAGCGCCTGCTGCAACTCTTTCAAAAGCCGGTCGAAAGCCGCCGCGCCGATGGGATCGAGCCCCGCCGTCGGCTCATCGAGGAAAAGAATTTCCGGATCAAGCGCCAACGCGCGGGCAAGCCCCGCTCTTTTGCGCATGCCGCCTGAAAGCTCGGAAGGGTATTTCGACGCCGCATCGATGGGCAGGCCGACAAGGCGCACTTTCAGCGCCGCCAATTCGTCCATCATCTCTTCGGGCATATGCAAATGCTCGCGGTAAGCGACCTGAACGTTTTCAGCCACGGTGAGAGCGGAGAAAAGCGCACCGTCCTGAAAGAGAATGCCCCAGCGCTGCTCTAGCGCCTGACGTGCTTCCTCGTTCAGTTCGGAAGGCTCCTCCCCCAGCACGTTGATATGCCCCGCTGCCGGGCGGTTAAGCCCGACAATCGTACGCAGAAGAACCGACTTGCCGGTCCCCGAGCCGCCGACAATACCGAGAACTTCTCCTTTGCGGACTTTAAGATCGAGATTTTCATGCACGACATGATCGCCGAACTGCGTGCGCAGTCCCCTCACATCGATAACGGCCTCATCCTGCATGCGTTAAATCCCGACTGCCGTGAAGAACATGGCGAAAAGCGCATCAAGGATGATGACCATGAAAATGGATTTCACCACCGATTGCGTGGTCTGCTGGCCGACCGATTCCGCGCTGCCCGTCACCTTCATACCGCAGTGACAACCAATAAGCGCAATCGTGATGGCCATGAAGGGCGCTTTGAGCAGCCCGACCCCAAACGTCCAGAAGCCCGCTGCCTCCTGAAGGCGCACGAGGAAGACGCCGGGCGTCGTATCGAGCAGCATCCAGACCGTCACCGCCCCGCCGAGAAGCCCCATAATATCGGCAATAAAGGTGAGAAGCGGCAAGGTCAGCACCAGGGCGAGCACACGCGGCACGATCAGCATTTCGACAGGGTCGAGCCCCAGCGTGCGCATGGCGTCGATCTCCTCGCGCATCTTCATCGAGCCGATTTCCGCGGCAAATGCGCTGCCGGAGCGGCCCGCAACGATGATGGCGGTGAGCAGGATGCCGACTTCCCGCAAAAAGATGATGGCAACAAGATTGACCGTATAAACGTCCGCGCCGAAACGCTTGAGCTGCTCCGCCCCTTGCTGGGCGATGACCGCGCCGATGAGAAAGGTGATGAGGCATACGATTGGCAGCGCGTCGAAGCCCGCCTTTTCCATATGATGGATGAGAGGCACCAGACGTAAGCGCCGGGGCGATTTCACCGCCCGCCATAGCGCCTGCAGAAACACGCCGAAATACCCGACAAGCCCGCGCACTTCCTCGCCCGTCGCCAGCATCGCATCGCCGATCCGTGCAGTAATTTGCACGGCAAGAGGGCGCATATCATGCAGCGTGTCGGGGCAAGCGCCGCGATTGGCCTGAACGGTGGCAAAAAGCGTCTGAAACTCGCTGCGCAACCCTTCAAAGCGAGGGGTCAGGCCTTGCGACGAGAATCGCGCCGCCGTGCGGTCGATAAGCCAGGCACCGGCCGTATCAAGCCGCGTCACATTCTTGAGATCGAAAACCACCTCCGCCCCGCGTGCCCGGGCAGCGGAAAGCTCTTCCAGCGCGGTATCGAGCGCGGCAGCCTGCCGTACGGTCCAGTCACCGGACGCCAGAAACATGAAACCGGAACCGGTTTCCTCCGTTCTGAAGTTAGGCGTCTGGCTCATATCCCCTCAATACGCTAAGTTGCCCGCACAACCGTAGTTTTAACTTCAAATCCGGCCCGCGTCACCGGGCCGCATGAATTTGAACCCTACCCGTTCTAACTTCGTTGTATAAAGTCTCATCCTGATGCGGAGAATGGCGCGGTAGAACGCCCCGGGACCATAACTTTAGAGTGCAGAGGACCAAAACGATGAATTTCATGAAGATCGCCATGATTGCCGGCGCGGCACTCGCCTTCAGCCAGGCAGCCTCGGCCGACGACGCGGACATTGAAAAAGGCGCGAAAGTTTTCAAGAAGTGCCAGGCGTGCCACACGCTTGAAGAAGGCGCTGCGGACAAGATCGGTCCGAATCTTTACGGCATTTTCTCCCGCGGTGTGGCTGCCAAGGAAGGTTTTCGCTATTCCGACGCAATGATGGAAAAAGCGGGTGAAATTGGCTCCTGGGACGAAGAGAATCTGGCAACCTATCTTGAAAAGCCGCGCGATTATGTGCCCGGCACCAACATGGCGTTTATCGGGTTGCGCAAGGAAAGCGACCGCACCAACCTGATCGCATACCTTAAACAGGAAACGGGCGCCGCTGAATAAGCGGACACCGCTTACGTTTTTAAACCGGTCCGGGTTTTCATATCCGGGCCGGTTTTTCATATCCGCTTCCGGCGCAGCTGACCCCGCGCGATAAGAAGGGTCAGGAGGAAAGCAGGCAGGTAAAGCCAATAAGGATCGATCCTTTCCTGCGCTACTTCCGCGCCGAGCACTTGCCAGTCGAAACCGACGCCGAGCTTTTCGGCAGGCGAGGCAAAGCGCACGAGATCGACAAAGGTCTTGCCCTCTTCCTGCCTGAGATCGATACCCGCAGCGCCAAGGCGCTCACCGGCGCTGCCCGGTGCCCCGAGCGGCAAGCGGATCGTACGGCGAACAAGATCGCCCTCGAAAGTTTCCCCCTCAAAGACAAGCGCCACGCTTTCTCCCGCCGGCGCGCCCTCGATAAGCGGTACCGCTTCTTCATAAGAGATGCGCTCAAACGGCGGCACGACTTGATCGACCCAATAGGCCGGGCGCAGCAGCGTGAAAGCGATAAGGAGCAGCACCGCCCCTTCCCAGATTTTCAGCCGCGTGAAGAAATAGCCCTGCGAGACGGCGGCAAACAGAAGGACACCGAGCGTGGCTCCGAGCGCCGTCAGTGCAAAATCGAGCGGCCCTTCGATACCGATCAGCAAAAGCTTCGTATTGAAGATAAAGAAGAAGGGAAGGATGACGGTGCGCAGCGAATAGCGGAAGGCCGTAATCCCCGTCTTTATGGGATCACCGCCCGATATCGCCGCCGCTGCAAAAGAGGCAAGACCGACGGGCGGCGTTACATCCGCCATGATGCCGAAATAGAAAACAAAGAGATGGACCGCAATGAGCGGCACCACAAGCCCGGCATCCGCGCCAAGCTCCACCACCACACCCGCAAGAAGCGCCGACACGACGATGTAATTTGCCGTAGTCGGCAGGCCGAGCCCGAGAATGAGGCTGAGCACCGCGACATAGACCAGCATCAAAATGAGATTACCGCCGGAGAGAAATTCGACAAGCTCGGCAAGCCGAAGCCCCACGCCCGTCAGCGACACGGCACCGACAATGATGCCGGCCGCAGCCGTTGCCACAGCAATCACGATCATGTTGCGCGCGCCGGATTCAAGCCCGTCCCAAATCGTGCGCGCGCCTTCTTTCAAGTCGCCAAGGCGAAAGCCCCGCCCGGCAAAAAGCGAGATGAGCACATGCTGGGTCGCGAGAATGACCATGAGCCCCACCACCGCCCAGAAGGCGGAAAGACCGGGCGAAAGCCGCTCGACGACGAGGCACCAGACAAGAACGGCAATGGGCAAAAGGAAATGCAGCCCCTGGCGCACCGTCTCCGAAAACCGGGGAAGGAAAGGCGCCTCGCCCTCAAAAAGATCCGTATCGCCCACGCCCTGGCTGTCTTCGTCCCGCGCGGCGGTATAGACGGCGCCGATATAAAGCGCGAAGAGCACGCCCATCAGTACCCAGAAGGCACCGGCGCCCAGTCCCTGAATAAGCTCGACAGTGAAATAGGCAAGACCGAGAAAAACCGTGATGCCGGCCAGCATCAAACCGGCGCGCACAAGACGCATGGGCAGAGCCGGAAGCGGGTCCGGCCTCTCCAGGAGCGGCATATCCGCCTTCACCGCTTCCAGATGAACGATATAGACGAGCGCGATATAGGAAATGACAGCGGGCAGGAAGGCATGGGTGATGACATCGACATAGGAAATGCCGACATACTCCACCATCAAAAACGCCGCCGCGCCCATGACGGGCGGCATGATCTGCCCGTTGACGGAGGATGCAACTTCCACCGCCCCGGCCTGCTCTTTCGAAAAGCCGACCTTGCGCATGAGCGGAATGGTGAAGGTCCCCGTCGTCACCGTATTGGCGATGGAAGAACCTGAGACAAGCCCCGTCATGCCGGAGGCAAGCACCGCCGCTTTTGCCGGCCCCCCGCGCATATGCCCGACAAGGGAAAAGGCAAGGCGGATAAAATAATCCCCTGCACCGCCCGTCTCAAGCAGCGCGCCGAAAAGCACGAAGAGGAAGATCACACTGGTCGAAACACCGATGGCGATGCCGAAGACGCCTTCCGTCCCCAGCCAGAGATGGCTCATGGCGCGGGAAAAAGACGCGCCTTTCCAGGCGATAATGTCCGGCGCGTAATTGCCGAAGAAAATATAGGCAAGGAAAAGAAGCGCGACGATGACGATGGGAGGCCCGAGCGCGCGGCGGGCAGCTTCCAAAAGCAGCAAAAGCCCGAGCCCGGACACCGCAAGGTCGAGATCGCTCGGCAGGCCCGGCCGCAAAGCAAGCCCGTCCCGGAAAATAAAAAGATAGGCCGCAGTAAAAGCGCCGAGCGCGCCCAGCCCCCAATCGGCAAGGGGAATGGCCTTGGCGTGTTTCTTGAGCGCGGGAAAGCAGAGAAAGGCCAGCAACAGCCCGAAAGCCAGATGGATGGAGCGGGCATCCGTATCGTTCAGCACCGGAATGACGGAGGCGGCAATAAAAGGCAGCGGCGAGGCATACCAAAGCTGAAAGAGCGACCAGAGCACGGCCAGCACGGCCACCGCCTTGCCGGGCACGCCGCCCGCCGCCCGCTCCCCCTCAAGCTCCCACAAAAGCTCTTCATCCGGGCGGGTATGGACCTTGCCTGCCGGGCTGCGCGGCTCGCTCATTCTTCTTTTCTCCGCAAACCCCGTCAGAAGGGTAAAGGCTTACTCGATGAGGCCCGCTTCCTTGAAGTAGCGCGCCGCCCCTTCATGCAAGGGCGCGGTGAGCGCGTGTTTCGCCATGCCTTCTTTCGTCAAAGCCTGGAAAGCCGGATGCAGCTTGCGGAAATCATCGAAATTCTCAAAGACCGAAGAGGTCAGATAATAAACGACATCCGCTTCCACATCCGCCGTCGAAACAAGCGTGGCAGCAACGCCGAAGGTCTGCACATCCTCCGGATTGCCCTGGTAAAGGCCGCCCGGAATAGTGGCGGGCGCATAGAAGCTGTTTTCTTCGATCAGCTTTTCGACTTTCGGCCCGTTCACGTTGATCAGCCGCGTCTCGCAAGTCGTCGTCGCTTCCTGGATCGAACCGCTCGGATGACCGACGGCAAAGACGATCGCATCCACTTTGTTGTCGCAGAGCGCCATGGACTGTTCGGTGGAAACCAGCTCGGAGGCGAGCAGGAAGTCGCTCAGTTCCCAGCCATAGGCTTTCATCAGCACTTCCATCGTGGCCCGCTGGCCGGAGCCGGGATTGCCGATATTGACGCGCTTGCCCTTCAAATCCTCAAAAGAGGAAATGCCTGCATCGGCGCGCGCCAGCACGGTGAAAGGCTCAGGATGCAGCGAGAAAACCGAGCGCAGGTTTTCCATCGGCCCGGCATCAGTGAACTGCGAGGTGCCTTTATAGGCATGGTACTGCCAGTCCGACTGGGCAACGCCGAGCTGCAGTTCGCCCTGACGCAGCGCATTCAGGTTGAAGATCGAACCGCCGGTGCTTTCCACCGAGCAGCGGATATTGTGCTCCTCGCGGGTCTTGCGGGTCAGCGCGCAAATGGCGCCGCCGGCCGGATAGTAAACGCCGGTCACCCCGCCCGTGCCGATGGTCACGTACTGGCGCTCCTGGGCGCCCGCGCCTGCCGCGCCGGCCACCAAAGCGATAATTCCCATAAATAGAGCTGCCAGACGCGCCATTTAACACTCCCTAGATGTGTTTTGTTCCGTTTCACCCCTATTGATGGCAGCAGGCTTGCCATATGGCAACCGCGCCTCAGGCTCCACGGGGCTCATTTTACCGCCGATTTTTGGAACAAATGCTGCAAGTCAGCCCTTAAGTCATGGTCCCGTGTTCCAGATCGGGACAATGGATATGGTGCAACCCGGGCCAAAAGCCCAGACCTGAGTCAAGATTATGCAGCCCTCGGCCTTGTTCAGACGCCTAGCCTGGTCCCTTCCGGTCCTCATTGTGGCCGGATCGCTGGCCCTGTCCATTTATGACCCATTGGGGCTGCGCACCCGCATGGCCGAGATCTCCTTCGACCTTATGCAGCGCTTCGAGCCACGGCCTGCCGGTCATCCAGAAGCCATTTATATCGACATCGACGCGCAGACCGCCGAGCGCGTGGGTACCTGGCCCTGGCCGCGCCCGCGCCTTGCCAAGCTCCTGGACGCCGTGCATGGCGCGGGGGCCAGCGTCATCATTTTGGACGAAACCCTGGAAAGCCCGGACCCGACCTCGCCGGAACAGGCGCTCGCGCAATGGCCGCCCTTTCCCGCCGATGCCGACGTCATGGCGGTGACGCAGGCGCTGCGCGCCCTGCCCGATCACGACATGGCGCTGGCTGCGAGCCTGCGCCGCGCCCCGACCGTACTTTCCATCACGCCCGGCAAGGGCGAGGCCCGTAAGCCGCGCAACACCGGCTGGACACTGACGGCAACGGGCGGCGATCCTTACGCCCATCTTCCCGCCTTCACCGAATGGACCGGCAATCTGAGCGCGCTCGACCGGGCGGCGGCCAGCATCGGCGTGCATCTGCCCTCGCAGGCACGCACGGATATGGTCCGCCATTTGCCGCTCTTCGCCAATCTGCGCGGCGATCTCATGCCTGCGACCGCGCTTGAAGCGCTGCGCCTGAAAGAAGGGGCAAACGCTTATGAGATGCGCCTGCGCACCGCGCCGACGAAATACGACATCACCAATCTGGGCGGCATTGCGTCCATCACCATTGCCGGCAAAACCATCCCGACGCTGCAGGACGGTTCTTTCCCGCTTTATTTCCGCATGGAGCGCGAGGGCGCGTCCGTGCCCGCCTGGCGCTTTCTGGAAGACGGGGCGGATGCGGCGGACCTGAGCGGGCGCATCGCAGTCATCGGCGTTTCGAAAAACGGCATCGACAAGTTCCACACCACGCCCATCGGCCCGCTGCCCTCCGGCGCGATCATCACCGAGGCGCTCGACCAGATCATCACAGGCACCATGCTGACCCGGCCGGAATGGGGCCAGGGCGCCGAGATGCTGCTGATCGGCGGCGGCAGCCTGCTCATTTTGCTGATCGTGCTCGGCTCGCGCCGCTACCCCTGGCCCATTCTGTTCACGCTGCTTCTGACGGGCGGCGCGGCCTATGGCACCTGGTATGCCTTCACCGAGAAAATGTGGCTCCTGCATCCGGTGCAGCCCATCGCGACGCTGCTGGCCGTCTATCTCGTCTCGGCCATGCTGAACCGGCTGCGGATCGATGCGGAAACCCGCTTCATCGAAAACCAGTTCACGCACCGGTTGCCGAAGTCGAAACTGAACAAGCTGATCGCTCAGCCGCGCCGCATTCCCCACAAAGGCACGGGCGTGGAGGTGACCTCCATGACGGGGGGCCTGCGCGGTTTCAACATCATCGCCGACCGGTATCTCGCGGACCCGGAAGCCTATGCGGATATTCTCAACCGCTTCTTCACACCGGCGACGAAACTCGTGCATGACAGGGGCGGCATGATCGAACGCTATATGGGCGAGACCATGCACGCGGTCTGGAATACGCCCTTCCCCACCAACGATCACGTGGCGCGCGCCTGCGACGCAGCATTGCGCATGACCGAACAGCTCGACGCGCTCAACGACTTCCTTTTGGAAGATGCGAGCCGGCTCAACATGTCCTATGTGCCGCTGTCGGTTTCCATCGGCATCGATTCGGGTGAGGCGATTGCCGGCAATCTCGGCGCGGACCACAATTTCGATTACGGCGTTTCAGGCGAGCCGGTGACCTTTGCCAATTATCTGCAGCGCCATGCCCGCCACTATGGCCCCGCCATCATCGTGGGCGAAGGGGCTCAGCGCATTCTCGGCGATCGTTATGCACTGCTCGAGGTCGATCTTATCGCCACGCCGCGTCACCCCAACGGCTCGCGCGCCTTTGCGCTGCTGGGCGATTCCATCGTCCGCGCCAGCCCGAAATTCCGCGCGCTGCAGGAAGCCCATCAGGCGCTTTTCGAAGCCTACCGCCATCAGCGTTGGGCCGAGGCCCGGGCTGTCATTGCCCAGGCGCGCAAGCTCAACGGGGCCATCGAAACGCTTTACGATCTTTACGAGCAGCGCATCGCGCATTTCGAAGCGAACCCGCCCGGCCTTGCCTGGAACGGGGTGTGGTACGCGGGCCGTATTTAATCCCTCGCCCATTTACCGGGCCTTTGCGCAATCACCCTTGGCGGGCGCGCAAAGGCCCGGCATGATGCGCCCATGCGCAACCTGACCGTCACCATCGAAGCCTGGCCCATCAAAGGACGCTTTGCGATTTCCCGCGGGGCCAAGACCGAGGCGGAGGTGATCGTCGTTACGCTGGAAGACGGTCCTCATCAGGGGCGCGGCGAATGCGTGCCTTATGGCCGCTACGGCGAAACGCTGGAAAGCGTTGCCGCGCAGATCGATTCCATTGCCGATGAATTTCAGGAAAAACCGAGCCGGGAAAAGCTGATGCGGCTCCTGCCCGCGGGCGCGGCGCGCAATGCGCTGGACTGCGCGCTTTGGGACCTGGAAGCGAAATGGGCTGGCATGCCCGTTTGGCAATTGGCAGGCTTGCCGAAACCCGAACCGCTCACCACCGCCTTCACACTCAGTCTCGATACGCCCGGCGCCATGCATGAGGCGGCAAAGAGCGCGGCAAGCCGCCCGCTCCTCAAAATCAAACTTGGCGGGGACGGCGATCTTGAACGGCTTGCCGCCGTGCGCGAAGGCGCGCCGAAGGCCGATCTCATCGTCGATGCGAATGAAGGCTGGGCGCCGGACAATCTGGAGCGTCTTTTAAGCGAGATCGCCCCCTACCGCGTGGCGCTGATCGAACAGCCCCTGCCCGCCGGTGACGATGCCTGTCTTGCCTCGGTAAAAAGCCCCATCCCGCTCTGCGCCGATGAAAGCTGCCACACCTCGGCGGACCTCGTACGTCTTGCGAGCCTCTACGATGCCGTCAACATCAAGCTCGACAAGACGGGCGGCTTCACCGAAGCGCTGCACACGATCGAAAAAGCGCGCGGCCTCGGTATGGAGATCATGATCGGCTGTATGGTGGGAACATCGCTGGCGATGGCGCCGGCCGCCCTGCTTGCCGCCGGCGCCGCCTTTGTCGATCTGGATGGCCCGCTGCTCTTGGCGAAGGACCGGGAGCCCGGCCTTCGCTATGAAGGCTCGGTGCTTTTCCCGCCCGAAAGGGCACTTTGGGGATAGGCCCAAAGCGCCATTCCATCAGATATCGATCACGATCTTGCCGAAATGGCTGGCGCCCTGCATCAGCTTCAGCGCTGGCACGATCTCTTCCAGCGGATAGGTCTTGTCGATCACCGGCTTGATGTCGTTCTGCTCCACCGCGCGCACCATTTCCTCGAAATGCTGGCGGCTGCCCACCGTGATGCCGGAGATTTTGGCGTTCTGACCGAACATCGCCGCGACATTCATATCCTTTACGAGACCGGAGAGAATACCGATCACGGCAATATGCCCGCCGGTGCGGATCGCCATGATGGATTGCGGGAAAGTTTCCGCCCCGCCTACTTCCACGACATGATCGACGCCGCGCCCGCCGGTCAGCTTGCGCGCTTCGCTCGCCCAGTCCGGCGTTTTTTTGTAGTTGATGAACTGATCGGCGCCGAGCGCCTTGGCCCGGTCCAGTTTTTCATCCGAGGAGGATGTGATGATGACATGAGCGCCGGCGGCCTTGGCAAATTGCAGCGCGAAAATCGACACACCGCCGGTGCCTTGCACAAGCACCGTGTCGCCTGCTTTCAAATTGCCTTCCACGAAAAGCGCCCGCCAGGCGGTGAGCCCGGCACAGGGAAGACAGGCCGCTTCCGCCGGCGTCAGGTTCTTCGGCGCTTTGGAAACGCCATCGGCGGAGACACAAACATAATCTTCCGCGCAGCCATCGATCGGCCCGCCGAACGAGGTGGCAAGCGCGGCGGGTGTCGGCGGACCCGAAAGCCAGCCCTGGAAGAAAGACGGGCAAACAAGATCGCCCTTTGCCACGCGGCGCACCCCGTCGCCAAGCTCCACCACTTCGCCGCAGCCATCCGACAGCGGGACGAGCGGCAAAGGGTAATCCCCGCCGAAACCGGAAGTAATGGCGAGGTCGCGGTAATTCAGCGAGGCGGCCTTGAGCTTGACCAGGATTTGCCCCGGCCCAGGCTTCGGCACATCCCGCTCTTCAAGTTTCAGATTGTCCAGCCCATAGCTTCTGGAAATCACGGCGGCGCGCATGATCACCCTCCCTCATTGCGTCTTATTGAATATGGATAAGACCAATGTGACCGGGACGACGCGGATTTCAAGCCAAGCTTTGCCCTGCCGTAGCGTCAACGCGGCGTGTTTTTTAAGCAGGAAAATACGGAGCCCACAAAGACCGAATTAAAAAGGTCTATCGCCCTTGATCTGGGTGCGGTGCATGACGCGACGGCTAGAGGCATCGAAACTGTCGCGCCGGTGGATGGTGCAGCGATTATCCCAGATCAGAAGATCGCCGAGCGCCCATTGATGGGTCCAGGCGAATTTTTTCTGTTCGCAATGCGCCCAAAGCCGGTCGAGCATTGCATCGCTTTCGGACGCGCTCAGCCCTTCCACATAGGCATTGCGGCGGCGGCCGAGATAAAGCGTCTTACCGCCGGTTTCAGGATGCGTGCGCACCATGGGATGCATCTCGCCCGGCATCTGGCGGATATCCGTGACGCTTTCAAACCCGGCGCGCGTTTCCCCGACACTGGTCGTGCTGGCATCGTGAAAGCAGCGGTGTCCGTCGGCAAAGGCGCGCAGATCCTCCGGCAGCTCTTCATAGGCTTTGTACATATTGGCAAAGCTCGTATCGCCGCCCGTGGGCGGGATTTCGAGCGAGTAAAGCACGCTCGCCTTGGGCGGCGCGGCCACATAAGACATATCCGTGTGCCAGTCGGCTTCCTTGTCGCCGAGCGCGCCAATGGGCCGGCCGTTTTCCTTCACATTGGAGATGATCCAGATTTCGGGACGTGAAAGCGCCTGGCTGCCCGCCATATCCGTCGCGCTGGCCGGCGCCATATCGAGCTCGCCGAAATGTTCGGAAAAACGCACGAGATCGTCGTCGCTGATTTTCTGCCCGCGGAAAAGCAATACCTGATGGTCGAGCCAGGCCTGCTGCACGGCTTCCATGTCGCTCCCGCTCAGCGGGGCGGAAATATCTATTCCCGAAACGACAGCGCCCAGCGCGGCGCCCGTCGGCACAACCTCGATTGCCATTCCTGCTTACTCCTTTAGGCTGGGGCCATCATAATCATCCGGCAGGCAATTTCCAGATAGGCCGGGGAGCGGCAAAGAGCCACCCCAAAACCGCCGGCACACCCGAATTTGAAGACACAAAGCCTGAGGACGAAACGGCAGATGAGCGAAGGGAAGATGGACAAAGCCGCCTATAAGTCCCGGCTCAAGGAACTGCAGAAACGCCTCAATCTTCTGCAGCACGCCATGGCGCGCCAGGGCTTAAACGGGATTGTGGTGCTGGAAGGCTGGGACGCGGCGGGCAAAGGCGGCGTCATCCGCCGCATCGCCTGGGCACTCGATCCGCGTCATTTGAAAGTCTGGTCCATCGGTGCGCCCTCGCCTGCTGAAAAGCGCCAGCACTGGCTGAAACGCTTCTGGCAGCGCCTGCCCGATGAGGGGGAGATCGCCGTCTTCGACCGCTCCTGGTACGGGCGCGTGCTGGTGGAACCCATCGAGGGCTTTGCAAGCCGGGAGGAAGCGGCCCGCGCTTACCGGGAGATCAACGAGTTCGAGAACATGCTCACCGATGAAGGGCTGCGCATGGTCAAACTCTTTCTCGATATCACCCCGCAGACCCAGTACCGGCGCTTTGAAAAAAGGTTCCGTTCGCGGCAGAAGCGCTGGAAAATGACCCGCGAGGATTTACGCAACCGGGCTCGCTGGCGTGAGTATGAAGAAGCCTATGAGCGGATGATTGCCGAAACCTCGACACCTGCCGCCCCCTGGGTGCGGATCGATGCGAATGAAAAACGCGCCGCCCGCCTCGCCTGCCTTGAAGAAATTCTCAAAGTGCTGGGCGCCGGGATCGACGTGACGCCGCCGCCGGCCGACCCTGAGGTCAAAGCTTTCTTCGATGATAGGAAGAACACAAAGCCTTAAGCCGCCTCGACAAGAAGCCCCCCCTGCCAGCGCCGCCAGGTGATAAGCGCCGCTCCCGCTCCCATGAGGGCGACACCGGCCATGACATAAAAGCCGGTGCTCTGCGCTGCTTCATAAAGCGGCCCCGACAGTGCCATGAAGCCTGCCATCATGATGCCGCCGGAAACCGCCGCATAAAGGCTCTGCGCCGTTGCTGCAAGCTCAGGGGCAACGGCCCGTGCAATGAAATGCATGGCGCCAAGATGCGCCGCGCCGAAGCTGAGCCCGTGCAGGGCCTGCGCAAAACAAAGAACGGCAAGACCGGGCTCCTGCGCGGTAATAAGCCAGCGCAAGACGCCGGCCCCCGCCGCAAGAATGACAAGCCCCACGGGCCCGAAGACCCGCGCAAGCCATGCGGAGGCCATGAAAAGCGAGATTTCCGCAACCACGCCAAGCGCCCAGAGAAACCCAATCAGCGTTTCGCTGAGCCCGAGCCGCTGCCAGTTGAGCGAGCCGAAAGCATAAAGAAAAGCATGGCTCGACTGAGTAAGTCCTGCGGCAAGCACGAAGCCGAGAAAGACCGGATGGCGCAGCACTTTAAGCGCATTCGCCCAGGAAAGCGGCGGCGCGGTACTGTCCTTGCGCCCCTCGGCGGGCAGCAGAAAGCCGATGGAGAAGGTGAGTGCAATGCCGAATAGCATCGCCGCCAGAATGTGGTTCTCCCGGCCCGGCAAAAGCCACCAGCCCATCGCATAGCTTGCCACGATGAAGCTGACCGAGCCCCAGAGCCGCACCCGCCCGTAATCCATCCCCTCCTCGCGCACGGCGCGCATGGCAAGGCTCTCGGTCATGGGAATGATGGAAGGATAAAGCGTCATCAGCACAAGACTGATGAGAAAGATGGGCAGAAACCCGTCCGCCAGAAAATAAAGCGCGGCGGCGCAAAAAGAAACCGCCGCCAAAGCCAGTATCATGCCGCGCCGGTTCTCCGCCCTGTCCGCCAGAAAGGCGAGCGCGGGTCCTGCCAGAATGCGCAGCAGCATGGCGCCGGAGAGCACGATGGAGATTTGCGCGGGCGTCAGCGCCTGCGCGCCCAGCCATACCGGAAAGAACGGCAGATGGACGCCGGGAAAAATAAAAACGGCGGCATAGAAAAGGCCAAGGCGCGCGGCGAGCGGCAAAAAAATCTCCCTGTCCGCATAAGAGCATGACAGGGAGACTACAGAGGCGCTTTGAAATGTCTATCCGATAGAAGGATAAGGCAGTTTGCGCTTTTCCGCGGCCTGGCGCAGGAACCCCCAGATGCGCGCGCCAAGCTTGCGCGCGGGCTGGCTGTCCAGTTCTTCGAGTGCCGCTTGCAACTCGATCAGAAGCGTTTTGAGCCGGTCGTTTTCTGCATCGAGATCGGAGATGAGCAACGAGGCTTCCCGCCCCCCCGCTGCCGCGCCAAGACGCTTTTGCAGATCGCCAGGCAGGCCAAGCCCGCCCGTCTCTTCGAAAATGGCGCGCATCTCGGCATTTTCTTCGGCGCGCAGCTGCGCCCCGCGCTCGAACTCCGCCGCCGACATGAACATCATGAGACCGATGACGGAGGTGTTGCCCACCGCATATTCGGCGGTGAGGTTCGGCGCGACTTCCAGAAGAAGCTTGCCGAAGGAATGTTGGAGAACCAGAGGAACATCGGGTTTCATGCGGCTTCCTCCTCGGCAATTTCCTGCATGCGTTTCGACAGGAGCCGGTTATGCACATCCGTGCAATACCAGCTCGACAACGCCATGACGGGATCGGTGTTGTTACCCGCCTGATATTCCTTACCGGCGGAAATCCAGATCGCAAGGCCTTTGACCATGGCGAAGATTTCCCACCAAGCAAAGGCTTTGGGATCAATCGTGAGACCGCTTGCCTCTTCCCAAAGCTTCAAAGCCTCGGCGCGCGGCAAAAGCCCGCCCGGCTTTTCTTCATTCTCGAATGCCCATAGCGGGTCGCAGGCCCAGGCAAGATCCTCCAGAGGATCGCCCAGATGGCACATTTCCCAATCGAGGATCGATTTGATCTCGCCTGCATCGTTGAAGAGGAAATTGCCGGTGCGGTAATCCCCATGCACGACGCGCAATTCCTTCGGCGGTGGCGGCGGATTGCGCCGCAGCCAGCGGATCGCGCCTTTGGCGATGGGCTGGGCGATCAGCGTGTCCTTATCAATCTCCCCTTCCCAATAATCAAGCTCGCGCTTCCAGCATTCCTCCGGCGCAGGCTTTTCCATGCTTTCCCCAAGGCCGATGGCGCCCGGGTCCTGCGCGGCTATCTTGCCGAGAATGGTGAAGAATTGCGGGCCGATCTTCGGCGCAAGCTCGCCGTAAGGATCGGGCGAGAATGGACTTGCCGCCTGGCAGCCTTCGATCTGCTCCATCACGAAGAAAGACCGCTCGAGCCATTTCTCATCCGTTTCCAGGAAAAGCGGCTCGGGCACCGGCACGCCGGTCGGGTGAAAGGCGCGGTAGGCATTGAACTCGAGATCGCGCTCGGTCTCGATCAGGCTTGCCACAGGATCGCGGCGCAGGATGAGCGGGCGCGACACCTCTTTCCCCCCCTCCTGCCAGCGCGCGGTCAGGCGGTAGGTTTCCCGGCTCGCCCCGCCATGAATACGCGAGATGCCTTCCACCGCGAGGGCGCTTGCCTGCGGCATTTTGTGGGAAAGATAAGCGGCGAATTTTTCTGCGATTTCTTCCATCACCTTCTCCTTATGGCGCCATGTCGAGAAGGTCTTTGAAACCGGAGGGCGCATGCGGGCCGATGATGAGCTGCTCGAGAATGCCCGCCCCCTTCTGCACCGGCTTGTCGCCGTCCTTCATTTCCGCTTCCACAAAGGCCTGAATGTGCAGATAAGGCGGCACGCAGGTGTCGATATCGGCGGTCTTGAAGCAATCGTAATCCACTACAAGCTCGCCCTTATAGCCGCCATGGTTCCAGTCCGGATTCCCGTAGCCGAGTCCGGTCATGTAGAAATTCCATTTCGGCGTAAGCTTAATGTCGATCCGGCTGCCGTCATGACGCTGGAAATGCAGCTCCGCGGCTTTTGCGTGGCGCGAGCCGGACTGGAAAGAAATGTCGGACCAGCAGCGGTCCATTTTTTCTTCCTCGCCCGCGCCCGTGGGGCAGAGAACGGCAGCCGTGTTCCACGCATCGCCCTTGGCATCGGCATTGATGTGGTAAAGCGTGATGGCGTTTTCGAAATTGAGCGGCGACCAGATCCAGTAAAATTGCGGCTGAGGCGGCGGCGCCACGGGTTGCGGATCGGAGGCGCCGACCGGGCGGATGCCCCAGGAGCGGTCGCGCGTGCCGACGAACTGATCCTTCTTCACTTCGATGCGCCGGCCCTTAACCTCGATCCAGCCCTCGTAAGAACCGTTCTGGGTCATGCGTGTATAATCCATGAAAATGCGCGGGCCCTGCCGGTAGGTGAAGCGCGGCTCTTCCAGCGCGCGGGCGCGGCCGCGGAACGTGATATCGGCTTTGAAATCATGCTCGGCGCTATCGACCGTGATGCGCAGCGCCTGAAGCGGCTCGATGACCTCCACCGCAATGGGGCCGACTTTCGTATCCAGCCGCTCCATGTGAAGCACGCGGGAGGCATGGATATTGTGCTGCACGCCATCCACGACGACGGCGAAATTCGCATCCATGACGTTGAGATGCGGATAGACACCGAGACCGCAGCCGAAGAAAACGCTGCCATCCCAGTTGTAACCGTTGAAGAAATAGCGGTCGTAAAAATTCCGGTCCGTTCCCGAATAAGCGATTGGTTCGGGGGTTTGGTGGATCGGATACTCATCCCCTTTCGTGAGCATCAAGGCCTCCCTGTTCTCCGGTTTCGTTGCCCGGTTTGCTTTTGATTGCAGGCAGCATGGCGCGCGGCTGCCCATGGGTCAACTTGACTGGGCGGCTCGGAAAATGACGTCGCGTAACGGTCGAGCCAAGCACGAACGCGCGCTCCCCGTCCCGGTGCGTGCCATTCTGCTACCCATTTCCGGCGACGCTTTTCATGAGTCTTTGCGCGTCTCCCGGGGGCAGGCTAAGAAGAAGCAATGGCAAAACGAAAGACAGGAGGCGGCCCATGAAACTCTGGCTCATTCTCGGCGCAGTAAACGGCTTCCTCTCCGTGGCACTCGGCGCCTTCGCCGCGCATGGACTGGCCGGCAAAGTGGGCGAGAAGGAACTTGCCGCTTTTGAAACCGGCGCGCGCTATCACATGTATCACGCGCTGGCATTGCTGGCCGTTGCCTGGCTGGCCCAGCACGCTTCCGCCTCGCTGACCTACGCGGCGGGCTGGGCTTTCCTTGCGGGCATGATTCTTTTTTCCGGCTCGCTTTATTATCTCGGCATCACCGGCAGCCGCGCGCTTGTGCTCGTCACGCCTGTGGGCGGGCTCGCCTTCCTCGCAGGCTGGGCGCTGCTTGCCGCAGCGGCAGCGGGGCTGAAAGCGCATCCATAAGGAAAGCCCGCGCAAGAGGCTGGACTTACGGCACATGCCTTGCCAGAATTTACTAGACTGCGGTCCAGTCATGGGGCCCAGTCGCGCAATTGCGCGGCTGGAGGAAGGCTGAAAGGCCGGGAGGAAAGATGAGCCGCATTATCGTTCTGGGCGCCGGAATCGGCGGGCTTTCGGCTGCCATTGCGCTGGCAGGCGAAGGACATGAGGTCACGGTGATCGACCGCGACCCGCCGCCGCCCGAGCTTTCCGCCAATGCCGCCTTTGACGAATGGCAGCGCCGGGGCGTCGGCCAGCTGCGCCACAGCCATGCCTTTCTCGCCCGGCTCTATCAGCTCATCCGCGAAAACCACCCCGCCCTGCTTGCCGATCTTCTGGAGGCCGGCTGCCGCGAGCTGAAATTCGCCGATACCGTGCCCATGCCGCTCGTCCCCTCTTACGTGCCGGCAAAGGGCGATGAGCATCTGACCATTCTTTCAAGCCGCCGCACGACGCTTGAACTCATCATGCGCCGCTATGCCGCCCGCCAGCCCGATGTCACCTTCCGCACCGATGAGGTGGTGGAAGGTCTGATCGCGGAAAAGAATGCGGACGGTCAGGCCGTCATCCATGGCGTCACGTTACGCTCGGGCGAAAAAGTAACGGGCGATCTGGTTGTCGATGCGATGGGGCGGCTCAATCCGGGCGCCGGCTGGCTGAAAGAACTCGGGGTTCACATCCGCGAGGAAGATGCACCTGCCGGCATCGTCTATTTCACCCGCCACTACCACATCAAAAACGGCATGAGCGAGCCGGAACGCACCGCCGCCCCCGGCGCCGCCGATCTCGGCTTCCTCAAATTCGGTGTCTTTCCGGGGGATAATGGCTGCTTCTCCATCACCCTTGCGGTACCCGAGGTCGAGCGCACGCTCTCAAAAGCCATTCTGGATACGGAGGTCTTCGACAAAGTCTGCCGCTCCATCCCCGGCCTTGCCCCCTGGCTCGAAGAAGAGCGCACCGAGCCGCGCTCGAAAGTCTTCCTGATGGGCAATCTCTTCAGCCGCTGGCGGCATATGACCGAGGCGGGCAAACCCCATGTGCTGAATTATTTTCCGCTTGGCGATTGCCACATCCGCACCAACCCGCTTTACGGACGCGGCTGTTCTTTCGCTGCCATTCAGGCGCATATCCTGCGCGATGTGCTGCGGGCCGAAGACGATCCGATAAAACGCGCGATCGCCTATCATGCAGCGACACGCGAAGAGATCCGCCCCTATTACGACAATATGGTCAAACAGGACCTCGGGGCGATCAAACGCGCGCGCAATGAACTCACGCCGGGCTATAAGCCAAGCTTTAAGGCGCGGCTCATCAAACGCTTCACCGAAGACGGCATCAATATCGCCATCCGCTCCGATATCCAGCTTTACCGCGCCTTCATGCAAGGCTTTCACATGCTTGCCCATCCCACCGCCTGGCTGCTGGAAAACAAAAAGAATCTCGCCAAGGTCTTGTGGGTCTGGGCGCGCGGGCGCAGATGGAACCGTAAATACTACCCGCCCCGCACAGGGCCGGAGCGCACAACGCTTTTCAACATGCTCGGCCTTCCAAAAGACGCCGATCTGATTACGGATCAAGCCTGATCCCAACAAAACACAGGACGCAGCCATGACCCAGGCACCCGCCATGCCCGATCCCATTTTCGTTGAAACGAACGGCATCAACATGGCCGTCTATGAAGCCGGGCCGAAAGACGGCGTGCCGGTCGTACTTTGCCATGGCTGGCCGGAGCTTGCCTATTCCTGGCGCCATCAGATCCCGGCGCTTGCGGCGGCAGGCTTCCGCGTCATCGCGCCCGATCAGCGCGGCTACGGGCTGACAGGAGGGCCGAAGGGCGAGGAAAACGTCCCCCTTTACGACATCGAACATCTGACGGGCGATCTTGCCGGTATGCTCGATGCGCTTGGCATCAATAAAGCGGTCTTTTGCGGCCATGACTGGGGCGGCATTGTCATCTGGCAAATGGCGCTTCTGCAGAAAGAGCGCGTTGCAGGCGTCATCGGCGTCAACACACCCTTCATCCCCCGCCTTAACTCCGATCCCATCGAGGCGATGCGCGCGGTCTATGGCGAGAAAATGTATATCGTTTTCTTCCAGCGCTTCGGCGAGGCGGAAAAACTGCTGGGCAAGGACACCGCCCGCTCCTTGCGCTTTTTCTATCGCAAAAGCGGCGTGACCGCCGAAGAGTGGGAAAAAATGCCCGCCGAGGAAAAAAATCTCTCCTTCCTCGATGCGCTGGAAACACCGGAGGAAGAATGGCGCGGCAGCCCGCTTCTGAGCGATGAAGAATATACGGTCTATACCAAAGCCTTCGAGCAATCGGGCTGGGAAGGCGGCATCAACTGGTACCGCAATTTCTCGCGCAACTGGCGTCTGAGCGAAGGCGTGGAGCAGAAAGTCACCGCGCCGGGCCTGATGATTTCCGCCGCGGACGACGTGGTGCTGCCGCCCGCCATGACCGAGGGCATGGAAAAATATGTGCCGGACCTCGAAAAGCACATCATTCCGGCCTGCGGTCACTGGACACAGAGCGAAAAGCCGGATGAACTGAACACACTCATGATCGATTGGCTCAAACGCCGCTTTGGCTGATCCCGTTTCGGCAGGGCGGCGCTTCGGGTTTTCCTGCCGGGGCTTCCATGTCGGATACGGACGCGCTGCTTTTTGCCAATGAAATGTTCTACCGGGCCTTCGCGGACCGGGACATCACCGTCATGTCCGAAATCTGGGCCGAAGACGCGCCCTGCACCTGCCTCCACCCCGGCTGGCACCCGCTGGAAGGGCGCGAGGAAATCCTGCAAAGCTGGCACAATATCTTCAACGGCCCCGAGCCGCCGCGCATCGATTGCGTGGCCCCTGTGGCCCGCATCATCGGCGAAAGCGGGATTGTGATTTGCTATGAGAAAATCGGCATGGACTACTTGGTCGCGACGAATCTCTTCGTCCGGCGGGGGCATGTGTGGATGCTGATCCATCATCAATCGGGGCCTGTGACCAGCCCTCCGGAAAAAGAAACGGAAGAACGCCGCAAACCGGACGCCATCAATTAGCGTGGCAATAAGAAGCGCTATGTCCGGGCGGCCCATATGTGAGGGAGGGACACGGCCATGGACGGCATGACGCTCAACGATTTCATTCTTCAAGAACCCATCTGGCTGCGCAGCTGGCTTTTCTGGCTGATGTTCATCAACACCGCTTCTGTCATCTTCGCGTTCACGCGCACGGAGGCGCATTGGGTACTCACCGCCTGGCTCGCCAATCTGCTCTTCATGCCCATGCTCTTTGCCGAGTTCGGCTATACGCGCATTCTCGGCCTCAGCCATATCGTGTTCTGGACGCCGCTTCTCGTCTATCTGTGGCGCCGGCGCGCCGAGATCGAGCTGCGCAGCGTCTCGGGCGCTTATCTTTGGGCGCTTTTCGCCTCCAACGGCTTGTCGCTCGTCATCGATTATATCGACCTTGCCCGCTATATGGCTGGGGACGGCACGCTGACATAACGCACACGCCCACCTGTCTTACACTCTTTGCTTGAGTTGCCTTAGCCGCCTGCTAGGCTTCCTGCCACTGCGCAGGGGCCGGCGGCAGGGCATGCTGCCGCTCCCCTGCCCGTTTGAAGGGGGAGAACGTCATGACGCCTGATGCCATTTTTCTGATCGCCACATATGGCCTTGTGCCTTTCTGGCTACTGCTTGTGGTGCTGCCGCGCTGGAGCGGGACGCAGTTTCTTGTGCACTCGGCGCTACTGCCGCTGATCTTCGGCTGTCTTTATACCTACTATCTGGCCGTTGCCTCTTTCGGCGGCGGACAGCCGGAAGGCGCGAGCTTCGGCACGCTGGCGGGCGTCATGATCTTCTTCCAGATGCCGGAAGCGGCGCTTGCCGGCTGGCTGCATTATCTCCTGTTCGATCTTTTCATCGGTGCCTGGGAGGCGCGCGATGCGCAGCGGCGCGGCATGTCCCATTGGCTGGTCATCCCCTGCCTCGTCTTCACCTGGCTTGCCGGGCCGCTTGGCCTTCTGCTTTACATCGTCCTGCGCGCGGTATCGGGCAAAGGCGGCTGGCGGCTTCAGCCAGCCGATGCCCCTGCGTAAAGGACGGGCGTTTCCAAGCCGCCGCCTAGGCGAAAGCCTCACTGTGGTTTATGAATAGCAGGCGCCATTCCGGGGCGTGCGGTCCCTCTGCCATGGCGGACTGACAAAGCTGTTACCAAGCCTTGAGGGGACCCGGCCTCTTGGGTATGATCCGCGCGCCGAAGCGGCACTCAGACTGCCGAAAGTTGGGGCGGGGCTTCGGCCTCATCCGAAAAGCATTGTTTTACCCCGGCGGGGTCCCAGACATCAGCCTCGCCGGCCAGCCCGATATGGGCACGCCCACGAACGGCCTTGGAGCCGGCTAAGAGTTTGAAAGGAGAGGCGCATGTCGCAGGCCCTGGACCGGCAAGAGGCGTTTGAAACGCCCGCGCCGCCGCAGAGCGGAAACGCGCCGTCCGATGCGACGATCGCCGCGCTATCGGGCAACCGCCCGCTGCGCATTCTTCTGCCCAGTTACCGCTCCAACCCGACGACCGGCGGCCAGGGCGTTTACATGCGCCATATCTCCAAGGCACTTGTCGATCTCGGCCATACGGTGGATGTGATTTCCGGCCCGCCCTACCCCGATCTCGACCCGCGCGTCGGGCTCATCAAGCTGCCCTCGCTCGATCTTTATGCCAATCCCCACCCCATTCGCGCCTTCCGGCCCTGGATGCTGACCTCCCCCATCGATCTTTTCGAATGGTGGAGCCACAATTGGGGCGGCTTCTCCGAGCCTTATACGTTCGGCGAGCGCATGGCGCGCTACATGCAAGGCCGCATCCACGAATATGACGTGATGCATGACAACCAGACGCTCTGCTGGGGCATGCTGAAAGTGCGCGACATGGGCCTGCCCGTCGTCGGCACGATCCACCACCCGATCACCATGGACAAGCGCATCGACATCAAGCACATGCCGGGCCCGTTCATGAAATTCCTGAAATGGCGCTGGTATTCCTTCCTGCGCATGCAGATCAAGGTGGCCCGCCAGCTCGATCCCGTCATCGTCGTTTCCGAAAGCACGAAACGCGACGTAACGCGCGATTTCAAACTCGATCCGCAAAAGATGCGCCTCGTGCTGCACGGCATCGACCATGAAACCTTCCGTCCGCGCCCGGATGTAAAGCGTCTGCCGAACCGGCTGATCGCCTGCGCCAGCGCCGATGTGCCGCTGAAGGGCCTTATCTATCTTATCCGCGCTTATGCGGAGCTGCTAAAAACGCGCCCCGATCTCGAGCTTTATGTGATCGGCAAATTGCGCGAAGGCCCGACCGCCACGGAGCTGCGCAAACTCGGCATCATCGATAAGGTGAAGTTCATCACCAACCTCACCGACGACGACATTACCGAGCAATATGCCAAGGCGACCATTGCCGTCTCTCCTTCCGTTTATGAAGGTTTCGGTTTTCCGGCGGGCGAGGCCATGGCATGCGGCGCCCCGGTCATTGCAACGACGGGCGGCTCCCTGCCGGAAGTCGTGGGAGAAGCGGGCGTGATCGTGCCCCATTCCAACCCGCCGGCACTGGCCGAGGCGATTGCGGGCCTACTCGACAATCCGCAAAAGCGCGACGAGCTCGGCAGGCTTGCCCGCGAGCGCATCCTGCGTGAATTCAAATGGGAACGGACCGGCCGCCAGGTGGTCGAAGTATATAAAGAGGCAATGGCCAATGCGAACGGTGGACTTCAATACGCTGGGTCTTAAAGACGGGCTGCGTGTGCTCGATCTGGGATGCGGCGAAGGACGCCATGTGCATGCCATGTATCACCACGCCGTCTGTCATGTCGTCGGCGTCGATCTTGCCTTTGACGATGTAAAGAAGACCCGCGAAGGCTTCAGCGCCTGCCCGGACATGGACCCGGAAACGAAGCGTGTCTATTCGCTGTGCGTCGGCAACGCGCTCACCCTGCCCTTCGCCGATAACAGCTTCGACAAGATCGTCTGTTCCGAAGTGCTGGAGCACATTCCCAATCACCGCCAGGCACTGAAAGAAATCACGCGCATTCTGAAGCCGGGCGGCACGCTCGCCGTTTCCGTGCCGCGCTATTGGCCTGAATGGATTTGCTGGGCGCTCTCTGAGGAATATCACAACGAGCCGGGCGGCCATGTGCGCATCTTCCGCACCGGCCAGCTCAAAAAAGACGTAAGCGAGAACGGTCTTTCCTTTTTCCACCGCCACTGGGCGCATGGACTGCATTCACCTTACTGGTGGCTGCGCTGCGCCGTCGGTGTGAAGAACACGAAGTCGAAACTCGTCGCCGCCTATCACCGCTTCCTCGTCTGGGACCTCGTCAAGCAGCCCTGGCTGACCCGCACGCTCGAAGCCTTGGCCGCGCCCTTGATGGGCAAGAGCGTCGTTCTCTATTTCACAAAGGAGAACCGCGCCGCATGACCTATCTGAGCTTCGGCGACCGGCTGCCCGAGGGTTTTTTCGACGGGTCGGTCCGCCGCATTCTCGAACTTCAGCGCGATAATGGCGCGATCCCCTGGTATGACGGCGGGGTGATCGACCCGTGGAACCACACCGAAGCGGCGATGGGTCTGGCAACGCTGGGCGAGACGGAGGCCGCGCGCCGCGCTTTCCGTTATCTGATGGAGACCCAGCTCCAGGACGGCTCCTGGCACGGCGAGCTTGGCAGCGCGGTGCCGATGGATGAAGAAGAACAGCGCTTTACCGGCGATGAGGAAGATGTGCCCGACCCCATCAGGGACACGAATTTCGCCGCCTATATCGCAACCGGCGCCTGGCATCATTATCTGCTCGACGGCGACCTTGCTCATCTCAAAACGCTTTGGCCCCATGTCGAAGCCGCCATCGACTGGGTGGTCGCCCATCAAAGCCCCCATGGCGACATTCGCTGGGCAGCGGACGAGCCGCGCACGCCCGAAGACGATGCGCTGATCACCGGCTGCTCGTCGATCTATAAGAGCCTTGAATGCGCCATCTTCATTGCCCAGCGCCTTGGCGAGCCGAGCCGGCACTGGGCCGAAGCGCGCATGAAGCTCGGTGAGGCCTTACGCGAAAAACCTCACCGCTTCGACCGCACCTGGGAACCGAAAGACCGCTTTTCCATGGACTGGTATTACCCGGTGCTGGCCGGTGTCTTTACCGGCCAGGCGGCACGCGACCGGCTCGCCTCGAAGTGGGATATTTTCGTTGCCGAAGGCAAAGGCTGCCGCTGCGTGCTCGACCAGCCCTGGGTGACGGTCGCCGAATCCGCCGAGCTTTGCCTGGCGCTGCTGGTTTCCGGTGAGCGCAAAAAAGCCGAAACGCTTCTTTCCTGGATCCATCAATGGCGCGCCGATTGCGGGGCCTATTGGATGGGCTATCAGTTCGAAAATGCCGTTGCCTGGCCGGATGAAAAACCGGCCTGGACGGCGGCCGCCGTCATTCTGGCCACCGATGCCGTGATCGGCATGACGCCCGCCGCACCGCTTTTCTCAGGCCGCCACCTGGCCGAGGCGGCGGAGTAAGCGCAGCGATTTCACCGCAGCAATTTCCTCGAAGAAGTTCGACGCCAGCGCCAGCTTGTAAATCTCATATGGCGGGCGCCCGCCATCTTCCGGGTTCGGAAAAACGTCGTGAATGGCGAGAATGCCGCCCGGTTTCACGAACGGCGCCCAGAGCCGGTAATCGTTCAGCGCATGTTCCATCGCATGTCCGCCATCGATGAAAACCATGGCAAGCGGCGTCGCCCAGCCGCGCGCCGCGACCGTTGACGGCGCGACCAGCGGCACGACGGTATCTTCAAGCCCTGCCCGGCGCAGCGTTTGGCGGAAGAGCGGCAGCGTATTGAGCAGCCCCGTCTCGGAATCGTAAAGCTCGCTGTCGTGATGCTCCCAGCCGACCTGATTTTCTTCCGATCCGCGATGGTGATCGAGCGCGAAAAGCACCGAGCCCACCTTCTGGCAGGCGGCGCCGAAATAGATCGTCGACTTGCCGCAATAAGAGCCGATCTCCAGGCAAGGCCCGAGCGCGCCAGCCTCCAGCGCCGCGCCGTAAAGCGCTTCGCCTTCTTTCGGGTCGAGAAACCCTTTCACGCTTTCTGGATCGATGGGCAGAGAAATACTCATAGAAGTGCTTTCGAAGTTCTTTGCGGGGTTTTTAATACGTCATCCCGCGAACAAGTCGCGGGGTGACGGTGACATTTTATGCCCCCTCACCGGTCCGCAACAAGGCGGGCGCGCTGCTCGCCGAGCCCGTCGATACTCATGACGATCTCGTCTCCTGCTTTGAGAAACTGCGGCGGCTTCATGCCCGCGCCCACCCCGTCCGGCGTACCTGACGCGATGATGTCGCCGGGCAAAAGGCTCATGAATTGGCTGAGATAGGAAACGAGCTTGGCGACCGAATGCAGCATATCGCTTGAGCGGCCGTTCTGGCGCACTTCGCCGTTCACCAGCGTGCGCAGCGTCAGGTTCTGCGGATCGGCAATCTCATCCGCAGTCACGAACCAGGGGCCGATGGGGCAGAACGTGTCGCAGCTCTTGCCCTTGGTGAACTGGCCTGCCCGGTTCTTCTGAAAATCGCGCTCGGAAACATCATTCAGAATGACATAGCCCGCGACATGAGAAAGCGCCTCTTCTTCGCTCACATATTTTGCTGGCGCGCCGATCACCACACCAAGCTCGACTTCCCAATCGGTCTTCGTGGCGGTGCGCGGAATGACGATGTCGTCATAAGGCCCGTTGATGGCGCTGACGGCTTTCTGGAAAAGCAGCGGCTCGCTCGGCACGTCGGCGCCGGTCTCGCTCGCATGCATTTTGTAATTGAGGCCGATGCAGAGAATTTTGCCGATCCCCGCCACCGGCGCGCCAAGGCGCTGGCCTTCCGGGGCGAGCGGCAATTTCGCCGGATTGATCTTGGCCAGTTTCGCAAGCCCCGCAGGCTCGAGCACGCAGCCGGCAATGTCGTCCACATGGCCGGAAAGGTCGCGGATACGTCCTTCTTCATCCAGAATACCGGGCGTCTCATCGCCGCGTTTTCCGTAGCGCACCAGTTTCATCCGACGCCCTTTCTTAACCGTTTTTTACCAAGAAGACCGTAGCAAAAGCCGACTTTCCGGTTTTGCCCGCCCCTTTCTCCCGTTTCATCAACCAAAAGGCAAGAAAATCAAAGTTTACTATGAAAAAGCTTACATGGTTTGAGAGGATCCGCCATGTCTGAACCGGCAGCCGCCCAGAAGGCGCAAAGGTCAGAAGATGCAGAGTTCGAGGCGATCGAACAAGCCGTGCTGGACACCCCGCGCGGACGCTGGTTTCTGAAAGAATATGCACGGCGCAACCGCCATGCCGATACGCGCGAACTTGCCAGCGCCATCGAGAAGCTGGGCCGCGCGGCGCTCGTCTCCGCAGAGCAGACCCATCTCGACGTGATGCGCCGCGAGCTGCAGGAAATGAGCGCCTCGATCCAGCAGACGCGCTCTGAGATTGCCGCCATCAAACCGGCGGATGAGGCCTCCGAAAACCGCATCATGGCGGCAACCGAAGAACTGGACGCCATCGTCACCGCGACCGAGCGCGCCACATCCGATATTCTGGGCGCTGCCGAACGGCTGCAGGAGATCGGCGAGAAGCTGCGCGCACAAGGCGTCGATGAAGAGCTGTGCGAGGAGATCGATACCCACGCCACCAATATTTTCATGGCCTGCTCGTTCCAGGACATTACCGGCCAGCGCACGACGAAGGTCGTCAACGTGCTGCGCTATCTCGAGCAGCGCGTGAATGCGATGATCCAGATCTGGGGCGTCTCCAACAAAGACGGCCTGCAGGCACCGGAAATCCGGGATATGGACCAACGCCCCGACGCGCATCTACTCAACGGCCCGCAAGCCGAAGGCCAGGGCGTGGACCAGGCTATGATCGATGCCATGCTGGATGGCGATGCCGCCACGCTGGAAGAAAAGATCGACAAAGTGGCCGCTGCCATGGAAGCGGCAGCATCCGAGACGCCAGCTCAGGTTCAGGCCCCAGCCCCCGCTGCAGCGGAAAAGGCGCCTGCGCCTGCAGAGGCCAAACTGCCGGCCGAGGAAGATGCGCCGATCGATCAGGACGATATCGACGCGCTCTTCGACTAACGGCTTTTCACAGCCCGCCCACAACCCGGACGACAGCCTTTCGGCTGGCTCTCCCGCCTGCTATCAAAGGGCATTGCAATGCTCATAAGCAGAAAACAGGGAGAGCCTCATGTCCGACACCCTTCTCGTGGAAAAAGAAGGCGGTATCGCCACCGTCACGCTGAACCGCCCCAATGCCATGAACGCGCTGTCACGCGAGCTGCGCGCCGCGCTTGCAACGACCTTCGATGAACTAGAAGCGGATCCTGAAACCCGCGTCGTCATCCTGACCGGCGCCGGTGACCGTGCCTTTACCGCCGGTCTCGACCTGAAGGAACTCGGCTCCGGCGGCGGCAATTTCTCCACCCAGGCCACCATTACCGATAAGGACCCGGTTACGTCCATCGGCAAGTTTTCCGGCCCGGTCATCGGCGCCATCAACGGCGTGGCTATTACCGGCGGCTTTGAAATCGCCCTGGCCTGCGACGTGCTCATCGCCTCGGAAAATGCCCGCTTCGCCGACACCCATGCCCGCGTCGGCATTTTGCCAGGCTGGGGCCTCTCGCAGAAACTCTCCCGCCTGATCGGCATTTACCGCGCCAAAGAGCTTTCGCTCACCGGCAATTTCATCGGCGCCGAGCAGGCCGCCGAATGGGGCCTCGTCAACCGCGTCGTGCCGCATGGCGAACTTCTGCCCACTTGCCGACAGCTCGCCACTGACATGCTCTCGGTCGTGCCCGAATGTCTGCCCGCCTATAAAGCGCTGATCGATGAAGGTTTCGGTCAGAGCTTCGGCGAGGGGCTGAAAACCGAAGCGCGGGTTTCCGGGGAAGCGAATACGAAAGTGTCCTCCTCCGCCATCGAGGAGCGGCGCGAAGGCATCCGCCAGCGCGGCAAGTCCCAGGCTTAAGCCCCTCCCGGCAGAAAGCCTTACGCAGCGTCACCCTGCCTTGAGGCAGCACGGGCCGTCCTTCGGGACGGCCCGTTTCGTTTCGGCCCTCTTTCCTCTAAACTCTCCTTAAAAGAGAGCAGCCGGTCACCGGCGCCAATTGGAGGAGAGGTTTCATGTACGATCTGGTTATCCGCGGCGGCACCGTCTATGACGGCACCGGCAGCGCGCCTTTCAAAGCAGACATTGCCGTTAAAGACGGCCTTATCGCCGAAATCGGCGAAGTTGCGGCCAAGGGCAAAGAAGAGATCGATGCCGCAGGCCAGATCGTCACCCCCGGCTTTGTCGATGTGCATACCCATTATGACGGCCAAGTCACCTGGGACCCCTATCTGCAGCCTTCCACCTTTCACGGCGTCACCACGGCGGTGATGGGTAATTGCGGCGTCGGCTTCGCCCCCTGCCGCCCGGACCGGCATGACTGGCTGATTGGCCTGATGGAAGGGGTGGAAGACATTCCGGGTACGGCACTTGTCGAAGGCATCAAATGGAACTGGGAAAGCTTCCCGGAATATATGAATGCGGTCGAAGCCTCTCCGCTTGCTCTCGATGTCGGACTGCAGGTGCCGCATGGGGCCCTGCGCGCCTATGTGATGGGTGAGCGCGGCGCACGGCTCGAACCGGCAACGGCTGAAGATACGGCTGAAATGGCCCGCCTCGTTAAGGAAGCGCTGGAAGCGGGCGCCCTCGGCTTTTCCACCTCACGCACCGAAAAGCACCGCGACAAACACGGCGAGCACACGCCCACCTATAAGGCCGAGCAAGACGAGTTGCACGGCATCGCCAAGGCCATGGGCGAGAGCGGCAAAGGCGTACTGCAACTCATCGCCGACTTCCGCGATGTGGACCAGGAATTCGCCATGCTGCGGGGCATGGTGGAAATCTCCGGCCGGCCCATGTCCATGACAATTGAGCAGGATGACCGCTACCCCGACACCTGGAAAAACGTGCTGCGCAATATCGAAGAGGCCGCGGAAGCCGGCCTGCCCGTCAAAGGCCAGGTGCCGCCGCGCCCGACCGGCGTGCTGCTCGGCCTTTCCTCCTCGCTCAACCCCTTTCTGATGCACCAGACCTTCCGCGAGATTTGGCACGCCCCGCTTGAAAAGCAGGTGGAGGCGCTGCGTGATCCCGCCTTCCGCGCCCGGCTTCTGGCTGAAGAGCCGGACTATCCGGCAGGTGAAATCGTCACCATGCTCTGCACCGCCTATCACAAGATGTATGAGCTCGGTGACCCACCGAACTACGAGCCCTCGCCCGAAGACAGTGTCGGCGCCATGGCGGAGCGGGACGGCAAACCGCCGCGCGAAGTGCTGCTCGATCTCATGCTGAAGCGGGACGGCCATGCGCTGCTTTACTTCCCGCTGATGAACTATACCGGCGGCAGCCTCGACGATGTTTATAAGATGATGACCCATAAACACACCGCCTTCGGCCTTGGCGACGGCGGCGCGCATGTGGGCATTCTGTGCGATGCAAGCTTCCCCACCACCATTCTCACCCATTGGGGCCGGGACCGCACACGCGGGCCGAAACTGCCGCTCGAATGGCTGATCAACCGGCAGACACAGGCCAATGCCGAACTGGTGGGACTGCTCGACCGGGGCGTCCTGGCGCCGGGCATGAAAGCGGACATCAATGTCATCGATTTCGATGGGCTAAAGCTGCGCGCACCGGAGATCGTTTACGACCTGCCCGCCGGCGGCAAGCGGCTCATTCAGAAGGCGGAAGGTTATACCGCCACGATCATCTCCGGCACGCTCGCCTTTAAAAACGGCGAGCCGACCGGCGCGCTGGTGGGCAAGCTGCTGCGCGGCGCAAAGCCCCGCCCGCAAGGTGCCCGGATCGGCGCGGCTGCCGACTAACCTACAGCTTTCATTCCTATCGCGAGTGGCGGCTTCTTCGGAAGCCGCCATTCTTTTGCGTAACGCGACAAATGCGCAGATTGCGAGCCCATGGCTACACCGGAAAACGGATTTTAACCTTTGGTAAACTATCGCAAATCACAGTTTCACCTGAGGCAAAGCGTAACCGAAATTTCAACGAGGGCTTAAAGCGGGGCATCGAAACTTTCCGGCAAGCGGCACCATTGGGGGTGCCCTTGGGAGATCGTCATGCTTTCGTCAGTATGGAATTGGCTGACCGCTGAACAAGGGTATACCCCGCACGGGTTTTGCCTCGTCTGGGACCCTGCGCTTGTCTGGATTCACGTCGTCTCCGACGCGCTGATTGCCCTTGCTTATTTCTCCATTCCCGCCGTCCTGTTCATCGCCGCGCGCCGCCGCCCGGACATGAACCCCCACGGCGTGCTTTATCTTTTCAGCGCCTTCATCATCGCTTGCGGCGTCACCCACCTTTTCGGTATCGCGACGATGTGGAGCGCGCTTTATGCGGCCGAAGGAGTAGGCAAAGTCATTACGGCCACGATTTCCGTTATTACGGCGGTTCTGCTCTGGCCGCTGCTCCCACCGCTCCTCAACTCCCCTTCCCGGGTAGAATTGAAGAAAGCCCATTCTGACCTTGAAGCGCTGAACGAGAATCTGGAGCGCATGGTCGCGGACCGGACCGCCGCACTGCAGGAAACCTCGCAAAAGCTAGAAGCAGCCCTCGCCCAAGCCAAGCAAAGTGCGCAGGAGCGCACCTTGTTCTTCGCGACGATGAACCATGAGCTGCGCACCCCGCTCAATGCCATTGTCGGCTTTACCGACATGCTGGAGACCATGTGGGACAAGCTGCCCGAAGACCGGCGCCGCGATTATCTCAGCGACATACGCACGGCGGGCCTGCGCCTCAACGGGCTCGTGACCGAAATTCTGGAAATCGAGCGGTTGAAGGAAAGCCCGCGCGCGGCCAAAGAAGGCGTGCGCTTTTCTCTGGCGGAAGCCGCCGGCAATGCCGTCAAAATGCTGGAAGGCCCGATAGGCGCAAGTCAGGCCCGCATCACGCTCGACATTCCGGGCGACATCGAGCTCAGCGGCTTCCCGCAGGATTTCGAGCGGATTTTGACGAACTGCCTCTCCAACTCGATCAAATATTGCGACCGGCAGCCGGAAATCGAAGTGACCGCGCGCATAACCCCGGACAATCGCGCCCGGATCATCGTCGCGGATAATGGTATCGGCATTCCCACAAAAAGTTTGCGGGAGATTTTCGAACCCTTCCGCCGCTTCCACGAGCAGAGCCACCCGGATATCCCGGGTACGGGGCTTGGCCTGCCGCTGATCCGCGAGCTGACCAGCCAGTTCGGCGGCGCGGTGAGCTATCAAAGTACGGAAGGCAAAGGCACGACGGCCATCTTCACTTTCCCGCTCTGCGAGGTCCGCGAGCCGGCCCCCGCCGCCGGGGCAACCGTTTCACCGGCCCTTCCGGCTTAACTCCCGCCCGACCAGACCAAGCCCGCATATGACTGCTGGACAGCGCCCGGCCCCTTTGCTATATCGCGTGCCTCTCCGCCGCTTAAGCGGCATGGGGGCGCATAGCTCAGATGGTAGAGCAGCTGACTCTTAATCAGCGGGTCCAAGGTTCGAGTCCTTGTGCGCCCACCACTTCCCTCCCCAAAGACAAAAGCCGGACCGGCCTTACCAGAAGGCGCTGGGATTGCGGGTAATTTCCATATTCCGGTGAATATAAACGCTCATCAGAAGGCCGAAGCCGAACATCAGCGTCAGCATGGCCGTGCCCCCGTAGGAGACAAGCGGCAGCGGCACGCCCACCACCGGCAAGAGCCCCATGACCATCGCCACATTGATGCAGATATAAAGGAAGAAGTTGATCGTCACACCCATGGCGATGAGCCGGCCGAACTGGTTGCGGGTCTGCAGCGAGACGCTGATCCCAAAGAACAGCACCATCATGTAAAGCCCGAGCAGTGCGATACCCCCGGCAAGGCCGAGCTCCTCGGCCAGCATCGTGAAAATAAAGTCAGTATGTTTTTCGGGCAGGAAGTTGAGATGCGCCTGTGTGCCTTCCATGAAGCCCTTGCCGAAGAGCCCGCCCGAGCCGAGCGCAATCTTTGACTGGAGAATGTGATAGCCCGCCCCTAGAGGATCGCTCTCCGGATCGAGAAAAGTGAAGACGCGCCGCTTCTGATAATCATGCAGCATGTTCCAGGCGATAGGGAGCGCGGCAAGCGCGCCCACCCCGGCAATGATGAAATAGCGCCAGGCAAGTCCTGCCAGGAACAAGAGCGCAACGCCGACCGCGCCGAGCAGCACCGCCGTGCCAAGGTCCGGCTGCTTCAGGACAAGCGCTACCGGCGCGCCAAGCAGAACGGCCGGCACGAAAAGATTGCGGATGCGCGACACTTCTTCATGGGTCAGCCCGTGAAAATACCGCGCCAGCGCCAGGATCAGCGTGATCTTCATGAGCTCCGACGGCTGGAGCTGAATAATCCCGAGATTGATCCAGCGCTGCGCGCCCATGCCCCTAAAGCCGATGAACTCCACCGCAACAAGAAGCAAGAGTGCGCCGGCATAGGCCGGATAAGCAAGGTTCATCCAAAGCCGGATATCGACAAAGGCGGCCACGAACAAAATCACCAGGCCAATGCCGAAACGCACCATCTGCCGCGAGGCCCAAGGATCGAAACTGCCATCCGCCACCGAATAGAGCATGGCGAAGCCGAGGCTCGAAATCGCAAAAAGCAGCAGCAGAAAACCCCAGTTAAACTCCAGGAACTTGTCCTTCAGGCTGAGATCGCGCCCGCCGCCGGATGAGAAAAATGCATCGACCATCTCAGCCCTCCCGCCATTCGTTGGACCGGCGCATCGCAATCTCTCGCTGCGGGTGGCGTTCCAGAACTTTTTTCATGACATCGCGCGCAATGGGCGCAGCCGTGCCCGAGCCCGACGAGCCGTGCTCGACGACAACGGAAATCGCATAACGCGGCGCATCGACCGGCGCAAAGGCAATGAAAAGCGCGTGGTCGCGCTGGCGCCATTCCAGATCTTCATTCTTCAGCACGCCGGTTTCGCGTTCGGCGCGGGAAATGCGGCGCACCTGCGCCGTGCCGGTTTTGCCCGCAAGCTCCATGCCCTCTTCGGCGATGCGCGAGCGATAGGCCGTCCCGCCCGGTACGTTGGAAACCGAATCCATCGCTTTGCGCACCAGGGCGAGACCCGGCTGGGAAAAGCCGAGTTCGGGATAAGGCCCGTGCTGGTCAAGCTTGCCGCCTACCTGGCGCACGATGCGCGGGGTCACGGCCTTGCCGCCATTGGCAAGACGCGCCGTCATCACCGCAAGCTGCAGGGGCGTCGTCAGGAGAAAGCCCTGCCCGATGCCGGCGATCAGCGTTTCGCCCTGATGCCAGGGCTCGCCGCGCGTTGCCCGTTTCCAGCCCTGGCTCGGCACAAAGCCTTTCTTTTCACCCGGCACTTCAAAGCCCAGCGTATCGCCAAGACCGAAACGGCGCGCCATCGCCTCGATCCGGTCGATACCGATGCGCTTGGCAACTTCGTAAAAGTAAACGTCGCAGGAATGCATGATCGCGTCATGCATATCCATGGCGCCGTGGCCGTGTTTCTTCCAGCAATGGAAATCGTGGCTGCCGAGCGAATATTTACCCGAGCAGAAAACCTTCTGATTGGGATCGATCATCCCGCTTTCATAAGCGGCCAGCGCGACGACCGGTTTGAAAGTGGAGCCCGGCGGATATTGCCCGGCGATCGACTTGTTCAAAAGCGGGTTGTAGGGATCGTTCAGCAGCGCATCCCATTTCTTCTGCGAGATGCCGACATTGAAATCATTGGGATCGAAACCGGGTGCGGAGACGATGGCAATCACATCGCCGTTGTAAATATCCATGACGACGACACTGGCGGATTCCCCGCGCAGCCGCTCCGTGGCCAGTTTCTGCACTTCCATATCAAGCGTCAGCGAGACCTGCGCGCCCGGCACACCGGGATCTTTCGCCAGCTCGCGGATCACTCGGCCATAGGCGTTGACTTCCACATGGCTTGCCCCAGCCCGCCCGCGCAGCTCCTGATCGAGCTCGCGCTCGATACCGCTCTTGCCGATGCGGAAACCGGGAAGTTTGAGCAGCGGGTCGTCCTTGCCTTCAAGATCCTTTTCCGAGACGGCAGCCACATATCCCACCACATGAGCAAGATCGGGCCCGTAAGGATAATGGCGCGTATCGCCCACATCCGGCACGATACCCGGCAGGTCGGGCTCGTGAATATTCACTTCCGCAAAAGTTTCCCAATCCAGGTTCTCCGCCACAAGAATGGGGAGGAACGAGGGAGAGGTGCGCGCGTCCTTGATGATGCGCGCGCGCTGACGGTCCGGCAGCGGCACGATGCGGGAGAGTTTATCCAGTGTCGCTTCGATATGCGGCGTCTGCTCGGGCACCAGCATGACGCGGAAGTTCTGCCGGTTGGAGACCAGCACATCGCCGAAGCGGTCGACGATCTCCCCGCGCAAGGGAGCAAGCAGGCGTTTGTTGATGCGGTTTTCCTCGGCCAGCATCGTGTACTCGCCGGACTTGATGATCTGCAGGTAATACATGCGGCTCGCCAGCGCGGTGAAGGCGGCAAATTGCAGCCCGCCGATCAGCGCGGCGCGGCGGGAAAACGTCTTGTAGCGGACGTTATCCTTGCCATCCATCAGCATGAAACCCGGACCCTCCTGAACTCAACTATCAAATCGACGGCGCCAATATGCGCTCGACGCGTGCAAAAAGTGTAGCAAAGATCGGAAACAGCGCCACCGTGACGATTAACTGTAACAATACCGGCCCCGGCGGCAGCACCCGCGCATAATAGAGCGAGGCGACACCCCAGGCGATGGCCCCGGCCAGAAGCGCGGTCAGCGCGAACCCGGTCCAAAGCACCAGGGGCACGCGCCCGGCAAAGACCAGACGCTGCGTCTGCACCACTCCGTAAATCACCACATAAGTAAATGCCCAAAGCCCGATAGGCCCGGCGCTCAGCAAATCCTGCAGCAGCCCTACCGCAAACACCGCGTAAGGGGGAAAAGTTTCAGGCTGATGCGCCGCCCAATAATAAACCGCCATCAAGGCAAAGGCCGGCGCCACCTCGATGCCGACGATCGAGCCGATGGGCACGAAAGTCAGAAAAACGCAAAAGAGCCCCACCAGGAACGGTAAGGTTAAGAGCGCCAGCTTGCCGGCCCGCGCGGCGGGCGTCGGGCCGATTGTCTCTTTCGGCTTCATTGGCCCGCCCCCCCGGCACCGGCGAGCGAGCCGCGCACCGCAGGACCGCCAAACGCGCCGTTTTGGCCGGCAGCGGAAGGCCGGCCCTCTTCCCCTTCTTCACCGGGCACCGGCGCAGTCAGTTTCGAAGGCGGGTTCTGTTCCGGCACGTCCATCGGGAAGCGGTATTGCAGCACACGGACCATATCGAGCCGGTTACGGTTCGAGAATGTCTGGACGCGCAAATCGCCGTTTTCGGTCTGGATAACCGTGCCGACCGGCAGGCCCGGCGGCATCAGCCCGCCATGGCCAGAGGTCACCACATGATCGCCCGGTACGACGCCGGAGCCGGCGGGCAGAAATTCCAGTTTCGGCCAGACCGTGTTGTCGCCGGAAAGCACCGCGCGCTGGCGCGTCGGCTCGATGGTGACGGGCACCCGGCTGTTAAGGTCGGTGAGCAAAAGGATACGGCTTGCCCGCTCGCCTGAGGAAACGATACGCCCGATCAAGCCTTCGGAATCGACCACCGCCTGGCCGCTTTCCACCCCGTGCTCATGGCCGAGATTGACGATAAAGGTTTCAACGAACGGCCCGCCCGTATCGCCGATGACGCGGCCCGTCACATAGTTGATGGAAGGGTCGAGCTGCACATTGAGCAGCGCTTCATAGCGGGCAAGACGCGCCTGCAGCTTCAGCGCCTTTTCCTTCCAGGTCAGAAGTTCGGCATTTTCCTGGCGCAGGCGTTCGTTTTCATCGAAGACGTAAGCGAACTCGTCCGTGCGCTCGACAAGGCGGCGCCCGGCGGCCACGGGGCGCGAGCCCAGCTCCAGCACCGGCGCAGCAAGGTCGGTGACGACCTGGCGGGCCTGATCGAAAACATAGGTTTCCGCCCGCCCCAGCAGCAAAAGCGCCACGGCGAGCGTCACCATGAAAATCAAAGAGACGCGGTTGGAAACCCCGAGGATCGGCGGTGCTGGCCGGCTAAATGAATCCTGCACGGATCACCATCCCCCATGCTTATCAGGAAACAACGGCTGGCCTTCCCCGGGTCAGGGCCCGAGCGAGGGCCCGCATGAGGATCAGTTCCCCGTCAATAAACGGAGCTGAGCACGTGTTTCATCGTCTTGATGTGCTCAAGCGCTTTGCCCGTTCCGAGCGCGACGCAGGAAAGCGCATCATCGGCGATGGAAACAGGCAGGCCCGTTTCTTCACGCAGTACCTGATCCAGATTTGTCAACAAAGCGCCGCCGCCCGTCAGCACGATACCCTTATCCACGATATCGGCCGCCAGTTCCGGCGGAGTGGCTTCCAACGCCACCTTCACAGCTTCCACAATAGCACCGACAGGCTCTGCCAGGCTCTCGGCGATTTGCCGCTGGCTGATCTTGATTTCCTTCGGCACGCCGTTCATCAGGTCGCGGCCCTTTATCTCGATCGCCATGCCTTCCCCATCGGCAGGGATAGCAGCGGAGCCGACTTCCTTCTTGATCCGCTCGGCGCTCGATTCGCCCACAAGCAGGTTATGGTTGCGGCGGATGTAAGCGATGATCGCCTCGTCCATCTTGTCGCCGCCCACACGCACGGAGCGCGCATAAACGATGCCGCCGAGCGAGAGCACGGCCACTTCCGTCGTCCCGCCGCCGATATCGACGACCATGGAGCCGGTGGGCTCGGTCACGGGCAGGCCCGCACCAATGGCCGCGGCCATCGGCTCTTCGATGAGATGCACGCGCCGGGCGCCGGCGGACAGTGCCGATTCCTGAATGGCGCGCCGCTCCACCGCCGTCGAGCCCGAGGGCACGCAGACCACGATCTGCGGATTGGCGAAGGAGCGCCGGTTATGCACCTTACGGATAAAGTGCTTGATCATTTCCTCGGCGACTTCGAAATCGGCAATCACCCCGTCGCGCATGGGGCGGATCGCCTGAATGTTGCCGGGCGTGCGGCCCAGCATCATCTTGGCCTCGTCGCCGACGGCCAGAACCTGTTTTTTGCCACCTTTTTCGATGATCGCAACGACCGACGGCTCGTTCAGAACGATTCCGCGTCCTTTGACGTAAACCAGCGTATTGGCGGTGCCCAGATCGATCGCCATATCGGCGGAGAGCATTCCGAGAAGACCGGAGAGCATATTCTTATCGTTCCCCAAAATTTTGATGGCCAGGGAGGCCTTCGGACAGACGGAGTCGACCGCCGTTAATTGCGAGTCAGTTTCGGCAATTATGGTGGCTAAATGGTTAATAAGCTAAAAAAGACGGCATAAAAAGGGCCGTTCGCGGATTTTATCTTCCGCAGCGAAAAAGAATCCGGTCTTTCGTCTTTCCGCTCATCACGTTCACGCGAAGCACGTACGTTAAACCGCGATCAGGACGCCGCCTGCTGTCCTGCCGCCCGCGTCTGCACACTGCCGAGCGGAATCTCCGTCACCTGGCCGCGCCCTTCAAGCTCGCCCCGCTTGGCTTTCAGCTCACCGACGAGGAAGTCCATCACCGTGCGCACATGGCCGAGCTGGGCAAGATCGTTGCGCGTCAAAAGCCAAAGTTCCAGCGCGCCGACAATCTCTGGCCCGAAAACCCGTTCAAGGCCCGGGTCTCTGTCACCCAGAATGCAGGGAAGCGCGGCAAGCCCGCAGCCTGCCCGCGCCGCTTCCGCCCGCGCCGCCGCGCTGGAGGAGCGAAACAGCGTATTGGCGGGCTTTTCCGCCCGCGACAGCCACCAAACGGGCCCAAGCGGGGTTTCGGAGCGGGGAAAACCGATCACGTCATGACCCGCCAGATCGCCCATTTTACCGGGCCGCCCGCGCTCGGCGAGATATTCCGCGCTCGCATAAAGGCCGAAAGCGAGATCGCCCACCTTGCGCATCAGCATGTCGCCCTGGGTGGGCCGCGCGGCGCGGATGGCGACATCCACATCTTTCAGCGGATTGGCGATGCGCGGGGCGGCGGAAGCGCCGGACAGCATCGGATCGGTCAGAAGCTCGATATCGAGTCCGTCATGCTGATCGCGGAAGGCCCGCAGCGCCGGGGCGATGACGGAGGCTGCAATCACCTCACCCGAGGCCAGGCGCACCGTGCCCTGCGTGCCTGCGGAAGCCGAGGCCGTGAAATCGCGCTGCAGGGAGGAAAGCCGCCGGTCCACCGGATCGAGCGCCTCCATCAGCTTTTCCCCTTCCGGGGTCAGCCGATAGCCGGTGCGCTCACGCTCGAAAAGCCGCGCGCCCAGATCCTCTTCCAGCGAGGAAACACGCCGCAAGACCGTGGTCGTGTTGACGTTAAGCTGCTGCGCCGCGCCCGACAGGCTGCCAGCGCCCGCCACCGCCAGAAAAAACCGCAAATCGTCCCAATTCATTGCCCGGCCCTCATTGATCGTGCCGCGGCAAGCCTAGCGCGCGGGCCGGGCCTCTTCACTCGATTTTTGCAAAAAAGGTTATGCGTTTATGCAAATCAGACGGAATCGGGGTTTTTGGCAAGGTTTTCCGCCGCTTTCGCCTCCGTTTTAAGGCGCCTGAGCAGGGAAAACCCTTCTCGCAGCAGTGTCTGCTCCACCTCTGCGGCAGCCGAAACAGGCAGGAAGACCCCAAGTTCCAGCACCGCCTGGCCGGCCGCCGTCAGATGCAGATTGAGCTCCGGCTCGACGGAGAAGACGGTGGAATCGGTCCGCTTGGCCAAACGCTTGGCATGGGCCTCGGCCTGCGCGCGGTAGGGCGTGACGGCCTTGGCCGCGATCTCGCGCAGGCCCTTTTCCGCCGCTGCCGGGTCCACCTCATCGGCCAGCGGAAACTCGACGCTGTGGCGGATGAAATCCCCGACAAAACTGTAGCGCTTGACCGGCGAGGTCAGAAAAACGCTGTTAGGCAGCGTCACGATGCGGCCCGTATAGCGCCCGATCTGCGAGCCTTGGCCCACTTCCAAAAGTGTGGTGGTGAGAAGATGCCGCTCCAAGACCTCGCCCCGGTGCTCGCCGATGCGCACCACCTCGCCGGGCTCTGCCGCCTCGCCGCTGCCCCGGATCACCGCGCCTGCGAAACACATGAGGAGTTCTTTCGTCGCAATCGCAATGGCGGCGGCCACGGCGGCAAGCGACAGCGCGAAGGTGCGCAGTTCCGGCGCCCAGATGATGACGATGCCGATGACGCCGATCACCAGAAGGCCGAGGCGGAGCTGGTCCTGAATGCGGCGCTTCATCTGCCGCGGCAGGCGCTGGCGGCGGCGCAAGAAATGCCCGGCAATAGCGCGGATCGCCAAAAGCGCGCCGATCAGGATCAGCGTATTGAGAAGCTGCGGGCCCCCTTCGGTGAAGAACCGCCAAAGCCCCTCGCCTATCCCTGCGATCTCCCGTTCCATGCTTACTTCGCCCCTTTCACCGGACGTACCTTGCCTGCGGCAAGAACGGCGCGGGCGCGCGCTTCGTTCACATCGCTCCCGCGCGCCAGCGCTACGCCCATGCGGCGGCGCTCAAAGGCTTCGGGCTTGCCGAAGAGCCGGATATCGGCGCCGGCTACGCCAAGCGCCTCCTCGACGCCTTCAAAGGCAATGCCCTTTTCTTCCAGGCGGCCGTAAATCACCGCGCTGGCGCCCGGCTCGCGCAAAGACGCATCGACCGGCAGACCCAGAATGGCGCGGGCATGCAGCGCAAACTCGCTTTGATATTGCGTCGCCAGCGTCACGAGCCCCGTATCATGGGGGCGCGGGCTCACTTCGGAAAACCAGACGTCTTCGCCTTTGACGAAAAGCTCGACACCGAAAATCCCCCGCCCGCCGAGATTGGCGGTGACTTTGCGCGCGATCTCCCGCGCTCGCTCGCGCGCCTTTGCCGGCATCGCCTGGGGCTGCCAGCTTTCCACATAATCGCCCTTCTCCTGGCGGTGGCCCACCGCGTCGCAGAAAAAAGTCTCCACCTCGCCCGAGGTGCCCAGCGCACGCACGGTGAGCTGCGTGATTTCATAATCGAAATCGACAAGCCCCTCGACGATGACGCGCGGCCGCGCCACGCGCCCGCCCGCCATGGCATAGTCCCAGGCGGCCTCGAGGTCCTCTTCCCGCGTCACAAAGGATTGCCCCTTGCCGGAAGAGGACATGACGGGTTTGACGAAACAGGGGCAGCCGATGCCGCCCTTCACCGCCGCTTTCAGCTCTTCAGCGCTCGAAGCGAACGCATAGGCCGAGGTCGGCAGGCCGAGCTCTTCGGCGGCGAGCTTGCGGATGCCTTCCCGGTTCATGGTGAGCTGCGCGGCCCGCGCCGTCGGAATGACCTCGGCAAGGCCTTCCGCTTCGATCTCCGCCAGCATGTCCGTCGCAATCGCCTCGATCTCCGGCACGATGAGATGCGGGCGCTCTTTTTCCACCAGCGCGCGGATCGCCGCCCCATCCGTCATGTCGATGACATGGGCCCGGTGCGCCACCTGATGCGCCGGGGCATTTTCATAGCGGTCGACGGCAATCACCTCGGCGCCGAGACGCTGCAATTCGATCGCCACTTCTTTGCCAAGCTCGCCCGAACCGAGCAGCATGATCTTCGTCGCCGACGGGCTGAGCGGTGTTCCGATACGCATAAGGCCTCCTTCTGTTGCCCCTCTTTTACCCAAGGGAAAAGAAAGGGGCCAGCAGGCCGTTGCCGTCTGCGGCCTTTTCCTGCCTCAACCGTCGCATGAGCATGCCGCATGGACCCCGGGACAAGCCCGGGGTGACAGCCCGGGAAAGAAGCACGGCCTTGCCACATCCTCCGCCCGTCACCCCGGCCCCCGAGCCGGGGTCCACACAGCCTCCCGGCCAACCCTTGACTCGCGCGTCAAAACCAATATATAAACACCTATTCATATATCGAGAGGTCGAGATGTTGAAACCCCTCACCCAATTGGCCGATGACCACACCGCCGTCCTTGCGGATATGTTCAAGCTGCTGGGCGATCCCTCGCGGCTGAAAATCGTCATCGCGCTTTTGGACGGGCCGCTTTCCGTCGGCAGCATTGCCGAACGGCTGAGCCTCTCCCCCTCTCTCGTCAGCCACCATCTGCGTCTCCTGCGCGCCGCCCGTATCGCGAGCCACGAGCGCCGGGGAAGGCAGATGCTCTATAGCGTGCACGATCATCACATCCGCTGCGTGATCGAGGACATGGTCGAGCATGTAACGGAAGGCGCGGATTGATGGCAGCCGGCCTCGACCATACCCATAGTCACGGGCACGATCATCATCACGGCCATGACCATGCCCATAGCCATGGGGGGCACAGCCACGCCCCGCAGGTCAGCCATGAGAATGAGCGGCGGGTCTTCTGGGCCATGCTGCTGACCGGCGGCTTTATGGTTGCAGAGATCGTGGGCGGTCTTCTCTCCGGCTCCCTCGCGCTCATCGCCGATGCAGGCCATATGGCAACCGACGCCGCCTCGCTGCTGCTTGCCTGGTTCGCCTTCCGCCTCTCCCGCCGCCCGGCGGACGGCGCGCGCTCCTACGGCTTTTACCGGGCCGAAATTCTGGCCGCCTTCGTCAACGGCCTCGCCATGATCGCGCTTGTCATCTGGATCGCTTATGAGGCCGTCACCCGCTTCTTCCAGCCCGTGGAGGTTCTGGGCGGCCTGATGCTCGCCGTTGCCGCCGCAGGCCTCCTCGTCAATATCGCCGCCTTCGCCCTTCTTCATGGCGGGGCGGGCGACAATCTCAACATTAAGGGCGCCGCCGTGCATGTTATGGGCGATTTGCTAGGCTCGGTCGCCGCTATTGCCGCTGCCGGCATCATTCTTTGGACCGGCTGGATGCCGATCGACCCGCTGCTCTCGCTTCTCGTTGCTCTGCTCGTGCTGCGCAGCGCCTGGTTCATCACCAAGCAGTCCGCGCATATTCTGATGGAAGGCACACCGAACGATCTGGACCTCACCGAAATGCGCAAGGACCTTTGCGGTCATGTTGAAGGCGTGGAAGACGTGCACCACCTTCATGCCTGGTCCCTGACGCAGGAACGGCCCGTGGTCACCCTCCATGCCCGCATCAGCGAGGCGGCGGATGGCGACAAGGTTCTGCGCGACATCAACACGCGTCTTGCCGAGGTTTTTTCCGTGAGCCACGCAACGGTGCAGATCGAGCGGAAAAGCTGCGAGGGAGAGTGCGCCCCGCCCGCTGAAGCTGCGAAAGCTGTAAACTAAAGGAGCACCCCCATGTCCGCCGGATGCGATGATTGCTGCGGCGCGCCCGCCTCAGGTGAAATCGACAAACCCTTCCGCCGGGCCTTGTGGATCGCGCTTGTGCTGAACGGCGCCATGTTCGCGGTTGAGCTTTATAGCTCCTTCCTCGGGCGCTCCGTTGCGCTGCAGGCGGACGCGATGGACTTCCTCGCCGACGCCGCGAACTATTCCATCTCGCTTTTCGTACTCGGCATGAGCCTGCGCGCCAAGGCCATGGCCGCCTTCATCAAGGCGGGCACGATGGGCCTCTTCGGCATTTGGGTCCTGGGCATGGCGCTTTACCGCGTGCTGGAAGGCGGTGCGCCCGAACCGTTCATCATGGGGCCTGTCGCGCTCCTTGCCCTTGCCGTCAATGTCGGCGTCGCGCTGCTGCTCTTCGCGCACCGTGAAGGCGATGCCAACCGGCAATCCATTTGGCTCTGCTCCCGCAATGACGCCATTGCCAATCTCGCCGTCTTCGCCGCCGCCGGCCTTGTCTGGACGACGGGTCAGGGCTGGCCCGACATTCTGGTTGCCGTGCTGATCGCCGCCCTCGGCCTTTCTTCCGCCTGGCGCGTCATCCGCCAAGCAAAAGGAGAATGGCAGGCAGAAACCCCGCTGCCCTCCACACATTAGGCCTGGATCCCAAAAGTTGTCATTGACAACATAGGGTGCGCTCTGCCTAAATGTTGTCACTGACAACTTCGAAAGCGGGCCACCCCATGACCTATCACCACGGCAATCTGCGCATCGCTCTGCTCGACCGGGCGGCGGAGGTCATTGCCGAAAGCGGCATCGAGGCGCTGAGCCTGCGCGCCCTGGCGCGCGATATCGGCGTTTCGCATGCCGCCCCCTCCCGCCATTTCAAAGACAAGGCCGACCTGCTTGCCGCCCTTGCCGCCGAAGGGCAGCGCCGCATGATCGACGCTTTGAACGAGGCCGCCGAAGCGGCGGGCGATGATCCCGTTGCCCGTTACAACGCCCTTGGCCGGGAATGCATCCGCTTCTCGCTGATGAACCGCGCCTATGCCCTCGCCTTCGAGAACCCCGAAGTGCAGCGCCATTCCGACAAGGCACTTCTGGAAGCGCGCGCCGCTTACAACCGCACCGTCCGGCAGGCGGCGGAAGCAGCCCAGCAGGCAGGCTGGCATCCGGGTGTCGATGTCGACGTGCTGCAGCTTTTCAGCACCGCTGCCGCAACGGGCGCCGCCTCCATGCTGATCCATGACGAACAATATCAAGGCATGCCACTTGAAGAGGCCGAACGCCTTGCCGCGCAAATCATCAACCTTGTTATCCCCCCCTCCTCCAATGCGCTCAGGAGCAACCGCAAATGACATTGATCAAAATCTTGTTTGCCTGGGGGCCGATTCTTTTCGGCCTCGGCTTTCTCGCTCCCCTTACCGTGCAGGCCATGGAAGCGGCAGCGCTCACCCCGCCTTTCGGGCTGACGCCGCTTCACATCGGCCTTGCTCTCGGCCTCACCTGGGGCCTCATCGCAAAATTTACGGGGCGATGGATATGAATATGCAAGAACCGCTCAATGCAGGCGCGCCGCAGGCAGCCCCGTTAAAGACCGCCGACGAAAAAGCCCTGATGCGCGAGGAAATGCGCATCGCCAAGAAATACATGAACGGCTTTCCCTTCTTCATGGCGTTCTGGGGCATTTTCAATCTGTTGTGCTGGCTGGCGCTTTGGCCGCTTGTCATTTCAGGCATCATGCCGCTCTGGGCAGGCTTCATTATCGCAACGCTCAACGTCACCTTGTGCTACCTGCCCTCCCATGAAGCGCAGCATTCAAATTATGCCCCGCCAGGCCATCCCTTGCGCTGGCTGAACGAGCTGATCGGATACGTCTCCACCATTCCACTTGTGCTGCCCTTCAAGACCGCGCGTATCACGCATATGGATCATCATTCCTTCACGAACGATCCTGAACGCGATCCCGATTACGGCGTCAAAGCGAAGAACGCCTTTGCCGCCATCATGCAAGGTCTTTTCCGCCGCCAGCCCGGCAATGCCGACGCTTACGGTCTGCTTCTGCAAAAGAAGGCCGAAAGCGGCAACAAGCTTGCCGAGCGCGCCATCGTGGAAGCGCTGGTGCAAACCACAAGCTTCTACCTCATCCTCGCCGCCCTTGCCTGGTCGGGCTATGCGCTGGAAGCGGCCCTTCTCTGGTGGCTGCCGCGCCATCTCGGCATGACCTATATCTCGCTTTTCCTGAGCTGGTTTCCGCATCATCCCATGACCGAGCAAGGCAGATACCGCAACACCCGCTCTTTCCATCACTGGTACGGCAATATCGTCGCGCTGGGGATGGAGCATCATATCGTGCACCACCTCCATCCCGGCATTCCGCTCAACCGTAATGCCGCCGCCTTCCGGGAAATGCGCCCCCTGCTTGTGGAGCGCGGCTGCCGGCTGGAAGACTGACTTTCCCCCCAAAGGTCATGCTTCAAGGCATGAAGAGGCTGACCTGCAATACGGCAGGTCAGCCGAGTGCGCCAAGCGCCGCCTTGAAGCCGCTTTCGGGGCTGGAGAGAACCGGGATGCCGCCTTCGCCTAAAAGCGCAGCGGCAGGCGCCATGGAGGCTTGCGCCAAAAGGATCGCCTGACAGGAACAGCTCGCCTCCCGCAGCCTGGCCGCGATGGCGGCATGATAATCGCCGAGCGCGCCCTTCTGGAAAAGCGGCCAGAGATCGAAAAACACATGACCTGAAACCTCAATCTCCTTGCCCGCCGCCTTGGCCGAAGAACGCACCAGCTCCATGGTCGGCGCCAGCGTCGCTTCCAGGCACGCGGCAACGGCAATGCGCCCGCCCTTGCCCGCCGCTTCATCCGCCATCGGCCGGTCGATGCGCATGATGCGCGTGCCCTCGAAGGACACTTCCTCGGCGACGGGGGCAAGCGTCGAGCAGGTAAGAACCACCACATCCGCCCCGCGCGCCGCTTCCTTCAGCAAAGCCTCGCCAGTGTGAATGCGCAGCGCCGGCGTCAGCCCGCCCGCCTTTTCCGCCTGTTTGAGCAGATCTTCCCGCACCACATGGCGCAGCTTCAGCCCCGGCGCCAGCCGGTCGCGCAAGTTCTCGAACGTATTTATGTGCAAGGGCGAGGTATGTAAGAACGTCACGCGTTCCGGTGTGCCCCTATCAGGCGGTGTCATCTTTTTCTCCATCGGCTCAAAGAAAAAGCCCGCCGCGATCATCGCGGCGGGCCTTTATTCCAGTGTCGGCTCTGCGTGATCGCGCTATGGGGCGGCTTTCGCCACAAGTTTAACGGCGGCGAGTTTCACTGCCGTTACAATAGCGATCACGGTTTTGGCGGCCAAAAGGCGCGCGGAATGGGCAGCTTCGCTTTTCAGCGAGCCGTTCAAAGACCGGGGCGCAAAGGCGCCATATGCCCATTCCTGTGTCATGAAGCGCAATCTGCCCGAAAACTTACTTACGTTCAATCTGAGAAACGTCCCGCACCGCACCGCGCGCGGCGTTGGAGACCATGGCCGCATAGGCCCGCAGTGCCTGGGAGACCTTGCGTGGGCGTTCTTCGGCAGGTTTCCAGGCATCCGCGCCCTTGGCTTCCATGGCCACGCGGCGCTTGGCAAGTTCCTCGTCCGAAAGCTTCACATTGATCGAGCGGGCGGGGATATCGATCTCGATCAGATCGCCCTCCTCGATGAGCCCGATATTGCCGCCTTCGGCTGCTTCCGGCGAAGCATGGCCGATGGAAAGGCCCGAGGTGCCGCCGGAAAAACGCCCGTCGGTGATGAGCGCGCAGTCTTTCCCGAGCCCCATGGATTTGAGGTAGGAGGTCGGATAGAGCATTTCCTGCATGCCCGGCCCGCCTTTCGGCCCTTCATAGCGGATGATCACGACATCGCCCGCCTTGATGTCGCGCTTGGTGATGCGCGTGACCGCCTCTTCCTGGCTTTCACAAACCCGCGCGGGGCCGGAAAATTTCCAGATGCTTTCATCGACGCCCGCCGTTTTCACGATGCAGCCTTCCTCGGCGATATTCCCGAAGAGCACGGCAAGCCCGCCCTCTTTCGTGAAGGCTTTTTCCACCGAACGGATGACGCCGCCTTCCCGGTCCGTATCGAGATCGAGATAGCGGCTCTGCTGGCTGAAGGCGACGGTTGTGCGCACCCCGCCCGGCGCCGCCTTGAAGAGCGTGCGCACCTCTTCGGAATTCGTGCGGGAAATATCCCACTTGTCGAGCGCCGCGCTCATGCTCGGCTCATGCACGGTGGAGACATCACCGTGGATAAGCCCGCCGCGCTCGAGCTGGCCGAGAATGGACATGATCCCCCCCGCCCGGTGCACATCCTCGATATGCACGTTCTGAACGGCGGGCGCGACTTTCGAAAGACACGGCACTTTGCGCGAAAGCGCGTCGATATCCTTCATCGTGAAATCGACACCTGCTTCATTGGCAATGGCGAGCAGGTGCAAGATCGTGTTCGTCGAACCGCCCATGGCAATGTCGAGCGTCATTGCGTTTTGGAAGGCCTTGAAGGTCGCGATGCCGCGCGGCAGCACGCTTTCATCGCCCTGCTTGTAATAGCGGTCGGTCAGCTCGACGATCTGCCGGGCCGCGCGCAGGAAAAGCTCCTTGCGGTCTGCATGGGTGGCGACGATCGTGCCGTTTGCCGGCAGCGCCAGGCCGAGCGCTTCGGCAAGGCAGTTCATGGAATTCGCCGTGAACATGCCCGAGCAGGAACCGCATGTCGGGCAGGCGTTTTTCTCCAGCTCGTCCACTTCTTCGTCCGAGCGGTTGGGGTTCGCCCCTTCGATGATCGCATCGATGAGATCGACCGCGATCTCCTTGCCGTCGACCACCGCCCGGCCCGCTTCCATCGGCCCGCCGGTCACGAAGATCGTCGGCACGTTGAGGCGCATGGTCGCCATCATCATGCCGGGCGTAATCTTGTCGCAGTTCGAAATGCAGACCATCGCATCGGCACAGTGGGCATTGACCATATATTCGACCGAGTCCGCGATGAGATCGCGCGAGGGCAGCGAATAAAGCATGCCGTCATGGCCCATCGCGATCCCGTCATCGACGGCGATGGTATTGAATTCCTTAGCAACGCCGCCTGCCGCCTCGATCTCCCGCGCCACCATCTGGCCGAGGTCCTTGAGGTGCACATGACCCGGCACGAACTGGGTGAAGGAATTCACCACCGCGATAATCGGCTTGCCGAAATCCTCATCCTTCATGCCTGTCGCACGCCACAAACCGCGCGCGCCGGCCATATTGCGGCCATGGGTCGTCGTTCGGGAACGGTAAGGGATCATCTTCGCCTCTGTCGATTGCGGGTTGCCGGTTTTAAATAGGGCCGGTCCGGTTTTGAAAAAGGCCCGCCGCGCTCTTAGCGGGCGGGCCCTGTCCATAAAAGGCTGCGCCTTAAGAGCGTCAGTTCTTTTCCTTGTCCACCATCTTCGTCTCGGCAATCCAAGGCATCATGGCGCGCAGCTTTTCGCCCACTTCTTCGATGGGGTGCGCGGCATTGCGGGCGCGGATCGCTTTGAACGAGGTCTGGCCGACTTTGTTTTCCAGCATCCAGTCGCGGGTGAAGCGGCCGGTCTGAATGTCGGTCAGCACTTCTTTCATCGCCGCTTTCGCCTCGGGGCCGACAACGCGCGGACCGGAAACATATTCGCCGTACTCGGCCGTGTTGGAGACCGAATAGTTCATGTTGGCGATGCCGCCTTCATAGATCAGGTCGACGATCAGCTTCACTTCGTGCAGGCATTCGAAATAAGCCATTTCCGGCGAATAACCGCCTTCGGTCAGCGTTTCGAAACCGGCTTTGATGAGCTCGACAAGACCGCCGCAAAGCACGGCCTGCTCACCGAAAAGGTCGGTCTCGCATTCTTCCTTGAAGGTCGTCTCGATGATGCCGGCACGGCCCCCGCCAATGGCGGACGCGTAAGAAAGGCCGAAATCATGGGCATTGCCCGAGGCATCCTGATGAATGGCGATGAGGCAGGGCACGCCCGCACCGCGCTGATATTCGCCGCGCACTGTGTGGCCGGGGCCTTTGGGCGCAACCATCAGCACGTCGATATCCGCGCGCGGTTCGATGAGATTGAAATGCACGTTGAGGCCGTGGGCGAAGAGCAGCGCCGCGCCCGGCTTCATGTTGTCTTTCAGGTGCTCGTTATAGATATCGGCCTGCAGCTCGTCCGGCGTCAGCATCATCAGCGCGTCGGCCCATTTGGCGGCGTCGGCAACCGACATGACCTGCAGCCCCTCGCCTTCGGCTTTCTTCGCCGAGGACGAACCCGGACGCAGCGCCACGGCCACTTCCTTCACGCCGCTGTCGCGCAGGTTCAGCGCATGGGCATGGCCCTGGCTGCCGTACCCGATGATGGCGACTTTCTTGCCTTTAACGAGGTTCACGTCCGCATCGCGATCGTAATAAACGCGCATGGCTCCTATCCTTCCAATTCTCCGCCGGACTTACCCGGTCAATTACCGCGCGAAGCGGCGCTCTTTCATCTTCACATCTCATGAGGCGGCGTGCCGCCCCTGAATTCTCTCGTCTCTAGTTCTGCCGTCTTTCACCCAGCCGCTTACATGGCTTCCGGGCCGCGGGCGATGGAGACAACGCCGGTCCGCGTCACATCCACCAGGCCAAGGCCCCGCATCAGCCCCACGAAAGCGTCGATCTTTTCCGGCGTGCCCGTCACCTCGAAAATGAAGGACGTATGCGTCGTGTCGATCACGCGGGCGCGGAACGCATCGGAAAGGCGCAGCGCCTCCACCCGCTTCTCGCCCGTGCCGGCGACCTTCACCAAAGCCATTTCCCGCTCGACGGAAGGCGCCTGCACGGTCAGATCGACCACCTTGTGCACCGGCACCAGCCGCTCGAGCTGCGCCTTGATCTGGGCGATGACCATGGGCGTGCCCGACGTTGCGACCGTGATGCGCGAGGTATGCTCGGCATGGTCCACTTCGGCCACGGTCAGGCTTTCGATATTGTATCCCCGGCCCGAAAAGAGCCCGACCACACGCGCCAGGACCCCTGCCTCGTTGTCCACGAGGACGGCCAATACATGGCGTTCTGATTTTTCTTCACTCATGTTCAGTCCTGCGATCGGCCCCAAGCGGGCTCTTCTTCATCGTGTGGTCCGCCCCATCGGGGGCCGTCCCGGGCGGCTTATAGCCCATTCATCTTGGAAAGCGAAGCCTTGCCGGCCCGTCAGACCAGCATCTTGCCGGCTTCCGTCACCGTCGCCCCTTCCGGGTCGTCGCCCAGGATCATTTCGTTATGCGCGGCCCCGGACGGGATCATGGGGAAGCAATTTTCCATCTTCTCCACCACGCAGTCGAAAATCACCGGGCCCGGCGTTTCGATCATTTCCATGATCTTGGCATCGAGCTCATCCGGATGCGTCGCCCGGATGCCGTGCCCGCCATAGGCTTCGGCCAGTTTGACGAAATCGGGCAAGGCCTCCGAATAGGAGTGCGAGTAGCGCCCGCCATGCAGCAGTTCCTGCCACTGGCGCACCATGCCCATATATTCGTTATTCAGAATGAAAATCTTCACCGGCAGCATGAACTGCACCGCCGTCGACATTTCCTGCATGTTCATCAGGATCGAGGCTTCCCCGGCAATGTCGACCACCAGCGCGTCGCGGTGCGCGACCTGCGTGCCGATCGCCGCCGGCAGGCCGTAGCCCATCGTGCCGAGCCCGCCCGAGGTCATCCAGCGGTTCGGTTCCTCGAAATGATAATGCTGCGCCGCCCACATCTGGTGCTGGCCGACTTCCGTGGTGATGAAGGTCTTGCGGTCCTTCGTCAGCTCGTAAAGTCGCTCCACCGCATATTGCGGTTTGATGGAGGTATCGCTTTTGACATAAGCCAGCGACTTGCGCCCGCGCCAGGTCTCGATCTGCTTCCACCAGGTGGAAAGCGCGCTCTTGTCCGGCTGGCTGACTTTCGACTTCCAGACCCGGATCATATCTTCAAGCACATGCGCGCAGTCGCCGATGATCGGCACATCCACATGCACGTTCTTGTTGATCGACGAAGCGTCGATATCGATATGGATTTTCTTCGAATGCGGCGCGAACGCATCGAGGCGGCCCGTCACGCGGTCGTCGAAACGCGCGCCGACACAGATGATGAGGTCGCTATCGTGCATGGCATTATTGGCTTCATAGGTGCCATGCATGCCCAGCATGCCAAGCCATTGCGGGTCGGCCGCCGGATAGGCGCCGAGGCCCATCAGCGTCGAGGTGATCGGATAGCCCGTCAGCTTGACGAACTGGCGCAGAAGCTGGCTCGCCATGGGGCCGGAATTGATGACGCCGCCGCCGGTATAAAAGACCGGCTTCTTCGCGGCCGCGATCAGGTCCACCGCCCGGTTGATGGCGCTCATATCGCCCTTCACCTGCGGACGGTAGGTCTTGTGGGAGACCTGCGCCGGGGTCTTGTATTCGGCGGTCTGGAACTGAACGTTCTTCGGAATGTCGATGACGACGGGTCCCGGCCGGCCATGGGTGGCGACATGGAAGGACTCGTGCATGACCCGCGCCAGTTCCTCGGCGGAATTGACGAGCCAATTATGCTTCGTGCAGGGCCGGGTGATGCCGACCGTGTCGCATTCCTGGAAGGCGTCGGTGCCGATGAGATGGGTGGCGACCTGCCCGGTCAGGCAGACAAGCGGAATGGAATCCATCAGCGCGTCCGTCAGGCCCGTCACGGCGTTCGTCGCGCCGGGGCCGGAGGTAACGAGAACGACGCCCGGCTTGCCGGTGGAGCGGGCATAGCCTTCGGCAGCGTGAACCGCGCCCTGCTCGTGACGCACCAGAATGTGCTCGATGTCGTTCTGCTTGAAAAGCGCATCATAGATGGGAAGCACCGCGCCGCCCGGATAGCCGAAAATCACTTCGACGCCCTGATCGACCAGAGCTTTGACGACGATTTCTGCACCTGTCATTTCACGGGCGGCCATGGGTCTTTTCCTTTAAGCGCGGCGGAAGAACACCCTTCCGCTCAAACAAATCACCGCGGCCCCCGGTGCCGGTTAACCCCGCGAAATCCGGGGTTTTCCGGCACTCAGCCGCGGAAAACGGGCGCAACCTACCCCCTCACCCGGAGGGGGTCAACCCAAAATCGTCAATAAATGAAAAGATTTCCTGAATTTGACTTTCCATTTCTTGCGTCGAAAGCCTATTCCACGAAATCATCTGATGCCGAAACCAGGTGCTCTGGCGCTTGGCATATTGCTTTGTCTGGGTCTTGGCCTGCTCGATAGCCTCTTCCAGCCCAAGCTCCCCGGCTATATGCGCCAGAAGCGGCGGCACGCCGAGCGCCTTCATGGCAGGCAGGTCCGGGCTGAGGCCCCGCTCGAAAAGCGCCGCCACTTCATCGAGCGCGCCCTCCCCGATCATCTGATCGAAACGCCGGTCGATCCGCGCCCGCAGCCAGGCGCGGTCCGGATCGAGCACGAACCCGGCGCTCGCCCCGTCAAAAAGCGGCGCCCCCTTCTGTTTTTGCCAATGGGAAATGGGTTTGCCCGTCGCCTCCAGCACTTCAAGCGCCCGGGCGGTGCGCTGCGGGTCGGAGGGGGCGATCTTCGCCGCGGCCTCCGGGTCGGCGCCCGCAAGCCGCGCATGGGCGCAGGCAAGGTTCTCGGCGACTTCCGCGCGGATGGCGGCGCGCACCTCTTCTGGAATGGCGGGCATCTCGGAGAGCCCTTCTAGCAGCGCTTTGAAGTAAAGCCCTGTCCCGCCCGCAAGGATGGGCAGCTTCCCGCGCCCCTCGATCTCCGCGATTTTGGCAGCAGCCATTTCCGCCCAGCGCTGCGCCGAGCAGGTCTCGGCAGGATCGAGCACACCGTAAAGATGATGCGGCTGCTGCGCCTCTTCGGCGCGCGAGGGACGCGCCGTCAGCACCCTCAGCCCATCATAAACCTGCATGGAATCGGCATTGACGATTTCCCCGCCAAGCCGGGCGGCCAGTTCCAGCGCCAGCGCGGACTTGCCGCTGGCGGTCGGGCCTGCAATAAGGAGCACGCGGGGCCGCGGCCCCTTTTCCTCATTTCTTATTTGCGGATCCGGCTTCATGCGCAACGTCCTGACACTAATCGGTTCTCCTAGGCAAGCCCTGACGCAGGATCATAGTAAAGCCGTTGCCGCTGCGCTGAACCAGGGTGCGGAACCTGCCTGGCTGAAAGAGGGTTACGCCTGCGACTTTACGCTGGAAGGCATGGAGGCCGAAAGCGGCGAGGAAAAAGCGCGCCAGGCGCTTGCGGGAGAGGCCATCGACGTGGTGGCGCAGCCCCTCGCCCACCGGCGCAAGAAGCTGCTGGTTGCGGATATGGATTCCACCATCATCGAGCAAGAATGTATCGACGAGCTGGCGGACGCGCTCGGCATCAAGGCGCAGATCGCCGAGATCACCGAGCGGGCCATGCGCGGCGAGCTTGAATTCGAACCGGCGCTGCGCGAGAGGGTCGGCCTCCTCAAGGGTCTCGGCATCAGCGAGCTTGAGTGCGTTCTGGAAAACCAGATCACCGAAATGCCGGGCGGCCGGGCCCTCTGCGCGACGATGCGCGCCCATGGCGCGACCTGCGCTCTCGTCTCCGGCGGCTTCACCTTCTTCACCTCCCGCATCGCCGAGAAAGTCGGCTTTCAGCACAATCAGGCCAATGTGCTTTTGATGGAAGACGGCAAGCTGACCGGCAAGGTGCAGGAGCCGATCCTCGGCCGCCAGGCAAAGCTCGACGCGCTTCTTTCTTTCAGCGCCGAGCTGGGGCTCAAGCCGGAAGAAACGCTGGCCGTGGGCGACGGGGCAAACGATCTTGCCATGATCGAGAAGGCAGGCATCGGCGTTGCCTATCACGCCAAGCCCGTCGTGGCCGCCGCCGCGCCGGCGCGTATCGATCACGGCGATCTGACTTCCCTGCTTTATCTGCAAGGCTATAGCGAAGCGGAAATCACGGGCCTCTGATCCCGCGCCGAAGAAAAAGGCCCCGCATTGCGGGGCCTTTCTTTTAGCTCACGGCAGAAAGCCTCAGCCTTCCTCGATCCTGACCGCGATGAAGCGCAAGTCCCCGGCGGTCGAGACCAGCAGTAGAACCGAGCGGCGGCCCTTTTCTTGTTCCGCCTTCACCTGTTCCACCACATCGGACGGCGATTTCACTTTTTCCTGCGCCACTTCGACGATCACATCGCCGGGGCGGATGCCTTTTTCCGCCGCAGGGCCCGCCGGATCGACGGAGGTGACGAGCACGCCGTCCACATCGTCGGTCAGGTTGAAGCGGCGGCGGCTATTGGCATTGAGCTCGCCCAGGGCAAGGCCGAGCGTCAGCGTCGGCTCATTGCTCTTTTCCGCGTCGGGTTTTGCGCCTTCAGCCTGCGCTTCGGCCTCCTCAAGGCGGCCCACCGTCACGTCGAGCGTCACCTTGTCGCCGCCGCGCAGCACCGTCGTTTCCACTTCTTTGCCGATCTTCGTATCCGCCACGATGCGGGGCAGATCGCGCATGCTCGGCACATCGTTGCCGTTGAAATCGAGGATCACGTCACCCGCCTGAATGCCGGCTTCTTCCGCCGGGCCGCCGGGGGTGACTTCCGCCACCAGCGCGCCTTTGGCTTCATCCATGCCAAGGCTCTCGGCGATCTCATCCGTCACGGTCTGAATGCGCACACCGAGCCAGCCGCGCCGCGTTTCGCCATATTCCTTCAGCTGCTCGATAACCGGCATGGCCGTTGCCGAGGGAACGGAAAAGCCGATGCCGATGGAGCCGCCCGAGGGAGAAATGATCGCGGTGTTCACGCCGATCACCTCGCCTTCGAGATTAAAGAGCGGGCCGCCGGAATTGCCCCGGTTGATGGAAGCATCCGTCTGAATGAAATCGTCATAAGGGCCGGCATTGATGTCGCGGTTGATCGCCGAGATGATGCCCGCCGTCACCGTGCCGCCGAGACCGAACGGGTTGCCGATCGCCACCACCCAGTCGCCGACGCGCGCTTTCGTCGAATCGCCCATCTTCACGAAAGGCAGCGCGCTGTCGGGTTTCACCTTCAGAACCGCAACATCGGTTTTGGGATCGCTCCCGAGCACTTCCGCCGCCAGCGTCGTGCCGTCGGAGAAGTTCACCTTGATCTCGTCGGCCTGCTCGATGACGTGATTATTCGTGATGATGATCCCGTCCGGGTCGATCACGAAGCCGGAGCCGAGCGACTGCACCTTGCGCGGGGCCTGGGCGCCCGGCTGACGCTGGAGAAAATCTTCGAAGAATTCATTGAAGGGCGAGCCTTCCGGCAGGCCGGGCACCGCACCGCCCGGCACACCCGTTTTCAGGGTCTGCGAGGTGGAGATATTGACCACCGCCGGGGACAACTTTTCGGCAAGATCGGCGAAACTTTCCGGGGCCCCGCGTGCAAAAGCGGGAGCGGCATAAAGCGCCAACACGATTGCCGTCAGAGCCGCGAGCGCGGTCAGCGCCCGCATGATACCGGGCGCAGCATCCTGCCGTTTTGCCACTGCCGAAGTCTTCAACCTTGCCATAAACACATCTCCTGATTGCGGCACTCGTCATACTAAGCCGCTATGCCAGTCCGGGGATAACAAGAAGGGAGAAGCCGGAAATTCGAATTTCGCCCCGTGCCCTGCTGGCCAGCCCATGCCCACTTACACGCCCATCCTGGGACAAAATATGGACGAAATGAGGCAGAGCCTACCCCCGCACCAGCCAGACGATCAAAAAACCGGCACCGAGCGCCGTCAGCCCGGCAAAGCGCAGATTGGCCTCGGGCATCTCTTTTGCCCGCTCCATCATCCGCTTCACGCCGCCCGGAAAGGCGGCATAAAGGGCTCCTTCCAATGCCAGAAAGAGCCCTATTGCTGCCCAAAGATCACTCATGACCGGGTTTTCTTACGTTAAGGATCACCGGCGTCCCTGACCTTCCTCATCCTTGAAATATTGGAAGAAGTCGGAGTCGGGCGACAGAATGAGCGTAGTGGAATCGCCCTTCAGGCCGTCCCGGTAGGCTTGCATGGACCGGTAGAAGGCGAAGAAATCCTCGTCCTGGCCGAAGGCCTGGGCGAAGGTGCGGTTCCGCTCGGCATCGCCTTCACCGCGGATGCGTTCGGCATCGCGCTGGGCTTCGGCGAGAAGCACCGTCACATCGCGGTCGGCGCGCGAGCGTACACGCTGGGCCGTTTCCTGGCCTTGCGCGCGGAACTCGGCCGCTTCCCGCTCACGCTCCGTGCGCATGCGCCGGTAGATCGCTTCACTGTTTTCAGTCGGCAGGTCGGCCTGGCGGATACGCACATCCACCACTTCCACGCCGAATTCCTGCGCGGCCACATTGAACTTTTCTTCGATCCGCTGCATGAGCTCGGCCCGCTCGTCGCGCACCAGCGCTTCCAGCGTCGCCTCACCCAAAACGTTACGCAGATTAGAGAGGAAGATCGGCTGCAGTTTGTCGCTCGCCTGCCGCATATCGCGCACGGACTGATAGAATTTCAGCGCGTCGACGATGCGGTAGCGGGCAAAGGCATCCACCACCAAACGCTTCTGATCGGAGGTGATGATCACCTGCCCGCCTTCCCCGCCAACCTGGCGGGCAGAGGTAAGGTTAAGAACGCGCTTGTCGATATAAACCACGTTCTGAATGAACGGCAGTTTGAAATGCAGGCCCGGCTCGCGTTCCTGATGTTTCACATCGCCGAACTGAATGACGAGCGCCTGTTGCGTCTCGTCGATCGTATAGACCGAAGAGAGCCCGACGATGACGGCGGCTGCGGCAACAATGGCCGCGACGATTGCGCTGGCTTTCATTACTGAGCCTCCTTCTTCTGCGATGCGCCGGGCGAAAGCTGGTTGAGGGGGAGATAGGGAACGGGACCGCTGCCGCCGGCTTGCGGATCGACCACGATCTTGTTCATGCCGCTCAGCACCCCTTCCATGGTTTCCAGATAGATACGCTTGCGGGTGATGTCCTTGGCGTCCTTGTATTCGTTATAGATCGCCAGGAAGCGGTCTGCCTGACCTTGCGCCTCGGCAACGGTCTGCTCTTTATAAGCTTCGGCTGCCTGAAGAATCTGGTCGGCTTCACCACGCGCCCGCGGCACGACTGTATTGGCATATGCTTCGGCTTCGTTACGCAGCCGCTCCTGGTCGGCGCGGGCCGCCTGCACATCGCGGAAGGCATCTTCCACAGGCTTGGGCGGATCGACCGACTGAAGCTGCACTTCGACGACGCTAATGCCTGCGCCATAATCATCCAGCGTGCGCTGCACCAGTTCCTGCACTTTCTGCTGCACTTCGTTACGCTGGGTGGTCAGAAGCACCTGCAGTCCGGAAGAGCCGACGATTTCGCGCATGGCGCTTTCTGCCACCGCTTTGACGACCGTATCACGGCCTTCAACGTTGAAGAGATAATCCTGGGCGTCGGCGATACGCCACAACACCACGAAATCCACATCGACGATGTTTTCATCGCCCGTGAGCATCAGGCTTTCATCGGCGCTGTTCTCGCCGATATTCACCCGGTTCACCTTGGTCACGGTGGGGGAATAGACCGTCTCGATCGGGTAAGGCAGCTTGAAATGCAGCCCCGGCCCTGCCGTGCGCACCGCCTCGCCGAAGCGCAAGACCACGCCCTGCTGGTCGGTATCCACCCGGTAGAAGGAGCTCCAGCCCAGAAGGCCGAGCAGAATCAGCCCGACCACGATGAGGCCGCCGCCCCCACCGCCACCGGACGGCAGAACGCCCTTGAGCCGCTCCTGACCTTTGCGGATCAGATCCTCCAGATCCGGCGGCTCCTGCCCGCCCCGGCCGCCGCCGGAAGGAGGTTGACCCCAAGGCCCACGATTGCCGCCATTTTGCCAGCCACCGCCGCCGCTCTGATTGTTCCAGGGCATTCAGCTCTTCCCTTAATGTTGCGCTGTCGGTTCCGTTCGCTTGCCGCGCCCGGCCGGTTTCACCCCGCCGGACCGCACAAATTCTTATGCTGCCTTTGGAAAAAGGCCTTGAGGGGTTATATGACAGGCAGACAACCCGCGCAATCAAAGCCCCCTTCAGGGATATAGGAAGAGGACCGGCAATATCCATGTCTGTAACAAGGGAAGACGTCCTAAAAACCCTCTCGACCGTCGCCGACCCCGAAACCGGTAAAGACGTCGTGACCGCGGGCATCGTGCAAGGGGTCGTCGTTAAGAACGGCAATATCGGCTTCTCCCTCGAAATCGACCCGAAAGAGGCCGAGGCGAAGGAACCGCTGCGCCGGGCCTGCGAAGAGGCGGTGAAGCAGATCAAGGGCGTCCTCTCCGTGACCGCGGTTCTGACCGCCCATAGCGAGACCCCCTCCTCCTCCCGCGCCGCGCCCGCCGCGCCGAAGCGCGCGGCCTCCGCGCAAGCCGGCCCGCAAAACATTCCCGGCGTCAAAGCCATCGTCGCCGTGGCGAGCGGTAAAGGCGGCGTCGGCAAATCGACGCTCGCCGTCAATCTCGCCCTGGCGCTCGGCCATCTCGGCATGAAGGTCGGCCTGTTGGACGCGGATATTTACGGGCCCTCCGTGCCGCGCATGATGGGCCTTTCCGGCAAGCCGCAGGTCAGCGAAAACAAAAAGCTCCTGCCGCTCGAAGCCTACGGCATCAAGACCATGTCGATCGGCTATATGGTCGATGACAGCACGGCCATGATCTGGCGCGGGCCGATGGTGCAATCGGCACTGACGCAAATGATGAGCGAGGTCGATTGGGGCGAGCTTGACGTGCTGATCGTGGACTTTCCCCCCGGCACGGGCGATGCGCAGCTGACCATGGTGCAGCGTGTGCCGCTTGCCGGCGCCGTCATCGTGTCGACGCCGCAGGAAATCGCGCTGATGGATGCGCGCCGCGGCATCGCCATGTTTGAGAAAACCCATGTGCCCGTCTTCGGCATCGTCCAGAACATGGCCTATTACGAAGCGCCGGGCTCGGGCGAGAAGACCTATATTTTCGGGGAAGGTGGCGCAAAGCGCGTGGCCGAAGAACTGAAAGCCGACTTCCTGGGCGATGTGCCGCTCGTGCCGGAAATCCGCGCGGGCATGGATGAGGGTAAACCCATCGTTGCCACCGACCCGGGCAGCAAGGCGGCGGCGCCTTTCATGGATATCGCAACGCGCCTTGCCGCCAAGCTTTATGAGGAAGGCGGCGCGCGTAAGCCGCCGAAAATTTCCATTTCCTGAAGAGACGCCCGCTCAAAAGAAAACGGCCGGTCCCGCAAAGGACCGGCCGCTTTATTTTGTTTTGGCTCGAAGGATCAGCGCCCTTCTTCGAGCGATGCCGTTTCGGTTACGCCCGCCGGGTTCGTCAGCTCCCACGTATCGCCAACGGAACGGCTTTCCGCCGAGGTGCAGTAAGGCTCGTTCTCGCCGGACGTGAAGCAAACCTCCTCGCCCTTCATTTCCCAGGTGCCTTCGACGCTAGTGCCGTCGGCCAGCGTCTGGCTATAGGTGCCGTCTTCATTGATATGCACCTGGCGCTCGCCGCTTTCCGGATTATTCACGACCACGGTGTTGCCGTAGAAACTGGCCATCGGATCGGCCATGGCAATGCCGGTCATGGACGCAAACGCAAACACAAGAGCTACGATGAAACGCATCTCTTTCCTCCTCGGTTTATCCTGGATTTCCCCCAAAAACGCCGTGCATGCTGACATGCGTTAACCATAAGAACAAGGGTAAATCTGCACCCGGATGAAACAAATCCGGGTGCAGCATTTTTCGCGCTTACTTGTTATGGAAGTTGAGCGGCAGCCCGGCGCGCGGCCAGGTGCATTTCACAAGCCGCCCCGTGGAGGACAGCGTCAGATACGCCGTCTTCAGGTCCTTGCCGCCGAAACAGATATTCGTGGTGATGAAATCGCCGGTCGCGAAATGCTCGATCTTCGAGCCGTCGGGCGAAATGGAGGTAATGCCGCCATTGAAGATCGTCGCGACACAGACATTGCCATCCGCATCGACCGCAAGGGAGTCGAAGAAATTAAGCCCCTGCGGCGCGCCCACGAAATTGCCCGGCAACGGCCCGTCGCTTTTCTTGATGACGCCCGGCTTTTCGATATCGAAGCCCCAAAGACGGCCCGGCACCGTGTCGGCCACATAAACGGTCTTTTCATCCGGCGAAAGGCCGACCCCGTTCGGGCTTTCGAGCGGAAACACCGCTTCGGTGATCATCGAGCCGTCGGGCTTTGCATAATAAAGCGCGCCGCGGTCCTTGATGCGCCCGCGCGACTTGCCAAGATCGGTGAACCAGAACCCGCCTTCCTTATCGAAGACGATATCGTTCGGCCCGTTCAGGGGATTGCCATCGCATTCGGTGTAAAGCGTGTCGACTTTGCCGGTGGCCAGATCGACGCGCTCGATGCGCCCGCCCGAATAATTCGGCGCGATGTCGCCCGGAATGGTCAGCCCGTCCCGGTGATGCCACTCAAAGCCGCCATTGTTGCAAACATAAACCGCACCATCCGGCCCGATCGCCGCCCCGTTCGGCCCGCCGCCAAGATCGGCGATGACGTCCACTTTGCCGTCTTCGCTGACGCGGGTGAGCGTGCCCCGCTCGATCTCCACCAGAATGACGCTGCCATCGTCCATGGCAATCGGCCCTTCGGGAAATTTCAGACCGCTGGCAATTTCTTCCATTTCGAGCATGAAGCCCTCCCTGATTGTTGTTTTATGGGAGGCATTCTGTCAGGCCGGTGCGCCGATGACTAGGGGAGCGGATGCCACAACCATTTGCGGCACTCTATGGACCCCGGGACAAGCCCGGGGTGACACTTGATGTGTGTAGCAACGCAGTGCCTCTCGCCCGCACAGCCGTCACCCCGGGCTTGTCCCGGGGTCCGTGAAGCATATCCCCATGCCGCAGCGTAAGAGATCAGCTCAGCCGCACCCGGTGAAATTCCAGATGATCTTCGATGAAGGACTGAATGAAGAAATAGGAATGATCATAGCCTTCCTGCCGGCGCAGGATGAGGCGCTGGCCGGCCTTCTCGCACGCTTCCTCGAAAAGCGCAGGCTTTAATTGCTCTTCAAGAAACCCGTCGGCCATCCCCTGATCGATGAGAATTTCATCGAAGGCATAGCAGGCCGCGCCGCTCTCCATCAAAAGCGCCGCGTCATGGGCGGTCCAGGCGGCCCGGTTCTTACCGAGATAGGCACTGAACGCTTTCTCACCCCAGGGACAGCGCGTCGGGGAGACGATGGGTGCAAAGGCCGAGACGGAGCGGAAAAGATCCGGATGTTTCAGCGCAAGCGTCAGCGCGCCGTGCCCGCCCATGGAATGGCCGGAAACTCCGCGCCGTTCCATATCGAGCGGAAAGTTCGCGCTCAGCACATCCTGCAGATCGCGGGTGATGTAGCTTTCCATTTTGAAGTGCGCCGCCCAGGGCGCCTCGCGCGCATCAAGATAAAAGCCCGCGCCCTGGCCAAGGTCATAGGCTTCGTCATTGGCGACGCCTTCGCCGCGCGGGCTCGTATCGGGCGCGGCGATGGCAAGGCCGAGCTCACTTGCCTTGCGGTAAGCGCCGGCCTTCGTGGTGAAATTGTCTTCCGTGCAGGTAAGGCCCGAGAGCCAGACAAGCAGCGGGAACGGGCCCACTCCTTCCGGCAAGAAAAGCGAAAAGCGCATGGGGGTGCCCGTTGCCGCCGAACCGTGGCGGCAAATGAGAACGCGCCCGTCAAAACAGCGGTGCTCTTCGAGAATTTCCAGATCGCTCATCAGTAAACCACGACGGAACGGATGGAATGTCCCTCATGCATGAGATCGAAGCCCTTGTTGATCTCCTCAAGCGGCATCGTATGCGTGATCAGATCGTCGATATTGATCTTCCCGTCCATATACCAATCGACGATTTTGGGCACGTCCGTGCGCCCGCGCGCACCGCCAAAGGCCGAGCCTTTCCAGGTCCGCCCGGTAACAAGCTGGAAGGGACGTGTCGAAATTTCCTGGCCCGCGCCTGCAACGCCGATGATAACGCTCTCGCCCCAGCCCTTATGGCAGCATTCAAGCGCCTGGCGCATCGTGTCCGTGCGCCCGATACATTCAAAGCTCCAATCCGCGCCGCCGCCCGTCAGCTCCACAAGATGGGCGACAAGATCGCCGCTCACTTCTTTCGGATTGACGAAATCGGTCATGCCGAATTTTTCAGCGAGCGGTTTTTTCGCCGGATTGATATCGACGCCGACGATCTGATCCGCGCCCACCATCCGCGCGCCCTGAATGACATTGAGCCCGATGCCGCCGAGCCCGAACACGACGACCCGCGCGCCCGGCGTCACCTTGGCGGTGTTGACCACCGCGCCGATGCCGGTCGTCACGCCGCAGCCGATATAGCAAATCTTGTCGAAAGGCGCGTCTTTACGGATTTTCGCCAGCGCGATTTCCGGCAGCACCGTGTAATTGGCGAAGGTCGAGCAGCCCATGTAATGAAAGATCGGCTTGCCCTTATAGGAAAAGCGGCTCGTGCCGTCCGGCATCAAGCCCTGGCCCTGCGTCGTGCGGATCGCCTGGCAGAGATTGGTTTTGGGGTTGAGGCAATAATCGCACTCCCGGCACTCGGGCGTATAAAGCGGGATGACGTGATCGCCCGGCTTGAGCGAGGTCACGCCCGGTCCGCACTCGGCAACGACGCCCGCCCCTTCATGGCCGAAGATGGAGGGGAAAAGCCCTTCCGGGTCCTCGCCCGAAAGCGTGAAGGCATCGGTATGGCAAATACCGCTCGCCTTGATCTCCACCAGAACTTCGCCGGCTTTCGGCCCTTCCAGTTGAACCGTCTCGATCTCAAGCGGTTTTCCTGCTTCGAAAGCGACTGCCGCGCGCACGTCCATGGGGGGCTCTCCCTAATTGGGTTCTGATTCCGGCGGGCATTGTCGGCAGCCAGCCCTCAACATGCAAGGCCGGGTCTTGGGCAAAGAGGCGAAAAGCGCGCGCTACCAGACCGTCTCGAAACTTTCTTCCAGATAACCAAGCCAGCTTTCCACCCGGTACTTGTTGCCGCCGAAATCGGGCAGCGCCGTTTCAGAGCGCGAATAAATGGCGATGCTGGATTTGCCCTCGCCTTCCGCGCAAGCCTGGAAGGTCACGATCTCGGGCAGATTGAGAAAGAAGGAGCGCTGCACATAAGTGTGCTGGCCTTCTTCTTTGTCCTGCAGCCGCTCGACCATGCCGGGCTCAAGCTTGATGAGCCGGAGAAGCCGTTCCTCGACAGCTTCCGGCGGCGCGCTGAAAACGGGTGAATAGCGATGCGGCACCGCCGCCTGGCAAAGGCCCTGCGGCGCAACGAGGTAATGGCTCGCGGCAAAAGGAAGGGTCAGTGTTTTAAATTCCATGGGGCACGCGCTCTTGTCTAAAGGCGCGGCAGGCCACCACGAACTGCCGGATCTGTTGCGGAAACTCTCTCTACGCACACGTTACGTACTGATACCCGCGCTCTTAATGCGGCGCTTGTCCCAGCCGGCGCGGACCTCTCACCCCTGCCGCCGCACTGCCTCTTCCAGCTTGGCGAGCCAACCGTCGATCCGCTTCTTATTCGCCCCGAGGTCGGACCAACCATAGACCGAGCGGCTGTAAAGCGCGAGGGTGGATTTGCCGCCCTCCACTTCCAGCGCCTCGAACGTGATCCAGTCGGGAAAACCGAGAAGCGCCGTGCGCTGAACGACTTCATGCTGGCCGGGCGCCGTTTCCACATTGCGCCGGCGCGTGCGTGGCTGCTTGAGAATAAGACCGCTCATCAGCGCATCGAGCTTTTCGCGGCTCATGGAAAATACCGGGGCCGTGCGATGGGGCGTCGCGTTCTCGCAAAGCCCTTCCGGGGCGACGAGATACTGATTGGGAGAGGGCCTCAGCGTCAGCGTTCTGAAATTCATCTGTCTTGTCCCTCTCATCCGCCGGCCCTTGACATCTAGCGGCGCTCATAAATAACGATGGAAAAATCCGCGCTGTCTTTTTCTCCGGCGGCATGGCGGGTGCGCGAGACCTCGCGCCACTCCCCCTCATCGAAATCGGGAAAATGAACATCCCCCTCCGGGCGCGCATGCACTTCCGTAATATAGAGCCGCGTCGCCCTGGGGAAAGCGGCGCGGTAAATCTGCGCCCCGCCGATAATGGCGACTTCATCGACGCCGAGTTCACGGGCGAGCGCCGCGCCGCGCGTGAGCGCTGCGTCCACGGAGCCCGCAACCTCGGCCCCTTCCGCCTGAAAGCCCGCCTGGCCCGTCACCACGATATTGGGGCGGCCCGGCAAAGGCTTTCTCGGCAGCGAGTCCCAGGTCTTGCGGCCCATGATGATGGGCTTGCCCAGCGTCACCGCCTTGAAATGCTTCATGTCGCCGGAAATTTTCCAGGGCAGATCCCCCCCCTGCCCGATCACGCCATTCTCAGCAATGGCGACCACGAAAGAGATATGCATATCCCGGCCCGCCTAAACTGCGACCGGGGCAGCGATATGCGGGTGGGGGTCGTATCCCACCAGTTCGAAATCATCATAGGTGAAATCGAAAATGCTTTTCACATCCGGATTGATCTTCATCTGCGGCAAGGGGCGCGGGTCGCGCTGAAGTTGCTTGTCCGCTTGTTCCAGATGATTGAGATAAAGATGCGCATCGCCGAATGTGTGGATGAACTCGCCGGGCTCCAGCCCCGTCACCTGCGCGATCATCATGGTGAGCAGCGCGTAAGACGCGATGTTGAAGGGCACGCCGAGGAAAATATCCGCCGAGCGCTGATAGAGCTGGCAGGAAAGTTTGCCGTCCGCCACATAGAACTGGAAGAGGCAGTGGCAGGGCGGCAGCGCCATGTGATCGACATCGGCCACGTTCCAGGCCGAAACGATGAGCCGGCGTGAATCCGGGTTGTTCTCGATCTGCTGAATGACGTTTTTGATCTGGTCGATCTTCGTGCCATCGGGCGCGGGCCAGCTGCGCCATTGATGGCCGTAAACGGGACCGAGATCGCCGCTCTCATCCGCCCATTCATCCCAGATGCGCACGCCGTTCGCTTTCAGATAGGCGATATTCGTGTCGCCCGCCAGAAACCAGAGCAGCTCATGGATGATGGATTTCAGATGCAGCTTCTTCGTCGTCACCAGCGGAAAGCCCTCCGAAAGATCGAAGCGCATCTGGTGGCCGAAGACGGAGCGCGTGCCGGTGCCGGTCCGGTCGGACTTTTCCACCCCTTTGTCGCGCACCAGCCGCATCAGATCGAGATATTGCTGCATCGGGCCCTTCCTGATTCTTTCGCCCGCCAGTCTAGCGCCCCCGCTCCGCTTGAGCCAGAATGGCGGCCAGCACAGGGGCGCAAGAAATGCCCCGCCCGGCAAAAAGCTGGGGAAAAATGGGGAGCAGAAAGTGAAAAAAGCAGTTTTGATCGGGCTCGGCCTTGTGGTGGCCGCCGCCGTCGCCGCCCTTGTCATCGTGCCGGGCTATCTGGAAAGCACCACGAATGTGGTCGAGGAACACGCCCCTTACGAGATCGGGGAGGCCTCCTCCGCGCTGCATGAAAGCCTCGTCATCGCCGATCTGCACTCCGACACGCTGCTCTGGGCCCGCGATCCCTTGTCGAGAGCCGATCGCGGCCATGTGGATGTGCCCCGCCTCGTGGACGGCAATGTGGCGCTGCAGGTCTTCTCCGTCGTCACCAAAGTGCCCCAGGGTCTGAACTATGACGAGAACACCGCCGATAGCGACCAGATCACCCTGCTTGCCATGGTGCAGCGCTGGCCGGCACGCACCTGGCGCAGCCTCCTGGAGCGCGCGCTTTATCAGGCGGACAAACTAAAGGCCGCGGAAGAAGATGCGCCCGACGCGCTGAAAGTCGTGCGCACGAACGCCGATCTGGAAGAGGTTTTGAGCGCACGCACCGAAGGCAAGGAGATTGTCGCCGGGCTGCTGGCGACCGAAGGGCTTCATCCGCTCGAAGGCGACGTGGCCAATGTGAAAGTGCTCTATGACGCAGGCTACCGGATGATGGGCCTGCATCATTTCTTCGACAATAAGCTGGGCGGCTCGCTGCACGGGCTTTCCGGCGCCGGGCTCACCGATTTCGGCAAGGAGGTCGTGCGCGAGCTGGAAGCGCAAGGCATCATGATCGATGTCGCTCATTCCTCCCCCGCCGTGGTGGAGGATGTGCTGGCGATGACGGATAGCCCAATCTTCGTATCTCACACGGGCGTCAAAGGCGCCTGCAACACCGCGCGCAACCTCGAAGATGATTTGATGAAGCGCATCGCCGAACGCGGCGGCGTCATCGGCATCGGTTATTGGGACGGCGCGGTCTGCAAGATCGATCCGGCGAATGTCGTCAAATCCCTGCGCTATGCCGCCGACCTTCTGGGCGCCGATCATGTCGGCCTCGGCTCGGACTATGATGGCGGCACGACAGTTCTTTTCGACACGTCCGAACTTGCCGTCCTGACGGAGGAAATGCGCAAGGCCGGTTTCACGGATGAGGAAATCCGCAAGATTATGGGCGGCAATGTCATCCGCGTCTTCAAGGAGCAATTGCCCGCGGGCTAAGCCTGCCCCTCAAGCGGCAAGCGTGCGGAAACGGAAATGGCCCGTCTCGGGGAAAAGCCCGAGCCAGTCGCCATATTCCGTGCCGCGGCCCATATTGTGAATGATGCGGCGGCGCCCGGTGAGCGGTGAGGTTTTCGCGCTCACCACCACGATATGCGGGCGGCCGAAGACGTTCTGCGTCACAAGATCGCCGGGCCTGTAACTGTCATCTTTCACCTCCGCTCCCTGGCGGGTAAAAAACGCGGCAAGGTTCGGCACGCGCCGGTGATCGATATTGGGGTCGGGTTTTTTGAGACCCCAATGGGGCGGATAGTCGGCAAACGCGGCGCGCATGTCTTCATGTACCAGCTCCTGCAAATCGAGGCCGAGCCCGGCCCGGTAGGCGCGGATCACCACATCTGTGCACACGCCCCGCTCCAGCGGCACATCGCCGCCCGGATAATCGATCCGGGCATAGGAAGGATCGTAGCGCCGGGTGACGCCGATCTGGGCCTCCGCCGCGATGATAAGCTGGCGCGCGGGCTCTGGCAGATCTTCACTCAAAACCGCGCCGGGCACCTCCCCCGCCTCGGACGAGCCGGCGCAGCCGGGCATGGAAAAAAGCGCGCCGCCCGTCAAAGCGCCGCTGAAAAGAGTACCGAAGCCGCCGAGAACCTTCCTGCGCGTTATCATCGCACCGCCCTTTATTCTTAAAGTCAGTGCCCCGCGCCCGAAGACATTCAAACGGCGGGAAATGGCGGCAATGGGGAGCAAAAAGGGCAAGAATGTGCCGGGCGCGGGCTTGTTGCAGAAAGCACAAGACTTCCTTCGGTCAGGCGCCCTTCACCCTTTATTTGCCGCTCATGATGCTTATATTACGCCTGTCGGCATTGCCGACTATGGCGATAAACGGACTACGCAATAAGCCTATCGGACCCGGGGGCAGTACCCGGCGCCTCCACCAATATTCCCGCGCTTGAAACGGTTTTGCGGGCTTCAGGGGGGCGAAACAGGATCGACGAGGGTGTAAAGGTAGTTTTTTCGCTCGGCATGGTAGCCACCGTTATCGGGCCAAACTTGATAGTTGCCAACGACAACTATGCTGAAGCACGTCTCGCTGCCTAAGCAGTGCGACAGCTTCGAATTAAGCCCTAGCCGTTAGCACGGTTAGGCGGGGTTCGAGGGCACCTGGCAACAGAAGCCCTCACTTAATTTCCCTCCGGTTTTGCGCGCGCCTAAGCGTCTTTCGGCAATTTGCGGCCTATATAGGGTTAAAGCTGTGGCCGCGCGGCAACGCCGCTTTGACACCGCTGCCCGGATGCACTAGCTCCCTTGCCAGCCCGCCGGGGGCAAGGCAGGCTTGCAAAGCGGCAAATTTGGCAGATTCGGCAAAAGGTTGAGGTTGAACACCCATGGCTGACACCCCCTCCCAAGATCTCATGCGCTACGATTTGATGGCGCAGGAAGCGCTGAAAGGCGTGGTGCGCAAATCGCTGGAGATTGCGGGCAAGGAAGGGCTGCCGGGCGAGCACCATTTCTACATCTCCTTCCGTACCGACGCGCCGGGCGTACAGATCTCCGACCGGCTGAAAGAGCAATATCCGGAAGAAATCACCATCGTGCTCCAGCACCAGTTCTGGGATCTGGACGTCTCCGAGAAGGGATTTTCGGTCAATCTCTCCTTCAACAAGGTGCCGGAACGGCTGGTGGTGCCCTTCTCCGCGCTTCTGGGCTTTTTCGATCCTTCCGTCCAGTTCGGCCTGCAATTCGCGCAAGGCGAGGACGCTGCGGCGGATGAGGAACTGGAACCGGCGCAAGAGCCGGGCACCGAGGATGCCGAAAGCCCGGCGCCTGGCGAAGCGGGCGGCGACGTGGTCAGCCTCGACGCTTTCCGCAAGAACAAATAACAGGCCCGCTTGGGCTCTCTTCCCACCCCTCGGCAAAGCAGTGCACGGTCCCCCGCTTGGCGCTCCCGCTCCTGCGTGCTAAATCAGCCTCCAAAATCGCCCATCCGCCTGGTGCGGGCGGGCCATGACGCCGTATTTCAGGGAGATCCCACTCATGAGCAAGACCCGCACCGAGACCGATTCCTTCGGCCCGCTTGAAGTGCCCGCCGACAAATACTGGGGCGCTCAGACGCAGCGCTCCCTCGGCAATTTCAAGATCGGCGGCGAAACCATGCCGAAGCCGCTCGTGCGGGCGCTCGGCGTCATCAAGCGCTCGGCGGCGCTCGCCAATATGGCGCTCGACAATATCGACCCGAAAATCGGCCAGACCATTGCCGAGGCCGCGCTGGAAGTGGCCGAGGGCAAGCTCGACGATCATTTCCCCCTCGTCGTCTGGCAGACGGGGTCCGGCACCCAGTCGAACATGAATGCGAACGAAGTCGTCTCCAACCGGGCGATCGAAATGCTGGGCGGCAAGATGGGCTCGAAAGACCCGGTCCATCCGAACGATCATTGCAACCGCTCGCAATCCTCGAACGACACCTTCCCCACCGCCATGCATATCGCGGCGGCCGAAGAGATCACGCACCGGCTCGTGCCCGCGCTGCAGCAGCTGCGCAATTCGCTGAACGACAAAGCAGAAGCCTTTAAAGACATCATCAAGATCGGCCGCACCCACACCCAGGATGCAACGCCGCTGACGCTCGGCCAGGAATTTTCAGGCTATGTGGCGCAGGTCGAAAACGGCATCCGCCGCGTGGAAGCGGTTCTGCCCGCGCTGCTGGAACTTGCCCAGGGCGGCACGGCGGTCGGCACCGGCATCAATGCCAAGATCGGCTTTGCGGAAAAATTCGCCGAAGAGGTGGCAAACTTCACGAAGCTGCCCTTCATCACCGCACCGAACAAGTTCGAAGCGCTGGCAACGCATGATGCCTGTGTGGAAGCCCACGGCGCGCTGAACACCGTTGCCGTTTCGCTCTTCAAGATCGCCAACGATATTCGCTTCCTCGGCTCCGGCCCGCGCTCGGGTCTCGGCGAATTGCAGCTGCCCGAAAACGAGCCGGGCTCGTCCATCATGCCGGGCAAGGTGAACCCCACCCAGTGCGAAGCCTTGACCATGGTCTGCGCGCAGGTGATGGGCAACCACACGACGGTGACCTTCTCCGGCAGCCAGGGCCATTTCGAACTCAACGTCTTCAAGCCCGTGATCGGTTACAATGTGCTGCAGTCCATCCGCCTTCTGGCCGATGCGAGCGTCAGCTTTGCGGAAAACTGCGTGGACGGCATCGAAGCGAACCGCGAGCGGATTGCCGATCTCATGGAACGCTCTTTGATGCTCGTGACCGCGCTGGCGCCAAAGATCGGTTATGACAACGCCACGAAAATCGCCAAGACCGCGCATAAGAACGGCACGACGCTGCGCGAGGAAGCGGTGAAAGGCGGTTATGTGACGGAAGAAGAGTTTGACCAGACCGTGCGTCCGCAGGATATGATCGCTCCTCAGTAAACTTGAGCCCTCAATATCGGGGCAAAGGGGAGCGGGTTTGAGCAAAATCGTCAAACGCTCGGTCAGCATTGCAGGCCACCGCACCAGCATTTCTCTTGAGCGTCCCTTTTGGGAAGGCTTGAAGGAACTGGCCTGCTCCCGCAAGGTTTCGGTCAACGAACTGATCCGCCAGATAGACGCGGAGCGCGAGGAAGAGGAAAACCTCTCAAGCGCGCTCCGCGTTTTCGTTTTCAAGGAAATGGTACCGGCAAGGGCGTGCGACGCACCGGAAGAAAACGGCGACCCTAGCTCTAGCTAAAGTCTTCAAGACGCCTTGTCGGGCCGGGCCTGCGGACGCGGCGCACTGGGCACTTCGGATGCCCCCTCAGCGGCAGGCGCATTGTCATTTGCCGCTTCAGCACCGTTTGATGTTTCAGGCGCCGCTTCCGGCTTTTTCTCCGGCGTCTCGATCAGTTCTTTCAAATCTTCCGGCAGGTCTTCAACGCCCGCGTCTTCGATCTGCTTTTCGAGCAGGCGGCGCGCCATGAAAGCCTCCACAGCCACGGTATCAAAGCGGCTTTGCAACGCGCGCAAGGGCCCTGCGGAAACGAAGCCGAGCGCCGGCACACCTTCGGGCGCGGGCAATGGCAGTGTCAGCTCGGTGTCGCCGTGAAGACGCGGCAGATCGATATAGGTTTTGCCGGCGGCGCCGGGGCTGAGCGGGATATCGAATTCGGCATCGACCGTCTGCACCAGTCCCTGCTCGACATTGAGCGGCGCGGCAATGCGCGTTACCGCCGTTTGCCCTTCGTCGAGCGTGCGCTCTTTCAGCGCCGCGAAATCCTCTATGTCTTCCAGCTCTGCAAGGCCCATCGAAAAGGCGTCGAGATCGAAACCGTTGAAAACGCCATTCTCGAAAAGCAGCTGACCGCTGCCGCCGAGCGAGGAAACGAGCGCCAGCCAGGAGCGCCCCTTGCCTTCCATCTGAAGACTGAGGCCGAGCTCGCCGCGCCCGGCGCTTTCCCCTAAGGCAAGGCCTGTGGCCTGCGCCGCATCCGCCGATTCCAGCGACAGCGTCACGCCGATACCGGGCTCGCTTTCCCCGCCTTCAAAGCGCATGCCCATGGTAAGCCGGCTATCGGCAAAAGTGCCGGTGAAAGGGGTGAGCGACAGCACGCCGCTTTCAACGCTCGCCCGGCTTTCCGCTTCCCCGATGCGCAGACCCGCAAGTTCCAAAAGATCCGCTTTCACATTGAGCTCGGCGGTAAAATCCCCCAGCGCCGACCAGTCGAGCGGCGTTGTCGGCCAAACATCGCCGGGCGCAACGCCTTCGGCGAAAACCGGATCAAGCGACAGACGGGAGAGTTCGATATTGCCGGAAAGGTGGCCCGGCGTTTCGCCCGCCGCCATTTTCCAGCCAAGCGTGCCCGAGGTGCGGAACGTGCCCGCTACCGCCTCAAGCCCTTCGACCTGAAACGCCCCTTCTTCAAGCGCCACATCGCCGCCGGCAACAACGCCGCCGCCTGCCCCATTGCGGGTAAGCAGCCGCATCAGGCCCGCCGCCTCGCCCTCGTTCCAGCCGAAGCCCTGCACCAAAGCCTCAAGGCGCGGCGCGGAGATATCTATGCGGCCATCAAATTTTTGCGGCGGCCAGGCGAGCGCGCCGCCAAGCTTGCCTTTGGAAGATATATGAAAACCATTGGCCGTCAGCCGTGCGCCAACCTCGTAAGAGCCGCCTTCCTCGCCTGCCCCTTGCAGACGCAGCTCGCCGTTTTCGCTGACCTCTGCGCCGGGCGCAAAGCCGAGCTGGCGCAGCAGCGCGGCGCTGCTTTCATTGGTGAGCGAGAGAACGCCATCATAAAAGGCTTTGCCTTCTTTTTCACGGCGGCGCTTGATCAGCGCTTTCAAGGAGCTTTCAGCCACCCGCCCTTCAAGATCGACGCTGGTGAAATGGCCTGCGCCGTCATCCCCTGCTTCAGCTTGAGCTTCGAAATAGACCGACAGCGGCGCGTAGCCCGCCTTCTGCCAATCCTCATCGATCAGCCCGAAAAAGGAAGTGCCGGCCTGCGGCGCATCGATGCGGCCCTGCAGCGCGCCGAGCGGTTCATCCTCGATCCCGGCAAGGCGCCCTGAAAGCGACAGCGACGCACCGCTCGGATCGGCAAGGTGCACATGATCGATGGCAAGCGCGCCTTGGCGGAGCGCTGCTTCCGCATCGAGCTCGGCAGCCTGCCAGTCTTCGAATGTCACGTTCCGCCCCGTCGTCACGAGGCTGATATCGCGCGCGCGCGCCATCTCGCGCGGGTCTTCGGGCAGAAGCGCAAGGAGCGGGGCAAGCGGGGTCAGGTCCACATCGCGCCCATGCGCCTCGATGCTGAGCGCCTGGCGCTCGACACGGGCAAGCGAAAAGCCGCCGCGTAAATTTTCTTCCGCCACCCCGCTCTCGCCCGCAGGGCCGAGTGCGGCCTCGATATTGTAGAACTGCCAAAGCGTGTCGGAGAGGGCGAGCGTGCCTTCCATATTGAGCGCCGCGGCCCCGCCATTGCCGTTCACCGGCGCCGTGCCTGCAAGCCAGGATGAGAAGAGATGCGCGTTGGGCGCGCGCAAATTGAAGGTACCGTCATAACGGGTCTTGCCGCCCGCTGCCTCACTGCGGCGCCCGCGCATTTCAAGGCGCGCGTCATGGGGCAGTTTGAGCGCAGCTTCCGTCAACCGCCAGACACCTTCTTCCCGCATCAATTGCGCCGAAAGCTCTTTTGCGGAGCGCTCGCGGTAAAGCACACCGTCAGCTTTTATCGCGGCTTCGAAATCCATGTCGGCAGGCAGATAAGACAAAAGCCCGGCGACGGCTTCACCGGTTTCGGGACCTGCAAAATAAGGATCGAGCGTGAGGGAGACGGCGGAAAGATCGAGCGCAGCGCGCGGCGTGCCGGACAGGCTGAGCGCCGCCTCGCCTTTCAGCGTGCCGCCCGGAAGATCCGCCACAAGCGTGCGCAGGCGCGCTTCGTTTTCCCCGGCAACGAGCCCCGCATTGACGTTGACGAGCGGCTCGCCCTTTTCCTTCATCCCAGCCTGGGCCTGGAAAGCGCCGTCGAGCCGGCCTGCGCGCGAAAACTCCGTCGCAATGCCCGAAAAGCTGAGGCGCGAGCTGATTTCCGGATATGAGAGCGCCGCAGTGACGGGAAAAGCTTTCGTGCCTGCAAACTCACCCACCGCAAGCTCCACCTCGCCTTTTACCCCGCCTTGCGTGAAAGCAACATCCGCCCGGAGCGGTCCTTGCAGCGAGGCGGCGGAGAAGGTGCCGTTAATACCGGCAAAGTTCACCTCCCGCCCGGAGCGCAAGTCGCGGTATTGCAACGTGCCACGCTCGAGCTGCGCGCTGGTCAGGCTGACCGATTTGGGATCGACATAGCTGTCTGCACCGGGATCGGAAACATTGATGGGCGAGCTCCAGTCAAGCCGCCCGTCTTCATCCACCGTGACGTTCAGCGAAAAATCGGAAAGACGCACATGCGTCACCTCGACATCGCCGCGCAGAAGCGGCGCCAGCGCCACTTCCCCTTCCACGGAGCCGATGTCTGCAAGCGGCGCGGCCTCGGCTGCAGCGTCGGCCTCGCGCAGACTCAGGCCGCCCAGCTGAAAACGCGGCGCGGGCAAAAGCACGAAATGAATGTCACCGGAAACTTCCGCCTGCCAGCCCGTGGCTTCGCTCAGACGGCTCTCGATTTCACCGCGAAAAGAATTCCAATCGACGAAGCTCGGGCCGATCAGCGCAGCAAAGAGAACGACAACGATAAACGCGGCAATATAAGACAGTACGGAATTCACGCGCCCTCCCCGACTGTCATCGCAAGACGACCCCTTCGGTCCGGTCTATGGATTTGAAGGTGGCGGCCCCCACAACCTGCCACAGACATTCAACGCCCCTATATGCAGGGCCCCTCTTATTCAGAGCCCTTGTATTTGGCAAAGCCCGGCTTGATGGTATGTCAGATGCCGGTCTTCAGCGGGGAAATTATGGGTTCTGACAAAGGAAATATAGTTAATTTCTCGGATTTCCGGCAAAAATCCAAAAAATCCGGCAAGAAAGAGACCCGCCAGGAAAAAGCGGCAAAGGCCGCTGCCAACCGGGTGCGCACCGGGCGCACGGGCGCGGAAAAGAAAGCGGCCAAGCTGCTCAAAGAAAAAGAACGCCGCCTGCATGAAGGCCGCCGCCTTACCCCGCATGGCGGCCTGCAAGGAGAAACGGCGAAAGTGCCCGCAAAGAGCACGCCCCTTCAAGATGAATCGGGAGGAACCGAAGAGACATGACAAAGGCGCAAACCTCGCCAGCGGAACCCGCCGTGGGCCCGCTTTCCGGCATCAAGATCGTCGATCTGACCCGCGTGCTTGCCGGGCCCTACTGCACCATGGTGCTTGCCGATCTCGGCGCCCGCGTCATCAAGGTGGAACTGCCCGAGCGCGGCGACGATGCGCGCCATATCGGCCCCTTCATCGACAAGAAGTCGGCCTATTTCATGTCCGTCAACCGGGGCAAGGAATCCATTGCGCTCAACCTGAAGCGCGAGGAAGACCGGGAGATTTTCGAAGCGCTCTTGGAAGATGCCGATGTGCTGGTGGAAAATTACCGCCCCGGCACCATGGAAAAACTGGGTTATGAATGGGAGCGCCTGCATCAGCGCTTTCCCCGTCTCATCTTCGCCTCGGCCAGCGGCTTCGGCCAGACCGGCCCTTACCGGGAAAAGCCCGCCTATGACATGGTGGTGCAAGGCATGGGCGGGATCATGAGCCTGACGGGCCATCCGGGCGGCGAGCCGACGCGGGTCGGCACCTCGATCGGCGATATTGGCGCGGGTCTCTTCACTGCGCTTGGCATCGTCAGCGCACTATACGAGCGCACAAAGAACGGCACGACCGAGGGAGAGGGCCGCCGCGTCGATGTTTCCATGCTCGATTGCCAGATCGCCATGCTGGAAAACGGCATTGCCCGTTATTTTGCGACCGGCAAGGTACCGGGCCCGCTCGGCGCGCGCCACCCCTCCATCACCCCGTTTCAGGCGTTCAAGGCGAAAGACGGCTATCTGACCATCGCGGCGGGCAATGATGCGCTCTTCACCAGGCTTTGCGAGCTCCTTGGCCTGCCCGGCCTTGCAGGCGATGCGCGCTTCACTTCGAATGAAGCGCGCTGCCAGAACGTCGAGGCGCTGACGGCGGCGCTCGAAGCCCGCCTCACGGGCGAGCCCGTAAGCTACTGGCTGACGCTTCTGGGCGATGCGGGCATTCCCTGCGGGCCCATCAACAATGTCGAGCAGGCGCTCAGCGACCCGCAAGTTCTCTTCCGCAACATGGTGGTCGCCACCGAAGACCCGGATGTGGGCGAAGTGCGCATGGCGGGCAATCCCGTCAAAATCTCCGGTTTTGCGGACCCGGCCGTCCGACCCCCCGCGCCCGAGCTCGATTCCGGCCGGGAGCGGCTCCTGGCCGAGCTTAAAGCCCGGAAAAAGGCCGCCGAATAGCGCAAAAACGAGCATTTCCTTGCGAAAATTCGTCCTTCCCGCAGGTGACTGACCAGTCAGTAACATGTATGATCGGCCCCGTAATCCAAAACCGGGGATGGTCGCCATGGAATACAAGGACAGGGTGGAAGCGGCATTGGGAAAAGGCACGGTGCGCCGGCGAAGCGACAGGCCGCAGGCGATTATCTCCGCGGCAATCCGGCTGGTGGGTGAGCACGGCTTCGCCAATACCCGCCTTGAAGACGTGGCCGAGGCGGCGGGCGTGTCCAAAGCCGCGATCTATCTTTATTTCGAAAGCAAGGAAGACCTGTTCTTCGCCCTAGTGCGCGAAGGCGCCCTGCCGACCGTCGCCGACACCAATGCCGCCGTTGCCCGCCATGAAGGCTCGCTCTCCGATCTCCTGCAGGAAATCATTCTCGGCATCGGCCATCTCATGGCGCATACGGAGCTCGGCACGATCGTGAAGATCGTCGCCGCCGAAGCGCGCAATTTCCCGGAGCTCGTCACCTATCACCGCGATGAGGTGGTAGCGCGCGCCATGACCACGATCTCAGGTGTTATCGAAAAAGGGATCGCCACGGGCGAGTTCCTTCCCTGCGACGCGCGCGCCCAGGCCGCGCTGTGCATCTTCCCGGTGCTGATGAACGGGATCTGGATGAATTCCATCGGGCCCGATCCCAGCATCGTCGATCCCGATGCGCTTTTGAAAGCGCATGCCGAAACCTTTATCCGGGGCCTCGCCGCTTAAGAAGCTCAAAATCCGGCAAGCTTGCCGGGATTGAGCAGGTTTTCAGGATCGAGCGCCTGCTTCACGGCCCGCATCAGGGGCAGCGTGTCGCCATGTTCTTCGGCAAGAAAGCCCTGCTTGCCCGAGCCGATGCCATGCTCGCCTGTCGAGGTACCGCCAAGCGCGAGCGCCCGGGCCACCATCCGGTCGTGCAGACGCTTGGCTTCCGCCACCTCCCCCGCATCGTCCGGATCGATTAGCATGATCGTGTGGAAATTGCCGTCCCCCACATGGCCAACCAGCGGCGCAAGAATGGAAGAAGCATCGAGATCGGCGCGCGTTTCGCGGATGCAGCGGGCAAGCTGGGAAATCGGTACACAGACATCCGTCACCATGCCGTTCTTGCCCGGCGCCAGCGCGCGGGCGGCGTAATAGGCATTGTGCCGGGCTTCCCAGAGCCGGTTTCTGTCTTCCGCCTTCACCGCCCAATCGAAACCGCTGCCGCCATGGGCCGAAGCGATCTCCCCGAACTGAGCGGCCTGTTCCTCGACGCTTTTCGCCGAGCCGTGAAATTCCAGAAACAGCATCGGCTGTTCGGGCAAGGAAAGTTTGGAATAAGCGTTGCAAGCGCGCACCTGCAGCGCATCCAGAATTTCGATCCGCGCCACCGGCAGGCCGCATTGAATGGTCTCGATGACGGAGGCGACGGCGCCCTCGATATCCGCAAAGGCGCAAACGGCGGCGGCCATGGCCTCCGGCACGCCGTAAAGTTTCAGCGACAATTCGGTGATGAGCCCGAGCGTGCCTTCCGAACCGATAAGCAGATGCGTCATGTCATAGCCGGCGGCGGATTTGCGCGCCCGCCCGCCCGTCTCGATCACCTCGCCCGCCGCCGTGACGGCTTTGAGGCTGAGCACATTCTCGCGCATCGTGCCGTAGCGCACCGCATTCGTGCCCGAAGCGCGCGTTGCCGCCATGCCGCCCAGCGTCGCATTGGCGCCGGGATCGACGGGAAAGAAGAGGCCTTTATCGCGCAGTTCTTCGTTGAGCTGCTTGCGCGTAACACCCGCTTCCACCCGCACGTCGAGGTCTTCTGCATTGACCGCGAGTACGCGGTTCATGTGCGTGAAATCGAAAGAGATGCCGCCCGAGGGCGCGGCCACCTGCCCCTCGAGCGAGGTGCCTGCGCCAAAGGCAATGATGGGTGTGTTATGCGCGCTGCAAAGCTTTACTGCTTCGGCTACTTCTTCCGTGCTTTCTGGATAAAAAACACCGTCGGGCGCGGCCGGGATATGCCAGCTTTCATCGCGCCCATGCGCCTCGCGCTGCGCAGCGTTGCGAGAAAACCGCTCACCAAAACGCGCGGCAAGCGCCTCGAGCAAGGCGGCTGGCGCATGGCGGTTTTCTGCGGCGGGGTGAATGTTCATCGAAAACTCCTGCGGGCAGGCTAATCCCTTCGCGCGCTGCGGCCAAGCACGGATGAAACCTTGCGTCCGCCCATCAAACTCCCCACTTTGACAAAGCGCCTGTGCCCGCAAAAGATAGACAAAAGGAGCCAACCATGCCGGACCAAGCAAATTCTGCCGCCACACCTTATGTAACGCCGACCCGCAAGGTCGAACCGGCATGGATCGATTATAACGGCCATATGAACATGGCCTATTACAACCTTCTCTTCGACAATGCGCTCGACGCGCTGTTCAACGATCTCGGCATCGGCTGGGACTATACGAAAGAGGGCAAGTTCTCCTGCTTCATCGGCGAGATTCATGTGACCTACGCCCAGGAGTTGAAAGAAGGCGACCCGGTGCGCATCGAATATCAGCTTCTCGACTGGGACGAGAAACGCATGCATTATTTCGGCAAGATGTATCACGCCGAAAAAAATTACCTCGCCGCGACCTCCGAGCAGATCAGCCTTCACGTCAGCCTGGAAACCCGCAAGACCGCGCCTTTTCCGGCCCATGTGCAAGAAAAGCTGGAAAGTCTGATGGATCGGCACAAATCTCTTCCCGTCCCTGCCGAAGTCGGCCGCGTGATCGGCATCCGGCGCAAGAAAGAGAGCGCGTAACCTGCCCATGAGACTGTCCCCCGCTGCATCGCTTCTAACCTTTGCTTTTTTCCTGGCGCTGACAGGGGCCGGATTTGCGCCGAAGGCAGAGGCGCTGGCCAATTGCTCCGCCCCGCCCGCGCCGGGTGTGGATTGGAGCCGCTGCGTTTTCGGGGAAGTGGCTTATGAAGAAGCAGACCTTTCCGGGGCACGGCTGGTGGGCGTGCGGCTGAAGCATTCCGCCTTTCCCGGTTCCAATTTCACCGAAGTGGAAGCGCGCGGGGCAAAATTCGTCAGCTCCGATCTGAAAGGCGCCCGCTTCGACAAGGCTGACCTCACGGATGCGGACATGACGAAAGCCGATTTGCAGGGCGCGAGCTTCAAAGGCACCAAACTGCGCCGCACCCGCCTTTTCCGCGCGAACCTGAAGGGCGCGGATTTTACCGATGCCAATCTCGACCAGACCGACTTCCTCCATGCCGACCTGACGGGCGCCACCTGGACCGACGGCAAGCATGTCTGCGGGGAAGGCTCCATCGGCCGGTGTAAGTAAGCGCCGAAAAATCTGTGCAAAGACCTCGCTAACCCCTTTCAGCTAGGGTAAACCTCCTACTGGAGGTTGCGGATGGGCGAGCAGCAGACCGATTGGCTGAAACGGATAGCGGACCGGCTCAAAAGTCTGTTCCGGCTGTTTTTCGACCGGCCGATCGAGGAAAATCTGCGCGAATTCTGGGCCGAGCGGCATATGGTCGTTTGGCTGGCGGCGCTCGCCGCCGGCATCATCGCCGCCTACGGCACCATCGCCTTCCGCTTCGCCATTGCCGGCGTGCAGTTCTTATGGATCGGCAGCGGGCGGGAAGCCATCACCTCCCTTCTTTATGAAACGCCCTGGTGGCAGATCATGGCGGGGCCCGTGGCCGCCGGTCTTCTGGTCGGCCTCGTCATCGATTTCTGGCTGCCGGGCAAACGCCCGCGCGGCGTCGCGCAAGTCATCGAGGCAGCACATCTGAATAGCGGGCGCATGCCCTTCCGCGAAGGGCTGGTGAGCGCCGGTCTTGCCGCTGTATCGCTCGGCGCGGGCGCAAGCGCAGGCCGCGAAGGCCCGGCGGTGCATCTTGGCGCAACACTGACGTCCAAAATCGCAACCTACCTCAAGCTGCCGCCGGACATGAGCCGCGTGTTGCTTGCCTCGGGCGTTGCAGCGGCGGTCTCCGCCTCCTTCAACGCACCGCTCGCAGGCGTGCTCTTTGCCCATGAAGTGATCCTCGCTCATTACGCCTTGCGCGCCTTCGTGCCGACCACCATCGCCTCCGTCGTCGGCACGGCAATCGTCCGCTTTCATATCGGCGATCAGCCAGCCTTCTCCCTGCCCGACTATGTGATCATGTCCTACTGGGAGTTTCCCGCCTTTGCGCTGCTCGGCGTCGTCTGCGCCGTCGTTGCCATCAGCTTCATGATGTCCTCTTTCGTGGCCGATCATATTGTAGGCAAGATCCGCATCCCGCTCTGGACGAAACCGGTTATCGGCGGGTTTCTGATCGGCGCCATCGGCCTTCTCTTTCCCGAAGTGCTGGGGGTCGGCTATGAAGCCACCGACAATGCGCTGAAACAGAATTACGGGCTTTGGCTGCTCATCGCCCTTGTGGCGGCCAAGATCATTGCCACGGCGATCACGCTTGCCGCCCGCTTCGGCGGCGGCGTTTTCAGCCCATCGCTTTATCTCGGCGCCATGGCGGGCGGCGCTTTCGGCATTGTGGCAGCCAGCATCTCCCCCGGCCTTGCCTCCGAACACGGCGTTTATGCGATCGTCGGCATGGGCGCGGTTGCCGCTGCCGTCCTCGGCGCGCCGCTTTCCTCCACCATCATGGTTTTCGAGCTGATCGGCACTTATGAGGTAGCCGTGGCGCTCCTCCTTGCCAATTCCATTTCCACCGCTTTGACGCAGGCCGTGATCGGCAAGAGCTTTTTCCATTGGCAGCTCGAACAGCGCCATCTGCATCTGCATGAAGGCCCGCACCGGCGCGTACTCCTTTCCCTTCATGTGCGCGATCTCATGACATGGTATGACACGCCGCGCCCGCAAACGGACCTCGAAGAAGACAGCGAATCGCCGAAGCCCCCGCGTCTCGTTCCCGGCGACAATCTGGGCAAAGCACTGGGCCTCATGGAGAACCGGGAACTGAGCACCTATCCCGTCTCCCATCCCGACGATTCCGGCATGATTGTCGGGGAAATCACCGAAAAACGGGCCCTTCGCGCCTTCAATGACGCGCTGATCATGGCAACCCGCGAAGAGCACCATTAGGCCGCTCTCAAAGAGGTCCCAAAGGGGCCGCCGCAAGCTGGTTTTCCGCGCCGGAAATGAGTAAGGTCCGGCATCATGCCGCAAGACGATCCCTTTGACCTTGGCGCGATCCCGGAAGAGGAAACCGCCCGCTCCATCAGCGCCGCTGCCAGCGCCGGCGTCCGCCCGCCTTATCTGCAAGGGCTGAACGCCGAGCAGCAAGCCGCCATCGAAGCGCTGGAAGGCCCGGTTCTGGTTCTGGCTGGGGCCGGCACGGGCAAAACGCGGGTTTTGACGACCCGCCTTGCCCACCTGCTTGCAACGCGCAAGGCCTGGCCGGGGCAAATCCTCGCCGTGACCTTCACGAACAAGGCTGCGAGGGAGATGCAGGAGCGCATCGGCCGGCTCATCGGCGGCGTGGTGGAAGGCATGCCCTGGCTCGGCACGTTCCACTCCATCGGCGCGAAAATTCTGCGCCGCCATGCCGAGCTTGTCGGCCTGCGCTCCGATTTCACGATCCTCGACACGGACGATCAAATCCGTCTCCTCAAGCAGCTCATCGAAGCAGAAGGCATTGACGAAAAGCGCTGGCCGGCGCGCCGCCTTGCCGCCCATCTCGACACCTGGAAGAACCGCGGGCTGACGCCGGACCAGGTGCCCCAGGGCGAAGCCTTTGCTTATGCCAATGGCAAGGGCGCGGAGCTTTATGCGGCCTATCAGGCGCGCCTTAAAGTGCTGAACGCGGCCGATTTCGGCGATCTTCTGCTCGAATGCCTGCGCCTTTTTCAAGAAAACCCGGATGTGCTGGCGGAGTATCAAAACCGCTTCCGCTACATGCTGGTCGATGAATATCAGGACACCAACGTCGCCCAATATCTCTGGCTGCGCCTCCTCGCCCAGCAGCACAAGAATATCTGCTGCGTGGGCGATGACGATCAGTCGATCTATGGCTGGCGCGGGGCGGAAGTCGACAACATCCTGAAATTCGAAAAAGACTTTCCGGGCGCGAAGGTAATTCGCCTGGAACAGAATTACCGTTCGACGCCGCATATTCTGGGCGCCGCTTCCGGCCTTATCCGTGCCAATGAAAGCCGGCTCGGCAAAACGCTCTGGACCGAGCTCGACGAAGGCGAGCGCGTCACCGTGCAAGGAGTCTGGGACGGGGAAGAAGAAGCCCGCCAGATCGGCGAGAAGATCGAAGACATGATGCGCGAGGGCCATCCCTTGCACGAGATCGCCATTCTGGTGCGCGCGAGCTTCCAGATGCGCGAGTTCGAAGACCGCTTCATCAATCTCGGCCTGCCCTACCGGGTGGTGGGCGGCCCGCGCTTTTACGAGCGCATGGAAATCCGCGACGCCAATGCCTATTTCCGCCTGATCGCGCAGCCCGATGACGACCTTGCTTTCGAGCGGATCGTCAACAAGCCGCGGCGGGGCCTCGGCGACAAAGCCATTCAGACTTTGCGCCAGCTTGCTCGCGCGCAAAACATCTCACTGATGCGCGCTGCCCGCCTCCTCATTCAGTCCGAAGAGCTGAAACAGCCGGCACGGCGCAACCTCACCGCCTTTATCGAAATGGTGGACCGCTGGCGCCACCTCATGGCCAGCATGCCGCATACCGAGCTTGCCGAAATCGTGCTCGATGAATCCGGCTATACCGAAATGTGGCAGAACGACAAATCCGCCGATGCGCCGGGCCGCCTCGACAACCTGAAAGAACTCGTGCGGGCGATGGAGCATTTCGAGAACCTGCTGGGCTATCTCGAACACATTTCCCTTGTTATGGACGTGCAGCAGTCGGAGAGCGAAGACAAAGTCAATCTCATGACGCTCCATTCGGCAAAGGGGCTGGAATTCGACACGGTCTTCCTGCCGGGCTGGGAGGAAGGATTGTTCCCCCATCAGCGCGCGCTCGATGAATCGGGCCTGGCGGGGCTCGAAGAAGAACGCCGTCTTGCCTATGTCGGCATTACGCGAGCGAAGAAACGCGCTCATCTTTCCTTTGCCGCCAATAGACGCATTCACAATCTCTGGCAAAGCGCCATTCCCTCCCGCTTCATCGACGAGCTGCCGCGCGAGCATGTGGAAGTGCTGGAAGCGGAAACGGGATATGGCTCCTATCAAAGCTTCGGGCAAAGCCGTTTCGAACACAGCTTCGAGACAAGCGATTATGGCAGCCCCGGCTGGCGGCGCGCCCAGGCGCAGGCCCATGGCGGCGCAATGCGCACGAGGGCGCCGCAGATCGAAGCGCAGGCGGAGCTTGTCGCTACCTCCGATCCCTCCGCCTCGCGCTATGACGTGGGCGAGCGCATCTTCCACCAGAAATTCGGTTATGGCCGCATTCAGCTGATCGACGGCAACAAGCTGACCGTGAATTTCGAAAAAGCCGGCATCAAGAAAGTCATCGACACGTTCGTGGAGCGCCACTAGGCCATGTCATCCCTACCGCAAGAGACCGAAACAAATGCCGGTCAATGGAAAGCCACGCTGGTACTGGGCGCGGACCTCATCAAAGAAAATCTCGCCGATGCGCTGTCCGATTTCTGGCAATGGATGGTGGAGCCGGAGCCGGTCGCCCTTTCACTTGTAGAAGTCGAAGAAAACATGAGCTGGGCCGTCGAGGCCTATTATCTGGACGCGCCCGATGAAGAAGCGCTCACAAAAGCGCTCTCCCCCTTCTTTGACGAACATGGCGCGGCAATGCCGGCGCTGAAAGTCGAACAATTGCCCGACCTCGATTGGGTCGCCCGTTCTCTTGAAGGGCTGACACCCATCGAGACTCAGCGCTTTTTCATTCACGGCGCCCATAACCGCGATGTGCGCCCGGCGGGCAAATATACGCTTGCCGTGGAAGCCGGCCTTGCCTTCGGCACGGGGCATCACCCGACGACCTATGGCTGCCTGACCATGATCGAGGAAATCGCGCGGCGCCGCCCTATCACGAACGCGCTGGATCTGGGCTGCGGGACGGGGCTTCTCGCCCTTGCTCTTGCCCGCCTGACACGGCGCAAAGTGCTGGCGAGCGACATCGACCCCGTGGCCGTCAAAGTCACGAAGGAAAATGCGGCCGCCAACGATCTCGGCCCTTTTATCGAGGCGGTAACGGCGCGGGGCTTTGCCCATGCGCGGATCACCCAGAAAGCCCCGTTCGATCTCATCGTCGCCAATATTCTCGCCCGCCCCCTCGTTTCCCTTGCAAGAGAGATGGAGCGGCATCTGGCGCCGGGCGGGGAGATTATCCTTTCCGGCATTCTGGAAACCCAGGAAAACATGGTGGCGAGCGCCTTCCGCGACCAGGGGCTGCACCTTTTCCGCCGCCAGATTATCGGCGATTGGGTGATCCTGCATCTGAAAGGCTAAACGCCTCCCTCTTGACCTGCCAGCCGCCGGAGCACACTTTATTCTCATGTTTCAGACATATGATGACAGTGCAGACCCCACCCTCGGCGCGGCACGCGTCGCCCGCCTTCGCGCCCTTTTGAAAGAAGAGGGCCTTGCGGGTTTTCTCATTCCCCGCGCCGATGAGCATCAGGGCGAATATGTGCCCCCGCGCGCCGAGCGCCTGAAATGGCTGACCGGCTTTTCCGGCTCGGCGGGCATGGCCGCCGTGCTGGAAGAAAAAGCCGCCGTCTTTGTCGACGGGCGCTACACGCTACAGGTGCGTGAGCAGGTCGACACGGACATATTCGAGACATGCCACATGGTGGACATGCCGCTCGGCACCTGGCTTGCCAAGCACCTGAAAGGCGGCGCAAAGCTTGCTTACGATCCCTGGCTCCACACGGTGGACGGCGTGGCGCGGCTGAAAAAGGCGCTGGCTGAAACAGGCGCCGAGCTTGTGCCCGTCTCAGAAAATCTTATCGACCGGATCTGGGAAGACCAGCCCCCGCCCCCCGCCGCAAAGGTCGAGGCGCATAGCGCGGAGCTTGCCGGGGAAGCGGCGCAGGAAAAGCTGGCGCGGGTGGCCAAGGTGCTGGAAGGCAAGAAAGCCGATGCTGCGGTTCTCACCATGCCGGATTCCATTGCCTGGCTTTTCAATATTCGCGGCGGCGATGTTTCCCATACGCCATTGCCGCTTTCCTTCTCCATTCTGCGGGCCGATGGTAGCGCCGATCTCTTCATCGATAGCGCCAAGCTGAGCGACGAGACGCGCGCGCATCTGGGCAATGTCGTCACGCTGCACGAGCCGGACGCGTTCGGCGTCAATCTCGGCGAGCTCGGGGAAAGCGGCGCCCATGTGCAGATCGATCCGGCTAGCTGCGCGGACTGGATCAACGACAAGCTCATCGCTTCCGGCGCAAAAGTGCAGCACGGCGCGGACCCTTGCGAGCTGCCCAAAGCCTGCAAGAACGAGCGCGAGGTGAAAGGCGCGAAAGACGCCCATGAACGGGACGGCGCGGCGCTCGTCCGTTTCCTCGCCTGGCTCGATGCCCATGCGCCGCTTGGCGAGGTGGATGAGATTTCAGCGGCCAAGCAGCTGGAAGCCTTCCGCGCAGAAACGGGGGCGCTCAAAGACATCAGCTTCGACACGATTTCAGGGGCGGGCGAGCACGGCGCCGTCGTCCATTACCGGGTGACAGAGGCCACGAACCGGAAGCTCGATGTGGGCGAGCTTTATCTCGTCGATTCCGGCGCGCAATATCTCGACGGCACGACGGATGTGACGCGCACCATCGCCATCGGCAAACCGTCGGCGGAAATGAAAGACCGTTTCACCCGCGTGCTCAAAGGCCACATCGCCCTTTCCATGGCCCGCTTCCCGGAAGGAACGACCGGCGCGCAGCTCGACGCCCTGGCCCGCATGGCGCTCTGGCAGGCCGGGCTCGACTTCGATCATGGCACGGGCCACGGCGTCGGCTCTTATCTGTCCGTTCACGAAGGCCCGCAGCGCATTTCAAAGGCCGGGCACGAGCCGCTCCGCCCCGGCATGATCGTCTCCAATGAGCCGGGCTATTATAAAACCGGCGCTTACGGCATCCGCATCGAAAACCTGCAGGTCGTCACCTCTGCTGCCATGATCGATGGCGGCGAACGGCCCATGCTCGGGTTTGAAACGCTGACCCTTGCTCCCATCGACCGGCGGCTGATCGACCCGGCGCTTTTGAATGCGGATGAGCGCACCTGGCTCAACGCCTATCACGCGCGGGTGGAAAAGGTGCTGGCGGAGAAACTTACAGATGAGCAGGAACAGGCCTGGCTGAGCGAGGCCTGCCGCCCCGTCTGAACGTCTTTGAAGATCAGTGCCCTTCGATCAGATCGAGCCAGCCCTGCTCGTCCAATATCTGAATATCGAGCTCCTGCGCCTTTTTGAGCTTGGAGCCGGCGCCGGGGCCCGCCACTAGAATGTCGGTCTTGGCAGAAACGGAGCCTGAAACCTTGGCGCCAAGCGATTCAGCTTTGGCTTTGGCTTCCGAACGGGTGAAAAGCTCGAGCGAGCCGGTAAAGACGACGGTCTTGCCGGCAACGGGCGAGCCCGTTTCCTGCGCCTCGAGCGGCTCGGGCGCAACGCCTGCGGCAAGCAGCGCCTCCACCGCTTCGCGGTTGTGCTCTTCCTGGAAGAAATCGACCACCGCCTCGGCCACCACTTCACCGATCCCGTCGATGGATAAAAGCTCCTGATAGGCTTCGCCTTCAGGATCGCTCGCCTCTTTCATCGCCGACATCAATGCTTCGATGTTGCCATAGGAACGGGCGAGAAGGCGCGCCGTCGTCTCACCGATATGGCGAATACCGAGCGCAAAAAGAAACCGGTCGAGCCCGACCTTCCGCCGCTCCTCAATGGCGGCGAAGAGGTTCTTGGCGGAGGTATCGCCCCAACCTTCCTTGTCTTTCAGCTTTTTCAGGCTTTTCTTGTCCCGCTCTTCCAGCGTGAAAATATCCGCCGGGCGCATGATCCGCCCGTCATGATAAAAAGCCTCGACCTGCTTGGCCCCCAGCCCTTCGATATCGAAGGCATTGCGCGAGACGAAGTGCTTCAGCCGCTCCACCGCTTGCGCCGGGCAAACAAGGCCGCCCGTGCAGCGGCGCACCGCATCGGGCTTGCCGGTCTTCGGATTGATCTCCCGCACCGCATGAGAGCCGCATTCGGGGCAGGTCTCGGGAAACTCATAAGGCTTTGCCCCTTTCGGGCGATGTTCTTCCATCACCCGCACGATCTGCGGAATGACATCGCCTGCCCGCTGCACCACCACCGTGTCGCCGATGCGCACGTCTTTGCGCGCAATCTCGTCTTCATTGTGGAGGGTCGCATTGGACACGACAACGCCGCCGACGGTGACGGGCTTGAGCCGGGCCACCGGCGTCAGCGCGCCGGTGCGGCCTACTTGGATATCGATGGCTTCCAGCACCGTCACAGCCTGTTCGGCGGGGAACTTATGGGCGATCGCCCAGCGCGGGCTGCGCGAGACGAAGCCGAGCCGGCCCTGCAGGTCCAGCCGGTCGACCTTGTAAACGATCCCGTCAATGTCATAGCCGAGCGTGGCGCGCTGTTCTTCGACCTCGCGGTAAAAGGCGAGCATTTCTTCCGCACTGGCGCAGCGGCGCATCAAGGGGTTGGTAGCAAAGCCCCAGCGGCCCATCGCCTCGATAACACCCATCTGTGTATCGGCGGGCAGGCCGCTCACATCGCCCCAGGCATAAGCGAAAAAACGCAAAGGCCGCTGACGGGTGATGCTGGAATCGAGCTGACGGAGGGAGCCTGCGGCGGCATTGCGCGGATTGGCGAAAATTGGCTTGCCGTCTTTTTCCTGCCGCTCGTTCAGCGCCGCAAAATCTTCATGGCTCATATAAACCTCGCCGCGCACCTCGAAGACCTCCGGCATGTCCTTAGCCTTCACCTCCAACGGAATATCGCCGATGGTGCGCAGATTGGCGGTAACGTTCTCCCCCTCCCGCCCATCGCCGCGCGTTGCGCCGAGCACGAACTTGCCCTTCTCATAGCGCAGCGAGGCGGAAAGCCCGTCGATCTTGGGCTCGGCGGTAAGGAAAAGCTCTTCGCCTTCCTTGAGGTTCAGAAAGCGGCGGATGCGGGCGAGAAAATCTTCCAGGTCTTCATCGGAAAAGGCATTGGAAAGAGAAAGCATCGGCACTTTGTGCACGACTTTCTCGAATTTTTCCGATGGCGCCGCCCCGACGCGCTGGCTCGGGCTGTCCTCGCGGATGAGGCCGGGAAAACGCTTTTCTATCTCGTCGTTTCGTTGGCGCAGCCGGTCATAGTCGGCGTCGGAAATCTCCGGCGCATCTTCGCCGTGGTAAAGCGCATCGTGCCGGGCGATCTCTTCCGCCAGCCGTTCGAGTTCTTTTGCCGCCTCTTCTTCGGAAAGATCGGCGACCTTTATTTTCGCTTCCGCGCTCACTCCGCGCTCCCGATCAGCCTGTCTGCGGCAGCGCGCGCTTCTTCCGTCACCGTTGCACCGGCCAGCATACGGGCGATTTCCTCACGCCGGTCGGAGCTCGAAAGGCGGGCAACCTGCGTTGCGACCGGCGCGTCCTTGGATTTGCCCTTTGCGGCTTTGGAAATGCGCAAATGGTGGTGCGCCCGCGCGGCCACTTGCGGCGAATGGGTGACGACCAGCACCTGAGCGGAACGGGCAAGCTCGGCAAGGCGCACGCCCACGGCTTCCGCCACCGCGCCGCCGACACCGCTATCCACCTCATCGAAAATCAGCGTCGGCGCGCTGCCCGCCGAGGCAAGCGCGACTTTCAGCGCCAGGATGAAGCGCGACAGCTCACCGCCCGAGGCGATCTTGATCAAGGGCCCGAGCGGCGAGCCCGGATTGGTGGCGATAAGGAAGGACACCCGGTCGATCCCCTCTGCGCTGCCCTCTTCCGGCGGCAGAGTTTCCACCCGCGTATGGAAGGTCGCTTTTTCAAGTTTGAGGGGCACAAGCTCGCGGGCGACGATCTTGTCGAGCTTCTCCGCCGCCTTGACGCGCTTGTCGGAGAGAAGCTGGGCTGCCTTGGCATAAGCTGCCTCCGCCTCGCCCACGGCTTTTTCATAACGCCCGAGCGCTGCCGCCCCATCGTCGATATCGGCAAGCTCGGCGGTCATGCGCTCCTGCAACGCGGACAGCTCGTCCACCTGGACATTGTGTTTGCGGGCAAGCGCGCGCAGGGCAAAGAGCCGGGTTTCGGTATGCTCCAGCCTGTCGGGATCGAATTCGAGCCCGCGCACCGTATCATCAAGCAGCGCTTCGGCCTCGCTCGCCTCGGCCAGGGTGCGCTCCAGCGCGGCAAGCACCGGTTCGAGCCGCCCGGCGGCCTGAGGGGCAGCGCGCTCCAGCCGGCGCATGGCAAGGTTGATACGCGCGTCGAGCCCCGCATCGCCGGCCAGCGCCTGTTGCGCAGCAACCAGTTCCTCGGAAATCTTTTCCGCATGCATCAGCAAGGAGCGTTCTTCGGCGAGTTTTTCTTCTTCGCCCTCTTCCGGCGCGAGATCGGAGAGCTCTTCGAGCGCATGGGTGAGGAACGCGCGCTCCGCTTCCGCACGCTCAAGGCGGGTCCGGTGAGCGTTCAAAACCGACTGGGCTTCCGCCATGGCCTTATAGGCGCTGCGCACGGCCTGCGCTTCTTTCTCGCAATGGGCAAAAGCATCGAGCACCGCCCGGTGGCCCGATACATCGAGAAGGCCGCGCTCGTCATGCTGGCCGTGAATTTCCACGAGCCGCTCGCCCACCTCGCGCAGCAGCGCCACACTGACGGGCTGATCGTTGATGAAAGCGCGGGTACGCCCATCCGCCGTTTGCACCCGGCGCAGGATAAGATCGCCGTCGCCGGAAAGCTCCTGGGCCGCCAAAATCGCGCGGGCGGGATGATCGCCGCCCACATCGAAGATAGCGGTGACGGAGCCTTTATCCGTGCCTTGCGCCACGAGCCCGGCATCGGCGCGGGCGCCCATGGCAAGGCCGAGCGCATCGAGAAGAATGGATTTACCCGCGCCCGTCTCGCCTGTCAGCGCGCAGAGCCCGCCTTCAAGCGTAAGATCGAGCCTATCGATCAAAACGATGTCCCGGATGGACAACGCGACAAGCATGCCCGCCCCTAAAAAACGGATTTCCACGCCTGGCTGATCCAGGACGCTTCGTTTTCCTTCGGCTCAAGTCCCTTATCGGCCAGCAGCGTATAGCTGTCCTCATACCAGCGGCTGCCGGGGAAATTATGCCCCAGGATCGCCGCCGCCGTCTGCGCTTCCGGCGCAATGCCAAGCGAGAGATAGGCCTCTGTCAGACGGTGCAGCGCTTCAGGCGTATGGGTCGTGGTCTGGTAATTCTCGATCACGGCGCGGAAGCGGTTGATCGCTGCCAGATAGTTGCGCTGATTGAGGTAATAGCGTCCGATCTCCATTTCCTTGCCCGCAAGGTGGTCGATCGTCAGTTCCAGTTTCAGCTGGGCATCGCGGGAATATTTGCTGTCCGGATACCGGCGCAGCACTTCCAGAAGCGCGGCATAAGCCTGCTCGGTAATCTTCTGGTCGCGGCGCACATCCGAAATACGCTCGTAATAGGAAAGCGCAACAAGGTAATGGGCATAAGAGGCCTCATCGCCGCCCGGATAAAGCGCAATGAAACGCTGGGCCGCCAGAATGGCCGTGTCGTATTCGTTGATCTTGTAATAGGTATAGGCGGCCATCAGCATGGCCCGGCGCGCCCAGACCGAATAGGGGTGCTGGCGCTCCACCTCGTCGAACTCGGTCGCAGCGCGGCGGTAATCCCCTGCTTCCAGGTAGTCGAGCGCCTTGTTGTAAATGGCCTCGACGGGGCGCTCTTCATAGGCGATTTCTTCTTCACCATCGGAGGAGCAGCCGGCAAGCACGAGCGCGGCCATTACGCAGAGCATTGCCGGAAACAGACGGCGGCTAGCCCCACCCCTCAAGAAATCAAAATACGGCACGTAACGTTTCCATTCGTTGCTGAAACGGGAATCGGGTGCATCGCCCCCTTCGAGGGCGCGACTATAGCAGGGCTGAGCGCCGCGCCATAGAGCCCGCAAGGGCCGTTTTCGGGGATTTTGAGAGGAAAGACCGGCTCAGTCCGCCGAAACGGCGGCAGCCAGGGCCTCAAGGCCTTCTTCAGCGCGGGGGGTCAGCGCCACGAATTCCCAGGCATCCGGCGCAGCAAAAAGCGCCCGCAGGATCTGGTTGTTCAGGGCATGGCCCGCGCGCACGCCCCGGTAGCGGCCGATCAGCGGGGCACCGGCCAGCGCGAGGTCGCCCACCGCGTCCAGCACCTTGTGGCGCACGAACTCGTCGGCAAAGCGCAGGCCTTCTTCGTTCATTACTTCTTCGCCATCGATGACCACGGCGTTTTCCAGCGAGCCGCCCTTGGCAAGGCCCATGGATTTGAGAAGCTCATAATCCTTGAAGAAGCCGAAGGTGCGGGCTTCGGAAAGCTCCTCGGCAAAAAGCTCGGCATTGATGTCAGCCGTATAGCTCTGCTGCCCGATCACCGGATTGTCGAAATCGATGTCGAAGGAGATGGAGAACCCGTCTGCCGGAAGAAGCTCGGCCTTTTTCAGGCCCTCTTCCAGGATGACGGGCTTCAGAATGCGGATAGCAAGGCGCGGCGCGTCCAGCTCGCGGATGCCAGCCTGGCGGATAGCCTTGACGAAAGCAGCGGACGAGCCGTCCATTACCGGCACTTCCAGCCCGCTCACTTCAACGATCAGATTGTCGATGCCGCAGGCGGCGAGCGCCGCCATCAAATGTTCGACCGTGGCAACGGTCGTGCCTTTTTCATTGCCCAGCACCGTGCACATCGTCGTCTCGCACACCGCATCGAAGCGGGCGGGAATGTCGGTGAGCGTGCGGTCGATGGAGGAAAGGTCGGTGCGGCGGAAAATCACGCCCGTATCGGCAGAAGCCGGTTTCAGCACGAGGCGGGCATCCTCGCCCTTGTGCAGGCCGATGCCTTCAATCTCAATTGCGCGGGAAAGCGTGGTCTGGAAAGCGGAACGGTCCAGCGATGCAGTGGACCGGGTTTCGACGGAAGCCGGAGCACAAGCTGCGCCCGCGCTGCCTACCGGTTCGATCCCGTTCATGTCCATTTCCGTCTTACGCACGCTTGTCGTCCTTTCGCCGCCGGAAGCGGCACCCTTACTCATTCAGCTTGTGGGCTTGAGGTTTTCACCCAATGCCGCCCGACCCTTCGTCTTTCGGTCTTTATGACCCGACTGCCGGTCAAGCTCGCTGCCCCCTCGCGCCCGGCTCCTGCCCCCGCAGAACCTTACCGGGCACCCTTCTTGTAACAATCCGGCACAATCGCCTCAAATAACTCTTTATTTCGATATGTTACACTTCGAACTAACTCATAAGCCTTTGATTTTAAACAATAATGGCCTGGTCCGGAGCGGCATCCGAACCAGGCCATCAGGCTGACATGGAGAGCAAGCCCCCCAGGTTTGGCGCGAGGCTTAGTTTGCCTGGCGCCGGAGGAAGGTTGGAATTTCCAACTGGTCTTCCTCATAGCTGGGCTGAATGAGCCCCTCTTCGGAGGGAACAGCCCGTTTTTGTTGCACCGGCTCGCGCCGGGTCTCGGTATCGCGCACCGCGTCGGGAGAGATCACGGGCTGGGCAGCCGTAGCGCGGGCGCGCACCGGCGCTCCCTGACCCAGAACCGGCTCGCGCCGCGGGGCTTCGTTTTCGGTTTCAGGGCGCTTCCGGCTGCCGGCCAGACGCTCGAAGAAGCTGGGCGCCCGTTTCACCGTCCGGCTCTGCGGCACCGGCTGGGGCCGCTGGCCGAGGAAGGACGGCATATCGTCCTTCGCTGTGCCTTCCACCCGGTCGAGCCCTTCGGGGATGTAGGGCCGCTTCGGCGCCTTTTGCTCGGAAAGCGAGCGCGGGGCTTCACCCGGCTTGTGGATGATCACCTCGGCCTCGAATTCCTTCGGGTCGAAATAAGCATCAGTCCGGCCTTCCGTTTCCGACTGAACGTGATCAGCAACGGCTGAGGCAACTTCCCGGAAGGAGGTTTCCTCTTCACCGGCACTCTCATACTCCGGTTCGGGCGCGGCAGCGGCAGGCGCTTCCTGCATCCGAACGTCTTCAGCCCGCGCCTGCGGAGCCTCAGGAGCCTGGGCGGGAGCCTGAGCGGCCTGGGGAGCAGCCTGCTGGCGGGCCACCGCTTCCACCTGCCGGCTTTCGCGCGGCTGGCCCAGCATGGCTTCTTCCACATCGATACCCGTCGCCACGACGGAGACGCGCATGGAGCCGTTCAGATTGCTGTCGAAGGTCGAGCCGACAATGATATTGGCATCGGGGTCCACCTCGGAGCGGATGCGGTTTGCCGCTTCATCCACTTCATAGAGGGTTAGGTCCATGCCGCCGGTGATGTTGATCAGCACGCCGCGCGCGCCTTTCATCGATACTTCGTCGAGCAGCGGGTTGGAAATAGCCGCTTCCGCCGCTTCGATGGCCCGTTTCTCGCCTTCGGCTTCCCCCGTGCCCATCATGGCTTTACCCATCTCGTTCATCACCGTGCGCACATCGGCAAAGTCGAGATTGATGAGGCCCGGCTTCATCATGAGATCGGTAATGCCGGCCACGCCCGAATGCAGCACCTCATCGGCCATGCCGAACGCATCCGCAAAGGTCGTGCGCTCGTTCGCCACCCGGAAAAGGTTCTGGTTCGGGATGATGATCAGCGTGTCGACATATTTCTGAAGCTCTTCGATGCCCTCTTCGGCAATGCGCATACGGCGCGAGCCTTCGAACTGGAAGGGCTTGGTGACGACACCGACGGTCAAAATACCAAGGTCGCGGGCCGCGCGGGCAATGACGGGCGCGCCGCCCGTGCCCGTGCCGCCGCCCATGCCGGCCGTAATGAAGACCATATGGGCGCCTTGCAGGTTGTCGTTGATCTCCGCCATGGCTTCTTCGGCCGCCGCGCAGCCGATTTCCGGACGCGAGCCTGCGCCCAGACCTTCGGTGATGTTCTCGCCGAGCTGAATGCGCCGGTCGGCAGAAGACATCTGCAGCGCCTGGGCATCCGTGTTGGCGACAACGAAGTCGCAGCCTTCAAGGCCGGCCTCGATCATGTTGTTGACCGCGTTCCCGCCGGCACCGCCGACACCGAATACGGTAATTCTGGGTTTCAGTTCCTGGTTCTTCGGGACAGTGAGATTGATGCTCATGTCAGCCTCCTCGTGAGTATCAAAAGTTCCGGATGCTTTTACGGGGTGCCGCCGCCGCGGCGGCCTTGCCCGCACATCCGATGCCGCAATCAAAACTTCCGTCAGTTCGCCCCGGCGCTGTTTTTGCCGCTTCACAGCAACCGGAAGCAGTCGCGTTCCGGGTGGGACGTTCCATTAGAAGTTCTCCTTCAACCAGCGGCCCAATCGCCGCAATTGCCCGCCGGAATGTTCCGGATCGGGGTCTTCGCCGCCCGAGAGAATCTCGAGCGGAGAAACTTGTGAATAGGCAAGAAGCCCCGCGCATGCCGCGAAAGCCGGTCCTGCCGTGGATTCGGCAAGGCCCGTCACCTTCAAGGGGTGGCCGACCCTTACCTGCTTGTCCAAAATCCGGGCGGCAAGCTCGCGCGCGCCATTGAGCTGCGCCGCGCCGCCCGTCAGCACCACACGCCGCCCCGCGATGCGGCCGTAGCCGCTCGCCTCGAGCCGGTCACGGACAAGCTCGAGCGTCTCTTCGAGTCGGGGCTGGATGATCCCCGTCAGCATGGAACGGGGAATGTGATTGGCGCCGTCTGAATCGGATTCTCCCACCTGCGGCACGTCGATCAGTTCCCGCTCGTCCGAGGGGCTCGCCAGCGCGCTGCCGTAAAGAGTCTTCATTCTTTCCGCATGCGCGAGCGGCGTCGACAAACCGCGTGCAATGTCGTTGGTAATGTGAATACCCCCAATTGGAATCACATCGCAATAGACCATTACGCCTTCGAAGAAGACGGCAAGCGATGTCGTGCCGCCGCCCATGTCAATCAGCGTTACGCCGAGATCTTTTTCGTCTTCCACCAGCGCCGAAAGCCCGGCGGCATAAGGCGCGGCGGCAATGCCGGCAATGTCGAGATGGCAGCGCTCGATGCAGAGCGCGAGATTGCGCAGCGGCCCTTTGACCGCACTGACCATATGCACTTCAACGCCGAGCTGTTCACCGAACATGCCCTGCGGCGCGCGCACTCCCCGGCTGCCATCCACCGCGTAATTGACCGGGATGGCATGCAAAACATCGCGCCCTTCGGGCTTGTAATGCACGCGGGCATGGGCGAGCAGGCGCTGCACATCCTCATCGCTGATCGCCTGACCTGCGAGCGAGGATTTGACCGCCACGGTCTGGCTCTTCAACTCGCCGCAGGAGACAGAGACAACGACTTCTTTGACCGTGATCCCGGCCATGCGCTCGGCGGCATCAACGGCAACGCGGATCGCCTCTTCGGTCTCGTCCATGTTGACCACCGCCCCGCCACGCATGCCGCGCGAGACCTGATGGCCGATACCGAGCACCCGCACCGGGTGCAGACCGTCGGCCATGCGCCCCGGCTCGATCTTGGCGATGAAGCAGGCGATCTTACTGGTGCCGATATCCAGCGCCGTAACGATACCCGGCCGGCTGGAGGAAACGGGACGGCCCTGCATGTTCTTATTCCCGAGGCTCATCATATTCATGTCGCGCTCCCCTTGGCGCGCTCGCGCCCAAGATCGTTCACGCCGGAAGCTGCCCGCCGGGCCGCTGCATCGGGAGTAAGACGGATGGTGAAGCGGTCGGGCAGGCGCAGATCAATCGCCTCGATATCGCGCGCCAGCACCCGGTGGCTGTTTTCAATGGCAACGAGTTCGGCAAGCGCGCGTTCCACATGGCGCTCCGGCAGAAGCACATCGACGCCGTTTTCAAGGCGCAGGTTCCAGCGCCGGTCCCCCACCCGCACGGCCGCGCGCACCCGCGAATGCAGCGCCGGCCACTGCGCCAGAAGTTCCTGGATGACGGGCGCCTCATCGGCGGCCCCATGACCGACGACAAGCGGCAGATGGGCATAATCCTCGATATGGTTTTCGGTGATCGGCTGACCTTCCCTGTCCACAATGGCAAGACGCCCGCCCCGCTGCCAGACGGCATAGGGCACACGTTCGTTCAGTTCCACGTGAATACGGTCCGGCCAGAAGCGCGTGACGCTGGCCGAGGCCACCCAATCGAGCCGCTCAAGCCGTTCGCGCGCCGCTTCCACATCGACGAGGAAGATCGACATGCCGCGCTCGACATTGAGCGCCTGCATGACATCGCGCACCGGTGTGCGGCCCCGCCCTTCCACCGTCACGTCCTGCACGGAAAAGCCTGCGCCCGCGATCATACGGTGCGTGCCGGCCACAAGCGAGCTGCCGGCGGCTGCAAAATGCCCGCCGACCATGAGGCCATAGAAGACAGCAAAGACCACCAGCATGCCTGCCAGCGCAGCAAGCGGCATGGCCGAAACATCTCCTCTGCGCAGCGCGGAGAAAAAGCGCGCGAAACGGCTCGGCGGGCGCTGCTTGCGCCGGCCGAATTCACGCGCCTTTTTGCGCGGCTTGCCCGGAGCTGCCGCGCTCACCTTGCGGCGGCCTGCCGTGCCCCCTTTACGGGTGCGCGGGCTTGCCTGCGCTTGGCGCTTACTGGTTGAGCGTGTCACCGGCGGCATGACGCATCCTCCACCATCCAGGAAACCAGATCTTCGTAGGAATAACCGGCGCGGGCGGCGAGCTCGGGCACGAGCGAGGTCGGCGTCATGCCCGGCTGGGTGTTCACTTCCAAAAGCACCACGCCGCTCGCACCTTTCGTTTCATCGAAACGGAAATCGGCCCGGCTGACACCGCGGCAGCCCAACGCCTCATGCGCGGCTTTCGTCACCGCCTGCACATGGGCATAAATATCCGCCTCAATGGGTGCTGGCAGAATGTGATCGGAGCCGCCGGCCTTGTATTTCGCCTCGTAATCATAGAAGGCGGTGTTGGCGACGATCTCCGTCACATCGAACATTTCCTCACCCATCACCGCGCAGGTCAGCTCGCGGCCGGGGATATAGCGCTCCACCATGACGAGCTCACCGAGGTTCCATTTCTCCGAGCTCAGCTCCGCTGGCGGGCGGTTTTCGCCCTGGCGCACGATGTGAACGCCGACGCTCGAGCCCTGATTGACCGGCTTGATCACATAAGGCGTGTCCATGACATGGCCCTTGGCCGCTTCCGCGCGCGTCACGACAACACTTTCCGTGACGGGCAGGCCTGCGGCGCGGAAAATGTGCTTGGCCATTTCCTTGTCCATGGCAAGCGAGGAGGCCAGAACGCCGGAATGGGTGTAAGGCAGCTCCAGAATTTCCAGAACGCCCTGCACGCAGCCATCCTCGCCCCACTCGCCGTGCAGCGCATTGAAGACCACATCGGGGCGCAGCTCCTGCAAAACCGCCGGCAGGTCATGGCCCGCATCGATTTCGCTCACCCGGTAGCCCGCGCGGCGCAGCGCATCGGCGCAGCCCTTGCCGGAGGAAAGGCTGACCTCCCGCTCCGCGCTCCAGCCGCCCATCAGAACGGCGACATGGGTGTTCTTCCCGCTCATGCAGCCTCTCCGATGCGTTTGATTTCCCATTGCAGCTCGATGCCGCTCGTCTTTTTCACGCGCGCGCGCACTTCCTCGCCCAGCGTTTCGATATCGCGGGCCGTCGCATCGCCGGTATTGATGAGGAAATTGCAATGCATTTCCGACACCTGCGCGCCGCCGACTTTCAGCCCCCGGCATCCGGCGGCATCCACAAGCTGCCAGGCCTTGCCGCCTTCCGGGTTCTTGAAGGTCGAGCCGCCCGTGCGCGATTTGATGGGCTGCGCGTTTTCCCGGTGCTCCTGCACCTCCGCCATGCGTTTGGCGATGGCGTCTTTGTCTCCCTTGCGCCCTTCAAGGATCGCGGAAGTGAAAATCAGATCGCCCGCCACATCCGTGTGCCGGTAGGAAAAGCCCATATCGGCAGGCGTGAGGCGAATGATCTCACCCTGCCGCGTCACGGCTTCCGCCTCCACGAACACGTCTTTCGTTTCCCCGCCATGGGCGCCCGCATTCATGCGCAGCGCGCCGCCGATGGAGCCGGGAATACCGCGGTAAAATTCAAGCCCTTCAATGCCTGCTTCCATGGCCGCGCGCGAGACCATGGCATCGAGCATGGCCGTGCCGACTTCCAGGCGCGTTTCGCCGATCTTGCGTGCGCCCGCAAATGCGCGTCCGAGGCGGATCACCACCCCTTTGACGCCGCCGTCCCGGACCAGAAGATTGGAGCCGACGCCGATAACCGTCACCGGCACATCCGCCGGGCAGTCTTTCAGGAAAGCGGCAAGGTCATCCCGGTCCGCTGGGCGAAACAGCACTTCGGCAGGCCCGCCGACGCGGAACCAGGTAAACTCGGCCAGCGGCGCGTTCTCGGTAAGCTCGCCGCGCACCTGCGGCAGCCGCGCCATCAGGGAAGAAGCCTGAACAGCATTCATGCGCCCCCTCCCTTCAGCTTTTTCAAATCCTCAGGAAGCGCGTTTGCCCATTGCGTGATGCTACCCGCACCGAGACAGACCACCATGTCGCCGGGCTGGGCCATATCGGCGATGAGGCCCGGCAGCTCTTCCGGTCCTTCGAACGCCATCACGTTCCGGTGGCCCCGGTCCCGCAGGCCTTGTACGAGCGCGGCGCTGTCAAAGCCTTCGATCGGGCTCTCGCCTGCCGCATAGACCGGCGCGACCAGCACCGTGTCGGCATCGTTGAAGCATTGGCAGAACTGATCGAAAAGATCGCGCAGGCGTGTGAAACGATGCGGCTGAACGACAGCGACGATTTTACCCTCGGCCGCGGAACGGGCGGCCTGCAGCACGGCGGAAATTTCCACCGGGTGATGGCCGTAATCGTCATAGACCTGCACGCCGTTCCATTCACCCGTGCGGGTGAAGCGGCGCTTGACCCCGCCGAAACCTTCCAGCGCCTTGCGGATCGTTTCGCCGGGCACACCCATTTCGCTGGCCGCACCGATGGCCGCCAGGCTGTTGAGCACATTATGCGTGCCGGGCATGGGCAGTTTCATGCCGGGCATCTCGATCACCTCACCCGTGCGGCGCTTCGTGATCGTGACGTCGAAGACGCTGAAGCCGTTTTCCGTACGGATATTGCTGGCGCGCACATCCGCCTGCGGGCTCGTGCCGTAGGTCACGACCCAGCGGTCTTTCACCTTGCCGATCAGCGCCTGCACTTCCGGATGGTCGATGCACATGACCGCAAAACCGTAGAAGGGTACGCTTTCAACGAAATTCAGGAAGGCCTGACGGATCGCATCGAAACTGCCGTAATGGTCGAGATGTTCCGGGTCGACATTCGTCACGACCGCAATGGTCGAGGGCAGTTTCAGGAAAGTGCCGTCGGATTCGTCCGCTTCCACCACCATCCAGTCGCCGTCGCCAAGGCGTGCATTGGTGCCATACGCGTTGATGATGCCGCCATTGATGACCGTCGGGTCGAAATCCGCCGCATCCAGAATGGAGGCGACCATGGAAGTCGTCGTCGTCTTGCCGTGCGTGCCGCCAATGGCGATGCAGGATTTCAGCCGCATCAGCTCGGCCAGCATCTCCGCCCGGCGCACGATGGGCATCATCCGGGCGCGCGCTTCCACAAGCTCGGGATTGTCCGGTTTGATCGCCGTGGAGACGACCAGCACCTGCGCTTCGGCAATATTCTCCGCTGCATGGCCGATATCGACCGCAATGCCGAGCGCGCGCAGGCGCTTTACATTGGCGCTGTCGGCCACGTCGCTGCCGCGCACCTTATAACCGAGATTGCGCATGACCTCGGCAATGCCGCTCATGCCGATGCCGCCAATCCCCACGAAATGGATGACGCCGATATCAAGAGGTGCCGGCTTCATCGCGCATACTCCTTCACACTACTCATTTTAAGGGCGTTCTCGCCCGCATCTTTGCCGCTGGGCAGCGCCTTCGCCGCGCCGCGCGTGCCAAGACGCTCTCTTTTTCCAAGCGCCAGACGTTCGACAAGATCGGCAAGGCGCGTCACCGCATCGGGCCGGCCCTGCTTCTGGGCCGCCGCTGCCGCCGAGGCCAGCAGATCCGGGCTATTCATCAGTTCGGTGAGCCGCGCAGCCAGCGCGCCGGGCGTGAAAACCTCTTGCTCGATCATCCAGCCCGCTCCGCTCGACGAGAGAAGCTCGGCATTCGCCTTCTGGTCCTGATCGATGGAATGGGGCAGCGGCACGAGGAGCGAGGGACGGCCGATCACCGCAAGCTCACTTACCGTCGAGGCCCCTGCCCGCCCGATCACGAGATGGGCGCGGGCAATGCGTGCCGGCATGTCATCGAAGAAGGAAGAAAGCTCCGCCTCGATCCCGGCTTCCTCATAAGCGGCTTTGACGCGGGCGAGATCTTCTTCCCGCGCCTGCTGCACGAGCTTCAGGCGATTGCGCAACACTTCCGGCAGCTGCGCGAGTGCCGCCGGCACCACATCGCTCATCACCCTTGCGCCCTGGCTGCCGCCGGTAACAAGCAGGTGGAAAGGTTCATCCGCGCGCGGCGCCTGATAAGGCGCGCCCGCATGAGCCATGGCCGCATCGCGCACCGGATTGCCGGTCACTTCGACCTTATGAGCATCCTGCGCGCGCAGATATTTCGGCGCTTCAAACGTGGAGGCCAGCGCATCGACGAAGCGCGCGGCGAGCCGGTTCACGCGGCCAAGTACCGCATTTTGTTCATGCACGCATGTCGGGATGCGCCGCGCAGCAGCCGCCAGAACCGGCGGCAGCGTCGGATAGCCGCCAAAGCCGATAACGGCGCTCGGCTTGATACGCCCGTAAATCGAATAGGATTGCGCGGTGCCCGAAAAGATCTTCCATAGTGAGGAGAGCACCCCGGCGAGGCCGGGCCCGGCAATCGTCGCCGCCGGCACCGCATAAATATCGGCCTGCGGGAACCAGTGCTCGAAACGCTGTACGCGTTCATCCGTCAAGAGCACCACCTCGTGGCCGCGGCGGCCAAGCTCCTGCGCCAATGCCTGACCGGGAAAGAGATGGCCGCCAGTGCCGCCCGCGGCGATCACGATGGGTCCGGCAAGGTGAAGCTTATCCGCCATCATGCGAACGCCCTCCCCATTGCCATGGGCTGCGCGAGAGACGCGCCCGCGCGGCGGCGAGTAAGCGCGAGCAGCATGCCAAGCGTCAGCGCCACCGCCAGAAGCGAGGAGCCGCCATAAGAAATGAAAGGCAGCGTCATGCCTTTGGCAGGCAAAAGGTTGACGTTCACCGCCATATTGATGAGTGCCTGCACGCCGATCAGAAGCACGAGGCCTGAGGCGGACAGCTGCACGAAAAGATCGCTCTCGCCGCGCGCGCGCATCAACGTGCGCACCACGATGAAACCGAAAAGCCCGATGATCAGAAGTCCGGCAAAGACGCCGTATTCTTCCGCCGCCACCGCAAAGATAAAATCGGTATGGGCGTCGGGCAGAATGCGTTTCACCTCGCCCTCGCCGGGCCCGCGCCCTAGAAAGCCGCCTGCCTTGAACGCATCGAGCGCCCGGTCGATCTGATAGGTATCGCCCGATTCCGGGTTGATGAACCGGTCCACGCGGCTCGTCACATGCGGCACGAAGCTATAAGCCATAAGCGCACCGGCCAGCGCCACCGTGCCGATGGAGCCGATCCAGAACCAGGAAAGACCGGAGAAGAAGAAGAGCGCCACCAGAATGATCGTGAGCAGCGAGAGCTGGCCGAAATCGGGCTGCATCACCAGCACGAAGGCCGTCGCCCCGTAAAGGCCAAGAGCAAAGGGCACACCCGCAATCTTCTTGCGCGCGCCTTCGGCAAAGAGCCAGGCGACCAGCACCACGAAGGCGGGCTTCATGAATTCCGACGGCTGGATCGAGAACGGCCCGATGCTGAGCCAGCGCGTTGCGCCCTTGATCTCGGGACCCACAGCGAGCGTTGCCAGCATAAGAAAAAACGCCCCGCCAAAAACGATGAGCGCAAGGCGGCGCACCTGGCGGACGGAAAGCATGGAAACGCCGATCAGGATGACCAGCGCCGGCACCAGGAAAATCATCTGGCGATAGACGAAATGGAAATTCGGCAGGTTGAGCCGCTGCGCCACCGCCGGGCTTGCCGCCAGCGAGAGCACGATGCCGAGCACGATGAGCCCGCCAATCGCCAGCAAGGTCCAGCGGTCGACGGTCCACCACCATTCGCTAATCGGCGTGCGGTTCGTGCGGGAAAGGCGCATCATGGCGTCACCTCCCCGGCCGTGCCGGCTTCTGCCTTACCGAGCCGCGCCAGCACCGCCTTGCGGAAACTGTCGCCGCGTTCTTCGAAATTGGCGAACTGATCGAAGGAAGCGCAGGCCGGTGCAAGCAGCACGACTTTGTCCATGGGCGCCGCATCGCTCGCCGCATCGGTATGAGCTTTAGCGACAGCACTGCCGAGCGTACCGGCCAACACCGTTTCCACTTTACCTTTCAGCGTTTCAGCGAAAGCTTCCGCCGCCTGGCCGATCAGATAGGCCTTGCGGATACGCGGAAAGAACGGCTCGAGCGGCGCGATACCGCCTTCTTTCGCCACGCCGCCCGCAATCCAATAGATATTGTCATAGGTGCCGAGGGATTTTTCTGCCGCATCCGCGTTCGTCGCCTTGCTGTCATTGACGAAACGCACACCCGCCTCTTCGGCCACGATTTCCATCCGGTGCGCAAGGCCGGCGAAGCTCTCGAAGGAATCGAGAATCCGGTCGCGCGGGAAACCGAGGCTGCGCCCCACCGCATAGGCAATAGCGGCATTCTGCCAATTATGCGCGCCTGCCAGCGTTTTCATCGGTTTCAAATTGCCGACGGTGACGCATTGCGTGCCCGTATTATCGTAAAGCACCCCGTCGAGCACATAAATGCCGCGGCCGATCGCCTTGCCGACGGAAACCGGCACCACCCGCTGCAAGCCCTTACCGAGGAGACGTGAACAGATTTGCGCGCTGGCGGGGGTGTCGATCCCCACCATCGCATCGTCCCCTGCCGCTTGGCGGGCAAAGAGTTTCTCTTTGACCGCCGCATAGCCATCCAGCGAGCCATGACGGTCGATATGATCCGGTGTGATATTCGTTAGAATGCCGATGCTTGGATGCAGATGCGGGGCAAGGTCGATCTGATAGGAAGAAATCTCGATCACATAGACCGTGTTGGGACGCGGCGCGGCAAGCTCAAGCACGGGCTTGCCGATATTACCGCCGACCTGTGCGTCGCGCCCGCAAAAAGCCGCCATATGCCCGATCAGCGCCGTGGTCGTCGATTTGCCATTCGTGCCTGTAATGGCAATGAAAGGCACTTCCGTCTCTGCCGCATCGAGCGCCATCTTAAAAAGCTCGATATCGCCGATGACCGGCACATTCAGTTTCTTCGCGCGCTTGACGACGTCATGGGGCTCGGGATGCGTGAGCGGCACGCCGGGGCTGAGAAGCAGCGCCTCGATGCCGTGCCAGTCACCCGAATAAAGATCTTTGACGGCAAAGCCTTCCGCTTCCGCCTCCGCGCGCCGCGTTTCATTGTCATCCCAGACCAGCACCTCCGCCCCGCTTTCACGCAAGGCGCGCGCGCTCACGAGCCCCGAGCGGCCAAGCCCGAAGACGGCGATACGCGATCCTTGATATTGCGGCACGTTAAGCATGGGACTGAACGCGGACTCCTATCTGATCTTCAATGTGGCAAGGCCGGCAATGGCGAGCACGACGGCGATGATCCAGAAACGGATCACGATGGTCGGCTCAGCCCAGCCTTTTTGCTCGAAATGGTGATGCAGCGGCGCCATACGGAAGACGCGCTTGCCGGTAAGTTTGAAAGAAGCGACCTGCACGATGACGGAAACGGCCTCGAGCACGAAAAGCCCGCCGATGATCGCCAGCACGATTTCGTGCTTCGTTGCCACGCTGATCGAGCCGATGGCACCGCCGAGTGACAGCGAGCCCGTATCGCCCATGAACACCATGGCAGGCGGGGCGTTGTACCAGAGGAAACCGAGCCCAGCGCCGAGGAGCGCGCCGCAGAAGACGGCAAGCTCGCCCGTTCCCGGCACGAAATGGATCTGCAGATAATCGGCAAAGACGCCGTTGCCGACGAGATAGGCGATAAAGCCGAAGCTCGCCATGGCGATCATCACCGGCACGATGGCAAGCCCGTCGAGCCCGTCCGTCAGGTTGACGGCATTGGAGGCGCCGACAATCACGAACATGCCGAAAAGAATGAAGCCGAAAATGCCGAGTGGCAGCAACACATCCTTGAAGAAAGGAATGGCAAGCGAGGTGGAAAGCGGCGAAGCGCCCACCCGCGCGATCGCATAGACCGCGGCGAGCGCGATCATCGCCTCGAAGAAAAGCTTGATCTTACCGGGAACGCCCGCCGTGTTGACCTTGGCGACTTTCATATAATCGTCGGCAAAGCCGATGGCCCCGTAACCGAGCGTGACGAGCAGCACGATCCAGACATAAGGATTGGCAAGATCGCCCCAGAGGAGAACCGCCGGCACCATGCCGAGCAGAATGAGCAACCCGCCCATGGTCGGCGTGCCTTTTTTGGTCAGAAGATGCGACTGCGGCCCGTCTTCGCGGATGGGCTGACCCTGGCTCTGCCGTGCGCGCAGCCCCTCGATCACCATGGGGCCGAGCAGAAAGCTGACAAGCAGCGCCGTGAACATCGCCGCACCCGTGCGGAACGTGATGTAGCGGAAGACGTTGAAGACGGATACTTGATCCGCATAATCGGTAAGCAAGTGATAGATCATGCGCGGCCCCTTTCCGGCAGATCCCTGCCATCCCCATTCAGCTCACTCAGCGCGGCAACGATCACGGCCATTTTCGAGCCGAGCGAACCTTTGACCATCACGGCGTCGCCCGCGCGCAGCTGCGCCAGAAGCGGCGCTACCAGCCCTTCGGAAGTTTCCGTATGGAAGACATCGATGGCGCTGCCTGCCGCATCGCAAAGTTTTTTCATGTGAGGACCGCAGGCATAAAGCTGCGCCACACCGGCCTCTGACAGCGCATCCGCGAGGCCCTCATGCAGCGCGTCCGACTGCCCCCCAAGCTCCAGCATGTCGCCCAGCACCGCAATGCGCCGGCCCTGCCCGCGCGGCTGCGTCTGCCCCAGGGCAGCGAGCGCGGCGCGCATGGAAGCGGGGTTGGCGTTATAGCTCTCATCGATCAGCAGGAAATCGTACTTGCCGCCTTTGATGTGGCGCCGCCCGCCGCGCCCGGAAGGCGGCGTCAGATCGGCCAGCTTCAGCAGCGCGCGCGCCATGTCCCCGCCCACCGCTTCGACCGCACCGAGAACGGCCAGCGAGTTGAAAACGATGTGCTGCCCCGGAATGCCGAGCTTATAGGTCACCCCTTCCCCGGCAACGGACGCGCAGACGCAGGAACAGGCTTCATGCAGCACGGATTTTTCAAGATGGATATCCGCTGCCTCATCCGCCCCGAAGCTGAGAAGGCTGACATTCGGCACTTTCTCCGCCACTGCCTTCAGCCGCGTGAAATGCGGATTGTCGCGGTTTAGAATTGCCGTGCCGCCCGCCTTAAGGCCTGCAAAGATTTCCGCTTTTGCATCGGCGATTTCTTCAACGCTGTTGAAGAACTCAAGATGTACCGGCTCGACCGTCGTAATGATGGCGACATCAGGCTCTACCATTTTCGAGAGCGGGGTGATTTCCCCGGCATGGTTCATACCGATTTCGAAAATGCCGAATTCCGTTTCCGCGGGCATGCGCGCCAGCGACAGCGGCACGCCCCAATGATTGTTGTAAGAGGCTGCCGACGCATGGGCCTGGCCCTGACCGGCGAAAATATGCAAGAGCGCTTCTTTCGTGCCCGTCTTGCCGACGCTGCCCGTCACCGCAATGATCTTAGCCTTAGTGCGCGCGCGGGCAGCCCGGCCGAGCGCCTGAAGCGCGGCAAGCGTATCCTCGACGATAAGAAGCGGACCGGCAGCACGCATCGCCTCGGTCGGCCGGGAAACAAGCGCGGCGGCGGCTCCCGCCTCAAAGGCCTGGCCGACATACGCATGACCATCGCTATTGTCGCCGTCGAGCGCCACAAAAAGATCGCCGGGCTCGAGCGTGCGCGTGTCGATGGAAACGCCGCTTGCCGAGAACGCTGCCGTCAGCTCGCCGCCCGTGGCCTTCACTGCCTCTTCACCGGTCCAAAGCGCGCTCATGCCTGCCCTCCCATTTTCTGAAGAGCAGAAGCCACCGCTTCATGATCGGAAAAAGGAATAGTCTTCGCGCCGATCGTCTGACCCGTTTCATGGCCTTTGCCGGCAACGACGAGCACATCGCCCGCGCCAAGCGCGTCCATGGCAATGCGGATCGCCTCGGCCCGGTCGCCGATCTCCACCGCCTCCGGCGCGCCTGCCATGATTTCCGCACGGATCGCAGCCGGTTTTTCGGAACGCGGATTGTCGTCGGTCACGAACACGCCGTCCGCAAGTTCGGCAGCAATCCGGCCCATTTCCGGGCGTTTGCCTTTATCCCTGTCCCCGCCGCAGCCGAAAACGACAAGCAGCCGCCCCTTGGCATGGGGGCGCAGCGCGTTCAGCGCATTGGCAAGAGCGTCTGGCGTATGGGCATAATCGATGAAGACGCTGGCACCGTTTTCAAGATGCGCCGCCTCTTCCAGCCGCCCGCGCACACCGCGCAGCGAGGAAAGCGCTTCGAATGTTTTGCCCACCTCCGCGCCGCAACCGATGACGAGCCCGGCTGCGACAAGCGCGTTCGAGGCCTGAAACTCACCCACTAGCGGCAGGTCGATTTCGTAATGCTCACCCTTATGGATGATCTGCAGCGTCTGACCGCGCGGATGCGCGCGCACACCTTCAAGGCAAATATCCTGCCCGCGCCGCCCGACCGCAATGATCCGGTGCCCGCGCGCCCAGGAGACGGCTTCGAATTCGGCAAACTGATCGGCATCGGCATTGAGCACCGCCACACCGCCCGGCCCCATCACCTCGCCGAAAAGCCGGAGCTTGGCATAAAGGTAATCGCCGAATGTGGCGTGATAATCCATATGATCGCGGGTGATATTCGTGAAGGCTGCCGCCGTAATTTTCACCCCGTCCATGCGGTGCTGCGCCAGCCCATGGCTTGAAGCTTCCATAGCCAGCATGGCGATGCCTTCGCCTGCCAGCGCCGCGAGTTCTTTTTGAAGACGCACGGGATCCGGCGTCGTAAAGCCGAGCGGTCGCGTTTCTCCCGCCGTCTCGATGCCGAGCGTGCCGAGGCTTGCCGCCTTCAGCCCTTGCAACTCCCAAAGCTGGCGCGTGAAAGAGGCAATGGAGGTCTTACCGTTCGTGCCCGTGACAGCCGCCACCGTTTCAGGCTGAGCGCCATAAAAGCGCGCCGCCATCAGCGCAAAGCGCCGGCGGGGATTGCGGTCGATGAGATGCGGCACAGTCAATGCGTCGGCGCCGGTCTCAGGCCCGCTCAGGATCGCGGCGGCGCCTTTATCCAGCGCATCGGCAATGAACTTGGCGCCGTCCACATTCACGCCAGGCAGAGCCGCGAACAAATAGCCGGGCGCGACCTCACGGCTATCCGCCGTCAGGCCGGCAATGTCCACCCCATCCCCATTGGGGAGGGCGGCGCCCGGTCCTATCAGTTCGTTCAGCTCCATGACCTGCGTCATTCCTTTCAGCTTCATTCAGCCCGGATCAGACTGGCTTCCTGCACCGGCGACACCCAGCGCTCTGTGGGCTTCACGCCCAGGAGCGGGGCAATACGCTGCACGATGCGCCCGGTAAGCGGGGCCGCATTCCAACCAGCCGTTGCATATCCAAAGGTTTCCTTCGTGCCTTTCGGCTCATCCAACACAACCAACATGGCAAATTGAGGGTCATTTGCGGGGAAAGCGGACAAAAATGAGGTGATGAGAGACTTTTTCGAATAGCCGCCCGCCACAGCCTTTTCCGCCGTGCCGGTTTTCCCCATCACCGGATAACCCGGCACATCCGCATTGCTCCCGGTGCCTTCTTCCACGACAAGGCGCATCAGCGCGCGCATCGCAAGACTGGTCTTTTCTGAAATGACCTGCGGGCCTGCCGCCGGCACCTTTTGGCGCAGGAAGGTCGGTGTCACCTTGTAACCGCCATTGACGAGCGTCGCACCTGCCGCCGTGACCTGCAGCGGGGTCACGGAAAGCCCGTGCCCGTAGGAAATCGTCATCATAGAGATGTCGGTCCAGGGATGGGGCAGAAGCGGCGTACCCGATTCCGGCAACTCGATCCCCGCGCGCGTCAAAAGGCCGAGTTTGCCGAGAAAAGCCCGGTGCTCTTCCCGGCCCACATCCATCGCCATTTTTGCGGTGCCGATATTCGAGGAATGCATGAAGATTTCCGGCACCGACATCCAGCGGCGCTGGGCGTGATAATCATTGATCGTGAAGCGGGCAACGCGGATCGGCTCGCGCGCATCATATTCCTGCGCAAGGCTCACCCGCCCGCTTTCAAGCGCCGCAGCCGTGGTGAACGCCTTGAAGGTCGAGCCCATCTCATAAACACCGAGGCTTGCCCGGTTGAAGCGGGCAAAATCGCTCGAGGCCGTGGGATCGTTCGGGTCGAAATCGGGCAGCGAGGCCATCGCCATCACCTCGCCAGAGCGCACATCGACAACGACGCCGGAAGCCGCCTTGGCGGAAAAGGTTTTCATCGCCTCCGACAGCTCGCCGGTCAAAATGTGTTGCACACGCAGATCGATGGAAAGATCGACGGGCTTGCCCTGCTCTGCCTCCGCGCGCGTGTCGAGATATTTCTCGATGCCGGAAATGCCGCGATTGTCGATATCCACATAGCCGAGCACATGAGCCGCCGCACGGCCGTTCGGATAGACCCGCTTCAGCTCGCGGCGGAAATCGATCCCCGGAATACCGAGATTATGAATGGCATATTGCTGGCGCGGCGAAAGATCCCGCTTCAGCCAGACGAAGGCGCGTCCGCTGGAAAGATCGCCGCGCAGCTTTTCTTCATCGAGTTCCGGCAGCACACGAGCGATCTGGCGCGCCGCTTCCACAGGAGAAAGCACCTTGCGCGCATCGGCAAAAAGCGAAGCGGTAATGATATCCGTCGCCATAATCTCGCCGTTCCGGTCCACGATATCGGGCCGGGCGGCCTGCACCGGCGCGGGCGGCACATAAGCATGGCGCACATCAGCGTCGGAAGCTGCGCCCAAAAGCGCAAGACGCCCCGCCACAACGGCGAAGGCGCCGACAAAAAAGACGAGAGCCAGCGAAAGCCGCCGCCGCCCACCATCCAGCACCCGCGCTTCGGGCTCATATGTACTGGAGGAAGCAAAATCCGGCCGGGCGATCATGTCATAGCCGATACCTGCAGCCCGCGGCCCACGCCCTTGTTTAGATGAAAACCCGCGCGTCATCACTGCACCCCCGTGCTTGGGGCGATGCCCGCATAGCCGCCGAGTGCCCGGCGCCCCGCCGGACCGAAGAAATCTTCATCGCGCGGCGGCATCGGCAAATCGTCGAAGGTAGCGATCTGCGAGGCATGGAGCGGCGCGAGCTGCAAATGACGGTCGGCCAATGCCTGCAGGCGGTCGGGCTGCGTCAAGTAGGAATGCTCGGCCCGCAACACGCGGATCGCGTCTTCCTCGTTCAAAATATCCTGCTGCAGTTTCGCCTGCGCATTTTCCTGCGCATCGATGCGGTACTTCACATTGTAAAGCACCACCGAGAGCGCGATGACGAGGATGAAGGAAAGGACATTCAAGAACCGGATCATAGCGTGCCCTCCAGTTGCGGCGCTTTGCCAAGACCAAGCGAGGCAAAGTCGAGCGGCAGGGCCGGTGCGCCGCTGCGCACACCTGCGCGCAGCTTCGCCGAACGGGCTCGGGGATTATCTTGAGCTTCCGCTTCGCTTGCCGCCCGCGCGCCGCGAAAAAGCAACGAGAAGGAAGCCAGCGCCCCTTCTTCGGGCAGCGGCATATGCCGGGAGACGGCGCGCTGCGCGCCCGACCGCTCGGCCAGGAATTTCTTGACGATCCTGTCTTCCAGCGAATGGAAAGCGACAACGGCAAGGCGTCCGCCTTCGCGCAAAAGATTCTCCGCGCCGCTCAAACCCCGTGCCAGCTCGCGCAGCTCGTCATTGACGAAAATGCGCAACGCCTGAAACGTGCGCGTTGCCGGATGAATGCGCGAAGCGCCCCGCCCGCCCACGGCGCGCGAGACGATCTCGGCAAGCTCGCCAGTGCGCGTGATCTTTTCCTTGCCGCGCGCCTGCACGATGGCGCGGGCGACGGCGCGGGATTTCTTTTCTTCGCCATAGATGAAGATGATGCGCGCAAGCTCGGCTTCCTCGCATTCATTGACGACATCGGCCGCGCTCGGCCCGGCGCTTGCCATGCGCATGTCGAGCGGCCCGTCGGCCATGAAGGAAAAGCCGCGCCCGGCCTGATCGAGCTGCATGGAAGAAACCCCCACGTCGAGCGCGACGCCATCCACCGCCGCGACGCCGCGCTCGTGGAGCAAGGCCTCCATATCACCGAAACACCCTTCAACGAGGGTGAGACGGCCGCCAAATTCCTTTTCGATTACCCGCCCGCGCGCCAGCGCTTCGGGGTCCCGGTCGATCGCATAGACCTTGCAATCGGCTTCCTCGAGAATGGCCCGCGTATAGCCGCCCGCCCCGAACGTTCCATCGACATAGATCCCGCCATCTTTGGGCGCCAGACAGTCGAGCACATCGCGAAGCATCACCGGCACATGAAGGGCGGATGGTTCACGTTCGCTCACTGCGCACCTCCACTCTGGCCGCCACCTTGCCCGCCGCTGCTGGGCGGCTGCACGGTGCGCGAGCCGGTCAGCGCGGAAAAAGCATCCGACAAGAGGCCCGTATGGCCGCTTGCCTGACGCAGCGCCTCGGCGCGGAAGGCCTCATAGCCGCTCGGGCTCCAAAGCTGGAATTTGTTGGTCATGCCCACAAAGGTCACCTGATCCGTGATCCCGGCGTGATCCATAAACTCGCGCGGCAGCACCACGCGCCCGTCCCCGTCGAACATCAGATCGACCGCGTTGCCCACCAGAATGGCGGCGAGCTGGTCCCGCTCCGGCGAGAAGGGCGGCAGCTTGTTCAAAATGGCATCGATTTCTGCGGTGAAGGCCGGCCCGCCCCCTTCCAGGAACTGCCCGAGGAAGGAGGGAAAACACGTCATGCCGTTGAAACCCTGAGCCGCAACGACCGCACGAAATTTGGCGGGGACGGAGACACGGCCCTTGGCGTCAACTTTATTCGTGAATGTGCCGCGAAAGGACTCCATCGCCCGCCAAATCCCCCATTCCGGGTTGAAGGCTCCCCCTGCCCGCAGAGCCCGGTCTACCGCCCCTCGTACGGGACATCATGGGATACCATGGGAAATCATGGGTAGTCAATGGGATTGGATAGGTATTCGGCGGATTTCTGCGGGTTTACACTGTCTTAACGAAGATGGCAAAACGCAATTTATTTGAGAACATAAATAGAACAAAAGAATAGATTCCATGAGCGCCCATAGCGTCCCGGCCCGGGCCATGAATGCCCGCCCGTTACCGCCGCCGCCCGCTAAAGGGCAGTTCCTTGCCGTTTTATGGAAAAATCAGGCGTCAGATGGCCTGTAAGCCGGGTTCTGTGCCGGCAAGCCGGCGACGGCCATTCATCTGGGACACCCGTTGCCGGATGCCTCGCGCGACCAACCCGGATGGAGCCTGAAAACGGGCTTGCTCATTGAAGAGCTCCATCCCTATTAGGTCTTGCTCCCGGTGGGGTTTACCGTGCCGCCCCTGTTGCCAGGCGCGCGGTGCGCTCTTACCGCACCCTTTCACCCTTACCCCGCCTCGCCCGAAGGCTATGCGGGGCGGTTTGCTTTCTGTGGCACTTTCCCTGGGGTCGCCCCCGCCGGGCGTTACCCGGCACCGTGTTTCCATGGAGCCCGGACTTTCCTCCCCGCCCCTTTCGGAGCGGAGCGGCCGTCCGGCCATCTGACGCGGGGGGGAAAGTGGGCTGCCCTGCCTTCCGCGTCAAGCGCCAGCGCAGTTTCCCTTGCGTAAAATTCGGCTCTGTTGGTTGCGCTTTGCAACCTGCCGCCCCACATGAGCGCCATCCAATTATCAATCAACATGAGGAAACACCATGAAAGCGGCTGTGCAATATGAACTCGGCGGACCCGATGTGCTGCGCTATGAGGAAATCCCCGATCCCGTCTGCGGCGAAAACGATGTCCGCATCAAGGTCGAGGCGGTCTCCATCGAAGGGGGCGACACGCTGCACCGGGCCGGCACGCCGCTGCCCGCCAAACCCCATGTCGTGGGCTATCAGGCTGCCGGCGAGGTCATCGAAATCGGCAAAAACGTCAAAGGCTACGAACTCGGCCAGAAGGTCGTCACCGTCAACGCCGCCGGCTCCCATGCGGAGCAGCGCGTGGTGCCCTATCTCACCGCCTTTCAAATTCCGGGCGGCCTCTCGGTAGAAGAAGCAGCCACCGTGCCCATCCCCTTCGGTACCGCCCATGACTGCCTTTTCGAATTCGGCCGCTTGAAGAAAGGCGAGACCGTCCTCATTCAGGCAGGCGCCTCCGCCGTCGGCCTTGCCGCCATTCAGCTTGCCAAACGCGCGGGCGCGAGGGTCATCGCCACGGCGTCGGATGAAAAGAAGCTCGAAGCGGCAAAGAAACTCGGTCTCGATCACGGCATCAATTACGTCACCCAGGACCTCGTGAAAGAAGTCATGCGTCTGACGGACAATAAAGGCGTCGATCTCGTCGTCGATCCGGTGGGCGGCAGCACGCTGGAAAAGAGCATCTCCTCGCTCGGCCATAGAGGCCGCGTCTCCTGGATGGGCAGCGCCGGCCGGGAAAAGATCAGCTACGATCTCTCCACCCTGGCGCCGGGCAATCGCTCCATTACCGGCATCTTCTTCGGCGGGGAAATCATTACCGACCGCGTGCAAAAGCTGGTGCGCGATCTTCTGGCCGATGTCGCCAAAGGTGAGCTGAAAGTCGTGCTCGACAAGACCTTCAAGCTTTCAGAGGCCGCCGAAGCGCATAGCTATATCGAAAGCCGTAAAGCGGTCGGCCGTGTACTGATGAAACCCTAAAAAGCTGCGCCGCGCCTTGCGCCGGAAGGTGTGAGGCGCGGCTGCGCTTTTCATTACCCTCCCAGCGCGTCACGCAGCAGCCGGAGCGTTGCAACCGTCGACACATCGGCAATGCCATCGACCTGCGCCGGGCGGAAATGGCGCTGAAAAGCCTTCACCACCGCTTCGGTTTTTGCATCGAAGACGCCGAGTACCTCAATCCCATAACCATAATCGGCAAGCTGAAACTGCAGCTCGGCCACCGTATCGCCCCTATCGCCCCGCTGCAGCACCGGGCCATCGACGATGTCCTGAGGCGCCACCCAATGGCCGATCCCGGCTTTGGCAAGCCGGGCCCAAGGAAACTTTTCGCCGGGGTCCGCTTTGCGCTCCGGCGCGACATCGGAATGGCCGAGCACCCGCGCAGGCGCAATCTCATGGCGCGCTAGAATATCGAGACACAGCGCTTCGACGGCGGCGATTTGCGGATCGGCAAAATCCGGATAACCGAAATCATGGCCGCCATTGACGATTTCGATGCCGATGGAACAGCTGTTGATGTCGCTTTGCCCGCCCCAGCTTGCAACACCCGCATGCCAGGCGCGGCGCTCCTCAGGCACAAGGCGCAAGACACGGCCGTCTTCTTCCACGATATAATGCGCGCTCACCTTGGCGTTTGCATCGCAAAGCCGCGCCCGCGCGGCCTCGCCCGTCTCCATGCCGGTGTAATGCAAAAGCAGCATGTCGATGGGCGCGCGCCGTTCTTCATGGTTCGGCGACGGGCACTCGGTAATCTGGAGGCTCATGCCTTGGACTCCATTGCCGTCGGCACCCCTTTCTTTGCCTGGCGCAGCGTCACGATGAAGACGCCGGCCAGCGCCACCGCCGCGCCGATACCCATGCGCAGCGTCAGCGTTTCGCCGAGCAGCAGCACCGCAAAGGTCACGGTAAAGAGCGGAGCAAGCAACGTCAGCGGCGCGGTTTGCGAGACCTCATAGCGTTGCAGCAGATAATAAATGCCCGCATGGCCAACCAGGCTGGAGGCAAAGGCCACATAGAAAATGCCCGACCATTCCAGCAGCGAGGCTGAGGCGATGGTTGCAAGCTGATCCTGCTCGGCGACAAGTGAGCCGGCCAGCAAAAGCGGGCAGGCGATAACGGCTACCCAGGCCTGCATTTCGAAAACGCCGACATTCTTGATCTGCCGCTGGAAGATCGTCCCCACCCCGCCCACAAGCGCGGAGAAGAACAGCACGATAACGCCGGTCAGATAATTGAATACCGCCGGATCGAAACTGATGATCGCAATGCCACCGAAAGAAAGCGCAATGCCGGCCCAGCGCCGCCAGGTGATGAGCTCTTTCAGGAAGATCACGGACAGGATGGTAGAAATCGGCACGCCGAGCTGCGTAACGATGGCAACGACGGAGGCATCCGCCAGCGACAAACCGATAAAGAAGAGCCCGAAGCCCAAGGGCCCCGCGCAAAGCGCAATGATAATGACGTCGCGCATGCGCCCGTGATGGATCTTCAGGAACGGGAAAAGCACCAGAATTATGAGCCCGAAGCGCAGAGCGGCAAAAAGAAACGGCGGAAAATGCCCAAGACTCACCTTGCCCGCGATCAGGGCAAAGCCCCAGATCAGGTTGATCAGCACCATAAACGCAAGGTGTTGAGGGGTCATGGGCGCACCGGCAGGGAGAGAGGAAAAGACGCTCGCGCTCTCCCCCGCGCACGGCGCCGAAAACAAAGCCCCGGGGCATGCCCGGGACCGGTTCTAAGCCTTCTAGCCTGTCGCCGCGCCAAGCGCAAAGCCTGCGCGGCAGAAAACCTGGAATTGCTCCCCTTAAAGCCCGCGGGATTTGGCGATGCGGCTATAGGCTTCCGTGATCTTCTTCAGCTTTTCTTCCGCCATGTCGACGAATTCCTGCGGCACCCCGCGGGCGACCAGCGTGTCGGGATGGTTTTCCCGGGCAAGGCGCCGATAGGCCTTTTTCAGGTCCTCATCGGAAATCTCCGGCGTGACCCCGAGGATCATATAGGGATCGTCGCTCTCCCCGCCAATATGCGAAAGCTTGATGCGCTCGAACTCGAAATCGGAAAAGCCGAAAATATCGGCCACCGCATAGAGGAAATCGAGCTCGCTCTGCAGCACCTTATTGTCCGCCTTGGCGATGTGAAAAAGCGCGTCCATCACGTCTTCCAAAACGCCCGGATTGGCCTTGTAGATGGAAGCGACCTGCCTCGCATAAGCCTCGAAGCCCGCCACATCCTGCTGCGCGATCTTATAGACCCGCGCGACATTCGCCCGCTCTTCCGGCGGCACCTTGAAGACTTCCTCGAAAGCGCGAATCTCCGACGGCGAGACGATGCCGTCCGCCTTGGCCATTTTGGCGGAAAGCGCAATGAGCGCGACGGCAAACACGACCTCGTCGTCCCGCAAGGGGCGGTCGATCACATAATGACCGGCCACCACGCCTAGCAAGGCTCCGAGGGGCCCGCCCGCAGCCAAACCGGCAGCGGCACCCGCGACTTTTCCCCAAATCGACATGAGCGGGACATTAATGCGATTTGCCGCAGGGTGCGACTGCCAATTGGCCGCACTTTCCGCCAAAGATCCTTCCATATTTGCACGGGGCCCAAGCTGTGGCAGGTTCCGCCTCATGAACCGGCAAAACGCATCTTCCCGTTGGGATTTCTGGGTCGACCGGGGCGGCACCTTCACGGATATCGTGGCGCGCCGGCCGGACGGCACGCTGACGACTCACAAGCTGCTGTCGGAAAATCCGGGCCAATATGAAGATGCCGCGCTGCAGGGCATCCGCGATCTTCTGGGTCTTGAGAAAGGAGCCGCCATTCCCTCCGCGCGCATCGGCGCCGTGAAGATGGGCACCACCGTCGCCACCAACGCGCTTTTGGAGCGGCGCGGCGAGCCGGTACTTTTTCTCACCAACAAAGGCTTCGCCGATGCGCTGGCGATCGGCACCCAGGCGCGCCCGCATCTCTTCAAGCTGAAGATCGAAAAGCCCGAAATGCTTTACGCGAAGGTGGCCGAAGTGCCGGGCCGCATGAGCGCCGAGGGAGAAGAGCTCGAAACTTTCGATGAAGCGGAAACGCGCCGCGTGCTGCAGGAAGCTTATGACGAAGGCCTGCGCGCGCTTGCCATCTGCTTCATACACGCCTACCGCTTCAGCGATCATGAAAAACACGCGGCCGAGCTTGCCCGCGACATCGGCTTTACCCAGATATCAGCCAGCCACGCGGTCAGCCCCCTCATGAAATTCGTGCCGCGCGGAGATACGAGCGTCGTCGATGCTTATCTTTCCCCCATTCTGCGCCGCTATGTGGACCGGGTGGCGGGTGCTATCGGCGAAAAGGACGATGCCGATTGCCGCCTGATGTTCATGCAATCCTCGGGCGGGCTGACGGATGCGCATTTCTTTCAAGGCAAGGACGCGATCCTCTCAGGCCCCGCAGGCGGGGTGATCGGCGCGGTCGAGACAAGCGCCATGGCCGGTTTTGACAAGATCATCGGCTTTGACATGGGCGGCACCTCCACCGATGTCTGCCATTATGACGGCGCGCTCGAGCGTTCTTTCGATACGGAAGTCGCGGGCATTCGCCTGCGCGCGCCGATGATGCAGATCCACACGGTGGCGGCAGGCGGCGGCTCGCTTCTGACATTCGATGGCGCAAGATTGCGCGTCGGCCCGGCCTCAGCCGGCGCCGATCCCGGCCCCGCCTGCTACCGCAAGGGCGGGCCCCTTGCCGTGACGGACGCCAATGTCATGACCGGCAAACTGCTGCCCGAGTTCTTCCCAAACGTCTTCGGCCCGAACGCAGAAGAGCTCATCGACCGGCAGGCGGCGGAAGAAAAATTCCGCGCGCTGGCAAAAGAGATGGGCAGCGGCATGAAGCCGGAGGAACTTGCCGACGGGTTCCTCGCCATTGCCGTTGAAAACATGGCCCAGGCGATCAAGAAGATTTCCGTGCAGCGCGGCTATGACATTTCCGATTACGCGCTGACCTGTTTCGGCGGCGCGGGCGGCCAGCATGCCTGCCTCGTTGCCGATGCGCTCGGCATGTCGAAAATCTTCTTCCATCCTTTCTCCGGCATTCTTTCCGCTTATGGCATGGGCCTTGCCGATCTCAGCGCCTCGCGCGAGCAAGCCGTGGAAATGCCCCTTGCGCGCGAGAGCGAGGCAAAGCTGGACGCGCTTCAGGCGGAGCTGGAAGCCGCCGCCCGCGCGGAGATTGAGGCGCAAGGCATTACGGGGGGCCGCATCACCGCGGCCTGCCGCCTGCACCTGCGCTATGAAGGCACGGACACCGCCCTTCTCATTCCCCGCGCGGGGCTTGCCGAAACAAAAGCCCGCTTCGAAGAAGCGCACCGCCAGCGTTTCGGCTTTCTCACCCCCGACAAACCCATCATCGTCGAAGCGCTTTCGGTGGAATGCGCCGGACGGGACAGCCGGGTTGAGGAAAAACTGGAAGCCGATACCCCCCGGCATGGCCCGCTCCGCCCCGCCGCCGAAACCGAGTTCTTTTCCGGCGGCACCTGGCATGCCGCAAAGGTCTTCCGGCGCGCGCAGATGCGCCCCGGCGATGATGTAGAAGGCCCTGCCATCCTGATCGAGGATCACCAGACCATCATCATCGAGCCCGGCTGGAAAGGCACGGTGACAGAGCATAATCACATCGTGCTGTCCCGCACGGCCGCGCTGCCTAAAAGGCGCGCCATCGGCACGAAAGCCGATCCGGTGATGCTGGAGATTTTCAATAACCGTTTCATGTCCGTTGCCGAGCAGATGGGCTTTACCCTCGAGAAGACCGCCCATTCGGTGAACATCAAGGAGCGGCTCGATTTTTCCTGCGCCATTTTCGACAAGACCGGCGCGCTCGTCGCCAATGCGCCCCATGTGCCCGTGCATCTGGGCTCGATGGGCGCCAGCGTCGAAACCATCATCGAGCAGAACCCGGATATGGCGCCGGGCGACGTCTTCGTTCTGAATGCGCCTTATAATGGCGGCACGCATCTGCCCGATGTCACCGTCATCGCTCCCGTCTATGATGAGGCGGGCAAAGAAAAACTCTTCTATGTCGCAGCGCGCGGCCACCAGGCGGATATCGGCGGCATCACGCCGGGTTCCATGCCCGCCCATTCAAAGTCGGTGGAAGAAGAAGGCATCCTGATCGACAATTTTAAACTCGTGGAAAAAGGCACTTTCCGCGAGGAGGCGATCCGCAAGCTCCTGTGCAGCGGACCCTACCCTGCCCGAAGCCCCGATCAGAATATCGCGGACCTGCGCGCGCAGATCGCGGCGTGTGAAAAAGGCGCGCAGGAACTGCGCAAGCTTGCCGCGCAATTCGGCCTTGAAACGGTGGGTGCCTATATGGCCCATGTGCAGGACAATGCCGAGGAAAGCGTGCGCCGCGTCATCACGCGCCTGAAAGACGGAACCTTCGAGCAGGAAATGGACGACGGCGCGCGCATCAAAGTCGCCGTCCGCGTCGATGAAAAAGCCCGCAGCGCCTCCATCGATTTCACCGGCACGAGCCCGATGCAGCCGACGAACCTCAACACACCGTCCGCCGTGGCGCGCGCCGCCGTGCTCTATGTCTTCCGCTGCCTCGTCGACGATGAAATTCCGCTGAATGAGGGCTGCCTGAAACCGCTGGAGCTCATCATCCCCGAAGGCTCGCTTCTCTCCCCCACCTATCCGGCAGCCGTTGTCGGCGGCAATGTGGAGACGAGCCAGGCCGTAACGGATGCACTGTTCGGCGCGCTCGGCACCATGGCGGCCGCGCAAGGCACGATGAACAATCTCACCTTCGGCAATGCGCGCTACCAATATTATGAAACGATCTGCGGCGGCGCGGGCGCGGGGCCGGATTTTCCGGGCGCCGATGCCGTCCACACCCATATGACGAATTCGCGCCTCACCGATCCTGAAATTCTGGAATGGCGCTTTCCCGTCATCCTGGACGGCTTTTCCATCCGCCAAGGCTCGGGCGGCGAAGGCGCGCAGCGCGGCGGTAACGGCATCGAGCGGATCATCCGCTTCCGCGAGCCCATGGGTGTTGCGATCCTCGCCACTCATAGGCGCATTCCCCCCTTCGGCATGGCGGGCGGGGCGCCCGGTGCGCTCGGGGAGAACGCATTGCGCCGCGCGGACGGCAAGGAAGAGCCGCTCCCCGGCGCCGTGCAGGTTTCCTTGCAAAAGGACGAGGCCATCATCATCCGCACGCCGGGCGGCGGCGGCTATGGGCCGCCCCGTTAGGCCTTCCCGTTAACCTCTGCCGATTAACAGGGTCCGTTAAAGCCTCCACCGGCATTAACACTTTCCGGCATATTGCCGCAGGGCCCGCACCTCGCTTCCTTAGAATCAAAGACTTACCGCGCCTGCGAAAATTAGGGTCCTCCCCCTCCGGCAGCGCAGCAACGAATCTGTTTGGAAAGACAGGGTTAACCATGCACACTTCTCGGGCGACAATGCGCAACCAACCGAGACGGGAGTCCCCCCATGAGAAACATGCTCTCGATTCGAGTTGAGTACCTATTCCCCTGCATGGTCATGGTGTTTATCGGCGCTGTGACAGTCGGGTTCATTTGATCTACCCCTGAGGATTTACCTCTGACGGGGCATCTCGCAGAACAGCTGAAAGGGCCCGGAGGCATGCCGGGCCCTTTCTCTTTGGGCCTTTCGCTCTAGGACTTGGCTCAAGCGCTTTCGGGAAAGCGCGCGGCATATGTCTCGAGCGGCAGTTTCAGCCCGTTCACCACGAACGAGACCATGTGATAAAGCCCGGCAAGCACCACCATTTCGATCATCTGCTCGTCGGTGAAAGCCTCTTTCAGCCGCGCCCACAGCCCATCGCTTAGTGTCTGCGTGCGGTGCAGCTCATCCACCAGCTCCATGATCAGCTTTTCCTCTCCGCTCCAGCAGGAAGCAGAGGCGCCGTCCGCTGCCACAGTCGCGGCGATTTCTTCAGCGCCGAACCCCACTTTCTCGGCAAAGAAGGCGACATGGACGCCCCATTCATATTCCCCGCGGCAGAGCGCGCAGGCCCGGTCGATGATGATCTCGCGCTGGCGCAGTGTCAGCGTGCCTTTATCGAGAAGGCCGCCCGCCATGAAACGGCGGAAGACGCGCGAGTTGCGCGCCAGCGTGCGGAAAAGTACCAGCGGCTCCACGCCCTCCGGCATCAGCCGGGCAAGGGTTTCTTCCATGTCTTTTTCATATGGCTGCACAGCCGGGTCGATACGGGTGTTCATTGCATGCTCCATTGCTACGTTTTCAGTAGCAAGAGATTTATGCTTCTTTTTTCGTAGCGCAAGCCCTAAAATGGCGTGAAACTGAGAGGACGAGATGGCACCGCCCGGAAAAGCCCAAAAAACAGCGAAGAAACCCGCGCCGAAAGCCGCGAAAAAAACCGCCCCCCGACCCGGCCGCCCGGTGCGCGGTTCGGCAACGGGCCGCCCCGTCATGGCACTGATCGACCTCATCGGCCGGCGCTGGGTGCTTCGTATTCTGTGGGAACTGCGCTCAGGCCCCCTCACCTTCCGCGCTTTGCAGGAGGCATGCGGCGGCATTTCGCCGAGTGTTCTCAATGCGCGCCTTGCCGATTTGAAAGAAACCGGCTTGCTCGAACATGAAGAGGCGGAAGGCTACCGCATGACGCAGTTAGGGCGCGAGCTGACCGAGCAGCTCACGCCCCTGACAGGCTGGGCGGAACGCTGGGCCCGCCAACTCGAAAAAATGCAGAAGCCTTAAGCGGCGACTTCTTCGCCCGGCGTGTAATTGAGGATCGGGGCAAGCCAACGCTCGGCATCCTTGACGCTCATGCCCTTGCGCTTGGCATAGTCTTCGATCTGATCTTTCTCGACCCGGCCGACACCGAAATAATGCGCCTCCGGGTGAGCGAAATAGAGCCCGCTGACCGACGAGCCCGGCCACATGGCAAAGCTTTCGGTGAGCTCGATGCCCGCATTCTGCTCGGCATTCAAAAGATCGAAAAGAATGCGCTTTTCCGTATGGTCGGGCTGGGCGGGATAGCCGGGCGCCGGGCGGATGCCCTGATATTTCTCGGCGATCAGATCTTGATTAGTGAGCGTTTCATCCGGCGCATAGGCCCAGAATTCCTTCCGCACGCGCTTATGCATGCACTCGGCAAAGGCTTCGGCAAACCGGTCCGCCAGGGCCTTGAGGAGAATGGAGCTGTAATCGTCCTTTGCTTCTTCAAAGCGCCGGGCAATCTCGTCTTCCCCATGGCCCGCCGTTACCGCAAAGCCGCCGATATAATCGGCAATGCCCGTGGCCTTGGGCGCGATGAAATCGGCCAGCGCGATGTTATGCCGGCCTTCCTTCTTCGTCATTTGCTGGCGCAGCGTATGCAGCACCGCCAATTCCTCGCTCCGGCTTTCATCCGTATAAAGCGCGATATCTTCCTCATGCACCTGATTGGCCGGCCAGAAACCGATCACGCCTTTCGGATGCATCCATTGTTCCGAAACGATCTTCTCCAGCATGTCCTGCGCGTCTTTAAAGAGCGCGCGCGCCGCTTCCCCGCGCGTAGAATCATCGAGGATCGCCGGATACTGCCCCTTGATTTCCCAGGTCGAGAAGAAAGGCGTCCAGTCGATATAGGGAATGAGCTCTTCAAGCGAATAATCCTCGAAGACTTTCACCCCCGTGAAGCTGGGCTTCACCGGCTCATAGCCTTTCCATTCCACCGGATAGCGGTTGCGCCGGGCTTCGGCGAGGCTCGTGCGCGGCCCGCGCGCGCGCTGGCTGGCATGAGCCTCGGCCATGCGCTCATATTCGGCGAGAATTTCCGCGCGGTAATCCGGTCCCCGTTCCTCCGACAGCAGGTTCGAACAAACCCCAACAGCTTTCGAGGCATCGGGCACATAAACCGCCTGGCCGCGCTTGTAATTCGGGTTGATCTTGACCGCCGTGTGCACCCGGCTCGTTGTCGCCCCGCCGATGAGCAGCGGAATATCAAAATTCTGCCGTTCCATTTCAGCGGCCACATGGCACATCTCATCGAGGCTCGGCGTAATCAGACCCGAAAGGCCGATAATATCGACCTCTTCCTTCTTCGCCGTCTCGATGATCTTCGCCGCCGGCACCATCACGCCGAGATCGATCACCTCGTAATTGTTACACTGCAAAACGACGCCGACGATGTTCTTGCCGATATCGTGCACATCGCCCTTCACCGTCGCCATCAGGATCTTGCCCGCGGCCGAGCGGCTGTCGATGCCCAAATCCCGTTTCTCCTGCTCCATGTAAGGCATGAGATGGGCCACGGCCTGCTTCATCACCCGGGCGCTTTTCACGACCTGCGGCAGGAACATCTTGCCCGAACCGAAAAGGTCGCCCACCACATTCATCCCCGCCATGAGCGGGCCTTCGATGACATGGAGCGGGCGTTCGGCTTTCAGCCGCGCTTCTTCCACATCCTCTTCGATATATTGGGTAATGCCTTTGACGAGCGCATGCTTCAGGCGCTCTTCCACCGGCGCCTCGCGCCAGGACAGATCCTCTTCCTGCTTGCGCCCGCCTTCACCTTTATATTTTTCCGCCGCTTCCAGAAGCCGTTCGGTCGCGTCCTCACGCCGATTGAGGATCACGTCCTCGACAAGCTCGCGCAGTTCCGGCTCAATCTCTTCATAGATCGCCAGCTGCCCGGCATTGACGATGCCCATATCCATCCCCGCCTGAATGGCGTGGTAAAGGAAAACGGAGTGCATCGCCTCGCGCACTTTCTCGTTCCCGCGGAAAGAGAAAGAGACGTTGGAAACGCCCCCTGAAATATGAGCATGCGGCAGGTTCTGTTTGATCCGGCGCGTGGCATCGATGAAATCCACCGCATAATTATTGTGTTCTTCGATACCCGTCGCCACGGCGAAAATATTGGGATCGAAAATAATGTCTTCCGCCGGAAAACCGACTTCCTCGGTCAGAATCTTGTAAGAGCGCTCGCAAATCTCGTATTTGCGGTTGGCCGTATCGGCCTGCCCCACTTCATCGAACGCCATCACCACCACGGCAGCGCCATAGCGTTTGATCTTGCGCGCCTGCTCAACGAACGGCTTCTCACCTTCCTTCAGGCTAATCGAATTGACGATTGCCTTGCCTTGCACGCATTTCAGCCCCGCTTCGATGACCGACCATTTGGAAGAATCGATCATGATCGGCACGCGGGCGATATCAGGCTCGGAGGCAATGAGATTGAGGAAGCGCACCATGGCCGCTTCCGAATCCAGCATCCCCTCATCCATGTTCACATCGATGATCTGCGCGCCGTTTTCCACTTGGGAGCGGGCAACGGCCAGCGCTTCTTCGTAATCCCCGTTCAGGATCAGCTTTTTGAATTTCGCCGATCCCGTCACATTGGTGCGTTCACCGACATTGATGAATGTTGCTGTCGCCTCGGTCATAAAAAGCTCGATCTGTTACGCGTGAACGAAGGGTTCGAGACCCGAAAGTCTCATCTTTGTTTCGGGGTGCGGAATTTCGCGCGGCGGCACATTCGCCACTGCCTCCGCAATCGCCTTGATATGTTCCGGCGTCGTGCCGCAGCACCCGCCGACGATATTCACCAACCCCGCCTCGGCAAACTCGCCCACAAGCTTGGCCATATATTCCGCCGACTGGTCGTATTCGCCGAACTCGTTCGGCAGGCCCGCATTGGGATGCGCGGAAACATTCGTGTCGGCAATACGCGAAAGCTCTTCCACATATTGGCGCAGCTGCTCGGCGCCAAGCGCGCAATTAAGCCCGATGGAGAAGGGCTTAGCATGGCGCACCGAATACCAGAAGGCTTCCGGCGTCTGGCCGGAGAGAATGCGGCCCGCCGCATCCGTGATCGTGCCGGAGATCATTACCGGCAGCTCGAAGCCCTGCGCATCGAAAATGTCCTGCAGCACATAAAGCGCCACTTTGGCATTGAGCGTGTCGAACACGGTTTCGATCATGATCACGTCCGCCCCGCCTTCGATAAGCCCTTCGGCGGCATCCTTATAGGCGGCATAAAGATCGTCGAACGTGACATTGCGGAAGCTCGGATCGTTCACATCCGGCGAGATCGAAGCCGAACGCGGCGTTGGCCCGAGCACGCCGATCACCCAGCGCAGCTTGCCGTCTTCGCTTTCGGCAATATCGGCGGCCTCACGGGCGATCTGCACGCTTTTCACATTCATTTCGCGCGCCAGATGCTCGAGATCGTAATCGGCCTGCGCGATCACCGTCGCACCGAATGTGTTTGCCTCGGCAAAATCGGCGCCTGCCCGGTAATAAGCCAGATGAATGTCGCGCAGAATGTCCGGGCGCACGAGGCCTATAAGTTCGCTATTGCCTTTCACGTCCTTGGGATGATCTTTCAGAATATCGCCGCGGTAATCTTCTTCCTGCAGCTTATAGCCTTGGATCATCGTGCCCATGGCGCCGTCCAGCACAAGAATGCGCTCTTTCACCGCTTTGTAGAGTTCTTGAATGCGTTCTTCGCGTGTCATCGCGCGTCTCCTATTCGGCCGCTTTCAGGCCGGGCGTCGGTTTCGTCGAAGGCTTGAGGCCCAGAATGTGGCAGATCGCATAAGTCAGATCCGCCTGATTGAGCGTATAGAAATGAAAGTCCCGGAAGCCCATGCGCTCCAGATCGTGCACTTGCTCCACTGCCACCGCAGCGGCGATGAGCTTGCGCGTCGTTAGATCATCGTCGAGCCCTTCATAATAATCGGCGAGCCAGCCGGGCACGGTCGCGCCGCATTTTTCGGCCATCCGGCTGATGCCCTTAAAGTTCGTCGTCGGCATGATGCCCGGCACGATCGGCACATTGATCCCGGCTTTTGCGGCTCGCTCCATGAAAGTGCCGTAAATCGAGGAATCGAACGTGAACTGCGTAATGGCGCGGGTGGCGCCCGCCTCGATCTTGTCCTGCAAAAGCCGCAGATCCGCATCCCCATCAGGCGATTCCGGATGGCGCTCGGGATAGGCGGAGACCGACACTTCAAAGTCACCGATCGCCTTGATGCCGAGGATCAGCTCCGGCACGCTTTGATAGCCTTTTTCATGGGGCTTATAAGGCGCGCCAAGCTCGGGCATATCCCCGCGCAGCGCCACGATATGGCGGATGCCCGCATCCCAATAGGCCTGCACCACCTCATCCACCTCATCGCGCGAGGCGCCGACACAGGTCAGATGCGCGGCAGGCTTCAGCGAGGTTTCCTTGACGATCCGCGCCACGGTCGCATGGGTGCGCTCGCGCGTCGAGCCGCCCGCCCCATACGTCACCGAGACGAAATTGGGCTGCAAAGGCTCCAGCCGCTTGATGGACTCCCAAAGCGTTTCTTCCATCTTTTCCGTTTTCGGCGGAAAGAATTCGAAGGAAACACGCAGGTCTTCCCTGCCCCGGATTTTATCACCCAGCCTTACCATACTCATGCCTCCTCAAGCCGGCGCCTTGCTGCGCGCGCCGGTTGCTTCCTACCGCCGGCAGCCGGTTTTTCCGCCGCCCAAATCAATACCGTCAGTTTCGCCTCACCGCCTTCAGGCGGCAGTTCGATAATGTCACCGCCCGCAAGGCCGGCCCGCGCGCACCAGGCGCTGACTTCCTCCGGCGCAAAGCCGAGCCGGCGGTGCGCCTGTTCTTCGCGCAGGAAATCGAGCTCATGAGGCGCAAAATCGGCGATCAAAAGCCGCCCGCCGGGCTTGAGCACCCGGGCCGCCTCCGCCAGCGCCGCGGCAGGGTCGTCAAGATAATGCAGTACCTGGTGCAGCGTCACGAGATCCTGGCTGTCATCGGGCACCGGCAGATCGAAAAGATCGCCCTGGCGCACCTGGCAATGGGTCAGCCCGCCCTCTTCCAGCTTCGCACGGGCAAAGGCCAGCATTTCCGGGCTCATGTCGAGGCCGATGCCGCTTTCCACTTTCCCCGCGAAAACCTCCAAAAGCCGGCCCGTACCGGTGCCGAGATCGAGCATATCGCCGATGCGGGTTTCAGGGACAAGGTCCAGCAGCGCCGCTTCCACCCGCGCCTCAGGCACATAAAGCGCGCGGATACGGTCCCATTCCTCCGCATTCTCCCGGAAGAAAGCCGCCGCTCGCTCGGCCCGGCCCCGGCGCACTTCCTCAAGCCGTTCGATATCGCGCGCCAGCACGGGATCGCCTGCCGGTAGCAGTGCCATCAGCGCCTGAGCAAGCTCGGCGCTCTGCCCAAGACGGGCCAGCCGGTAAAATACCCAGCTTCCCTCGCGGAAGCGGTCGAGCAGCCCCGCCTCACACAAAAGTTTCAGGTGGCGGCTGACGCGCGGCTGGCTTTGCCGCATGATCTGGGTGATCTCGCTCACAGTCAGTTCGCTTTGGGCAAGCAGGGCCAGAAGGCGCAGCCGGGTAGGCTCGCCTGCCGCTCTCAATCCTGTCACGAGACCGTCCATGGTCCGGCTTGCTCCATCGTCGCCAATAGGCCAAAGGCCGCTTTTGGCGGCCCACTGTTGCGAGTTATATAAATATATCTTTATGTCTGCAAGTGATTTCGCGGTTCGCGTCATTTTCGCAACAGCTTTGCGATTTCAGAAAAGTGAAACGCGGGGCCGCTGGTTATGCCCAAGCCCCTGTGATAGCTAAAAATTCTGGGGTTAACCGCGATTCTGGCGCGCTTGGCGCGGGCGTTCATATGCCCTTAAGAGCGCTGCGGTTAAGGATTGCGTTCCGCCTTTGCTCCGGCAAATACCTGGAAGCAGAAACAAGGCGCTTATATATGAGCGTGCCCATAGCAGGAGCAACTATGACCGAGCTCGTGAATAACAAGGTAAACAAGGCGCTGGCCCTGGTTCTTGGCGTCTCTCTCTTCGCTGCAGGCTGCGCCACGGCGCCGGACCCGGCGGATGAGGCGGCGGTTGCCGCTTATGAGGAAGCCAACGACCCGCTGGAGCCGATGAACCGTTATTTCTTCGAGCTCAACCGGTTTGCCGATATCATTCTGCTGCGTCCGGCCGCTGAAATTTACGACGGTGTGCTGCCGCGCCAGGCCAAACAGGGCGTGCGCCATTTCCTCGACAACCTGCGCGCGCCGGTCATTCTGGCCAACGACGTGCTGCAGGGCGAATGGAACCGCGCCGAAACCACGGCAACGCGCTTCGGCATCAACACGACCGTCGGCGTGCTCGGCCTCGACGATCCGGCCACCGACTACGGCTATGCCCGCCACGGTGAGGATTTCGGCCAGACGCTTGCCGTTTACGGCGTCAATGAAGGCCCTTACCTCTTCCTGCCCGTTCTGGGCCCGGCCCCGCCCCGCGACCTGACGGGCGTTGTGGTCGACCAGTTCTTCGATCCTTTGACCTATATCTTCTGGGATGACGGCTACACCGTGCCGGTGACGCGCTTTGTGCTGAACGGCGTGGATCTTCGGGCGCGTAACCTGGAAGTCCTCGACGAAATCGAGCGTACCTCCGTCGACTATTACGCCACAATTCGCAGCCTCTACCGCCAGAGCCGCGCGGAAGAGATCGCAAATGGTCAAACAAATGTCGAAGATTTGCCCGATATCTCGAATATCAGCTTTGAGTAGCGCTTCAGTTTAAGCGTACTTCCTGAAGACGCAGAACCTTCGAATAACCAACAGGAGGGCCCGTTTCGGCGGGCACAGCGACCATGACCACGTTTTCTCAGGCCGTAGCCCCCTCGGCCCGCCCCCTCACAAAGCTTTTTACCGGCGCGGCCCTTACCGCGGGCCTGCTTTTCGCCAGCCTCGCGCCTGCCTTTGCCAGTCCCAAGGAAGAGGCGATAAACTACGTCCAACAGTTGGCGGACGAGACCATCTCCATCCTCTCCAAGGACGGGCAGACGCCGAGCGAGCGCGAAGCCGCCTTCCGGGAGCTCTTCACTAAAAATCTGGACATTCCCCGTGTTGCAGGCTTTGCACTTGGCCAATATGCTCGCCTCCCCTCTCCTGAGGAGAAAAAGGAATACATCCAGCTCATCGAAGAGTTCATCGTCAAGGTCTATGCCAACCGGCTCTCCGCCTATACCGATCAGACCTTCCATGTGAACGGCGCCGTGGAAAAAGGCTCCAAGGGCAAGGAAGTGATCGTCGACAGCAAAATCGAGTTTGCCAGCGGCCGCGAGCCGGTGCCGGTAGATTGGTGGCTGCTGCGCCAGGATGAGGGCTTCAAGGTCTTCGATGTGAAAGTGCTCGGCATCTGGATGGCCCAGGAACAGCGCGACACGTTCATCTCTGTCATCCGCAACAATGGCGGCAAATTCGAGCCGCTGCTGAAACATCTGCGCGCCCAGATCGGCCAGGCGGAAAAAGAAATCCAGCAGAAACTAACCGGTGAAGCTCAGCCGCAGCCGGGTGAAACCCCATCAGAAGAACAAGACGCCGCGACGGCAAGCGAATAACCTGCGGCTCTTCAATCCCTGAAAACAAAAAACGGCGCCCCGCGAGGCGCCGTTTTCTTTAGCTGAATACCAGCCCGCTCAGTCGCGGCTGAAGCGCTTGTACTTGATCCGGTGCGGAACGATTTCCTCGTCCCCAAGACGCCGCTTCCGGTCTTCTTCATAATCGGCATAGTTGCCCTCGAACCATTCGACATGGCTGTCGCCTTCGAAGGCCAGGATATGCGTGGCGATACGGTCGAGGAACCAGCGATCGTGGCTGATGACGACGGCGCAGCCGGCGAAATCCACCAGCGCATCTTCCAGCGCCCGCAGCGTATCGACGTCGAGATCATTGGTCGGTTCGTCGAGCAGCAAGAGGTTCGCGCCCGATTTCAGCATCTTGGCCAGATGCACCCGGTTGCGCTCCCCGCCCGACAGCAGGCTGACTTTCTTCTGCTGATCGCCGCCCTTGAAATTGAAGGCGCCGACATAAGCCCGGCTCGGCATGGTCTGCTTGCCAAGCTCCAGCACATCCAGTCCGTCCGACACCACCTCCCAAACGGTCTTGTTGGGATCGAGATCGTCGCGGGTCTGATCCACATAGCCCAGCACCACCGTGTCGCCAACACGCATCGAGCCGGCATCCGGCTCTTCCTGGCCCGTGATCATGCGGAAGAGTGTCGTCTTACCGGCACCGTTCGGGCCGATCACGCCGACAATACCGCCCGGCGGCAGCGAGAAGGAGAGATCCTCGATCAGCAGCCGGTCGCCATAAGCTTTGGAAAGCCCCTCGGCTTCCAGCACCAGACCGCCGAGGCGGGGGCCCGCCGGAATGATGATCTGCGCCTTGCCGTCCTGCGCCTTGCCGGCGCTCGCCACCAGCTCGTCATAGGCACGGATACGGGCCTTGTTCTTGGCCTGGCGGGCCTTGGGAGAGGCCTTGATCCATTCCAGTTCCCGGTCGAGCGTGCGCTGACGGGCTTCTTCCTGTCGCCCTTCCTGTTCGAGACGCTTTTTCTTCTGCTCAAGCCAAGACGAATAATTGCCTTCGTAAGGAATGCCTTGGCCCCGGTCGAGCTCCAGAATCCAGCCCGTTACATTGTCGAGGAAATAGCGGTCATGGGTAACGAGCACGACGGTGCCCGTGTAATCGCGCAGGTAATGTTCAAGCCAGGCAACCGATTCCGCATCGAGATGGTTGGTCGGCTCATCGAGCAGGATCATGTCCGGCTCGGAAAGAAGCAGCTTGCAAAGCGCGACGCGGCGCTTTTCCCCGCCCGAGAGCTTGGCCACCTCCGCGTCGCCTGCCGGGCAGCGCAGCGCGTCCATCGCCATTTCGATCTGACTGTCGAGATCCCAGAGGTTCTGCGCGTCGATTACGTCCTGAAGCTGCGCCATTTCATCGGCCGTCTCGTCCGAATAATTCATGGCAAGCTCATTATAGCGCTCCAGCATGGCTTTCTTTTCCGCCACACCGTCCATGACATTACCGAGCACGTCCTTCTCGCCGTCGAGCTCCGGCTCCTGGGGCAGATAACCGACCTTGACGCCCTCCGCCGCCCAGGCCTCGCCGGTATACTCGCTGTCCTGCCCCGCCATGATTTTCATCAGAGTGGACTTACCCGAGCCGTTCACCCCCACAACGCCGATCTTGGCGCCGGGCAGGAAGGAAAGGCGGATATCTTTCAGCACCTGCTTGCCGCCCGGATAGGTCTTGGACAAGCGGTCCATCACGTAAACATATTGATACGACGCCATGAATTCCCTCTGCTCTGCCTGATGCTTGGCCGGGGCCAGGGCTGAAACCGCCCGCCGCCGGCCATTGACTTGGGGCAGAGTAGTAACGGATTGCGCCGCCCGGAACAACGCCGGATAAACCCCGCCCTTCCCTGCCTTTTTCACGCCGGAGGGCGGCACGCCCCGCCTTTCCCTGTCCTGAAAAGGGGCAAAACCCGGTGCAAACTAAGAGGGCCTTAACCAATTCGTTTAGGGCTTGTTTAAAACACCCTCACCTATGGTTGAGCCGTGGGGTTGGGCATTTGCGCCCGCGGCAGACGCGGCGGCATTTCCAAACCGATAGATGAACGTGAGCCAGAAGGGTTCCAGCATGACGTTCGCGCCAAGCGAAGAGAGATTTCTGTTTGCCGAGGAACGGCCGGCGGAAGTCCCCCATCACGGGGTTTGGAAAGTCCTCATCGTCGACGATGAGCCGGAGGTGCATTCAGTCACGCGCCTTGCGCTGCACGACGTTGTCTTTGCAGGGCGCGGTCTGGAGCTGATCTCGGCACACTCCGCGTCCGAAGCCGAAGACATCATGCGCCGCCACAGCGACATTGCCGTCATCCTGCTCGACGTCGTGATGGAAACCGACAATGCCGGGCTCGAGCTTATCCGCCGCATCCGCGATACGATGCGCAATACCGCAACGCGCATCATCCTGCGCACCGGCCAGCCGGGCCAGGCGCCGGAGCGCGATGTCATCATCCGCTACGATATCAACGATTACCGAGAAAAGACGGATCTGACCTCCTCGCATCTTTTCACCGCCATCTACGGCGCGCTGCGCGCCTACCGCGACATCAATGCGCTCGAGCATCATCAGGAAGGGCTGGAAGAGGTGATCGCCGCAACATCCGCCCTTTTTGAATGCCAGAGCCTGAGTGCCTTTACCCGCACCGCCGAATATCGCTTCCCCAAACTGCTGGCCAAGACGACCGCGAGCCGCGCCACCAATATCGACATGATCTGGGCGCGGCGCGTCGACGGGGACAATCTCGACGTGATTGCGGCTACCGGCGCGCTCCGCCCGCTTGCCGGCTGTACGACCGTCTCGGACCTGCCGGAAATCCTGCTGCAACGGTTCGAGGAGCTGGAAAAAGCCGGCTCCATCGTCACCGGCACCTGGCTTGGCGGGCTCTACCGTGAAAGCGCCACGCTCGAATATGTCTTCTACATGGAAGGCTTGCATGCGCTGACACCGACGGACCGCAACCTGCTCGACGTTTACATGCGCCAGGCGACCAGCGCCTTCGATAATCTGGTTCTCAGCCAGCAGCTCGACGAGACCCAGCGCGAGATCGTCTACCGGCTGGGCGAAGCGGTGGAAAGCCGCTCCCAGGAAACCGGCAACCATGTGAAACGCGTGGCGGAAATCAGCCGCCTGATCGCCCGCGGCGCGGGGCTCTCGCCGCGGGACTGCGACATTATTTTCCACGCCTCGCCCTTGCATGATGTCGGCAAGATCGCCATTCCCGATGCGATCCTCAACAAGCCCGGCAAACTGACGGCGGATGAATGGGAAATCATGAAAACCCACGCCACCAAGGGATATGAGATGCTCGCAAATTCCGAGCGCCCGATCCTGAAAGCGGCAGCCGTGATCGCCCGCGACCATCATGAAAAATGGGATGGCTCGGGTTACCCGGAAGGACGCCGGGGTGAGGAGATCGACATTATGGGCCGCATCACGGCGGTGGCGGATGTCTTCGATGCCCTAGGCTCGGACCGCTGCTACAAGAAAGCCTGGCCGCTCGACGATGTGCTGGACCTCTTCCGCCGGGAAAGCGGCAAGCATTTCGACCCGAAACTTGTCGACATTCTCTTCGACAATCTGGACACGATCAAAGAAATCCAGCAGCGCTATTCCGACTGAGCCTGCCCTTTGCCCCTGCCGGGCCCTTCAGCAGGCGCTTCCGGTTCCCGCCAAGTTCTGCTATACGCCCCTTGATGTCCTCCTGGATGTCTCTGGGGGCCTGTAGCTCAGTTGGTTAGAGCGAACCGCTCATAACGGTTTGGTCGCAGGTTCGAGTCCTGCCGGGCCCACCATCCTCTCTTTTCCCGCTTTTCCGCCGCAATGACCCCATATCTTGGCTCATGACAAAGGGCCATAAACGCCGCATTTTTGTCTCAATCGGCAGCCATGCTGCGCGCGTCACGAAACGGGTCCGCGACAATCCAAAGGGGTTTCTCATGCAACAGACGGCGCATAAAAATACGGCAAAAATCCTCAGCGCTTTTGCTGCTCTCGTCATCCTTGCCGGCGGCGCGCTGGCGGCACACGCCGACGATACGCCTTTCCGCCGCACCATCCAGGTTTCCGGCGAAGGCAAGATCAACGCCGTGCCCGATACTGCTCATATCAATTCCGGCGTCGTCACCGAGGCGAAAACCGCCCGCGAGGCGCTGACCGCCAATACCGAGGCCATGAACAAAGTCTTCGCCGCGCTGGAAGAAATCGGCATCGAAAAGCGCGACATCCAGACCTCTCAGTTCAACATCAACCCGGTTTACACCTATCCCGAGCGCGGTTCGAACGAGGTGCCGACCATCAAATCCTACCGCGTGACGAATGCGCTTTCCGTGCGCCTGCGCGATACGGACAAGATCGGCGCGGTGCTCGATAAACTCGTCACCGTCGGCTCGAACCGGGTGAGCGGTGTCGGTTTTGAGGTTTCCAACGCCAAAGCCATGCTGGACAAGGCGCGCGAGGATGCAGTGAAAGACGCGCTGCGCAAGGCGAAAGTCTATGCCGCCTCCGCCGGCGTGGTGCTGGGCCGGGTGCTCACCATCAATGAAGGCGGCAGTTATGTGCCCCAGCCGAAAATGATGATGCGCGCGGCGATGGAAGATTCAGGTTCCGCCGTTCCCATCGCCTCGGGCGAGCAGGAATTGACGGCGAGCGTCAACCTCACCATCGAAATCGAGTAAGAGCATATTTGCCCTGGTTTCCGCACGGGCCCGCGCCCGGCGGAAATCGAGGGGCAATTGTCCTTGTCCCCCGCCCGCTCTCCCCGCAATGCTGGCTCCGCATAAATCTGGAGCCGACCGATGAGAGCCTTTACCGCCCCCCTTCTGACCTTCCTTATTCTCTGCATATGCGTTCTTAGCTTGCCGGTAAAGGCTGCGGAACGGATCACGCCGAAGCAAGGCCGCGCGGAGCTTGTCGTTGCTATTCTCGCGCAGAACGACGGGACCGAGATCACGGATTTCCTCGTCCCCCACGCACTTCTGTCCGAAGCCCCCGGCACGAAAGTTCTCGCCGTTGCGGAGGAACCGGGGCCCATCTCCTTCTGGCCGGCGCTGAAAGCCGAGCCCGACATGGATCTTGCAAAATTCGACGCCGCCTGGCCCGAAGGCGCGGACCTCATCGTCGTGCCCGCCGTGCACGACCCCCAGAACGCGCGCCTGGCCGCCTGGCTCCGCGCACAGGCAGCCAAAGGCGCCTTCATCGCCTCAATCTGCGATGGCAGTCTCCTCCTCGCAGAAAGCGGCGTGCTCGACGGACATGAAGCGACAGGGCATTTCTATACCGAAGACAATCGCCGCACCGACTACCCGCACGTCACCTGGCATGCGAACCGGCGCTATGTGGAAGACGGCCGCTTTTTGACCTCTTCCGGCGTCAGCGCCTCACTGCCCGCTTCCTTACGCCTTGTGGAGCGGATCGCAGGACCCGCGGAAGCGCAAAAGCTCGCGGCCCGCTACGGCATTGCGACCTATGGGCCGCAGCACAATAGCGACCGTTTCAACGTCGGCTTGAGCGAGATTAGCACCGCGCTCACGAACTTTCTTTTCGGTTGGCCGCGCAGCACCTACGCCGTGCTGGGCAAAGACGGCATGGACGAGGTGGACCTTGCCTTCGCCGTCGATATGGGCGCGCGCAGCTGGGAATCCGCCTCGGCGCTTGCCGCAGATAGCGCCGAGCTCAAGAGCGCGCAGGGTCTGCGCTTTTATCCGGACATGAGCATGGAAGAAGCGCGGGGGTCGCTCACCCTCGCCCTGCCTGGTGACAGCCGCCGCGCCGACGTCACGCTTTCAAGCAGCGCCGACTTGCGCCGCGACATGCTGAAACTTCTGGAAGAAACCCACGGCGCGGCAACGGCGAGCTTCATCGCCACGCAAATCGAGTATCCGCTGGAAACGCAATTGCCTTGACCGGCGCGGTAATGGAACGCCTTAAAGCGGCTCGTTGCCCTCACCCATCAGCACCACACGGGGCTCATGGGTTTCCGCTTCCGCCGCGCTCATCTGCGCATAAGCGATAATGATGACGAGATCGCCCATCTGCGCCTTGCGCGCGCCTGCACCGTTAATGCCGATCATGCGCGAGCCGGCCGGCGCTTCGATGGCATAAGTCGTGAACCGCTCGCCATTATTGATGTTGAGCACGTCCACCTGCTCGTTCGGCAGAATGCCGGAACGCGCCAGAAGATCCTTATCGATGGAGATCGAGCCTTCATAATGAAGATCGCATTGCGTCACCACCGCGCGGTGCAGCTTGGCTTTCAGCATGGTGAGATTCATCAAGGCACTCCCAAGGGTCCAGACATACGCGGCGGGCACCGCCCCTTGCGCAAACGCGGCGCACCATATAGCCGCCCCGCCCCCGCCGCAACCGTTTCAAGCCTGCATAAATGCCCACACTGCTGCAGGCCTGACGGTCAAAAAGAAAATGCAGCGAAAAGCTCGTCCCATATGGGATCACGCCAGGACAAAACAATCTCGCGCATCAGATCCACCCCGTCGACACGCCGCCAGACGGCGCCCTTGCCCAAATGCGCGCGGGCCACGCTCTCTGGCATAAGGCAAACCCCTGCGCCCGCTGCAACAAGTCCCGCCGCCCATTCATCGCTCGTGACGCGCGCAACAACGAAGGGATTGGCATGCCCCCGCCGCAGCAGCTCCGTCGCCGCCCGAGTTTCCTCGCTATGCATGCGCACGATCATCGGTTGGCCGTCGACCTCGGCAAGTGTCAGCATTTTCTTCTTGGCAAAGGGCGTGCTTGCGGGAACGGCAAGCCCATGCGGTTCTCTCACCAGACACCGCTCGCGGGTCTTCTCCTGCTCGGCGCTCTCAGCCGCGCGCTTCTCGGCAGCATTCTTGTTGGAACTCTGAACCGGCGCCCGCGCATCCAGCGCCAGACGCGTAGTCAGCACGGCATCTGCCCGTCCCCGTGCCAGCAGACCGCCGCCTTCATCCGGCTCCATCTCCAGAATGCGGCATTCGCCAATCTGTCCGTTTGCAAGCACCCCGCCGATAAAAGCCGACAGAAAATTGCCCGGCACGGCACGCGCCGCAGCAAGGCGCAGGTATTGCCGCGCAGGCTCAGCCGAACCTGCCGCCCGCAGCGCATTGACCCGGTGTACGATCTGCCGCGCAGGTTCCAACACCTGCTCCCCCAGCGACGTCAGCGAGACGCCCCTTCGGCTGCGCTCCAAAAGCCTGCCGCCGATTTCCTGCTCAAGCGCAGCAATACCCGCCGAAAGGGTCGGCTGAGTCACAAAACAGCGCCGTGCGGCGGCTGTCATGCCGCCCTCCTCCACCGCCGCCAAAAAGAAGCGCAGATGCGTCACATTCATAGGCAAATACTATGGATAATATCAATATTATCAATTTTTCTTATTCATATGACGCTCATAGGCTGGCCCCGATTTTGACAATTGACGGGAAAGCTTATGTTCACAGCCTTGGAAGATCTGCCAAGCCGCAACCAGCCCGCTCCCTTGAGCGGCTATAACGCCTATGCCAGCCACAAGGCGCTGCGCGAAGCCATTATCCGCGAAGCACCAGGCGCGGACGATACCCGGCTGCACGAGTTGGGGGCGACCGTCGGCAGCGCCGAGGTACACGAACTGGTGAAGCGCGCCCACGAAAACCCGCCCCGCCTCCTTGCCCGCGACGCGGCGGGCGCGCGGCTCGATGAAGTGATCTTTCATCCAGCCTGGCACGACTGGATGCGCATCTGCATCGGCTCCGGCGCTCATTCACTGGGTTGGACCGACGAGTGGAAGGGTTCCGATGTCATCCGGGCGGCCCTCTTCTTGCTGCTGAACGAAGCTGATCAGGCCATAGCATGTCCGCTTGGCATGACCCATTGCTGCATTCCGGCGTTGGAAACCGACAAAGAGATTGCCGCCCGGTGGCGCCCGCGCATCACCTCCACCGCATATGATCCGCGCAGCCTGCCTGCCGGCGAAAAAACCGGTCTGCTCATCACCATGGCTGTGACGGAACAGATTGCCGGCACCGACCTCAAGCAAATCGAGACGCAGGCCCTCCCCGATCCTGCAACGGACGGCTATCTGCTGAGCGGACGAAAATGGTTCTATTCCGTCCCCCAGGCGGACGGCGCGCTGGTGCTCGCCCGCACCAATAGCGGCATCAGCTGCTTTCTCATGCCCCGGTTCCGGCCCGATGGCACGCGGAACAGCATTTATCTGCACCGCCTGAAAGACAAAGCCGGCGACAGAGCCAATGCCTCAAGCGAAGCGGAACTGAAAAACGCCTGGGCACAGCGTCTTGGCGCCGAAGGGCGCGGCTTTGAAGTGATGTTCAAAATGATCCAGAACACCCGCTTCGATGTTGCCCTCTCATCGCTGGGGCTTATGCATCAGGCGGTTGCCCAAGCGCTCCACTATGCCGGCGGACGCATGGCATTCGGCGCACCGCTCAAAGACCTGCCGCTCATGGAAAACGTGCTGGCAGACCTGTCTCTTGAAAGCGAAGCCGCGCTCGTTCTGGCCATGCGCACGGCCCGCGCCATCGATGATGCCAAACACGGCGACAAACAGGCGGCACGCTTCGCCCGGATCGCCGTCGCTCTTCATAAATATTGGACCTGCAAGCGAACGCCCTGGGCAGCTTTCGAAGCGATGGAAGTGTTCGGCGGCAACGGCTATATTGAAGACCGCCCCATGGCCCGGTTATACCGCCAAGCCCCCCTCAACAGCATTTGGGAAGGTTCGGGCAATGTGCTTTGCCTGGATGTATTGCGCGCCATCCGCCAGGACGGTGAAGCCTATGCCGCCATACTCGATGAAATCGCATTGGCAAAATCCCACTGCACCCTCCTCGACGATATACTGCGCGAACTGAAGACATACCGCAGCGCACCGCCGGAAGAAGCCGCCGCGCGCCAATTCACCGAAAAACTGACGCTTGCGCTCCAGGCCTCTCTTCTCATCCGGTTTGCCCCGGCTTTTGTGGCCGATGCGTTTTGCGCCTCCCGCCTTGCCGCATCATACCGCGGCGCCTTCGGCACCTTGCCGCATGGATGCCGGAACGGAGAGATCGTCGCCCGCACTGCGCCTACCTCATAAAAAACCCCGGCGCCGCGCGGTGCCGGGGTCTTTTGCTTGCCGTTGCGGCAAGGATCAATTGTCGAGGAAGGAGCGCAGTTTACGGCTGCGGCTCGGGTGCTTCAGCTTGCGCAGCGCCTTTGCCTCGATCTGGCGGATACGTTCGCGCGTCACCGAGAACTGCTGGCCGACTTCTTCCAGCGTGTGGTCGGTATTCATGCCAATGCCGAAACGCATGCGCAGCACGCGTTCCTCACGCGGGGTGAGCGAGGCGAGAACCCGCGTCGTCGTCTCGCGCAGGTTCGAATGAATGGCCGCATCGATGGGCAGCACCGCGTTCTTGTCTTCGATGAAATCGCCGAGGTGACTGTCTTCCTCATCGCCGATGGGCGTTTCGAGGGAAATCGGCTCCTTGGCGATTTTCAGAACCTTGCGCACTTTTTCGAGCGGCATGGCGAGCTTTTCAGCCAGCTCCTCCGGCGTCGGTTCGCGGCCGATTTCGTGCAGCATCTGGCGCGAGGTGCGCACCAGCTTGTTGATCGTCTCGATCATATGCACCGGAATACGGATGGTGCGCGCCTGGTCGGCGATCGAGCGGGTGATCGCCTGACGGATCCACCATGTCGCATAGGTCGAGAATTTGTACCCGCGGCGGTACTCGAATTTGTCTACCGCCTTCATCAGGCCGATATTGCCTTCCTGAATGAGATCGAGGAACTGCAGGCCGCGGTTCGTATATTTCTTGGCGATGGAAATAACGAGACGCAGGTTCGCTTCCACCATTTCCTTCTTGGCCTGGCGCGCCTCGCGCTCACCCTTCTGCACCGTATGGACAATGCGGCGGTATTCGGAAATGTCGAGACCGGTTTCCTGCACCAGTTCCTGAATTTCCGCGCGCAGGTTTTCCAGCGTGTCTTTTTCTTCCTTGGCAACGGAAGACCAGCCCTTGGCTTTCAGCTTGGCCACGCGCTCGACCCAGTTCGGGTCCATCTCGTTGCCGTAATATTGCGTCAGGAATTCCTGGCGCTTGACGCCGTGGCTTTCGGCAAGGCGCAAGAGGCGGCCTTCCAGCATCATCAGGCGTTTGTTGATGGCGTAAAGCTGCTCGACCAGCGAGTCGATACGGTTGTTGTTGAGCGAGAGGCTTTTGACTTCCTCGACGATCTCATCGCGCAGCTTCTTGTAGCGCTTAACCTGCGCCGAAGAGAGGTCTTCGTTCTGCAGCACAAGCTCGTGCTTCTGGTCCTGCAGTTTGCGCAGCTTTTTGTAGTTCGAGGCAATGGCATCGAAAGTTTCCAGAACTTTCGGCTTCAGTTCCGCTTCCATGGCGGCGAGGGAGAGCGAGTTCTCGTTATCCTCGTCGTCATCGTCGTCGTTTTCCTGAACCTCGTATTGCTCTTCAACCTCGCGGCCTTCGGCTTTCGCCTTCTCGCGCTCGAGCGCGGCCTGGCTGCGGTCGATCTTTTTCGCGTCGGGCCCGGCATAGGTCGCATCGAGGTCGATAATGTCGCGCAGCAGAATCTTGCCGTCATTCAGCTCGTCGCGCCAGATGATGATGGCCTGGAAAGTCAGCGGGCTTTCGCAGAGCCCGGCGATCATGGTTTCGCGGCCGGCCTCGATACGCTTGGCGATGGCGATTTCGCCTTCACGCGAGAGAAGCTCGACGGAGCCCATTTCGCGCAGATACATGCGCACCGGATCGTCCGTGCGCTCCAGCGTGGTCGACGTGCTTTCGCTTTTGGTAACGGCGGAGGAGGCAGCCTTTGCGGGAACGCCGGCTTCTTCCTCGTCGTCGTCCTCTGCCGCGCTTGCTTCTTCGCTGCTGTCTTCGGTTTCGTCGTTCTCGACCACGGTGATGCCCATCTCGGAGAGCATCGCCATCGTGTCTTCGATCTGTTCGGAGGAGAATTCTTCGGACGGCAGAACTTTGTTCAATTCGTCATAGGTGACCCAGCCGCGCGCCTTGGCAGCCTTGATCATCTTCTTCACGCCGGCATCGGACATATCCAGAAGCGGGCTATCGCTGCTTTCCGCCGAGGATTCCGTCTCTGCCGTTTCCGCCGTCTTGCTCGCCATTCAACGATCTCCGATCATGCACCATGGATCATGACCATAAAGCACAAGGCCTTTCGCGACCCTTTATGTGGACGATCTAGTCCGGTCGCGCACGCTTGCCAGTTGTGCCGTGTGGTTTAAGGCTCTTTCCCAACCCCTCCTAGGAATAGCCCGTTATATTTCATGACCCGCAGCTATGTTGTGCCTATTCGCTGTTCGAGAATCCGCCAAGCTCCGCCTGCACGGCTTTGAGCCTTGCCAGATTCTCTTCGGTCATCTCCTCAGCCAGTGCTCGTTCAGCCGCCTTCAATTCGGTTTGTAAATCCGATGCGTGCCTGTGCCGGTGAAGCAAGTGAAGGAACCCGTGTTCCGCTTCTTCAACCGAGGCATCGATCCGGGCAAACCGTTCGCTCATAAGCGAGGGCGCGTGCGTCAACCGCCGGGCGAGTTCCGAAAAACCCCTGTGATTCAAGTGGTCCCCCAGCACTTCCCTTTCAAGAGGCGCATGGAGGGCGGCTATATCTATGATTTCATTGCGTATTTTGTCAAGCTCGCGATCCTCGAATTGCAGATGCGCGAATTCCTCGCAATAGCGCTCCAAAAGCGCGGGATGGTTGAGGAGCGTGGCCGTGAGCAGCGTTTCCCGGTTGCGCCGGCCCGGATCCCCGCCGCGCACCAGCGCGCTGCGCCGAAGCTCCGGCGAGGCGGGCGGCATAACCCCTTGAAAGCGCTCGGCTTTTCCGCCCCGCCCCGGTTTACCGCCCGGCCAGCGCCCGCCGCCGCGTCCCGGCTGAAAACGGTTCCGGCCCTGCCCGGCAAAGCCGCCGGAAGGCGCAGGTGAGAAAATAGTCCTAAGTCGCTCGCGCAGCGCCGTGGCATAGTGGCCGCGCACGCGCGGTTCCTGAATGGCTTGGGCAACAGCCTCGATGCGCGCCTCAAGCTGCGCGCGCCGCTCCGGCGTATCCCAGCGCCCGCCTTCCATCTCCTTGTCCCAGACCATATCGATCAGCGGTCGGGCTTTCTCCAGCACCGCGCGCATCGCCTCCGTCCCCTCTTCCTTGATGAGGTCGTCCGGGTCCTTGCCCTCCGGCAAAAGCGCAAAACGCAAGGAATGACCGGGGCGCAGCAATGGCAAAGCCCGTTCCACCGCGCGGAAGGCGGCCTTCACCCCCGCCTTGTCACCGTCGAAACAGAGAATGGGTTCGGGTGCCAGACGCCAGAGAAGGTCGATCTGGTTTTCCGTCATCGCCGTGCCGAGCGGCGCGACCGCATGCTCAAAACCGGCCTGCGCCAGCGCGATGACATCCATATAGCCTTCGCAGGCGATGACGGTGCCTGCGTCATAGGCGGCCTTGCGCGCACGGGCATAATTGTAAAGCACATGGCCTTTGTGAAAGAGCGGGGTTTCGGGCGAGTTGAGATATTTCGCCCGCGCATCCGGATCGAGCGCCCGCCCCCCGAATGCAATGACGCGCCCGCGCGCATCTTCGATGGGAAACATCAGCCGGTTGCGGAAACGGTCGTAAGGCTCCTTGATGTCCTCGCCGCCGATAATGAGCCCGGCTTCGATCATCTGGGAAATCTTGATGCCCTGCGCCTGCAGCGTTTTCAGGAGCCCGTGGCGCTGATCGGGCGCATAGCCGAGCCCGAAGCGTTCCACCGTTTCCGCTTTCAGCCCCCGGCGCTGCAGATAAGCGTGCGCTTCGGCGCCGTGCCCGCGCGTCAGCCCGGCGCGGAAATAATCCTGCGCCATTTTCATCACGTCGATGAGGCCGGTCTGCTGTTTTTCCCGCTCGGCGGCGCGCGGGTCGCGCTGGGGCATTTCAAGCCCCGCTTCGCCCGCCAGCCGCTCCACCGCTTCCAGAAAGCTCAGGTTCTCGGTCTTTTCCAGAAACTTGATGACGTCGCCATGCTCGCCCGTCGAAAAGCAATGATAGAACTGCTTTTCGTCATTCACCGTGAAGCTCGGTGTCTTTTCATTGGAAAAGGGCGACAGCCCCATGAACTCCCGGCCATGGCGCTTGAGCTTGACCTTCCGGCCGACCACATCCGAGACGCGGATGCGGGCCTTCAGCTCTTCCAGGAAGGATTTCGGGAAACTCATCGCTCAAGCCCATGAGAAAGACGGCGCGCCCTACGCCAGAAGCGGCACGCCACACCGGACCTCAGCATAGCGCAATCCGCCCGAATGCGCCCGCACCGGAACAGGTCCCGGACCTCAGGCGCTCAAAATCGCTTTGACCGAGGCCCCCGCCTTGCCGAAATCCATCTGCCCGGCATAGCGCTTTTTCAGCTCGCCCATCACCTTGCCCATGTCTTTCAGGCTTTCCGCGCCAAGGTCGCTGACGACGCCCTGCACCGCTTCCTTCACTTCATCTTCGGAAAGCTGCTTAGGCAGGAATTCCTGAATGATGACGATTTCCTCGCGCTCCTGCTCGGCCAGTTCCAGGCGCCCGGCCTGCTCATAGGTCGCAACGGATTCGGTGCGCTGCTTGATCATCTTGGCCAGGATATCGAGGATTTCCTCATCCGAGACGCCGTCGGGCTTGCCCGCGGTGCGCGCGGCAATATCGCGGTCCTTGATCGCGGCCTGCATCAGGCGGAGCGTCGCAACGCGCCGTTTATCCTGCGCCTTCATGGCTTCTTTCAGCGCCGCATTAAACTGGTCGCGCATTGCCTGCCTCTCGCTCTCATGCCCGCCGCCCCGATCAAGGGGTAAAGACTCACCGGCAGGCTCCAAAGGAAGCGAGAAAGCTATCTCAAACCGGGCGCTGGCGCAATCCGCCAAGGGCCTGCTAAGCAATTGGAATTAAAGAGTTTTTCTTTTCGCTTAGAGGGTTGACGCTTTGCCCGGCTTCCCTTAGGTTCCGCGCAATTTGCGCTTGGGGGCAGCCTGGCTCCCGCCCCTCCTCAGGAGAATAGTATGATCGGCCCGAAGCCACAGATGCGGGAACCCGTTTGCGAGGTTTCCCGGCAGAGTCGGCTGCCCGGATGCCGGATGCTCCAGGGCAGCGCCCATAAAGCTCAAGGAGACAGAACATGACGAAGCGGCTTCCCACAGCCCTTCTGGTCCTGAAGGACGGCACCGTCATTGAAGGCATGGGCCTGGGCGCGACCGGCAGCGCGGTCGGCGAAGTCTGTTTCAACACCGCGATGACGGGCTACCAGGAAATCCTCACCGACCCTTCTTATGTCGGCCAGATCATCACCTTCACCTTCCCCCATATCGGCAATGTCGGCGCCAACGACGAGGATATCGAAACCTCGAACCTGGCAGCCGCTTCCGGCGTGCGCGGCGCGGTGCTCCGGGCCGACATCACGAACCCGTCGAACTACCGCGCGGCCCTGCATTTCGATGAATGGCTGAAGCGGCGCGGGATTATCGCCATTGCCGGGATCGACACCCGCGCGCTCACCGCGCGCATCCGCGAGGAAGGCATGGTCGATGCCGCCATCGCGCACGATCCCACGGGCAAATTCGACAAGGACGCGCTCCTCAAAGAAGCCCAGGGCTTTCCCGGCCTTGAAGGGCTCGACCTTGCAAAGGAAGTGACCTGCGGCCAGTCCTATAGCTGGGATGAAACCCGCTGGGCCTGGAACGAGGGTTATGGCCGGCTCGAAAATCCGCGCCATCACGTCGTCGCGCTCGATTACGGCGTCAAACGCAACATCATGCGCTGCCTGGCGAGCACCGGCGTCAAAGTCACGGTCGTGCCTGCAACGACGAGCGCGGATGATGTGCTTGGCCTGAAGCCCGACGGGATTTTCCTTTCCAACGGACCGGGCGATCCCGCGGCGACGGGCGCCTACGCCGTGCCGGAAATCCAGAAACTCGTGGAGAGCGGCAAGCCCGTTTTCGGCATTTGCCTCGGCCATCAGATGCTTTCCCTCGCGCTCGGCGCGAAGACCGTGAAGATGCGCCAGGGCCATCACGGTGCCAACCATCCGGTGAAGGACTTCACCACCGGCAAGGTGGAAATCACCTCGATGAACCACGGCTTCACTGTGGACCGGGACAGCCTGCCCGCCAGCGTCGAGGAAACCCATGTCTCCCTCTTCGACGGCACCAATTGCGGCATCCGCCTGAAAGACCGCCCGGTCTTTTCCGTGCAATACCACCCCGAAGCCTCCCCCGGCCCCCAGGACAGTCATTACCTCTTCGACCGCTTCGTGCGGATGATCTCGGAGGCGAAGGGCTGAGACATGACGGCACGCGGCGCAACATACGGCACGCACCCCCTCACCCAACCCTCTCCCCACTCTTTGGCGGCTTACCCGCCAAAGCGGGCAAGAGGGGGGAGAGGGCTTGGACAATTCGTTCCCTCGCCCCTCCGGGGAGAGGGAGGGGCCCGCTGCCGCAGGCAGTGGGAGGGTGAGGGGTCAGCCTCTCAACTCGGCAGCGATCTGCTGCAATACGCCGCCGATATTTCCAAGCACCTCATGGTTCCAGAAACGGATAACGCGAAAACCGCGCGCCAGAAGAAAATGCGCGCGCGCCTTGTCACGCGCCGCCTGGAACGCGTGCTGCCCGCCATCCAGTTCGACGACGAGCCGGGCTTCAAGACAGACGAAATCGGCAACAAAGCTTCCAACGGGAAACTGCCGGCGGAACTTTGCGCCTTCAAGCTGACGGCTTCGCAAATGCCGCCAAAGCAAGCGTTCGGCATCCGTCAGATTACGGCGCAGTGCCCGCGCTTTGGCCGTCCCGTCTCTTTTCATTCTTCCCAATCCCTTATCTCTAGCGCGACAGTGTAACCCATGCCCAAACGCACCGACATTCACTCCATTCTCATCATCGGCGCGGGACCCATCGTGATTGGGCAAGCCTGCGAGTTCGATTATTCCGGCACCCAGGCCTGCAAGGCGCTGCGCGATGAGGGCTACCGCATCATTCTGGTAAACTCGAACCCGGCGACGATCATGACCGACCCGGATTTGGCCGATGCGACCTATATCGAGCCGATCACGCCGGAGGTCGTTGCCAAGATCATCGAGAAAGAGCGCCCCGATGCGCTGCTCCCCACCATGGGCGGGCAGACCGCGCTGAACACCGCTTTGGCGCTCGCCGATAACGGCACGCTCGCCAAATTCGGCGTGGAAATGATCGGCGCGAACCGCGACGCCATCTCCAAGGCCGAAGACCGCCATCTCTTCCGCCAGGCCATGGACCGCATCGGCCTCGAAAACCCGCGCGCCTCCATCATCGCCGCGCCGCCCATCAAGGACGAGAGCGGCCAGATTGTCGATTACGACCGCAATGCGGGCCTGCGCGAGGCGATGGCCGTGCTCGATGAAGTGGGCCTGCCCGCCATCATCCGCCCCGCTTATACGCTGGGCGGCACCGGCGGCGGCGTTGCCTATAATAAGGAAGAATACGAGCAGATCGTGCGCTCCGGCCTCGACGCCTCGCCCATGGCGCAGGTGCTAGTCGATGAAAGCCTTCTCGGCTGGAAAGAATACGAGATGGAAGTCGTCCGCGACAAAGCGGATAATTGCATCATCATCTGCTCGATCGAAAACATCGACCCGATGGGCATTCATACCGGCGACAGCATCACCGTTGCGCCCGCCCTCACCCTCACCGACAAAGAATACCAGATCATGCGGAACGCCTCCATCGCGGTGCTGCGTGAAATCGGTGTGGAAACCGGCGGCTCCAACGTGCAGTTCGCGGTCAACCCGGAAGACGGGCGTCTCGTCGTCATCGAGATGAACCCGCGCGTCTCGCGCTCTTCCGCGCTTGCCTCCAAGGCAACGGGCTTTCCCATCGCCAAGATCGCGGCAAAGCTTGCCGTCGGCTATACGCTCGACGAATTGATGAACGACATCACGGGCGTGACGCCCGCCAGCTTCGAGCCCAGCATCGACTATGTCGTCACGAAGATCCCGCGCTTTGCCTTCGAAAAATTCCCCGGCGCCCAGCCGCTGCTGACCACCGCCATGAAATCGGTGGGCGAGGTCATGGCGATCGGCCGCACCTTCCAGGAAAGTTTCCAGAAAGCGCTGCGCGGTCTTGAAACCGGCCTGACCGGCATGAACGAGACGGCCATTCCCGGCGCCGGTGAAGGCGACGATAAGAACGCCATCCGCAAGGCGCTCGGTACGCCTGCGCCGATGCGCATTCTGCAGATCGCCCAGGCCATGCGCATGGGCCTCGACGACAAGCAGATCCAGTCGCTTTGCTCTTTCGATCCCTGGTTCCTGGAACAGATCCGCGAGCTGGTGGAAACCGAAGAAGAGGTGCGCAAGAACGGCCTGCCGGAAGATAAAGACGGCCTCCTGCGCCTCAAGGCCATGGGCTTTTCCGATGCAAGGCTCGGCGAGCTTTCGAACTTGAGTGAAGAAGACGCGCGCGCCCGCCGCCAGGCGCTCGGCCTGCGCCCCGTCTTCAAGCGCGTGGATACATGCGCGGCCGAATTCAAATCCGAAACGCCTTACATGTATTCGACCTATGAAACGGATTTCATGGGGCAGGCCCGCTGCGAATCCGAGCCGACGGGCGCCAAGAAAGCCATCATTCTCGGCGGCGGCCCGAACCGGATCGGCCAGGGCATCGAGTTCGATTATTGCTGCTGTCATGCCGCCTTCGCGCTGGCCGATATCGGCATCGAAAGCATCATGGTCAATTGCAACCCGGAAACCGTCTCCACCGACTACGACACGTCCGACCGGCTTTATTTCGAGCCGCTGACGACCGAAGACGTGCTGGAGCTCATCGAGACGGAAAAGAGCAACGGCACGCTGGCCGGCGTCATCGTGCAGTTCGGCGGCCAGACGCCGCTGAAGCTCGCCAATGATTTGGAACGCGCAGGCGTGCCCATTCTCGGCACCTCGCCCGATGCGATCGACCTTGCCGAAGACCGCGACCGGTTCATGGCGCTCTTGAACAAGCTGAACCTCAAGCAGCCGCCGAACGGCATTGCCCGCTCGGGCGAAGAGGCCAAAGCCATTGCCGAGCGGATCGGCTATCCCGTCGTCATCCGCCCCTCTTACGTTTTGGGCGGCCGGGCGATGGAGATCGTGCGCGATACGCCGCATCTGGAACGCTATATCAACGAGGCCGTCGTCGTGTCCGGCAAGAGCCCGGTGCTGATCGACGGCTATCTGCGCGATGCCATCGAGGTGGATGTCGATGCACTGTGCGACGGCAAGGACGTCTTCGTTGCCGGGATCATGGAGCATATCGAGGAAGCGGGCGTGCATTCGGGCGACAGCGCCTGTTCGCTCCCGCCCTATTCCCTGCCCGCCGAAACGATCGAGGAGATCAAACGCCAGACCGAGGCCATGGCCAAGGCGCTGAATGTGGGCGGCCTGATGAACGTGCAATATGCCGTTCAGGGCAAGGATATCTATGTGCTCGAAGTCAATCCGCGCGCCTCGCGCACCGTGCCCTTCGTTGCCAAGGTGATCGGCGAGCCGGTGGCCAAGATCGCCGCCCGCATCATGGCAGGCGAGCCTCTGGCAGGCTTCGGCCTCACCAACAAGACGCTCGATCATATCGCCGTGAAGGAAGCCGTCTTCCCCTTCGCCCGTTTCCCCGGCGTCGACACGGTGCTCGGCCCGGAAATGCGCTCGACCGGCGAAGTCATGGGCCTCGACCGCGATTTCGGCGTCGCTTTCGCCAAAAGCCAGCTCGGCGCGGGCGTCAAAGTGCCCACGAAAGGCACCGCCTTCATCTCCGTGAAGGATGCGGACAAGACCCGCATCGTAGAACCGGCCCGCAAGCTGCTCGGCCTCGGCTTCAAGATCATCGCCACCAGCGGCACGGCCCGCTTCCTGGAAGAAGCCGGCCTTGAGGTGAAAACCATCAACAAGGTGCTGGAAGGCCGTCCCCATATCGTCGATGCGATGAAGAACGGCGAAGTGGCACTCGTCTTCAACACGACGGAGGGTGCGCAGGCGCTGGCTGATTCGAAATCCATCCGCCAGACGGCGCTGATGTCGAAAATTCCCTATTACACGACATTGGCAGGCGCCCGCGCGGCCGTGGAAGGCATCGCCGCCATCCATGCCGGCCAGCTTCAGGTGGAAGCGCTTCAAGCATACAATGGAGCAGCTTCGGCTTAACCGGGGCGGCGGCGCACTCTTGCCCGCCCCCTGCGCCGCCCCCGCGCTTGGAAGCGGCGGCAAACTTCCTACATATGTCGCTCTACGGGAGGGAGGTGGCGGAAATCGTCATTGACCCTCCCGAAAACCTGCTCAAAGATAAGCATATAGGCCGGTCGCCGGGGTCCCCGGTTAACCGGCCAAAACACGTTAAGGAAGACCGTCAGGACATGGATAAATATCCGATGACTTCCGCGGGTCACACGGCCCTGGAAGAAGAGTTGAAACGTCTCAAATCCGTCGAACGCCCCCGCATCATTCAGGCGATTGCGGAAGCGCGCGCCCATGGCGACCTCTCGGAAAACGCGGAGTATCATGCCGCCAAAGAGCAGCAGGGCATGAACGAAGCGCGGATCAACGAGTTGGAAGACAAGATCGCCCGCGCGGACGTGATCGACGTGTCCAAACTCTCCGGCAGCACGGTCAAATTCGGCGCCTCCGTTACCGTCGTCGATGAAGACACGGATGAAGAGCACGTCTACCAGATCGTCGGCGACATGGAGGCGGACGTCTCCAAGGGGCGGATTTCCATTTCCTCGCCCATCTCCCGCGCTCTGATCGGCAAGGAAGAAGGCGACAGCGTCGAGGTGAACACCCCCGGCGGCGGCAAGTCCTATGAAATTCTCAAAGTAGAATATAAATAAGCACGAAAAAGGCAGCGCTTTCAGAAGCGCTGCCGGCCCGCCTAGCCTTCCAGCATCTCTTCCAGCATTTCCACGGGCACACCCGGCAGATATTTCGACTGCCGGATGGTCAGCGATGTACGCACGCTTTCCACGTTGGGCGCGGGCGTCAAATGCTCGGTCAAAAAGCTCTGGAACGTGGCAAGGTCGGGCGCCACGCATTTCAAAATGAAATCGATCTCGCCGTTCAGCATATGGCACTCGCGCACCAGCGGCAGGCCCATCACATAAGTCTCGAAGGCTTTGAGGTCCGATTCGGCCTGGCTGTGCAGCCCCACCATGACGAAAACCGTCACCTCGAAACCGAGCGCCTTGGGCTCGACATCGGCGTGATAGCCGCGAATGAAGCCCGCCTCTTCCAGCGCCCGGACCCGGCGCAGGCAGGGCGGCGCGGAAATACCGACCTTTTTGGCCAGATCCACATTGGTAATCCGGCCATCCTCTTGCAGGGCCGCCAGAATTTGCAGGTCGATCGTATCGAGCTTGGACCGCTTCATCGGTAAATCACTTCTCTTCTTGGCCGGACCGCCTCGGCGCCAGCGGGGCTGGGCGCGGCCATTTGCCGTCTGGCGCGGGCCGCCCGCGCCTCATAGAAGGGGCAGCGGCCAGAACCGGAGACATTCGGCTCTCAATGCCTTATTACTCAGGCGGAGCGATAATTTCAGTAATAAAATTACCCGCTCGCGCATGATTATAACCCAAATGAGCCCGTTTCCATCCCGCCTATGACTTTTTCTGCTGCCTCTGCCGCCTCTTCTTCCGATGACAAAGACCTGACCCTGCCTGAGGGCACGCGCTGCTGGGTGCTTTCCAACGGCAATGCGGGCTATGAGGTCCAAGGCATCGGCCTGGCCGAAATGATGGGAGTGGTGCCGGAGATCAAACGGGTCAGCCCCGGCGCGCCGGGCAAGTGGCTTGCCCCCTGGGGCCCCGCCATGAAAGACCCGGCCATCGCCGCGCCCTGGCCCGATCTTCTCATCGCCGCCGGGCGTCAGGCCATTCCTTATGCGCGGATGATCCGCAAAGCCTCGGGCGGGCGCACCTTCGTTGCGGTGCTGCAGCACCCGCATGTGCGCCCTTCGAAGTTCGATTTCGTCTGGGTGCCCGCCCATGATCGCCTGAGCGGGCCGAACGTGCTCTCGACGCTCACCTCCCCCCACCGCATTACACCGGAAAAACTCACCGCCGAGGCAGAAGCCTTCGACGCGCAGGTGGCGCATCTGCCCCGCCCCCGCGTCTGCGTGCTCATTGGCGGCACGAACAAAGCCTTCACGCTGGATGAAGCGCGCATGGAAACGATCTGCGCCGGGCTGAAAGCGGTGATGGAGGGCGGCGCGAGCTTGATGGTGACACCTTCCCGGCGCACCGGCGAGGCGCAGACCGCCATCTTGAAACGCGAGCTTGAAGGCCCGCGCGCCGTCGTCTGGGACGGGAAAAGCGACAATCCCTATTTCGGCTTCATGGGTCAGGCCGATGCCGTGATCGTGACCTGCGACAGCGTCAATATGGTCGGCGAGGCAACGGCCACGGGCAAGCCGGTGCATGTCATCGAACTGCCCGCGATTTCCCCCATCAAGGCTTCCAAATTCCGCCGTTTTCTCGATGCACTTTACGCGGAAGGCGCGGCGCGGCCTTTTGCGGGACGGCTTGAAAGCTGGGATTATCGCCCCTTAAATGCTACCAAAGACGTCGCGCGCGAGATCGTGCGCCGCTACCGCGCGCGGCAACAAGGTTAACAGGTCCGGTTCAGGAAAAGCCCGATGAGCTTGCTCGATCTTGAGGCGTTGAAAAACACAACGCGCAAATCCGATCCTTACGATTACCTCGTGGTGGAAAACTTCATCCGCCCCGAAGTCTTCGCCGGGGTCGTGCGCGATTATCCGCCCATGACGACGACGGGCTCTGTGCCCCCTTCCGAGCTTGAGATCAAAGGCGCCTTCGCCCAGCTGCTCGATGAAATGGACGGGCCGGAATTCCGCGCGCTGATCGAAGAGAAATTCGATCTGGACTTGAGCGCCTATCCGACCATGTTCACCGTGCGCGGCCATTGCCACAAGGGCAACGGCAAGATCCATACGGATACGGAATCGAAAATCATCACCGTGCTGCTCTACATGAACGAGCGCTGGGAGGCCGATGGCGGACGCCTGCGCATCCTGCGCAGCGGCGATGATCTGGAAAATTATGCCGAGGAAGTCCCCCCTTATGGCGGAACGCTGCTCGTCTTCCGCCGCTCGGAAAAATCCTGGCACGGCCATGAACCTTTCGAAGGGCCGCGCCGGGCGATACAGATGAACTGGGTGACCAGCGACAAGGTGGTGGATAAGGAACAGCGCCGCCACCGCTTCACCCAGCGCCTGAAAAAGCTCAATCCCTTCGCAGCCGATTGAGCCATAGATGACCGAGATCAAAGCGGGAGGGAAATAGCGCCCTATCGTGACAAAACCCGCTATGCGGGCCGAGGGCGCGCTTTCCCATAAAAGAAAAACCAGCGAGTTTGCCGATGCTGAATATCGAGACCTTTCAAAACGCGGACCTGTCCCATGGCTGGCGCCCCGGCAACAATGCCGGCGGCTCGACGCTGTTCAAGGCCCTGGGCCATCCGCTTGCCGCGCGCAAAGGCCGCGCGCTGGTGGAAGGGCTGAAAGGCAAAGGCCCCGTCGCCATCTACGATCCCACCGGCATGATCGGCAATTTCAATTCCTATTTCGATCTGAAGCAGCTGGAGATCGAAGGCTATTACGTGCAGCGCGTGGAAGACCTGGACGGCACTTTCCTCGGTCACAAGGCCCGCCCGCTCAGCCAGATGAAAGAGAGCAAGGCGGCCGCCGTGCTCGTTCTGCTCTTCGACGCCAAAGGTGTGCTTGCCCCCCTCACCCACCTCTTCCCGAAGGGCGCGGATGTGCGCACGCTCGATGAGATGCGCATCCCCGATGAGATGCTCACCAATCAGAAGAAATATCTCGACCCGATGAATTTCGCGACGAACTTCGCGCTGCTGCGCGAGCGTAAAGGCGCGAACGGATCGGACGGGCTGCACAGCACGGTTGCGACCGCCAATTACTGGTCGATGCATGGCGCCGACAATCCGCAGCTTTGGCTCTGCCTTTTCGATGAGGGCGGCAACCAGCTTGCCGAATGGACCGAAGCGTTGCCGCAGGCCGGCGCGCCCTTCACCCTCGACAGTCAGGAAATCCGCACCCGCTTCGGCCTCGATGATTTCACCGGCTCGCTCTTCATCCATGCGGTGCGCATTGCCGGGCATGATGTCGTCAAATACGCGCTCGATGTATATGGCGACAATGGCAAGAGCCTGACCTGCTCGCATGATGCCAATGCCTGGCCCGCCGATTATTACGCGGGCATGCCGGCGGGCGAAGAAGACGAAGAAGTTCTTCTTTATATTCAGAATTCTCACCCCATGCCCATTCCGCCCAAATCTATCGGGCTCAACATCATGGGCGCGCAGGATGTCGCCTGGTACGAAGAGGAAATTCCGCCCTTCGCCACCCACGCGCTGAATGTGAACGCGCTTCTGCCGCAGGCTAAATGGCCGGATCAGGTGGAAGTGACCGCCGGGCGCTTTTTCGTGCGCCCGCGCTATGAAGTCCGGCATAAGGAAAATGGCCGCCGCCGAATTGCGCACGCAAATGTGGAGCGGATCGATCTGAAAGCCGATCCCAATATTCCCGCGCTCGCCGAGACGATGGGCAAAGGCTACATCATGCCGCTGCCCGTTCTCCCGCAAGCGCTGTTCTCAACCACCGTCCTGCCGACGCCCATGGCGCGCGACGAAATGGAAATGCCGCTGCGCATCGAGCTGATGGACGGGGACGGTACGCTGGCTGCTTCCAAATATCTCGGCCGCATTCCCCGCCGCGAAAGCGTGGCAATCGATATCGATGCGTGGATTGCTGAAGAAAGCGCCAAACTTCCCTCCGGCTTCGGCCATGTGGAGTTCCTCTACGACTTCCGCGAGGGTGGCGAGGCAAATGGCTGGCTGCACGCCCTTGGCCGCTTTGAGCAGAAAGCATCGGGCCACCGGGCCGAGACGATTTTCGGCGCGCATATCTACAACACGCCGATCATCTATAAGGACGAGCCGCAATCTTACACGAACAAGCCGCCGGGGCTTACGACACGGCTTTTCCTGCGTCTTGCGCGCGGCGGCGAGGACACGATGTGCCATCTCGTCTATCCCGCCTCCCTGCCCTGGCATGAGAAGAGCAGCACGAAACTCATCCTGCACAATGGCAAGGGCGAGCCGGTGGCGGAACGCGCCATCGAGATCGCTTGCGGTGGCTCGCATTTCTGGCGCTACAAGGAAATGTTCTCAGAAGAAGAACGCGCGAAGGTGGACGGGCTCGGCTATGTCATCGTGCGCGACACGACCTGCCGCCTTTTCGGTTTCCACGGCCTTCTGAATGGCGAGGAAAGCTTCTGCCTCGACCATATGTTCGGCTTCTAAAGCGCCTCGCGAAAATCAAGAAAACGCATATGAAAAAGAAACAGACCGCCGCGCCGGTCGCCACCCTTCTCCTTACTCTGATGCTGGCTTTCATTGCCCCGCCTGCCAGCGCGCAGAATATCGCCCAGCTGCGATGCGCTGACGTCGACGAGGAAAAGATCGTCCCGCTCGCCATCTGGCTTGACGGATACCGCGCCGCGCATATGAAAAGCACCGAGGCGGACGAAAGCTGGATGACACACGTCAGGGACAAGCTTCTGATGGAGTGCGAAGAGACACCGCAAGCGCTTATCCTGCCCGTGATCGACGAAATGATCCGGCGGTACTGACGCGCCATGCGCAAGGCCCTTCTCATCGGTACGACGGGCATGCTTGCTCAAGCGGCGAGCGAAATGGCGGCAGGTGCAGGAAAAACTGTCCTTGCCGCGCGCAGCGCGTCGGCCTTCCGCTTCGCCAATCCGCGCCTCGATGCCGGGTTACGGAAAATAGACGCCGACTACGCGCGCCCTTCCCGCTTTCTCGGTCTCCTCCGCCCCGAAGCGCCTTTCGACATGGCGCTGACCTGGATTCGTCCCCAGGCGGAAGAAATGCGCAATGCCATAGCCCGGATGATGGCCAAAGACGCGCTTTTGGTGGAAGTCATGGGCTCGGGCGCCTCCCGCCCCGGCGGCTTTGCCGATAAACGGGCGAAAACCATGCGGCTTTTCCCCCATATCCTCTATGCTCAGGTCATTCTCGGTTTTGTGATAGAAGACGGGAAAAGCCGCTGGCTGACCCATGAGGAAATTTCGGCGGCGGCGATAAAAGCCGTAAGAAGCGGCGACAAGCGCACCATTGCCGGACGGCTCGAACCCTGGGAGAAACGACCTTGAAATATATTCTTGCCGTTCTGCTCTGCCTTGCGGGCGCAGGAAGCGCCATGGCTGCGGACTGCAGCAAGGCGCCGTTCTGCGAAACCCGCGCTTACTTTACCGACTGGCTGGCCGCCTGCCGCCCCGGCGAACCGCGCTACTGCAGCGTCAACACTTACGTACACAACCAGTCGGCACCGGCCGGCATCGACTATCAATTGCGCGTGGCAAGGCCGGACCCGCAAAGCCCGCTCAACGTCTCGCTCATCGCCGTCGAACGCTTTGCCACGACCTCGAAGGAAATGATCTTCGACATCCCGGGCCAGGCCAACCTCGTCGTCGCGCCTGAAAAACTTTCAACCCCTGAATCCGTCAACGAATATGTGGTGAAAGACCCGGCCATCGTCGCCGAACTCGTGAACGCGATGAAGAAAGGCTATACGCTCGCCATCCGGTTTACCGATGAGGACGGCAACCCGGCCTCGGCGCATTTTTCCCTGATGGGCTTTACCCTCGCGCTTTCCTTCATCGATGAGGAGGCAGACGTTCCTTCTCCTGCGCGCCAGGCCCGTTCCGAGGCCAATTGAACCCGGCAATCCGTAGGGATTTCCGGCGATCAAGAAATCGCCATTTTTTCCGCTTTTTATAAGCCCGCCTGCAAAGCGCGTTCTTTGCTGGTATCCGGGTGGTGGGGGCCGCTCCATGTGGGAAAACTGGAAATCCGATGAAACCGCTGCCTTCTGCCCTCTCGCTCTTGCTCTTATCCGTTTTTCTTGCCGCCTGCGGAGACGGGAAAACCGCGGCCCTGAGCGGCACCGTTTCTTACAAGGAACGCATCGCGCTGCCGCCTGAGGCGGTCATCGAGATCGTATTGCTCGACACCTCCCGCATGGATGCGGGCAGCGCGCGCATCGCCCGACAGACCGTTACGACCGGCGGCGGGCAGCCGCCCTTTGCCTATGAGCTGCGCTACGATCCGGCCGATATCGAAGAGGGCGGATCTTATGCCGTCGCCGCCCGCGCCTTGATCGATGATGAGGTACGTTTCGTCTCACAGACCCATGCCGCGGCCTTGAATGAGCCGGAGGCCGGACGCACGATTATCGACATTGTGCTCCGCCCGGTTCCCGCCACTGTCCCCGGCGCCGGGGATATGCCTTAAACGCCAAGCACTACAGCAGCGCGGCGCACACATATCTCGAAAGCGGCAAGCCCCGCAAAACCGGCGTCATCCGCCTGTTGCTCGATCCCGTAGCCCGCCTGAAAGACCGCGCCGTCGATCATCAGATTGTCGGTGAGCCCGAAATCCTCGATGAGAAGCCCCTCCCCATCCCGCTCGCCGCCAACGCCGCAAAAGGCCCGCGTGCGCTGGGCAAAATCACCGGCCGCATTGGAATAAGCAAAGACGGGTTTGCCGAGCCCGCGCAGATGGCCGATCTCATAGGCCGTACCCGGATCGAGCGAAGGACCGCGGAAAGGCGTCACATTGGCGATGCAGGCATCCGCCGCCTCGATCAGCTCGATATTGGCCTCATAAATCGCCAGGCCCGCTGCCTGAGGCTCAAGCCCGCTCAAATCGAGCCCCGCATCGAGCGGAAAGAGCCCGCGCAAGCCATGCGCCGCGCAGATGGCTTTCTTCCGATCGGCGATTTCAACCGCTTCGCGCAAAAAGACTTCCGGCCCGGCGAGATAAATCTTCTTATGTTCCATTTTCGTTCTTCTACTCCCGGCCGCTAAAAACCCCACATCCATGCGGATACACTTTTGCACCTAGCACATCACCGCGCTGCACGGGCCGGAAAATCGGTACCTTTGCGATTGCCGCGTCAGGCTTTATAAGAGGGCATCCGCGAGGCTAATGAACAGAATTAATGGAGAGACCCATCCGACCCCGTCCTTCCTTCAGCTCGTGTTCTTCCGGCCTTCGCTTTACCGGTTCCTTCCGGCATTCCCCCATCACTTTCAGCCCCGTCTGAAAGGCAAGCAGGCATGATGATGTATCTGGCTCTTGCTGGCGGGTTGCTTGTATTGCTGTTTTGCGGCGATCTTCTGGTGCGCGGCGCCGTTGCCCTGGCCGTGCGGCTCGGCATTCCTTCCATCATTATCGGTCTGACGATCGTCGCCTTCGGCACGTCCGCGCCCGAACTCGTCGTCTCCATTCACGCGGTTCTGAAAGGCGCGCCGGGCATCGCCATCGGCAATGTGGTCGGCTCCAATATCGCCAATATCCTTCTCGTGCTGGGCCTGCCGGCGATTATCTATCCGACGCTCTGCAACCAGCCCTCCATCCGGCGCAATACGTTCCTGATGCTGGGCACGAGCGTTCTCTTCGTCATCCTGTGCTTTTCCGGCGCGCTGCATTTCTGGCAAGGCGCGCTGCTTTTCATTCTGCTGCTGCTCTTCCTCGCCTATTCCGCTTATTACGCAAGCCGCTGCCCGGAAGCGGTCGATGATGAAGTCGAAGAACTGCTGGATGGTGACGCGCTGCCCACAAACGGGCTGAAGATCACCGCCTATATCACCCTCGGTATTCTCGGCCTGCCGCTCGGCGCGCATCTTTTCGTTCTGGGCGGTACCGACATCGCCCGCGCTTTCGGCGTTTCGGAAGCAGCCATCGGCCTCTCGCTCATCGCCTTCGGCACCTCCCTGCCCGAGCTTGCCACCACTGTTGTTGCCGCTTTGCGCAAACAGGCCGATGTCGCCGTCGGCAATGTCATCGGCTCCAACATCTTCAACCTGCTCGGTATTATGGGCGTGACGGCGATGGTGGGAACCGTGCCGATCCCGGTCAATTTCCTTTGGTTCGATCTTTGGGTCATGCTCATTGCCGCGCTGCTCATCGTGCCCTTCGCCATGGCCCGCACGACAATCACGCGCAGCGCCGGGGCGGTTTTTGTCGCCGGCTATTGCAGCTATATGTATTTCCTGTTTCTGGCGGACCGGGCGGCCAGCGCCGTTACCCCGTAAGAGTCGCCCGCCTCCGCCACGCTTTAACAGGCTTCACAGGACCCTGATCTCATGCCCGACAGCCAGCCCGGCACCGTTCTGATTACAGGCGCAGCCAAGCGCGTCGGCCGCGCCATTGCCGAGGATCTGGCAGCGCGCGGGTTCTCTGTCGCGATCCATTATGGCGGCTCGGAAAAAGAAGCGGCCGGCCTAGTCGGCGACATCGAAGCAAATGGCGGCAAGGCGGCTGCCTTTCAGGCCGATCTTGCGGACAGCGCCGCCCTTTCCGGCCTCGTTGAGGCGGCCGCGGCAAAACTCGGCCCCCTCACCTGCCTCATCAACAATGCCTCCGCCTTTGAAGACGACACGCTGGAAAACCTCGATGAGGAAAGCTGGGCGCTGCATCTCGACACCAATCTGAAAGCCCCGGCATTCCTCGCGAAGGCCTTTACCGCGCAGCTGCCGGAGAGCGCGCAAGGTAATATCATCAACATTATCGACCAGCGCGTCTGGCGCCTCACGCCCCGCTTTTTTTCCTACACGCTTTCGAAAGCCGGGCTCTGGACCATGACGCAGACGCTGGCCCAGGCGCTCGCCCCGCGCATCCGCGTCAACGGTATCGGCCCGGGCCCCACCCTGAAAAATGCCCGCCAGGAGGAGGCCGATTTCGCCCGCCAGCAGGAAGCCCTGATTCTGCAGCGCGGTCCCGATCTCGCGGAAATTACCGCCGCCATACGCTTTATCCTTGAATCTCCTTCCCTGACGGGCCAAATGATCGCACTCGACGGGGGCCAGCATCTGGCCTGGGAAACGCCGGATGTGGTGGGCATCCCTGAATAGATCGGGAAACGCCTCCAGAAAGGTCGCTTGTGACACAGAATTCCAACATGCCGGGCAATGTGACCCCCCTGCGGATCGCCGATCACGCGCGGGCTATCCGTCACGTTTTCGTGCGCGACCTGCTCCTGCAGGCCGATATCGGCGTTTATGCCCATGAAAAGGGTCTCCAGCAGCCGCTGCGCTTCAATGTGGACCTGACAGTCTCCGAAGCTGCCCATTCCGACGAGCTTTCCAACGTGGTCTGCTACGAGGAGGTGGTGAACCGGATCAAGGCGCTGGTCTCCGGCGACCGGGTCAATCTCGTCGAAACCCTGGCCGAAAAGATCGCTGCCGGCTGCCTGGAAGATGCCCGCGTGCTCGCCGCCCGGGTGCGGGTGGAAAAACTCGCCGCCATCCCTGAAGTTGCCAGTGTCGGCGTCGAGATCGAGCGCAGCCGCCTCGATTGACGCGCGCCGCTGCCCGCGATTCGCACGCCAAAGGCGCAGAGTCCTGCGGTCACGCAATCTGACCGCGATTCCCGCCCGCTTCAGGGAAGTTCTGCACACGGTCTGTCAAGCACGATTAACCACGGCAAATTCGCCCGATTTTATTCATCCGTGCACGGAGTCGGCAAAAGGATCGAAAAAACCTTTTAAAATCAATAACTTGAAATATGACGAAAATTTCACCCGTGTCACAAAAGGTAATTAATACAAGGGTTTGCTGAATCTGCCCCGAAACCATCAACAAACTTATCCACAGGCTTCCGCCCGCTCCCCTTTTGTGGACAAAACAAGAATAACCCCAATAACTTAAAGGCCGCCGGGCCCTCAGGAGAGGGTTTGAGAAACACCGAACGCGGCTACATTAGGCTCATGACGGACACCCGAACATCTGCGCCCCGCGGGGCGGATCTGATTGCCGAAAAGGTCAAAACCCTGCCCGAAAGCCCCGGCGTTTACCGCATGATGGGCACGGATGGCGAGGTGCTTTATGTCGGCAAGGCGCGCAATCTGAAGCGCCGGGTGACGAATTACACCAAGCTCGCCGGCCAATCGAACCGCATTGCCCGCATGATCACCTCCACCGCCGCGATGGAATTCATCACCACGGCGACGGAAACCGATGCGCTGCTGCTCGAAGCCAATCTGATCAAGCGCCTGCGCCCGCGCTACAATGTGCTGCTGCGCGACGACAAATCCTTTCCTTACATCCTTCTGACCGGCGACCATGATTTCCCGCAGGTGCTCAAGCATCGCGGCACGCGCAAGCGCAAGGGCGACTATTTCGGCCCCTTCGCCTCTGCCGGCGCCGTGGGCCGCACGCTCAACGCTTTGCAGAAGGCCTTTCTCTTGCGCTCCTGCTCCGACAGCGTTTTTGAAAGCCGCTCGCGGCCCTGCCTCCTCTATCAGATCAAACGCTGCTCGGCGCCCTGCACCGGCGAGATCGACAAGCAAGGCTATGCGGAGCTTGCCCGCGAAGCCCATGACTTCCTGCTTGGCCGCTCGCGCCGCACCCAGGACATGCTGCTGAAGGAAATGGAGAAAGCCTCCACGGATCTCGATTTCGAGCGGGCGGCGATTTACCGCGACCGCATCCGCGCGCTCACCCAGATCCAGTCTCACCAAGGCATCAACCCGCACACCGTCTCGGACGCCGATGTCTTTGCCATTGCCGAACAAGGCGGACAGACCTGTATTCAGGTGTTCTTCTTCCGGGCGGGGCAGAACTGGGGCAACCGCGCCTATTTCCCCCGCCATGACAAGGAAATCGAGGCAGGCGACGTGCTCGATGCGTTTCTCGCGCAGTTCTATGACGACCGCCCGCCGCCCAAACTCATTCTTCTGAGCCAGGATGTGCCGGGGCGCAAATTGCTGGCCGAAGCGCTCTCCATCCGCGCGGGCCACAAGGTCGACGTGACGATGCCTCAGCGCGGAGAAAAGCGCGAGTTGACCGAACACGCGCTCACCAACGCGAAAGACGCGCTGGGCCGCCGCCTTGCCGAATCCTCCACCCAGCGCCGGCTTCTGGAAGAGATGGCCGAGACCTTCGGCCTCGATACCCCGCCCGAGCGCATCGAGATTTACGATAACAGCCACATTTCCGGCACCAATGCCGTGGGCGGCATGGTGGTGGCGGGGCCGGAAGGTTTCATCAAAAACCAGTACCGCAAATTCAACATAAAGGACGAGGAAACCGAGCCGGGCGATGATTACGCCATGATGCGCGAAGTGCTGACCCGCCGCTTCTCCCGCCTTTTGAAAGAAGCCGGCCCCAAGGGCGATCACGAACGCGAAGAGATCAGCGGCAGGCCCGCCGAATGGCCGGATGTCATTCTGATCGACGGCGGCGCGGGCCAGCTTTCGGCAACCATGGAAGTGATGCACGACCTCGGCATCGAGGATGTCGCCGTCATTTCCATCGCCAAGGGCCCGGAGCGCGATGCGGGGCGCGAACGTTTTTTCATGCCGGGGCGCGAGGCTTTTATGCTGCCGCCGAAAAACCCGGTGCTCTACTACCTTCAGCGCCTGCGCGATGAGGCCCACCGCTATGCCATCGGCAGTCACCGCGCGCGGCGGAAAAAGGCGGCAACCGCCAATCCCCTCGACGAGATTACGGGCATTGGTCCGGCCCGCAAGCGAGCGCTTCTGCATCATTTCGGTTCAGCCCGGGCCGTCGCCCGCGCCGGGCTCTCCGATCTTGCCGGGGTGGAAGGGATTAATGAGAAAGTCGCGCAGATCGTTTACGATCACTTTCATGGCACACCGGAGCAGCCGGCCAAATAGCCGGTTTACCCTCGGCGTGCCTGCCGCCTGTGTTATGATGATGTGAGTAAGGGGCCTTGCCCCAAGCAAGCAGTAAAAACGGTACGCCCATGCTGACAAGCCTCCCCAACCTTCTAACCTATGCCCGCATCCTGATGGTGCCGGGCCTTGTCGGCGCCTTTTATCTGGAAGGCGACGTAGCCAATTGGACGGCGCTTACGCTTTTCATACTGGCGGCGATCACGGATTATTTCGACGGTTATTTCGCAAGAGCCTGGCACCAGGTCTCCGCGCTCGGGCGGATGCTCGATCCCATTGCCGACAAGCTGCTTGTCTCCGCCGCGCTTTTCATGCTGGTCGCCAAGGGCACGATCGGCTGGGATTCGGTGCTGGCGGCTATCGTCATTCTCTCGCGCGAAATTCTCGTCTCGGGCCTGCGCGAGTTTCTGGCAAGTGTGCGCGTTTCCGTGCCCGTCTCGCAGCTGGCGAAATGGAAAACCGCGATCCAGATGATCGCCATCGGTTTCCTGCTCGCCGGGCCTGCAGGCGACAAGCTTATCCCTTACGTCACACAAACGGGAACGGCCCTGCTTTGGATTGCCGCCCTTCTGACCCTATATACGGGCTATGACTATCTGAATGCAGGGCTGCGCCATGTCATTCAGGAAGATGAGAGCGCGGCGGGGAAAACCGGCCCCGCTTCCAACGGATAGGTGCCCTTGTGAAGATTCTCTATTTCGCCTCGCTGAAAGAAAAGATCGGCCGCAGCGAAGAGGATATCGACTGCCCGCCCGAAACGAAGACCGTGGGCGATCTGCTCGGCTGGCTGCAGGGGCGCGGAGAAGGTTATGCCCATGCTTTTGAAGACACCGCGCTCATCAAGGCGGCGGTCGATCAGGAACATGCAACGCTCGATGCGCCCATCACCGGCGCACGCGAGATTGCCTTCTTCCCACCCGTCACCGGCGGCTGAGCCCGCGCGGGGAGCCCCATGAGCATTTCTGTTCAGCTTGAAGATTTCGACATCAAAGCCGAAACGGAAAAAGTAACGGCGGGACGCACCGATATTGGCGCGCTCGTCACTTTTACCGGCCTTGCCCGCGATCACGCGGGAACGAAAACCGTCGAGGCGATGGAGCTTGAACATTATCCCGGCATGACCGAGCGCGAGCTGGAGCGCATCGAAAAAGAAGCGCATGAACGCTGGCAGCTGCAGGCAAGCCGCATCATCCACCGTTACGGGCCTTTATATCCGGGCGAGCAGATCGTGCTCGTCATCACCGCCTCGGCCCACCGCAAGGATGCGTTCGAGGCGGCGGAATTTCTGATGGACTGGCTAAAGACAAAGGCCCCGTTCTGGAAAAAAGAAACGGGGCCTTCGGGTACGCATTGGGTCGATGCCAAGGCAAGCGACGACGAAGCCGCCGCCCGCTGGCAGAAATAGTCAGCCAACAATAGTCAGGCGGCGCCCTTTTTCGGGTTCACTTCCGCCGTGTAGTCGTCCATCAGCACTTTGGTGATCTCACCCGGCGTGAAGCGGTGCGGGCCGATTTCGGCAACCGCCGTCACTTCCGCCGCCGTGCCGGTGATGAAGCATTCGGAGAAATCGTCGAGCTCTTCCGGCTTGATATGCCGTTCGATGATTTCATAGCCGCGCTTGCGGGCAAGATCCATCACCGTGCGCCGCGTGATCCCATCGAGGAAACAGTCCGGCGTCGGCGTGTGGATGACACCGTCCTTCACGAAGAACATGTTCGCGCCCGTCGCTTCCGCAACATAGCCGCGGTAATCGAGCATCATTGCGTCCGCATAGCCTTTCGCTTCGGCCGCATGTTTGGAGATCGTGCAGATCATGTAAAGGCCGGCCGCCTTGCTCTTGCAGGGCGCGGTTTCGGGCGAGGGACGGCGGTATTGGGCGATATCCATGCGGATGCCCTTCAGCCGCTGCTCGGGATCGAAATAGCTCGGCCATTCCCAGGCTGCCACCGCCACATTGATGCGGTTGTTCTGTGCCGAAACGCCCATCATCTCGCTGCCGCGCCAGGCAACGGGCCGCAGATAGCCGTTCGTCAGCCCCTGCGCCTTCACCGTTTCGATGCAGGCCTTGTCGATGTCCTCGACCGTGTAGGGGATTTTGAAGCCGAGAATTTCCGCCGACTTGAACAGCCGCTCGGTATGTTCGCGCAGCTTGAAAATCTCGCCATTGTAAAGGCGCTCGCCTTCGAACACGCAGCTCCCGTAATGCAGACCATGGGTCAGCACATGCACCTTCGCGTCCTTCCAGGGAACGAGTTCGCCATTGTACCAGATCCAGCCATCACGCTGATCGAACGGTATGTCCGCCATGAGCCTTGTATCCTTAAAAGTCCAAGCCGGTTCGGCATGCCTGCCATGTGCTCAGCACATGTTTGCCGGATGCCTCCGCATAGGTCAAAATAGGGAAATCAGATTTCCAATACGCGCAGAGTACAAATCTGTCGTTTTGATTGCTCTAAACGTAACATCTGAACGAATATATGTCAACATGGCTGACCTAAAAATGAGCACGGCTCCCCCCGCCCCTGGCAGCGCCCCTACCGGTACGCCAGCCGATTCTGCCGGAAAGCCCGCAGAATCAGAGGCTTCCGCTGCCGCGGACGCCCCGCAAAGCGAGCCCACCGCCCGCTCCCCTGCCGAAACCCGTGAGCTGGTGGAGGCGATCGAATGGCTGTTTTTCGCCTACCGGGACTTCACCAGCGACCCAGACGAGATTCTCCACGAATATGGTTTCGGGCGCGCCCATCACCGGGTCATCCACTTTGTCGGCCGCCATCCCGGCATCACCGTTGCCGATCTTTTGAACATTCTGCGCATCACCAAGCAAAGCCTCTCGCGCGTCCTTAAAGAACTCGTCGGCCAAGGCTATATCGTGCAGAAGACCGGCACGAAGGATCGCCGCCAGCGCCTGCTGTATCTTTCCGACAAAGGCATGGAGATGGAGCGCCGCCTTGCCGGGCCGCAGCGCGAGCGGGTGGCGAAAGCCATCGCCGCCGCCGGACCCGAGGCGCAAAAAGCCTGGTGCGCGGTGCTTGCCCATCTCGTCAATGAAGATGACCGGCGCGCCGTCGAAGCGCTGATTTCCAACGGATATGTATCGTGAGCGATAATACCGCCCGCCTCATGGAAACGCCCGCCGAAGGCGCCGCCGCGCAAAACAAGACGCCGCGCCCCGATGACAATGCGCCTCATATTCTGGTGGTGGATGACGACCGGCGCATCCGCGAGCTTTTAAAGCGCTATCTTGGCGACAATGGCTTCCGCGTTTCCGTGGCCGGCACTGCGGAAGAAGCGCGTGCGCGCCTTTCCGGCCTTGCCTTCGATCTGCTTGTGCTCGATGTGATGATGCCCGGCGAAACGGGGCTGGAGCTGACCGCCGCTTTGCGCAGTACCTCCGACATCCCCATCCTGCTTTTAACGGCGCGGGCAGAAACCGAGCACCGTATCGAAGGGCTCGAACAAGGGGCGGACGATTATCTGCCTAAGCCTTTCGAGCCGCGCGAATTGCTACTCCGCGTCAACACGATCCTGCGCCGCACGCGCAAGGAAGAAGCGGCAGAAGCGGAACTCTTTTTCGGCGATTGCCGCTTTGAGCGCAAATCCGGCCGGCTCTGGCGCGATGAAATTCCCGTCCGCCTGACAGAACGCGAAGTGCAGCTCATGCAGCTTTTCACCAGCCGGATGAACGAAACGCTGACGCGGGACGATTTGCGCGACGGGGAAAATGCTGGCAGCGAACGGGCGATCGATGTGCAGATCAACCGCCTGCGCCGCAAGATCGAACATGACCCGCGCAACCCGCTCTATCTGCAAACGGTGCGCGGTATCGGCTATATTTTCAAACCGGATTAAGACATCCGGCGGCACCGGCAAGGCATCCACTAGGCACTCATGACTGTAGACAGTATCGAAAGCGATCATCGCCGCGCCCCGCTGCCCCGCCCCGGCTTCAGCCTGTCGGCGCAGATCAAGGCGCTGTTGCCGCGCGGCCTTTACGGGCGCTCGCTCATCATCATCGTCGCGCCCATGGTGCTGCTGCAGCTTGTCGTTTCTTACGTCTTTCTGGAACGGCACTGGCAGATGGTGACGGAAAAACTCTCCGCCTCCGTCGTCGCCGATATTGCACTGCTCACGCGGCAATATGAAATTCTGAGCGACCCGAAGGAGTTGCAGCTCTTAACGGAAGCTGCCTGGAAAGAGCTCGATATGAGCGTTGCCTTCCGCCCCAATGAAGGCCTGCCGGCGGAACCGGCCGATCCCGGTAATTTCCTCCTCGAGCAATCCTTGCGCTCGGAAATCGAGGAACGCGTTGCCCGGCCCTTCTGGATCGATACGGTCAGCTATTCCGATTATGTGGACATCCGTATCGCGGTAAAGGGCGGGGTCCTGCGCGTGCTGCCGCTGCGCAGCCGCGTCTATGCCACCAACTCGCACATCTTCCTTGTCTGGATGGCGGGCACCTCGCTGGTGCTGCTCACCGTCGCGGTGATTTTTCTGCGCAATCAGATCCGCCCCATTCAGCGCCTCGCCCAGGCCGCCGAAGGCTTCGGCAAGGGCCGGGACGTGCCCGATTTCCGCCCGCAAGGCGCCTCGGAAGTGCGCCGGGCCGCTGCTGCCTTCCTTAATATGCGCGAGCGCATTCAGCGCCAGATCGACCAGCGCACCGCCATGCTGGCCGGTGTGAGCCATGACCTGCGCACCCCGCTCACCCGCTTCAAACTGCAGCTCGCCATGCTGGGCGACGGGCCGGAAGTGCAGGATCTACGCGCCGACGTCAAAGAAATGGAGCGCATGCTCGAAGCCTATCTCGCCTTTGCCAAGGGCGATCAGGACGAAGCCGTAGTCGACGTCGATATTGCCGCATTGCTTGAAGAAATCCGCTTCGATGCGGGCCGCAACGGTGATGCGGTTGACGTTACCGCCGAAGGCGACTTGACCCTGCCGCTGCGCCGCCATGCCTTCAAACGCTGCCTGACGAACCTCATCGAGAACGGCTGCAAATATGCCGACCATGTGAAGGTCACGGCGGAGCGCGCGCCGCATCTCATCACCATCTTCGTGGATGATGACGGCGAAGGTGTGCCGGAAGATCAGTATGAAGAGGTTTTCCGCCCCTTCCACCGCCTCGATCAGGCGCGCAATCTCGATGAAGGCGGCACCGGGCTCGGCCTTGCCATTGCCCGCGATGTTGCCCGTTCCCATGGCGGGGATATCGTGCTCATGAAAAGCCCGCTCGGCGGCCTTCGCGCGCAAATCACGTTACCTGTTTGAAGACTGGCGCTTGAAAATGACCGGCACAGTGCTCAGCTTCCATAAAAATGGAACAACGGAGCTCAGCATGTCCTCGCCCATTCCCGTCATGGCCACCCGCTGGAAGGAAGCTTGGGAAAGCCTCGATCCTGACCGCATCGCCGCTCTTTATGCGCCGGATGCCAAACACAAAAGCTCGGTCGTCGCCCGCCTGGCCCCCGAGGCCAAGGAGAATACGCTGAACGGGCGCGAAGAAATCCGCGCCTATGCGAAAAAGGTGGCGGGCAATATCAGTTCTTTCCGCGCCGACATCATTGGCGTCGTGACGGAAGGCAACAAGGCCGCCGTCGAATATTGGCGCGTGCGCAATGGTGAGGAAGCGCAGCGGGCGCGCGTTCTGGAGCTGATCGAATGGGAGGGGGATTATCTAACGGACGTGCGCGTCTATCACGAGTGAAGCGGCTGCCCGCCTCCGGCACGAGCGGAAGCACCCTGCCGGGCACCGCGCCTGCCGCGCAGCATGGTCAGCCATTTCTCACCCTGCGCAAGGCGGTTGTCGAGTTCGGCCATGACCTTGTTGAGATCGTCCTCGCGCAGCCAGACCCGGAACGCTGCAAGCCAGACAAGCCCGAGACCGCGCCGGCGCGCAGCCCCCACCAGCCCCTCCGCATCGATCTGCGCAGCAGCAAGCGCCCAGCCCATGGACCGGTCGATCGTCTCCGCCTGCGAAAGCGCGCCGAGCGGATCGCGCTGCATGGACTGCGCGATGGAGCGCACGGCGGCTTTATGTTCTTCGAGAATTTCAAACCGCGTCATCAGCACATCGAAGAGCCTGTCCCGCGGGCGGGCCTCCTCGAACTCCTCCGGATCGATGCTGGCCAGAAGCTCGGCATCCACACGGCTGATGAACGCGCTGACAATGGCCGGCTTGCTGTGGAGAGAGGACGGCAGCTTGGCGAGCGTCAGACGGGCGGATTTCAAAATGTCCTGAAAGGAAATCTCCTCCCACGGCTTTTTGGCCGCAAGGCGCATCGCGGCATCCACCAGCCGCTCTTCCGCTGTCCGTTTCGCGCTCATGAAGAAAATATAGGAACCCTGTCTCACGGTTTCGAGAGCAGGCGCGCAACATTCTCCGAAAATCGGCTGGAAAAACTCAGCTTCCAAGCTCGCGGGAGCGGTCCCGGGCTGCCGTCATGGCTGCTTCCATGAGCCGGGACAGGCCATCATCGCCCATCAGCACCTTCAGCGCCGCCTCGGTCGTCCCGCCGGGAGAGGTCACATTCTGGCGCAATTTGGCGGCGGGAAGCTCCGAGCGGTGCAGCATTTCCCCGGCCCCTGCCACCGTCGCGCGGGCAAAGGCCATGGCCATCTCAGGCTCAAGGCCGAGCTTTCCGCCCGCCTCCGCCATCGCCTCGACCATATGGAAGATATAGGCCGGACCGCTGCCCGAAAGCGCGGTCACCGCATCCATCAGCTCTTCGGCAGGCAGCCAATGGGCCTCGCCCACCGCCGACATCAGCGCCGTGACATGGGTCTTGGCAGCCTCATCCACATGCCCATTGGCGATCAGCGCCGTCACCCCGCGCCCAACGGCGGAAGGCGTGTTGGGCATGGCGCGGACGATTTCGGCCTCCGCGCCCAAAAGCGCCTCAAGCCCGGCAAGGCTAATGCCCGCGGCAATCGAAACGAAAATGGTGCCCTTCGCCACAAGCGGTTTCAGCCCCGGCAGCACATCGCCAAACATTTGCGGTTTGACGGCCAGAAGCACGATGCGGGGGCGCCGCGCCGCCAGCGCCTCGATTTCCGGGTTGAGCGAAATACCGTGCTCGACGATCAGCCGGGAAATCTCCGGCGGGGCCGCCGGGTCGCGCACGATCATCTGGCTGCCCGGCAGGCCGAGCGCCAGCCAGCCGTCCATAAGCGCGCCGCCCATTTTGCCCGCCCCGATCAAGGCCACCGGCCCGCCGACTTCAAGCTCACTCATCTTCTGTCTCACCGAAAATCAAACCGCCGCGGGCTTAAAAGCTTAAATTCAAGCCGTGCCATGGGTCTCGAACAGACAGGCTTCCACCGCCTCGCGCGGTTCCTTGCCCGCCCAGATCACATATTGGAAAGCCGGGAAAAACCGCTCGCAGGCTTCCAGCGCAAGGCGCAGCAATGTTTCGCATTGCTCCGGCGTTGCCGTCGCCCCGCCGCAAAGCAGCAGCGAGTCGCGGAACAGCACCGTGCCGTCCTCCAGCCACATGTCGAAATGCCCGGACCAGAGCTGCTCGTTGACGAGCCCCATCACCTCGCGCACCGCGCCGCGCTTGTCCGGCGCAACCCGCAGATCGAGCGAACAGGCCATGTGCAGGCCGGAAATATCGTCCCGCCAGTTCAGCGAGACATGATAGTCCCGCCACTCGCCGGAAAGGGCGAGATTGAGTTCCTGATCGTGGCTGCGCTCGCATACCCAGTTACGCAGATCCGCCACCTGCTCGACGAGATCGAGCGGATTGGAGTCCACGTAATCGGCTTCCATGAGAATTGCTGTCATCGCTGCACCCCGCCTTTGCCGCACCCGGTCTCTGGCGAGAGCCGGTAACAGCTTGTCTGGCACCCGTTCGGCACCCGCACGGCACCTTATGAGAGCGCTGCGACCGCCACATATAGTGGTGACTGGCCGTCCTATCACAAGCAGCGTGCATGAACAGGTGAGTCGGCGCAAGAGCGCACGCCTCCCCCATAAGCGAATTTTGTGTGAATAAAATCCACGCAGACCGGCGCTGATGGCGGCAGCGCTTAATCCGTCTTTTTGGCTTTTGCCGCGGCCGGTTTCTTCTGCGCCGCTTCCAAAGCTTCGATCCGCGCGCGCAGCGCCTCGTTTTCTTCACGCGCCAGCGCCGCCATATCGCGCACCGCCTCGAATTCTTCACGCGAGACGAGATCGAGATCGGCGATCATGCGCTCGAAATGCGCCCGGAAAAACGTCTCCGCTTCCTGGCGCACGCCTTGGGCCGCGCCCGCTGCGGATGTGAACAGCTTCGCCATATCGTCCAGAATGCGGTTTTCGTACTGCGCCATGGCATTCTCCTCAAATGGCACTCACCAGATCCGGCACACACCATAACGCGGCGCCGGTAAAAAGCGAGAGGCGAGACGCCGCAGCCTCCCATGGGCTCACGCGAGCTCCGCCCGCCCTGCGCTTGACTTACCCCGCGCCGCGGTGAGACTAGCGGCACTGCCCATCCATTCACTTTCTCAGGCGCCCCATGCCCTTTCCCGATATCGATCCGGTGCTCATTCAAATCGGCCCCTTCGCCATCCGCTGGTATGCGCTGGCCTATATTGCCGGGCTGCTTCTGGGCTGGCGCTATATCGTGCGGCTGACGGAAACAAGCGCGCTTTGGGGCGGCAAGGGCCCGGCAACGCGCGAAGAGATCGACGATCTTCTGCTCTGGGCGGCGCTCGGTGTCATTCTGGGCGGCCGCCTCGGCTACGTGCTCTTTTATAAACCCGCCTATTACTTCGCCAATCCGGGAGACATCGTCGCGGTCTGGGAAGGCGGCATGTCTTTCCATGGCGGCTTTCTCGGCGTCGTGCTGGCCATCGTGCTTTTTGCCCGGCGCAAGGAAATCACGCTCTGGCCACTCGGCGACATGGTGGCGGCGGCAACGCCCATCGGGCTCTTTTTCGGCCGCATCGCCAATTTCATCAATGCCGAGCTTTGGGGCCGCCCCTCGGACGCGCCCTGGGCCGTGATCTTTCCGACCGACCCACTTGGCGTGCCCCGTCATCCCAGCCAGCTTTATGAGGCCGCCCTTGAAGGCATCCTGCTTTTCATTCTGCTGCGCTTTCTCACACACCACACGGATGCCTTGAAAAAACCGGGCACGATCGTCGGCGCCTTCATCACCGGCTATGGTGCCTCGCGCATCTGCGTCGAATTCTTCCGCGAGCCCGATGCCCATATCGGCTATTACGCCGGCATCTTTACCCAGGGCATGCTGCTTTCGCTGCCCATGGTATTGATCGGCCTTGCCATCATCTTCTGGGCGCAGCGCCGCACCCCGCAGCCCCAAGCGAAACCTGCAAGCAAAAAGCCGCGTAAAAAATCATGAACCCGCTTTCCGACATGATCGCCACCCTGATCGCCAATCAGGGCCCGCTCGCCATTTCGGACTATATGGCGCTGGCCCTCGGCCATCCGCAGCACGGCTATTACATGAAGCAGGTGCCGCTCGGCGAGAAAGGCGACTTCACCACCGCGCCAGAAATAAGCCAGATGTTCGGCGAGCTGATCGGCATCTGGTGCGCGGATACCTGGCAGCGCATGGGCGCGCCCGCAGAGATCGCGCTGGTAGAGCTCGGCCCCGGCCGCGGCACTTTGATGGAAGACATCCTGCGCACCTTGAAAGTCGTGCCGGAACTTCTGGAAGCCGCCGAGGTGCATTTCGTCGAAACTTCCCCAGCCCTGACGGCGGAACAGCGCGCCCGCGTGCCGCAGGCCACCTGGCATGCCAGCATCGAAAGCCTGCCGGAAAAGCCGGTGCTGCTTATCGCCAATGAATTTTTCGATGCTCTGCCGATCCGCCAGTTTCAGCGCACGGAGCAAGGCTGGCATGAGCGCTGCCTCGGCCTTGTGCCGCAGGAAAATGGCGGCTGGGATTTCGCTCTGCAGCTTGCGCCCGATCCTATTCCGAATACCGCGCTCTTACCCCTGAACGTCCTCGATGCGCCGCCAGGTTCGGTTGCGGAAACCTGCCCTGCCGCGCAAAGCATTGCCGAAACGCTGGGCGCGCATTTGAAACGCCATGGCGGCGCCGGCCTGATCATTGATTACGGCCACGGCGAAAGCGCGCCGGGCGACACGTTGCAAGCCGTGCGTGCCCATGATTATGCCGATCCCTTTGCCGATCCCGGCGAGGCGGACCTGACCGCCCATGTGGATTTTGCTGCCCTTGCGCAGTGCTTTGCCAAAGGCGGCGCGAAAATCTGGCCGCTGACGACGCAAAGCGCCTTTCTTTCCATGCTGGGGATCATCCAGCGCGCCAAGAAATTGCAGGCAAGCGCAACGCCCGCCCAAAGCCGGGACATCAAGGCCGCCATGCACCGCTTGACCGACCCGGGCGAGATGGGCACGCTTTTCAAAGTGCTGACCATTACTGCGCCCGACATGGCCCCGCCTGCCGGTTTCGACCGCGCTTAAAGCGCCTGAACGAAAGAGCCGTCATGATCGAGAGCAAGCTTCTGAAAGCCCTACCCCATATAAGACACGGCTTTTTCACCCGTGAAGGCGGTGTCTCGGGCGGCATTTATGAAAGCCTGAATTGCGGCCCAGGCTCGAAGGACGATCCCGAACATGTGCGCGAGAACCGCGCCCGCGTCGCCGCGGCGATGGAGGCCGCTCCCGGCGCCCTCCTCACTCTCTATCAGGTGCATTCGCCCGATGCCGTTTATGCGGCAAGCCCATGGAACAGCGACACACGGCCCGAGGCCGATGCCATGGTGACGGGCGAAAAGGATCTCGCGCTCGGCATTTTGACCGCCGACTGTGTGCCCGTGCTTTTTGCCGACAAGGAAAAGCCGATTGTGGGCGCCGCCCATTCCGGCTGGAAAGGCGCGATCGGCGGCGTCCTGGAAAGCACGCTTGCCTTGATGGAAGAACAAGGCGCGAAACGCGAGCGCATCATTGCCGCCATCGGCCCGGCCATCCGCCAGAAGAACTATGAAGTGGGCATCGAGTTCCGCGAAACCTTTCTGAAAGAGAACGGGGGGAACGCGCGCTACTTCATCCCCGGCGAAAGAGAGGCGCATTTTCTTTTCGATCTGACAGGCTTTGTGCGTCAACGCCTTGCGGATGCCGGCATCGCGCAGATCGATGATTTGCAGCTTTGCACCTATGAAGACCCGCAGCGTTTTTTCTCTTTCCGCCGCACCACGCACAAAAAAGAGTCCGACTACGGGCGGCAGATTTCCGTCATCCGAATCGCTCCGCGCTGAGCCGCCAAAGCCCCTCATCTACGGCGCCTCGCTCAAAACGCGCGAATCGCATAGAAAGAACCGGCACAGCACGCGAGCGAGGGGACCTGATGGCGCGGCCGGCTGGATATTATTCTGGAAAAGCGCAAGCGCTTCTCGCCGCTCTGACACTTGCTCTGCCGCTCGCCGCCTGCTCGGACGATGGCTGGTGGATTTTCAGCGAAGAGGACACGTCCGAAGAAATCACCGGCTCCCTTTCCGTCCGCCCGTCGCCGCAGGCCGCCGCCGAAGCACCGCCCATCACCCGCCAGAGCGTCGAAATCGAACTGCCGCAAGGCGCGCCTTCTGGCATCTCAAACAGATTGCAGGAAGAGCTGCGCCTCGCGCTCGCCCGCCAGTCCGTCACCGCGTCCAGCCTCGATACGCTGCAAAGCGCCTTCAAGTTGAAGACGGCGGTGAAAGCCGCCGCCAATGCCTCCGGCATCATCGTGCTGCTGGTTGCGGATATGGAAAGCCGCGAAGGTACGCGCCTCCACCGCGCGGTGATCGAACAGCGCCTGCCGCCTTCTCCTTCTGCAAACGGCAATGTCTGGCAGGCGCTTTCCGAAGAAGACATGCAGCGCCTGGCCGGAGAGACGGTCAACAAGCTCGGCGCCTGGCCCCGCTTTGCCGAATTGAAGGGACGGGGCCCGGCGCCCGCCGAAACACCGCGCGCGCTTTACGCCGAAGCCGAAGACCTTCTGGAACTCGGGCCGGAGATAACACCTGCGGGCTTTGACGACCCTGCCACGCTCACCGCCGATGACCAGATTGCAACGGCAAGCACCGCGCCTGCTGCTGCACCTGCCGCTACCTCCTCCGCTACGTTAGCTGGTGAAACGCGCTTCCTTGTGACGGTGCGCGCCGCAAATACGCAAGAAGGAGCAGCGGGCCGCACGGATGGCACCACCCTTGCCCGCGCACTGCGCCAGGCACTGACGGAAAAGGACCGGCAGGCGGGCGGACGCCCTGAAGCTGAAACGGGCTATTTCGTGACCGGCGACATCAAAACCGCCCCGCGCGGCAAGGCCCTGACCCGGGTGGAAATCGAATGGCAGATCGCGGCCAAGGACGGCACGCCGCTCGGGCTCGTGCGCCAGGCCAATGACGTCGCCAATAGCGAGATCGACCGGTCCTGGGGCCTGATCGCCGAGGCGGCGGGCAAAGCCGCCGCCGACGGGATTTTAGAGCTTCTGGCACCGCAAAAGGCGCGCTCATAAGCCCCTTTGAGCGGCACCGGGCGCCACAGGGATAACAGGGGGGTAAAGGGGAGCCCCGCGCAGGGCTTTGAATGTTTACAGGCCCCGGCCCCCCTGTTAAAACGCGCCCGCCGACAGGGCTGACCGCAATTTGCGCAGCCCGCGCCGGGGTGGGGAAAAGTTAGGCATCAAACGGCCCGATAAAGCGGGCCGAGAGGGTTGACCAGATGAAACTTGTCGCAGGCAATTCCAACCGGGCGCTTGCCGAAGCTATCGCAGCTTATCTCAACCTTCCCCTGACAAAATCGGTCGTCCGCCGCTTTGCGGATATGGAAGTCTTCGTCGAAATTCAGGAAAACGTGCGCGGGGAAGACGTCTTCGTCATCCAGTCGACGTCCTATCCGGCGAACGACCACCTGATGGAACTGCTGATCATCATCGATGCGCTCAAACGCGCCTCCGCGCGCCGCATCACCGCCGTCCTGCCCTATTACGGCTATGCACGGCAGGACCGCAAACCCCAGGCCCGCACGCCCATATCGGCGAAGCTCGTGGCCAATCTCATCGTCACCGCCGGCGCCGACCGCGTTTTGACCCTGGATCTTCATGCCGGCCAGATTCAGGGCTTTTTCGATATTCCGACGGACAATCTCTTTTCCGCTCCCGTCATCACCCGCGATATCCAGTCCCATTATGAGGGCCAGAACCTCATGATCGTCTCGCCGGATGTGGGCGGCGTGGTGCGCGCGCGGGCCATCGCCAAGCGCCTCAATGCGGACCTGGCCATCGTCGACAAGCGCCGCGAGCGGGCGGGCGAATCGGAAGTCATGAACATTATCGGCGATGTGAGCGGGCGTTCCTGTATCCTCGTCGACGACATCGTGGACAGCGCGGGCACGCTCTGCAACGCCGCCCAGGCGCTGCTCGATGCTGGCGCGACGCAGGTGTCGGCCTATGTGACCCACGGCGTTCTGTCCGGCGGCGCGGTTGCCCGTGTCTCCTCCTCCGCCCTGAAAGAGCTGGTGATCTCCGACTCCATCCATGCCACGGAAGCGGTCCGGGTGGCGCAGAACATCCGCACCATCACCATCGCCCCGCTGATCGGCGAGGCCATGCACCGGACCTCCGAAGAGCGTTCGGTTTCCAGCCTTTTCGACTGAAAAACCGGCCTTTTCGGCCCCTTTTCCCGTCCCGCTTAAACAGCGCTTCCGGCGGCTTCTCCTACTTGAGTTTTTGGGGCTTGAGGGCTATAACCCGCCTCACCTGACCGCCGACACCCCTGGAGGAGGCGGTTTTTTGCAAGGCTTACGGGTCCTTTGCGTCGCCTAATTGCGCTAAGGGCCTGTTTTTATTGGAGAATATGACATGGCCGAGGTAAGAACCCTCAAGGTCGACACCCGCGAACGGGCCGGTAAGGGGGCAGCCCGTGCAGTTCGCCGTGGAGGCCGTATCCCCGCCGTTATTTACGGCGACAAAAAAGCGCCCGAGCTGATCTCGCTCGCCAAGAACGAAATCGAACGTCTCTGGAACACCGGCACCTTCATGAGCCATCTGCTCAATCTGGATGTGAACGGCAAGGTCGAACGCGTCATTCCCCGTGACGTCCAGCTCGATCCGGTGCTCGACTTCGTCACCCATATCGATTTCCTGCGCCTCGGCAAGGATGCCTCGATTGCTGTGGAAGTGCCGGTGCACTTCATCAACGACGAAGCCTCTCCCGGCATCAAGCGCGGCGGCGTTCTGAACATCGTGCGCCACGAAGTGGAACTGAACTGCCCGGCAGAATCGATCCCCGAGTTCATCGAAGTGGATCTGACCGGCACAGATGTGGGCGATTCCATTCACATCTCGGCCATCAAACTGCCCAAGGGCGTGACGCCGACCATTACGGACCGCGACTTCACGGTTGCAACCATCGCCGCCCCTGCCGGCCTCGTCTCCGCTGAGAACGAAGCCGAAGAAGGTGAAGAAGGCGGCGAGGAAGCCAAGGAAGAAGAGGGCGGCGAAGAGTAAGCCGTCCGGCAACGACGGAGACCGGCTCAATGAAACTCTTCGTCGGGCTCGGCAATCCGGGTACGAAATACGCCCGGAACCGCCACAATATCGGGTTCATGGCGGTGGATGGCATCATCCGCCGCCATTCCTTTTCTCCCGAACGCCAGAAATTTCAGGCCCTGATGTGCGACGGGCTGATGGGCGGGGAGAAGGTCGTGGCGCTGAAACCTCAAACCTACATGAACGAATCCGGCCAATCGGTCGGCGAAGCCATGCGCTTTTTCAAGCTGGAGCCGAAAGACGTCATCGTCTTTTACGACGAGCTTGATCTAGCGCCCGGCAAGATCCGCGTGAAACTGGGCGGCGGGGCAGCCGGTCACAACGGCATCCGTTCCATCACCCAGCATATCGGCGCGGACTTTATCCGCGTGCGGCTCGGCATCGGCCATCCGGGCGACAGGGCCCGCGTACATTCGCACGTCCTTTCCGACTTCACCAAGGCCGATCAAGATTGGCTCGACAAATTGCTGGACGCGGTTGCCGCCGAAGCCCCGCTGCTCGCCGAGGGCAAGGACGCGACCTTCGCCAATAAAGTACATCTCGCGCTCAACCCGCCCCGCGCGCCCAAAGCCGCGCCCGGCGAAGGTGAGCCGAAGACAAAGGAGTAACCCGGATGGGGTTCAAATGCGGAATTGTGGGCCTTCCCAATGTCGGTAAGTCCACGCTGTTCAACGCCCTGACCCAGACCGCCGCCGCCCAGGCGGAGAACTACCCTTTCTGCACGATCGAGCCGAATGTTGGCGAAGTTGCGGTGCCGGACCCCCGCCTCACTGAGATTGCGGGCATTGCCGGATCGAAGGAAATCATCCCGACACGGCTGACTTTCGTCGACATCGCCGGTCTCGTGCGCGGCGCCTCCCAAGGCGAAGGGCTGGGCAATCAATTTCTCGCCCATATCCGCGAGGTGGACGCCATTGCTTATGTGCTGCGCTGCTTTGAGGATGAAGACATCACCCATGTCGAGGGCAAGATCGACCCGCTCGCCGATGCCGACACGGTGGAAACGGAACTGATGCTTGCCGATCTCGACAGTCTGGAAAAGCGCATCCCGAATCTGGAAAAGAAAATCCGCGGCCAGGACAAGGAAGCCAAACTCCAGCTCGATCTCGTCAACCGTGCCCTCGCCCTCCTGCGCGAAGGTAAGCCTGCACGGCTGCTGGAAGTGAAAGACGAAGAAAAACGCGCCTTCAAAAGCCTGCAGCTTCTCACCTCCAAGCCCACGCTTTATGTGTGCAATGTCGATGAAGGCTCGGCCGCGACGGGCAATTCCTTTTCGGAGACGGTGAAGAAACGCGCGGAAGCGGAAGGCGCCGAATGCGTCGTCATTTCCGCCAAGATCGAAGCCGAGCTTTCCCAGCTTGAAGATGAGGAGCGCCAGGAATATCTCACCGAGCTCGATCTTGCCGAAGCCGGGCTCGACCGGCTGATCCGCGCCGGCTATTCCCTGCTCGACCTCATCACCTATTTCACCGCCGGGCCGAAAGAAACCCGCGCCTGGACGATCCAGAAAAACACCAAAGCGCCGCAAGCCGCCGGTGTCATTCACACGGATTTCGAAAAAGGTTTCATCCGGGCCGAGACGATCGCCTTTGACGATTACGTGGCGCTGAAAGGCGAACAGGGCGCGAAAGATGCCGGGAAGATGCGCCTTGAAGGCAAGGATTATGTCGTGCTTGACGGCGACATCATGCATTTCCGCTTCGCAAACTAGAAGCGGCACGCCTCAGGCCAGGGCATTCGCCTCTTCCGGCGCACAGCCGAATTTCAAAAGATTGCCGTGCGGGTCATGAACATAAAATTCCTTCATGTTCCAGGGCCGCACGGCAAAATCGCTGAGCCGCTCCACACCGCGCTTTAAGAATTCCTCGTAAAGCGCCGGCACCTCCCCGCCCCTGATATAGCAGGACGTGTTCTCGGCAATATGGCGCTCCGTGCAGGCCCAGAAATGGATCTCGATCTCGCCGCGCCGGGCGATAACATAATCGCCGTATTGCTCGACCTTGCAGCCAAGCTGATCGGCATAAAAAGCTGCCGTCTCATCGAGATCGAGTGAGGCAAGAACCGGAATTGCACGGGCATAGTCCATATCTGATCACCTGATTTGGAGCGCGGGGGTTTTCGCGCCCCGCCGCATCTGTATTCTGAACGATAAGAAAAGAGGCAAAGCCCCACAAGAACAGGGACGCATTTTATGGTAGATCCGCATTATGACTGGGAGGACCTGACGCCCGGCTTCACCTTCACGACGAAAAGCCGGCACGTCTCCAAGGAAGAGATTATCGAGTTCGCAAGCGAGTACGACCCGCAGCCTTTTCACCTTGATGAGGAAGCGGCAAAGGGATCGATTCTCGGCGGGCTGTGCGCCTCCGGCTGGCATAGCTGCTGTATCGCCATGCGCCTTGTCGCCGACGACTTCTATCCCCATTGCACGCCGCTCGGCTCGCCCGGCATCGAGGAAACCCGCTGGAAGCGCCCGCTCTTTGCAGGGGAAAGTGTCTCCGTCACGCTGGAGGTCACCGAAAGCCGCGCCTCCAAAAGCCGCCCGGCGCTCGGCCTGACACGCTTCCTCTGGACCATGAAAAACGAGGCAGGCGACGTCATCATGACATCGGACTGCTGGGTGATGCTCGCCCGCCGCCCCAATGATAAAAAAGGAGCGGCATGATGGCCTGGTTCGAGGATATTGAAACCGGCACGGTGAGCGAGCTCGGCTCCTACACTTTCACGAAAGAGGCAATCATCGCCTTTGCCGAAAAATACGACCCGCAGCCCTTTCATCTCGATGAAGAGGCCGCCGCCAAAACCCATTTCGGCGGGCTCGTCGCCTCGGGCTGGCACACAGCCGCCATTTGGATGAAGCTAATGATCGCCGCGCGCCAGAACGCGCCCAAGGAGGCGGTGGAACCGGCACCCGACGGGCGCCCCGCTCCCAAAGGCGGGCCTTCGCCCGGCTTTCTCGACATGAAATGGCTGAAACCCGTGCGCCCCGGCGATAAGCTCACCTATCGCAGCACCGTGATTGAGAAGATCGATCTGAAAAGCCGGCCCTTGCTCGGCATCGTGCGTGCCCGCAATGAAGGCATCAATCAGGCGGGCGAACTCGTCTTTTCCTTTATCGGCCAGGGCCTCATCGAGCGGCGCGAACCATATCAGGGAGGAAACACATGACACATAAAGGCAGCATGAGCGCAATCAAAGGCTCGGGCGGCGACGAACTGGCCGCTTATTTCGTGGAAGCGGAAGGCACGCGCAAAGGCGGGCTCGTTCTCATTCAGGAAATTTTCGGCGTCACCGATCACATCAAAGAGCTATGCGACGGGTTTGCCGCCGACGGCTACGATGTCATCGCCCCTTCCATGTATGACCGCGATTACAAGAACTGGCAGGCCGAATACACCGAAGAAGGCATGCAGCAATCGATCAAGCTGGCGCAGGGGACGGGCCTCACTTACGCCAAAGGCGATGTGCAAGCCGCCATCGATTTTCTGAAAGCACGCGGCAATGAGCGCGTGCACATTACCGGCTATTGCTATGGCGGCTCCGTCGCCTGGTTCGCCGCCTGCAATTGCGAGGGCCTGACCTCGGCTGTGGGCTATTACGGGCGCCTGATCATGGAAATGGACACGCAAAAGCCGCGCTGCCCCACCATGCTGCATTTCGGCGAGAAGGATAAATCGATCCCCATCGACTGGGTCCGCAAGTTCAAGGAAGAACGCCCCGACATCACCGTGCATATCTATGATGCCGATCACGGTTTCAACTCGGACCGGCGTCAACACTATGACCCCGAGGCCACGAAGCTCGCGCGGGAGCGCACGCTGGACTGGTTCGAGAAAGCGTGAGTGTCTTTAACACGTCACCCTCGGGCTTGACCCGAAGGTCCATCGGGCTGCGCAACATGCCGCAGCGTTAAATAGACCCCGGCTCGGAGGCCGGGGTGACGCTGAATTTGACGCAAGGCAATGCCTGCGCCTCCACGCGCCTAACTCAGAAAAACCTCAATCCGGCTGCTTGCCGTAGGATTTGAATTTTTCGATCACCCGGACCATTTCATCCTCGGCAAGCAAGGGCGGCTCACCCAGCTCGCAGGCAATGACATAATGGCGGGCGAGATTTTCCACTTCCTCGGCAAGCTCCAGCGCTTTTTCGAGGCTGGGGCCGCAGGCGATCTGGCCGTGATGACCGAGAAGACAGGCCTTGCGCCCCTCAAGCGCGGCAAGCGCATGGGCGGCAAGCTCCTCCGTCCCGAATGTCGCGTAAGGCGCGCAGCGGATATCCGCCCCGCCCGCCACCGCCACCATATAGTGGAACGGCGGGATACCTTTTTCATGTACGGCCAGCGCCGTCGCATAAGCTGAATGCGTGTGGACGATGGCCTGAATATCGGGCCGCGCGCGGTAAATCGCGCAATGAAAATGCCATTCCGATGAAGGCAGCCGCCGTCCCGAAAGCACCTCGCCGTCAAGAGACAGCGGCACGATATCGCCCGGAATAAGATCGGGATAAGCCATACCCGTGGGCGTGATCAGCACCTGGGAGGCACCTTCCGCGCCAAAGCGTACCGAAACATTGCCGGAGCGGCCCGGCGACAGCCCCGAGCCCGACATGGCAAGCGCCGTATCGATCACCGATTGGCGCGCCCATTCTTCGTCCATGGCAAGGCTGAGATCGCTCATGAGGCTTCGCGCGCCCTTTCCGGGTAAAGCGAGAGGAGGCCTTCGCGGCTGGCATCGCAGAGCCCGCGCTCGGTCACAAAACCGCTGACGAGGCGCGCGGGCGTTACATCGAACCCGTAATTCGCCGCCGGGCTGCCGGGCGCGGCAATATCGACTTCCACCACCTCCCCGCCCGGAATACGCCCGGCCATAGCCGTCACCTCGCGCCCGTCCCGCTCTTCGATGGGGATATCGGCCAATCCGTCTTCAAGCGACCAGTCGATGGTGGAATGCGGCAGCGCTACATAGAAGGGCACGCTGTTGTCTGCTGCAGCCAGCGCCTTCAGATAGGTGCCGATCTTGTTCGCCACATCGCCTGTCGCCGTCGTGCGGTCGGTGCCGACAATGCAGAAATCCACCTTTCCCTTCTGCATCAAATGCCCGCCCGCATTATCGACGATGATCGTATGCGGCACGCCTTCCTGGCCGAGCTCGAAGGCGGTCAGAAAAGCGCCCTGATTGCGCGGGCGTGTTTCATCCACCCAGACATGGACGGGAATGCCCTCATGGTGAGCCTGATAAATGGGTGAGGTGGCGGTGCCCCAATCGATGCAGGCAAGCCAGCCCGCATTGCAATGGGTAAGAATGTTGACGGGGGCGCCGTCTTTCTTTTCGGCGAGCGCGCGGATGATCTCCAGCCCATGCGCGCCGATGAGACGGCAGGTTTCTACATCCTCATCGCAGATTTGCGCGGCCCGGTCATAGGCCAGATCGAGCCTGTCCGAAGGGCTTGCCGCGCCAAGACGCGCCTTCATGTCATTGAGCGCCCAGTGAAGATTGACCGCCGTCGGGCGTGTTGCCCCGAGCACTGCAACAGCCTCTTCCAGCGAGGCATCGCTTGCATCCTCGCGCATGGCCAGCGCCACGCCATAAGCCGCCGTCGCCCCGATCAGCGGCGCGCCGCGCACGGCCATATGCGAGATCGCCTTTGCCGCGTCTTCCATGCTGCGCAGCGCCGCCACCTCGAAAAGATGCGGCAGCTTCGTCTGGTTGATGATTTCCACCGACCAGCCATCCGCGCCGACCCAAATGGTCCGCATGGGGCGCCCGTCGATCCTCATTCAGTCTCCTTCAAAGCTGCAAAGCGACAACACTTCAATGTCATAAGCCTCAAGACGTGAACGTCCGCCAAGGTCGGGAAGTTCGATCACGAAACTCGCGCCGAGCACATTGCCCCCCGCCCGGCCGATCAGCTTGACCGCCGCTTCCGCCGTGCCGCCCGTGGCGATGAGATCGTCGACAAGCAGCACCCGCGCACCGTCGAAAACCGCATCCTTGTGGATTTCCACCTTATCGGTGCCGTATTCCAGCTCATATTCCTGGCTGATCGTCTCGGAAGGCAGCTTGCCTTTCTTGCGCACCGGAATGAAGCCCTTGCCGAGCTGGTGGGCCACCGCCCCGCCCAGAATGAAGCCGCGCGCCTCGATCCCCGCCACAAGATCGATCGCATCGCCCACATGAAGCTGCACCAGCGCGTCCACCGCCTTGCGGAACCCGCGCGCATCGGAAAGCAGCGTCGTCACATCCCGGAAAAGAATACCCGGCTTGGGATAATCGGGAATGGTGCGGATATAGTCTTTCACGTCCATCGTCTAAGGCCCCTCGGCTTTCTTATCTGTTCAGAACACGGCCAGCCACCGCTTCCAGTTTTTTCATCAGCGCCGCATCGCGCGCCTCGGGCGGCGTGATGATGGCGAAATCCAGCACCTTGTCGAAGCCCATCGGGCACGGCGCGCGCTCGCCCGGTCCGATCTGACCGACGATATGCTTGAGCATGTCCTGCGCCTTTTCCGCGTTCTGCCGCAACACCTCGACCACATGGGTCACCGAGACATCGGGCTCGTCATCATGCCAGCAATCATAATCGGTCACCATGGCGACGGTTGCGTAATTGATCTCCGCTTCCCGGGCGAGTTTCGCTTCGGGCATGTTCGTCATGCCGATCACAGAGCAGCCCCAGGAGCGGTAGAGATGGCTCTCCGCACGCGAGGAAAATTGCGGGCCTTCCATGACGATATAGGTGCCGCCGCGCTTATGGGCGATGCCAAGCTCCTTGCAGGCCTTTTCCGCATAATCGCCAAGGCGCGGACAAACCGGATCGGCCATGGAAACATGAGCAACGCAGCCCGGCCCGAAAAAGCTTTTCTCGCGGGCAAAGGTGCGGTCGATGAACTGATCGACAATGGCAAAGGAGCCGGGCGGCAGATCCTCGCGCAGCGAGCCCACGGCGGAAACGGAAAGAATATCCGTCACCCCGGCCCGCTTCAGCACATCGATATTCGCCCGGTAATTGATGGAGGACGGCGTCTGCCGGTGGCCGCGCCCGTGCCGGGGCAGAAACACCATGTCCACGCCACCGAGCGTGCCCATGCGCAGCTCGTCCGAAGGCTCGCCGAAGGAGCTTTCCACCTTCTCCCATCGGGCGTTTTCAAGCCCTGGAAGATCATAGACCCCGCTGCCGCCGATTACGCCGAGAACCGTCTTTGCCATGCGCGCGCCTTTCCTGGAGATTTCCGCCCAAACCCGGGCGCGAACCTATCAAAAACGAGAGGGATGACCATAAAAAAGGGCCCCTAAGGGGCCCTTTTCAGCGCGTATTGCACGCGATTATCAGTGTTTGTCGGCCCAGAGCTTGCGGCCGGCGAAGTAAAGCAGGCCTGCCAGAACCGCCAGGAAGACCATCACCTGGAAGCCCATCTGATGGCGCGCTTCCAGCTTCGGCTCGGAAGCCCAGGTCAGGAAGGCCGCCACGTCGCGGGCATATTGATCGACCGTCATGGGCGTGCCGTCTTCATATTCGACGATTTCGTCGAACAGCGGGTTCGCCATGGCAATCTGATGGCCGCCGAAATAGGCGTTATAATTCATGCCAGGTGACATCGGGAAACCCTGCGGGGGCTCTTCATAGCCCGTGAGCAGCGAGTAGATGTAATCGGCGCCGCCGGAACGGGCTTTCACGATCACCGAGAAGTCAGGCGGATAGGCCCCGCCATTGGATGCGCGGGCGGCGTTCTCGTTGGCGAAAGGCGCCGGCATCGGATCTTTCGGCTCGCGGGCGCGCATGAACATGTCGCCATATTCATCCGGGCCATCCTCGATCTCATATTCGGCCGCCAGTGCCTTTACCTGCGCCTCGGAAAATTCCGGCCCGCCCTCTTGGGCAAGATTGCGGAAATTGACGAGGTTCATGGAATGGCACGCCGCGCAGACTTCCTTATAGACCTTGTAACCGCGGCGCAGCTGGCTGCGGTCGAACGTGCCGAACGGCGCATCGAAAGACCATTCGGCATGTTTCAGCTCGACATTGCCGGCAGCCTTGGCCGGCACGCTGGCAAGAAACATCATGCCAAGGGCCGTGATCGCCGCCGTCGCGATATAGGGCGCCACGCGCGACAGGCGCGTGAACACACAAGGACGGGCGGCTTGGTTCAGAGCTTCGTTTTTCATGATCATCCCTCGGCCCCCTTACGCATCTTTCTCGGCCAGAACGGCCTTGGAAATGCTTTCAGGAAGCGGCTTGGTCTTTTCGATGAGCCCGAGCAGCGGAAGCAGGATCAGGAAATACGCAAAGTAGAGGATCGTCAGCACCAGGCTGAGAGATGCCACATCGAATGCGTAATCCACCCGCTCGACTTCCACGCCGTAGACGCCGTCCTCGATCACGTCATGTTTCTTGAACATGTCGGCCGTGGCATCCGTCTGGCTCACCGCTTCCGCGATCGCCGCATCGGCTTCACCGGCGCTCTCATAGGTACCGATCACTTCGCTGCTCGTGAAGATGGTACGGTCGGGCGACTGCCCGCCTGCCCAGCCGAGGCCGAGGCACACCACCACGAAGAGGAAGAAGAACTGGCGGAACAGCGGACGGAAGCGCGCCGAGCGCACTTTCGACGTGTCGAGCCAGGGCAGCACGAAGAGAATGGCGATCGAACCGAACATGGCGATAACGCCGCCCAGCTTGGAGTCGATCGGGCCGATATCGAACGTGATCGCCCGCAGGATTGCGTAGAACGGCAACAGATACCATTCCGGCACGATATGCGGCGGGGTCTGCAGCGGATCGGCTTCGATATAGTTATCTGCGTGGCCCAGCACATTCGGGTTGTAGAACACGAAATAGGCGAAGAGCAGGAGGAAAACCGTCAGGCCCAGCGCGTCCTTCACCGTCATGTAGGGATGGAAGCTGACCGTGTCCTGCTCGTCCTTCACCGAGATGCCGAGCGGGTTGTTGTTCCCCGGCACATGCAGCGCCCAGATGTGAAGAACGACGACGCCCAGAATGATGAAGGGAATGAGGTAGTGCAGCGAGAAGAAGCGCTGCAGCGTCGGGTTGCCGACCGCAAAGCCGCCCCACAGCCATTCGCGGATGGCATCGCCCACCAGCGGAATGGCGCCGAAGAGGTTCGTGATCACCGTGGCGCCCCAGAAGCTCATCTGGCCCCAGGGAAGCACATAGCCCATGAAGGCCGCTGCCATCATGAGGAGATAAATGATCACGCCCAGGATCCAGAGCACTTCGCGCGGCGCCTTGTAGGAACCGTAGTAAAGGCCGCGGAACATGTGGATATAGACCGCCAGGAAGAACATGGAGGCGCCGTTCGCGTGCACGTAACGGATCAGCCAGCCATAGTTCACGTCGCGCATGATGTGCTCGACGCTGTTGAAGGCAAGGTCCACATGCGGCGTGTAATGCATCACCAGGATGATGCCGGTTACGATCTGCGTCAGAAGGCAGAAAGTGAGAATGCCGCCGAAAGTCCACCAGTAGTTGAGGTTCCGGGGTGTCGGATACTCAAGCATGTGGTGGGCGAGGCCCATAATGGGCAGACGCTCGTCGAGCCAACGGGTAAAGGCGTTCGACGGCGTATAGGTGATTTCATGGCTCATAATACGCCCCCTCAGCCAATCTTGATCCGGTCGTCGGACAGGAAGGAATAAACCGGCACTTCCAGGTTCTGGGGCGCCGGGCCCTTCCGGATACGTCCGGCCGTGTCGTAGTGCGAGCCGTGACAGGGGCAGAACCAGCCGCCGAAGTCACCCTTGGCATCGCCGACCTTCTGCCCCTTAGGCACGCAGCCCAGATGGGTGCAGATGCCGACCATGACCAGCCACTCTTCTTTGCCTTCCGCGGCGCGGTTCGCATCCGTTGCCGGCACATCGCCGGAAAGGTTGTCGTTGCGCGCGATCGGGTCCGGCAGGGTTTCCACCGGGACCGACTTGGCCTCTTCCACTTCCGCTGCCGTACGGCGGCGCACGAAGACCGGCTTACCGCGCCACTGCACGGTAATGCTCTGTCCGACTTCGATGGAAGAAAGGTCAACTTCGATGGATGCCAGCGCTAGCGCCGATGCATCCGGGTTCATCTGATCGATCAGCGGCCAAATGGCTGCCGCGCCGCCGACTGCCGCAAAAGCGCCGGTCGCGACATAAAGAAAATCGCGCCGTGTCGGCTCATCCGTGTCGATGTGTGCCACGGTTGAGGTCTCCCTGATTCATCACTTAAGGGCACCCGCCGGCCCGGGATGTCTTCCCTGACACAAACGCCACCCCATCCGAACTGCACGGCACGAGCCCTTGCCCTCCCAAGCTCAGGCCGCCCAGCACCCGCATATGTGCGGCGTTTGTGGCACTGTCTTCACAGATTGTCCAGACCCGCCATCGGGAAATGTGGCAGGATGCCGCAAGCGGCAGGGCCAAGCGGCAAGCTGGGCGCAACCTGCGCCCCCTGCTCACTTTTTCCATTTGGCGGCCGGCCCCGCGCCGGGCTATGGAACGGCTCATGCGACTGGCCCTTTACCAACCCGACATTCCGCAGAATACCGGCACTATTCTTAGGCTCGGCGCCTGCCTGGACATAGGCGTGGATATTATCGAGCCCTGCGGCTTCCCCTTCTCCGACCGTGGCTTGAGGCGGGCGGGAATGGACTATGTGTCGCATGCCGAAATCCGCCGCCATGCCGACTGGCAGGCGTTCCAGAGCGCCCGGAAGGCGGAAAACCGGCTGATTTTGCTCACCACCAAGGCCGCCGAGCCCTATACGGGCTTCCGATTCGCCCCCGGCGACACGCTGCTTCTGGGCCGGGAGAGCGCCGGGGTGCCGGACGAGGTCCATGCTGCCGCCGATGCCCGCCTTCTTATTCCGCTAAGCCCCGGGGCCCGCTCTCTCAACGTGGCGGTCGCCGCTGCCATGGTGCTGGGCGAGGCGCTGCGACAGACGGACGCCTTTCCGCTGCCCGGAGAAGAAGCCTAGACCGCCTTGGAGTGGCGGACCTCTTCTCCATTATGCAAATAAGCATCGAAGAGCGAGGCAACGATGCGCACGAAGGGCCGCCCCTTTTCGGTGATGCGTATAAAGGTGCCCTGGCGGACCACCAGTCCGTCTTCCACGAGCGGCGCCAGACGGTCAACCGTATCCGGGCTCGAAACCGGGGCGATATTGGCCTCCATATGGCACATCAGCTCGTTGATGATGTCGCGCCGCACCCGGTCTTCCGAACTCAGCACCGCGCCGCGCACCACCGGCAAGCGGCCTTCCTTGACCTCTTCCATGTAGCGCCCGATGGCCGGCTCGTTCTGCACATAGCCCTTGGGCATCTGCCCGATGGCCGAGGCGCCGAAGCCGATCAGCACATCGGCATCGTCCGACGTATAACCCTGAAAATTGCGCTGCAACGTGCCCTCGACCAGCGCCTGGGCAAGACCGTCTTCGCGGCGGGCGAAATGGTCGAAGCCGATTGCCACATAGCCGAGCGCGCGCAGCCGCATGGCCGCCGCCTGGCTTTGCTCAAACCGCTCGCCCAGCCCCGGCAGCGCCGCCTCGTCGATGAGCCGCTGATGGGTCTTCATCCAGGGCACATGGGCATAGCCGAAAAGCGCGATCCGGTCGGGCGCCAGCCCATGGGCAAGATCCACCTGCTCCAGAACCGAGTCCACCGTTTGATGAGGCAGCCCGTACATCAAATCGAGATTGACGGACTTGATGCCCGCCGCGCGCACCTCTTCCACCACCTTGGCGGTCATTGCATAGGGCTGAATGCGGTTGATAGCGCGCTGCACCTCTTCGCGAAAATCCTGCACGCCGATGCTCACCCGCGTCACCCCGCTCTCGCCGAGTGCGGCAATGTAATCCGTGCTCGCCGTGCGCGGGTCGATCTCCACCGCCAGCTCGCTTTCCTCATCGAAGACAAAGCGCGAGCGCACATGCGTCACCATGCGCAGCCAGTCTTCCGCGCTCAGCATACTCGGGCTGCCGCCGCCCCAATGCGCGTGCGCCGCGCGCATGGGCCCCGGCGCAGCTGCCGACACCAGATCGATTTCACGCAGCAATATGTCGAGATATTCCCCGACAGGCGCATATCGCCGCGTCGCTTTCGTGTGGCAGCCGCAGAACCAGCACATCTCCCGGCAATAGGGGATATGAAAATATAAGGAGAGCGGTTGTTCCGGACGCAGAGCCGCAAGCCAGTTGCGGTAAACCCCTTCGCTCACCGCCCGGCTGAAATGAGGCGCGGTCGGATAGCTCGTATAACGGGGCACGTTAACGCCGTATTTGACCGCAAGCGCCTCGTTCATTCTCGCTGTTTCCGGCATCCCAACCTCACCCGGCTTACTGACACTTACTTCTCCGGCATTCCGCCGTGCAGGGCCTTGCGGCCCGCAAGCTGATGAGGGAAAGTAGCGCCGCATTTCAAAAGGCGCCTTGATCCAGGTCAGACTGCCGGGAGAAACCCGGCTGCGGCGAAAAAGCGCGCCTTATCTTTCATTGCGCAGGCCCTGCGCCATCTTTCACTGCGCAGACCCTGCGCCCAACGCTCCGGATGAACGACGTGCCCGATATCGAAAACGCAAAAAGCCGCGCCCGCGACTGGTTCGAAACGCTGCGCGACGAGATTTGCGCCGAGTACGAAAAACTCGAAGACGCGCTGGAAGGCACCGCCTTTGCCGGTGAGGCGCCGGGCCGCTTCGAGCGCAAACCCTGGACGCGCGGCGACGGCAGCGAGGATCAGGGTGGCGGCACCATGTCGGTCATGAAGGGCCGCGTGTTCGAAAAAGTGGGGGTGCACACGTCTACCGTTTACGGCGAGTTTTCCGAAGAGTTTCGCGCGCAAATCCCCGGCGCCGACAAGGACCCGCGCTTCTGGGCCAGCGGCATCTCGCTCATCGCCCATATGCAAAACCCGCATGTGCCCGCCGTGCATATGAATACGCGCATGCTCGTTACGCAGGACTGGTGGTTCGGCGGCGGCGCGGATCTCACGCCCGTTCTCATGGCCAACCGTACACAAGACCACCCCGACAGCGTGGACTTTCACGCCGCAATGAAAAAAGCCTGCGATGCGCATGGCGGCGATTACCACGACCGTTTCAAAAAATGGTGCGATGAATATTTCTTCCTGCCCCACCGGAACGAAGCGCGCGGCATTGGCGGAATTTTCTACGACCGGCACAATACCGGCGACTGGGAAAAGGATTTCGCCTTCACGCAGGATGTCGGCCGCGCCTTCCGCGATATTTATCCCGTACTCGTGCGCCGCCACATGAATAAAGACTGGAGCGAGGCGGAGCGCGAGGAACAGCTGATCCGCCGGGGCCGCTATGTGGAGTTCAATCTGCTTTATGACCGCGGCACCACTTTCGGGCTGAAGACCGGCGGCAATGTGGACTCGATCCTCTCCTCCATGCCGCCTGCGGTGAAATGGCCGTAAGCAGGTAACAGCAATGGCGAAGGGCGAAACGGCGGCGCAGCGCTTTACCCGCCTTAACGGCATTCCCGGCACGTTTCATGAAATAGGTGTGCTGAAAGACCGCAAAACCTCCGCGCTTGAAATGGCTAAGGCAAGCGGCCTCGAGCCTGCCCGGCTGTTCAAAACGCTGATCGTGCTGGCCGATGCCAAAACGTTCGCCATGGCCATCGTGCCCGCGGACAGAGACCTCGACCGCAAGGCACTTGCCCGGCTCATGAAAGCCAAACGCGTCGATCTTGCCCCGAAAGAAAAAGCCATCAAGCTGACGGGCTATCAGATGGGCGCCTGCGCGCCGCTCGGCCAGAAGAGCGTACTGCCCGCCTTTGTCGATGAAAGCGCGTTCGGCTTTGCCAGCATCTATGTCAGCGGCGGCGCTTACGGCCTAGAACTTGAAATCGCGCCGGATATTTTGCTGGAAGCGGTAAAGGGAACGAAGGCGGTTATTACCTGATCGCCCTCACCTGCCGCAATGGACCCCGGCTCGGGGGCCGGGGTGACGGCTTTTATTTGGGGCGACGGCCTTGCCAATTCCCGCAGATGTCACCCCGGGCTTGTCCCGGGGTCCATTCAGCCTCACCTCATGAAAAAAGCCAGCCGCATAAGCCTCAATAAACCGTCGCCTGAACCACCGCCTTCAGGCGTTCGATGATCGAGAACTCATCCTCGATGAAATCCGCATCGACCCACCATTCCTCGACCTCGCGCATGACGCGGCCGATTTCCGGCCCGTCGGGCACGCCGGCGGAGCGGACCATCTGGCCGGTCAGCGGCAGCTGCGGTTTTTCCCAGCTATCAGCCATCGCCAGAAGCGCGCGCCATTGCACGGAATTGGCGAGCTTTTTGTCTGCGGCCCAGCCCAGCATGACGCGGTCTTTGAAGAGCTCCGGACCCATCCAGTAAAGCGCGCGGCGCATTTCGCGCATCGACATGTAGGAGACGATTTTCGTCTGATCCGTATGCATGCGGATCAACCGGTCGCGTTCCTTATTGGAAAGACGCAAGCGCTCGGCAAGTTTGCGGATGCCCGCTTCATCGAGATCAATGAGTGCGCCAAGCCGCATGATCGGATCGGAGGTGAAAAGCTGATCGGTTTCGATTGCAACCACACGCTCCAGAAGCTCGGTGCGCTCGGCCTCCGGCAGCACTTTGGAAAGAATACCGCTTGCCGCCATCTGGCGGATCGCGGCCGGCGCATTATCCGCGCCCAAAATTTTCAAAAGCTCCATGCGCACCCGCTCGCCCGAAAGCTGGGCAAGGCCGTCCTTCTGCGCGGCGCAAGCCTTCAGCCCTTCGGCATCGGGCTCGCCCTTGCCATATTGCGCGTGGAAGCGGAAGAAACGCAGGATACGCAGATAATCTTCCTTGATGCGTTCGGAGGCATCGCCGATGAAACGCACGCGGCGCGCTTTCAAATCCTCGCGCCCGCCCAAAGGATCGTGCACCGTCCCGTCGCTATCGGCATAAAGTGCGTTCATGGTGAAGTCGCGGCGCTTGGCATCTTCCAGCCAGTCGCCGGTAAAGGCGACATCGGCGCGCCGCCCGTCCGTTTCCACATCGACACGCAAGGTGGTGATTTCGAAATGCCGCCCGTCCGTCACCGCCGTCACGGTGCCATGGTCGATGCCGGTGGGGATGACCTGCACGCCCGCTTTTTCCAGCCGGGTGATCACTTCCTCAGGCTTGAGCGCCGTTGCGATGTCGATATCGACGACGGGCTCGCCCAGAAGCGCGTTGCGCACACAGCCTCCGACGAAACGGGCCTCGCCCTCGCCCAGCGCCTGCATGATCTTCACCGTTGCCGCATCGCGGATCCAGGTTGCCAGTTTCAGCTCGCCCTTGTTTGCCTCGCTCACGTCACACCTCCTATGCGGCGCCTGACCCTGAGCATGCCTTTAGAACGTCCCCAGACCGGCGGCCTTATCCTTGATTGCTTCCACATATAAGCCCTTGAAGGGCGAGGCGAAAGGACCGCAATTGCCGCAGGCAGCTTAGCGGAAACCGCCGGGCACGATCTCGCCGTTTTCAAGGCGTGCAGGCACATATTCCTTGCCGACTTCCGAGCCGTCGAAAACCGCGAAAAGCCCGATCGAGGCAAGCACGAGCCCGATCCCGGCCAGTACCAGCCAGGCATGGGGCGGGGCTTGATCCGCGTCCCGGCTCATCCAGCCGAGGCGGCGGGCGGCAAGCACATAGAGCCCGTACAGCATGAAAGGCAGGAGAAAGAGAAAGGCATTGAGAAGCAGGCGGCTCATGGCGCATAGACCCTGTCATACATGTTTTTCAGCATTCCCGCCGTCGCCCCCCAGATGTAATGACCCTCATAGGGCATGGCGTAATAAGCGCGCCGCTTGCCCCGCCACATGATGCTGTGGCGTTCATGGTGGTCCGGGTTCATGAGAAAAGACAAGGGCACTTCAAAAGCCTCTGCCACCTCATTGGGATCGATCTTCAGCGTAAAATCGGGTTTGACGAAGCCGACAACGGGGAGAATCCGGAACCCCGTGCCCGTTTCATAAGGATCGAGAAAGCCTGCGATTTCCACAAGCGAAGGATCGAGGCCGACTTCTTCCTCCGCCTCGCGCAGCGCCGCTTCCGCCGGGCTTTCCCCTTCTTCCACCTTGCCGCCCGGAAAGGCAACCTGGCCGGAATGGGAATTGAGATGATCGGCGCGCCGGGTGAGCAGCACGAAGACGCCTTCTCCCCGCTCGATAAGCGGCACCAGCACGGCGGCAAGGCGCAGGTTCTTGCGCTCGGAAGGCTCCACCCATTCATCCGGATTGAGATCGTGATCACCGCGCGTCTTCACGCCGTTCAGCACGATGTCGGCAGGCGGCATGTCCCGGTCGATCGCGCCGAGGATCTTTTCCCGGTAAGCGTTCATTGGGCAGGCCCGTTCACATCGGCGGCAAGGGCGATGGGAAAGAACGTGCCGCCGCTCCACACGCCGAACCAGCGCTCGCCTTCCCAGTCCTCTTCCGTGCCGATCTCCACAAGATCGTAAAAGACGGCGCGGTTGATCAAGGCTTCAAGATCGGCGCGCACATGCACATAAGGCGCAGGCTCGCCGCTTTCCTTATCGATGACGAAACGCATCGGATGTTCGGGCCCCGCTTCCGTTTCATCGCCCACATTGGTGGTGAAGGTCAGGCGCTGGTCCTTGCCCTCCCCTTCCACCTGCATCGCCACGGCAACGAAAGGCGCGTCATCCACCGTAATGCCGATCTTTTCCACCGGCGTGACGAGATAATATTTGCCGTCATCGTCGCGGCGCAAAACCGTCGAGAAAAGCCGCACCAGCCGCTCCCGGCCGATAGGCGTGCCGAGATAATGCCAGCTGCCGTCGCGTTTGATTCGGATGTCGAGCTCGCCGCAATAAGGCGGGTTCCACAAGTGAACCGGCGGCAGGCCTTTTTTCTTTTTGCCGCCCGTCTCTTTATTGGCTTCTTCCGCCGCGCGGGTGATCTCTTTCAGCGCATCGCCGGGATTGCCTCTCAAACCGGCAGAACCGGCAGGTTTTTCGCCGCTCTTGGCCTCTGCCATCGGTTTTGCCTCCTCTCGCTTCTATTCTACAGCCGTTTACACGGCTTTACGTGGGCATCTCACGCCTGCTTGACTAGGCGCGGGCGGGCTCCAACGTCATAATCGAGCCATAAAGACCGCGAAAACTGAGCAAATTGGGGCTTTTCGCCCATAAGCGCCCCGGCGCATGCTTATCCACCGCAACGCTCTTCAGGATATATGTAGGACAATGAACACGGTCAGTGAAGCAGAGGGCGACATCGTCCGCGAAGTCGAAACGGCCGGTGCCCGCATCGCAGAAGCGCGCAGCGCCGTCAATGACGTGATTTTCGGACAGACGAAAGTCATCGAGGAAACCTTCATCACGCTGCTGGCCGGCGGCCATGCGCTGCTTGTCGGCGTGCCGGGTCTTGCCAAGACGCGCCTCGTGCACACGATGGGCGTTGTGCTGGGCATGGAAGACAAGCGCATCCAGTTTACCCCCGATCTGATGCCCGCCGATATTGTGGGCTCGGAAGTGCTGGAGGAAAACGAGCAAGGCCGGCGCAATTTCCGCTTCATCAAGGGTCCCGTCTTCTGCCAGCTTCTCATGGCCGATGAAATCAACCGCGCCAGCCCGCGCACCCAGTCCGCGCTCTTGCAGGCGATGCAGGAACAGCATGTGACGGTGGCCGGCCAGCGCTATGAATTGCCGCGCCCCTTCCATGTGCTGGCAACCCAGAACCCGCTGGAGCAGGAAGGCACCTATCCGCTGCCCGAAGCCCAGCTCGACCGCTTTCTTTTGCAGATCGATGTGGACTACCCGGACCTTGCCGCCGAGCGGCGCATGCTGCTCGCGACGACCGGCCTTGACGAAACGCCGGTGCGCCAAATTTTAAGCAGCGAGGAACTGCGCGGCGCCCAGCGCCTGGTGCGCCGCATTCCCGTCGGCGAGCAGGTAGTAGATGCCATTCTGGAACTTGTGCGTTCCGCCCGGCCCGAAGAAGCCAATATCGCCGAGGTGACGGAGCATGTCGCCTGGGGCCCAGGTCCCCGCGCCAGCCAGGCGCTAATGCTGGCGGTGCGCGCAAGGGCGCTGACCGATGGCCGCTTCTCTCCCTCGATCGACGATGTGGCCGCCCTCGCCGCGCCGGTGCTGCGCCACCGCATGGCGCTCAATTTCGCCGCGCGGGCCGAAGGCATTACCATACCCGGCGTAATCGACCGGCTTGTGCAACGGCTGGGCTGAGCACGCCGTTTTAAAGACGAGACCAGATGAGCGAAGACGCCCCCCTTTCCGGCGGCCCCAAAAGCCCCCGCGCCGAGAAGGCCCGCAGCATGCAGGCCGCGCCTGCGCGTGCGGGATTGCGCGCCCAGGCGGAGCGTCTGGCCGAAGCGCTGCCGCCGCTGCTCGTGGAAGCTGAACGCGTCGCCAATACCGTGGCGCAAGGGGTGCATGGACGCCGCCGCTCGGGCTCCGGCGAAAGTTTCTGGCAATACCGCCGCTACCGCGCGGGCGATGCCGCCCAGCGCATCGATTGGCGCCAGTCCGGCAAATCCAGCAAGCTTTATGTGCGCGAGACGGAATGGGAGGCAGCCGAAACGCTCTGGCTCTGGCGCGATGCATCGGCTTCCATGGATTACCGCTCGTCCTTCGCGCAAATCTCCAAGAAAGACCGCGCCACCGTGCTCGGCCTCGCACTTGCCAATCTTCTGGTGCGCGGCGGCGAGCGTGTGGCGGCGCTTGGCGCGGGCATTCCTCCCGCCACCAACCGCATGGGCCTGCGCCGCCTCGCGCATTATTACCTTTCGGGCGAAGAGGGCACGCCGGAAAGCTTGCCCCCCGGCGCCCATGTGCCGCCTTATGCGGCGATGGTCTTCCTCAGCGATTTTCTTTCCCCGCCGGACGCCCTTGCCAAGGCGCTGCAGCCTTATGCGCACCGGGGCATTGGCGGTCATATGGTGCAGATCATCGATCCGGCCGAAGCCGACCTTCCTTTTGAGGGGCGCACGGAATTTGTCGGCGTGGAAGACCCGCGCCGGCTGCTCGTCGGCAAGGCGGAGAGCCTGCGCAGCGCCTATCACCGCCGCCTTGAAGAACACCAGGACGCGCTGCGCCAGATCGCCCGGCGACTCGGCTGGCACTTCACTATTCACCGCACCGACCGGCCTGCCGAGACCTGCCTTCTCAGTCTTTATGGCCAGCTTGCCGGCATGAACCGGGGCCCCGGACGCGGCACGGCCGCCGCCAGGCAGGGAGGCTAGATGCTCGACCTCGGCCTTATCGGGTTTGCCCAGCCGCTCGTCCTTGCCGGTCTTGCGCTTTTGCCGGTGATCTGGTGGCTGCTGCGCGTCACCCCGCCTGCGCCCCAGCGTGTTGCCTTTCCCCCGCTCCGCCTTCTCTTCGGCCTGCGCCAGGATGAAGAAACCGCCTCGCGCATTCCGCTATGGCTGCTGATGCTGCGCCTGGCGCTCGCAACGCTATTGATCCTCGCCCTCGCAGAACCCGTCTGGCGCCCGGCAGGCGACACGGGCCGCAGCCGCCCGCTTCTTCTCGTGCTCGATGATGGCTGGGCCGCAGCCCATAGCTGGGACAAACGTATTACCTTTGCCCGCGCGCTGATCGAAGGAGCGGGCAACGACGACCAGCTCGTCGCCCTTGCCGCCACCTCGCCGCAAGTAAAGGCCGAGCCGCCCGTCTTTTTGGCGGCCGATGAGGCGCTGGCAAAACTGAAAGCCTTAAGCCCGCTTCCCTTGGGCCCCGCCCGCCTCGAGCTTGCCGCCCGGCTCGGCAAAATGGAAAAACCGCAAGAGGCCATCGACATCGTCTGGATCGCCAACGGGCTCGATCATGGCGAGGCGGCCAGCTTTGCCGGAAAGCTCGAAGACATCGCAGGCGGCGGCGCGCTGAAACTCGTCACGAATGCGCCCGGCGAAGTGCCGCTCGTCCTCACCCCGCCCGCGCAAGGCGAGGACGGGCTCGAAGTCACGATCCGCCGCCTTGAGGTGCCGGAGCTGCGCGATGGCAGGGTGGAAGCGCGGGCCGAAGATGGCCGCCTTCTCGCCGAGGCCGAGTGGCAATTGCCCCGCCTTGCCACCGCTACCAAAGCCCGGCTCGACCTGCCGCTCGAATTGCGCAATGAAGTACACACGATCTCGGTCACGGGCGAGCGCTCGGCGGCAAGCAAGGTGCTTATCGATGAGCGCTGGAAGCGCCGCGCCGCGGGGCTCGTCTCCGGCAATTCTTTCGAGGCCGACCAGCCGCTTCTTTCCGATCTTTACTACCTTGAACGCGCGCTGCGCCCCTTTGCCGATATCCGAAAAGCAAACCAGGGAGAGGCACGGCAGGGCGAGACGCAGGAAGGCGAGCGCAGTCAGATCGAAATGCTGCTTGCCGATCCGCTGTCCGTGCTCTTCCTCGCCGATATCGGCACTTTAAGTGAGCGCGATGCAACGCTGGTGCGCAACTGGGTGAAGGAAGGCGGTACGCTGGTGCGCTTTGCCGGGCCGCATCTTGCCGCGCAAAGCGACGATCTTATCCCCGTTTCCTTGCGCAGCGGCGGGCGGAGCCTGGGCGGTGCGCTGTCCTGGACGGAGCCGCAGCACCTTGCGCCCTTCGAAGAAAGCAGCCCCTTTGCCGGGCTCGATCTGCCGGGTGATGCGACGGTGAGCCGCCAGGTGCTGGCCGAACCGCGCGATCTTGCCTTTGCCGAAACCTGGGCGCGGCTTGAGGACGGCACGCCGCTCGTCACCGCCGCACGCGAGGGAGAGGGAAGGCTCGTCCTCTTTCACATCACCGCCAATACGGATTGGTCGAACCTGCCGCTCTCCGGCCTTTTCGTTTCCATGCTCCAGCGCATCCTCGATCTTGCTCAAGGGGTCGCCGCACAAAATGAGGGAGCGGAAGGCGGCCTCCTGATGCCGCGCCAAGTGATGACGGGCTTCGGCACGTTCACCTCTCCGCCCCCCTATGTCACGCCCATTCCCTTTGCCGAATGGACGAAGACGCGCCCGAGCGCCGAGCACCCGCCCGGCTTTTACGGCATGCAGGGCGCAGCCCGCGCGCTCAATCTGGGCAATGAAAACCTCGTGCTTGCTCCGCTACCCGCTCTGACCGGCCTGACCCGGCAGGAGGGCTTTGGCGATGCCGCCCATCAGGCGCTGCGTCCCCTGCTCCTCACTCTGGCGCTCATCCTTTTGATCGCGGATGGTTTTGCCGCGCTTTACCTGACCGGCCGCCTCAATGCGCCGCATCAGCGTCCGCGCGGCCCCCGCATGGCAGCTCTCCTGCTCGCCGGTCTTCTGAGCGCGCCGCTCGTTGGCGGTCATGTGGCCCCCGCCAAAGCCGCCGATGATACTTATGCGCTGAAAGCCACCAGCGAAACGCATCTGGCTTATGTGGAAACCGGTGACAAGGATCTCGACGGGCTCTCCCATGCCGCGCTCTCAGGACTCACCAAGCGCCTGCGCGAGCGCACGGCGCTTGAGCCGGGCGAACCCATGGGCGTCGATATCGACCAGGACGAGCTCGCCTTCTTTCCTTTTCTTTACTGGCCGGTCGCACAGAACGCCCATGTGCTGAGCGATGCCACCGCGGCAAAGATTTCCAGCTACATGCAAAATGGCGGCATGATCCTTTTCGACACGCGCGATCAGGACCGGGCGATTTCGGGCCTGCCCAATGAAGCAAATGACGCGCTGCGCCAGGTGCTCGCCAAGCTCGATGTGCCGCCGCTCGAACCTGTGCCCGCCGACCATGTGCTCACCAAAAGCTTTTATCTCTTGCAAAGCTTTCCCGGCCGCTGGGACGGGGGGCAGGTCTGGGTGGAAGCGGCCAATCGCGGGCGCGCGCAAACCAATGACGGCGTCTCGGCCATCATCATCGGCTCGAACGATTTTGCCGGTGCCTGGGCGGAAGACCCGAACGGGCGCCCGCTCCTGCCCGTGGCGCCGGGCGGCGAGCGCCAGCGCGAATATGCCTACCGCTTCGGCGTCAATCTCGTCATGTATGCGCTGACCGGCAATTACAAAGCCGATCAGGTGCATGTGCCCGCCCTTCTCGAACGGCTCGGCCAATAGGAGCGGCGCATGGGATTTTCCTTCACCTTCGCGCCGCTGCTGCCGCCTCTCTGGCTGGGGCTGCTGGCGCTTGCCTGCGCGGGGCTCAGCGCGCTTTTCATCTGGCGGCGCATGCGGGTCGGCATCTGGCGTATTCTTGCTATGGCACTGCTGCTCGCGCTCATCGCCAATCCGTCCGTGCGCCAGGAAGAGAGGGAAACCGTTCCCGATGTCGCCCTTCTCGTGGTCGATACCAGCGCCAGCATGCGCCTTGAAGAACGTGCTCAGACGGCGAAAGCTGCCAGCGAAACATTGCAGCGCGAACTCGGTAAATTCTCCGATCTCGATGTGCGCACCATCTATGCGGGCAGCGCGCCGGGCGGTGACGGCACGGCGCTTTTCACCAATATCGCTTCCTCCCTTGCCGATGTGCCCGCCGAGCGCGTGGCAGGCATCGTGCTTTTGACGGACGGGCAGGTGCACGACGTACCGGGCAGTCTTGAGGCGTTCGGCTTCGATGCGCCGCTTCACACCGTCACGATCGGCGATCCGGGCGCTTACGACCGTCGCCTAGTAATCGAGGAAGCCCCGCGCTTCGGCATTGTGGGCGAGCCCGTCTCCATTGCCTTCCGTATCGAGGAAACGGGCCCCTCCCCCAGCAATGAGCCCGTCACCGTGACGCTGCGGCTCGACGGGGAAGATGTCGCTACCACCTTCGCGCGGCCCGGCGAGCGCGAGCGGGTGAGCGTCACGCTGCCCCATGGCGGCACGAATGTCATCGAGCTGCAGGCGGCAGGCGATGCAAGCGAGCTGACGCTGCAAAACAACCGCGCCGTGACCACGCCTACGGGCATCCGCGACCGCCTGCGTGTGCTGCTCGTCTCCGGCGAACCTCACGCAGGCGAGCGCACCTGGCGCAACCTCCTCAAGGCCGACCCGGCGGTCGATCTCGTGCACTTCACCATTCTGCGTCCGCCGGAAAAACAGGACGGCACGCCGATCAACGAGCTTTCGCTTATCGCCTTTCCGACGCGCGAGCTTTTCTCGCTGAAGCTCGACGAATTCGATCTCATTATCTTCGACCGCTACCGCCGGCGCGGCGTGCTGCCCATCGTCTATTTCGACAATATCGCCCAGTATGTGGCCGAAGGCGGCGCGGTGCTGACGGCGGCAGGCCCGCCTTTCGCAGGCCCCTTCAGCCTTTACCGCACGCCCCTTGCGAGCATTCTGCCCGCCCAGCCTTCCGGCACGGTGACGGAGGAAGGTTTCAAACCGGAGCTTTCGGAAAGCGGACGCAGACATCCCGTCACCGCCGAGTTGACCGGCGGGCAAAGCACACCGCCTTCCTGGGGGCGCTGGTTCCGCCTGATCGACACGTTGCAAGACAGAGGCGAGATGCTGATGAGCGGGCCGGAAGGCAAGCCGCTCCTGGTACTCGACAGGGTGGGTGACGGCCGGGTGGCGCAATTCATGTCCGACCAGGGCTGGCTCTGGGCGCGGGGCTTTGAAGGCGGCGGCCCGCAGGCGGAACTTCTGCGCCGCACCGCGCACTGGTTGATGAAAGAACCGGATCTTGAAGAAGAACGGCTGAGCGCAAGCGGCAAGGCAGGCCGCCTTCTGATCGAGCGCCGCACCATGGGAGCGGCGACGCCGCCTGCCGGCATCACCTATCCCTCCGGCGCGCGCGAAGAAGTACCGCTGAAAGAGGATCAGCCCGGGCTTTTCAGCGCCGCGCTCGAGACGGATGAAATCGGCCTCTACCGGATCGAGCAAGGCGGGCTCACCGCGCTCACCGCCATTGGACCGGCCAATCCGAAAGAATATGCGCAGGTCGTCACCAGCGATGAAAAACTGCGCCCCTTGAGCGAAGCATCGGGCGGCGGCGTCTTTAATCTCATCCTGCCGGAAAACGAACCCCCGCAAGTGCGCCGGGTGCGTGCCGGGCGCGACACGCAGGGAAGCGACTGGATGGGCTTCCGCCGCAACGAGTCTTACATTCTGCGCGCCGTGACGGACGTGCCGCTCTTGAGCGGTCTGCTCGCCGCCATTGCGATGCTGGGGCTTCTACTTTTCGCCTGGTGGCGGGAGAGCCGGTAAGGCCCTCCCCCGCACCCCGCTCAGATCGCCGTGCCGAGCGGCGGTTTCGTCACCGCCCCTTTGACATGGGAAAACGCGCCGAGATCGAGCTCGCGGTAAAGCAGCCGCGAGGGGTCCACCGGCCCCGGCATGGTGAGCCGGCCCGGCGGCACCGGCCCGAAGCCGACCCGCGCATAATAAGGCGCATCGCCCACCAGAATAACGAGCCGGTAGCCCATGGCCTTGGCATCGGCAAGGCCTCTTTCCATCAGTTTGATGCCGCAGCCCTTGCCGCGCAGCTGCGGTTTGACCGCAAGCGGGCCGAGCATCAGCCCCGGCTCGCCGCCGATCAGGATCGGCCAGAAGCTGAGCGCGCCGATCATCTCGCGCGCCTCCCCCTCGCCCGCATAAGCGACATAGGAAAGTTCCGGAATGGAGGTATTGCCCTCCCGCAGCCGCTGGGCTGCTTTGGCATACCGGCCCGGGCCGAAGGCATCATCCAGCAGCGCCTCGATTTCGGGCGCATGTTCGGGCCGTTCAAGTTCGATCGTAAACATGTTTTCTCTCAGTGCGTCGGGTCATCGGAACAAGGCTCCCCTCATCCCGCACACTGATTGCCAGCTTAGCAGGACAAAGACGGCCCGTGGCAAATGGCGGGCAGATGCCGGCCAGTTGCGCCGCTTCGTCGTCGCTGGATGAAAACCCGGGCAAGCACCTTAGCCATGGCGGGGCGTGCTCCTGTAAGCGATGATGAACGCGACAAGGAGCAGCGCGTCGATGAGGCCGCCAAGCACAACGCCGCCCGCCACGCGCCCTTCGCCGTAAAGCCAGGCAACGGGCAGAGCGAAGGCAAGCTTTTCGAGAAAGGTAATAGGCATCAGCGCTCTATAGCGCACCGGATCGGAGGCGATGAGCAGGAAGAGCACCTGCCAGACAAGCGCCGTGCCGATAAAGCCGTAATAAAATTCAGGATGGGTGATGGCGGGCGGATTGAGCGCGCCGACCTGAGCTTCCATGAAAAGCTGCGGCGCGAGCACCACGATCCCATAGACCGCGGCCACGATATAAATCCAGCGTGCCAGTTTCATCGCTCATCCCTCCCCGGCGGGCACGAAAGCCCCCCAAACCGGCAAGGCGATTAGCACGCACAGGACGCAGGGTCCAGCGGAACTTGCCCGCTCGCGCCCTCCCGCCCTGCCGGTAAAGAACCAAGAAAGCACTGGCCCGCGCGGAAAACTGCCGCTAGCTTGCCCTCGAGCCAAGGGCGGCCCAGACCGCCGAGGGATGAGAAGCGGAACTGAAAACAGGGAGAGCAAAATGGGATTGCTTGACGGAAAAGTCGTTCTCGTAACCGGTGCCGGGCGCGGCATTGGCCGGGACTGCGCGATTATCGCTGCGGCGCAAGGCGCAAAGGTTGTGGTGAACGATCTGGGCGGCGGCGTGGCCGGCGGCGATGCGGGCGATGTGGGCCCGGCACAGGAAGTCGTCAACGAAATCACGAAGGCCGGCGGTGAAGCCGTGGCCAACACCGATTCCGTCGCCATCAAGAGCGGCGCGGAAGCCATGGTCGAACAGGCGCTCGATACATTCGGCGGCCTGCATTCGGTAATCAGCCCGGCAGGCATTCTGCGCGACGGCATGTTCCATAAAATGGCGGATGAAGACTGGCACTCGGTGATCGATGTGCACCTTAATGGCAGCTACAACGTCACGCGCGCCGCCATCAACCATTTCCGCGAGCAGGAAGAAGGCAATTTCGTTCTCTTCACCTCGACGAGCGGTCTGATCGGCAATATCGGCCAGGCGAACTACGCCGCCGCGAAAATGGGCATCGCCGGCCTTTCCCGCATCATCGCCATGGAAGGCGAGAAAAAGAACGTGCGCTCCAACATCATCGCGCCCTTCGCCTGGACGCGCATGATCGCCACCATTCCGGTGAAGGACGAAGCCTCCGCGCAGCGCGTGGAACGCATGAAAAACGCCATGCGCGCGGATCAGGTCGCGAAAATGGCCGTGGCGCTCGCCGCGCCTTCTTGCGAAACCTCGGGCCAGATCTTCGCCGTGCGCGGCAACGAGCTCTTCCTCTTCAACCAGCCCCGCCCCGTGCGCGGCATGGCACGGCTGGAAGGCTGGGAGCCCGACACGATCCTTTCCCATGCGCTGCCTTCCATGAAGGCGGACATGACCGATCTCGGCGCCACCGCCTCGGTCTTCCCCTGGGAGCCGATTTGAGGCCCAGCCCGTGAAAAAATGAAAAGGCCTCCGCTTCGGCGGGGGCCTTTTTTGTTTCCGCTACACCCCAATCCCTCTAAACCCCAATCCAAGGCGCGCGGCCTTCGCCGTATTTCTCCACCATGAAGTCCACAAAGGCGCGGACCTTGGAGGGCATGTGCCGCCGGTCGGCATAGATGAGATGAAGGCGCACTGCATCGTCGACCTCCTCTTCAAGAACGCGGACAAGCGCGCCGCTTTTCAAATGCCGGTAGGCAATGAAGTCCGGCACATGCTGGAGCCCGAGCCCGGCCAGCACCACCGGCTGAATGGCAACGGAGGTATTGGCGATGAAGCGGCCCGAGACGGGCACCGAGACGACCTGCCCCTGGCCATTACGCAAGGTCCAATAGGACCGGTCGGGAAGCTGGCTATTGATGATGCAGGCATGATGGCTGAGATCATCGAGCGTGCGCGGCGCGCCGAATTTTTCGATGTAAGACGGCGCGGCGCAGATGAAGCGGCGCACCGGGGCAAGCTGACGGGCGATGAGGCTTGAATCCGCCATGCCCGAGATCCGGATACCCACATCATAGCCCCCCGACACGAAATCGATCATGTGGTCGGCGAGATCGATCTCCACCGTCAACTCCGGATAGCGCTCCATGAATTCAGGCAGCGCCTCGCCGAACTCATACTGCGTGAAGGAAATGGGTGCGCTGACCTTCAAGACGCCCGTCACCTTGCCCGAAAGCTCGCTTGCGGCGGCGGCGGCAAAACGCGCCTCATCCACCGCGCGTTTGGCGTGATCGAGCACCGCCGCCCCTTCCCGCGTCAAAGACAGTGTGCGCGTCGTGCGGTTGAGGAGCCGGGCGCCCAGCGCCTCCTCCAGCGCCGTGACCTGGCGGCTGACCGCGCCTTTTGAGATGTGCAGCCGCTCGGCGGCACGCGTGAAACTGCCCGCCTCCACGACTTCCGTGAAAATCCGCAAGAGATTGAGGTCGGGCAGGCTCATTTCATTGCATCCGTTATCGAAACAATATGTTTCTAGATACGTATATTATCATCATGAACGAAACAAACTAAATATCGCCCATGAGAAACAGCGCAACGGCGCGTTGCGGACCGGCCCGGCGGATTTCCTGCCTTAGGGCTTTCACAAAGGGGATGAGCGATGACCAAAATTCTCGTGCTTTATCACAGCTCTTACGGGCATATCGAAACCCTCGCCAAGGCGATTGCCGAAGGCGTGACGGATGGCGGCGGCGAAGTGACGATCAAGCGGGTGCCCGAAACCATGGACAAGGAAACCATGGCCAAGGCCGGCATGAAAACCGAGCAGGAAGCCCCGGTCGCGCAGCCTTCAGAGCTTGCCGAGTATGACGCGATCATCTTCGGCACCCCCACCCGCTTCGGCAACATGTCCGCGCAGATGCGCCAGTTCCTCGACATGACGGGCGGGCTTTGGGCGCAAGGCAAGCTGATCGGCAAGCTGGGCTCCGTCTTCACCTCGACCGGCACGGGCGGCGGCCAGGAAACGACGATCACCTCGTTCCACTCGACGCTGCTGCATCACGGCATGGTCATTTCCGGCGTGCCTTACGGCATTCCCGAGCTTGCCGACATCTCGCAAGTGCATGGCGGCAGCCCTTACGGCGCAGCTACCCTTGCCGGCGCCGATGGCAGCCGCACGCCGACGCAGCAGGAGCTTGCCATTGCCCGCCATCAGGGCAAGCACGTTGCCGGCCTTGCCGCCAAGCTCGCCGGCTAACAGACACGATCACACGCATTAAAGGAGGCCCGCCATGGGCAAGCTCGTTGACGGTATCTGGCACGATGTCTGGTACGACACGGAAAAAACCAAGGGCAAATTCGTCCGCTCCGAAAGCCAGTTCCGCAACTGGGTGACGGCGGACGGCGCGCCCGGACCCGGCGGCACGAGCGGCTTCAAGGCGGCCTCCGGGCGCTACCACCTTTATGTTTCCTATGCCTGCCCCTGGGCACACCGGACACTGATCTTCCGCGCGCTCAAGGGACTGGCGCCTCATATCGGCGTCACCGTCACCGATCCCTTGATGTTGGAAGAAGGCTGGACGCTGAAAGGCGAAGATGGCGGCGAGAGCGACCCGCTTTACGGCAAGCAACGCCTCTACGAACTTTACACGAAAGCCGATCCCGCCTACTCGGGCCGCGTGACGGTGCCCGTTCTATGGGACAAGGAAACGGAAACGATCGTCTCCAATGAATCGGCGGACATCATCCGGATGTTCAACAGCGCCTTCGACGATCTGCCGGGCGTGAAAGCCGGCCTCGATTGTTACCCGCAAGAGCTGCGCGAGGAGATCGACGCCATCAATGCCCGCGTCTATAGGGACGTGAATAACGGCGTTTACAAGGCCGGTTTCGCAACGAGTCAGGAGGCTTACGAAGAAGCCGTCACGGCGCTTTTCGATGCGCTTGACTGGCTTGAAGGCATCCTCACCCACAACCGCTATCTTCTGGGCGGACGGTTGACGGAGGCCGACTGGCGGCTCTTTACGACACTCATCCGCTTCGATGCGGTTTATGTCGGGCACTTCAAATGCAACATTGCGCGGATCGAGGATTATCCGGCGCTGTCAGGCTATCTGCGTGAGCTTTATCAGGTGCCCGGCGTACGCGAGACCGTGCATTTCGATCACATCAAAAAGCACTATTACGGCAGCCACAAAACGATCAATCCGGCGGGCGTCATACCCGCCGGACCGAAACTTCACCTCGACACGCCGCCCTGGCGCGAGCATCTGCCCGCCCGCTCAGCGGCCTGACGAAAGGAAAGCCGGGCGCTCATTCCGTCAGCATGCCTTGCGCTTTAAGGCGCTGTTTGACGAGCGCCCAGCTGCGGTTCTGGTCGTATTTGCCGTCCCGTGACAGCGCGTTATGGAAGGCCTTGAGCTCCGGGGAAGCACCCGAGGCGATATAGGCTTCCATATCCGCGATCACACAAGGACCGCCGATCACGACATCCGGGCCGCCTGCCGAGCATTGCCGGCCGATCCGGCGCAGCTCGCGCAAGTGCTGCTCGTGCAGCGCTTTCAGCTCTTCTTCGGAAGAAGGCAGCACCGTGGCCTGCGCGTTCATCTCAGTGGAGGCCGAACCGTACTCATCGGCAATGGCCGGCATATAAATCGCTCCGAGCGTGATGGCGAACGCGTATAGAGCGGAAAACAAAATGCGCATCGCATCTCTCCCGTTTGACATTGTTCGCTGCATTAACGGGCAGCCGGCCAAAAGGTTCGCAAAGCGGAAACACCCTCAGTCCTTTTTATGCAGCCCAATTTATGCCGTAAGCGCAATGACATAGGCCGGCAGGCCGAGATAAAGGCTGGCGATGTAAAGCGCGAAGAAAATCACGAAGACCGCCCCCTCGCTCCGGCTGATCATCCGCCCCGTCACCATGACGGGCAGAAGAACGAGCGCGGCGAGCACCATGATCCAGGCATCGTAAGCGGCGATCTGACGGGTCACCGTCAAAGGCTCAACGAGCGCCGTGCCGCCGATAATGAGAAGAATATTGGCGATATTGCTGCCGATGATGTTGCCCACCGCAATGTCGCCCCGCCCCCGGTAAGCGGCAATGGCGGAAACGGCAAGCTCCGGCAGCGAAGTGCCGATCGCCACAAGCGAAAGGCCGATTACCGCCTCAGCCACGCCGAGCGCGCGGGCAATGGAGGTGGCGCCGGAGACAAGAAGATCGGCGCCGAGCACGACGCCGGCCAGCCCTGCCAGGAAAAGCGGAAAAGCAACGAGAAGCCGGGGCGGCAAGCCGCCATATTCATCCGCTTCCGTTTCATGGCGCGCGGCAACCGGCGAGCGGTTGGTGCTTTCCACCCAATAACAAATGCCGATATAGACGCCGAGCAACGCGATAAAGAGGGCGCCCTGCAGCGAGCCGACCATGCCGGTGAGACAAAGCGCGGCCATGGCGATTGTGACGGCAAACATGAAAAGACCGTCCCGCACCACAAGCTGGCGCTCGGGGCGCAGCGGCTGAATGAGCGCGGTCACCCCGAGGACAAGAAGTATATTGGCGATGTTTGAGCCGACGACATTGCCCACCGCAATATCCGGCTGGCCCACCAAGGCCGCGCTCAAGGAGACGGTGAATTCCGGCGCCGAAGTGCCGAAGGCAACGATCGTCAGCCCCACAATGATTTGCGAGACGTTGAAACGCCCGGCAATCGCGACGGCCGCGCGCACCAGCACTTCCCCGCCCAGAAAAAGCAGCGCCAAGCCCGCCAGCACCGACAATACGTCCATGAAATCCCCCGGAAGACCGCCGCTGAGCCCAAGCTTGTGATCGGGCGCGGCGAAAGATAGTTTTGCTGGGCATAGATAAACACGAATAAAGCGCCGTCAAAAGCCCCGCAGAGGGCAGACGGAATAAAGGAGACGGGGATGGGCCGCTTTACCGAATATGGCGACTATGATGGGCTTGGCCTTGCGCGCCTTGTCAAAGACAAGGAAGTGACGCCCGGCGAATTGCTGGATGAAGCATTGGCGCGCACCGAAGCGCTCAACCCGAAATTGAACGCTATCGTCATCGAGAATTACGAAGAAGCCCGCCGCCTCGTCGAAAAAGGCGTGCCCGATGGCCCCTTCGAAGGCGTGCCGTTTCTTCTGAAAGATCTGCACTTGCTCTGGGAAGGTACGGAAACGACCTTCGGCTCCGATGCCTGGAAAGGCTATATCGCCGATCACAATTCGACGCTGACGGAGCGCTATCTTGCCGCCGGTCTTGTCCCCTTCGGCAAAACCAACTCGCCCGAACTTGGCCTGACCGGCACGACGGAACCCAGAGCCTACGGCCCGACGCGCAATCCCTGGAACCTCGAGCGCTCGCCCGGCGGCTCATCGGGCGGCGCAGCAGCTGCGGTTGCCGCCGGCATCCTGCCCCTTGCCAATGCCAGCGACGGCGGCGGCTCGATCCGTATTCCCGCCGCCGCCTGCGGCCTTTTCGGCATGAAGCCGACCCGCGCCCGCACACCCATGGGCCCTGACCGGGGCGAGGGATGGGGCGGCATGTCCATCTCCCATATCGTCTCGCACAGCGTGCGCGACAGCGCCGCCATGCTCGATGCGACGGGCGGCGAAGCGCCGGGCGATCCTTATGCGGCGCCCGCGCCGGAAGGCCCCTATCTTGCCGAGATGGAGCGCGAGCCCGGCGTTCTCAAAATCGCCTTCAACACGAAACGCGCCGATGGCAGCGAAGTGGAAGCGGAAGTCGCCGAAGCCATCAAACGCACGGCGATCCTGTGCGAATCTCTCGGCCATATCGTGGAAGAAGCCGCTCCCCGCCTCGACCCGCAGGAAATGTCCACTCATCAGGCAACGCTCATCGGCGCGAATGTCGCCCTGGCGCTTCAGCAGCGCGGCGAGGCGCGGGGCCGGGAGATCGGCCCGAAGGATGTGGAACTCATCACCTGGCTTATCGCGGAAGGCGCGAAAAGCCGCACCGCCGTCGATTATGCCGCCGCGACATTGTTTATCCATCAGATGAGCCGGCATCTTGCCCGCTTCATGAGCGGCTATGACGTTTATCTTTGCCCCACCATGGGCGCGCCTTCCATCCCGCTCGGCGTGCTCGACATGATGAACGAGGATGTGGGCGCCTATATGCAGGCCATCACCCACTACATGCCCTTTACCGGCCTTTTCAACATGACCGGCCAGCCTTCCATGTCCGTGCCGCTTTTCTGGTCGCAGGACGGCATGCCGATCGGCTCGATGTTCACAGGAAGGTTCGGCGATGAGGCCACACTGTTCCGCCTCGCCGCCCAGCTTGAAAAAGCCCAGCCCTGGAAAGACCGGCGCCCGAATATCTAGGCGCCCGCTAAGCGCTCAGGGCGCCCACATGGCAGGGGGCGTCAGCCCCTTGCTGATCTCTTCGATGCGGGCACGGGTGGCCCCGCTCGTACCCTCCGGCAGGGCGTCCAGCGGAAAGAACCCGTATTCGGCAATTTCAAGGCTGCGCCGTGCTTCGCGCTCATAAGTGCCTGGCGGAACGATATAAAGCGCCACATGGTCGGATTTGAATTCGCGGAAATTGGCGTAAAGCCCGAAGAGCCGGGGCAGCTCACGCAGCAAAATGCCCGCTTCCTCGTCGAGCTCGCGCGTAACCGACTGTAATGTCGTCTCGCCCCGCTCCACCCCGCCGCCCGGCAGATACCAGCCGCGCATATAAGAATGGCGCACGAGCAGCACCGCGCCCTGTTCATCGAAAACCGCCGCCCTGACCCCCATGGTGAGCGGCCGGGCAAGGCGCCAGTAAAACCGCATCAAGGCATGGATCGACCTTCGGAGAGGATCGGGTCTTCCCGGGTCTTGGCGGACAGGGTCTTGCTGCACATCTTGCATGATTGGCGCTTGCCTTACAGGAGGGGGAAGCTTCTAGACTGTGTAGGCAGCATAACGGGAGGAAGACGCATGAGCCAACAGGCCGTCCTTAATCAGGATCAGATCGACTATTGGAACGGTGAGGCCGGTGCCTCCTGGACCCGCAATCAGGAACGGGTGGACCGCTTCCTTGCGCCCATAACGGCAAAGGTACTGGATGCGGCGAAGCCTGCGAAAGGCGAGGCCATATTGGATATCGGCTGCGGCTGCGGGGAAACGACGCTGGCGCTTGCCGAAGCCGCAGGCCCGGCGGGCCGCGTTACCGGCGTCGATATCTCCGCTCCCATGCTGGAACGGGCACGCGAGCGGGCGGCAGCCAAAGGCCTTGCACCCGAATTCATAAAAGCCGATGCCGCCTCGCACGATTTTGCGCCGGGAAGTTTCGATCTCGTCTTCTCCCGCTTCGGCGTCATGTTTTTCGATGAACCGGCTGCCGCCTTCGCCAATATCCGCAAAGGCATGAAAAAGGGCAGCCGGCTTTCTTTCGTCTGCTGGCGCGAGGCAAAAGAAAACGACTGGGTCTTCCGCCCGCTCGTTGCCGCCCTGCCTCACATCACCCCGCCCGAGCCGCCCGCCCCGGGCACGCCCGGCCCCTTTGCTTTTGCCGATGAAGGCCATGTGCGCGGCCTCCTGGAAAAAGCCGGCTTTGAAAAAATCCATCTCGACCCGCTCGACATCGATCTGACTATGGCCGAGGGCGGCAGGGACATGCTGGATCAATCCATCGATTTCGTTCTGGAAATCGGGCCGGTCGCCCGGGCGCTCAAAAGCGAAGATGAGGCGGTAAAAGAAAAAGTGATCGGCGCCGTGCGCGAAGAGCTCGCCAAGTTCGAAACCGCTAAGGGCTTGGTTCTCAAAGGCGCTTGCTGGATCGTCAGCGCCCGCACGTGAGGGCGGGCGCGGGTTTTCCCATCCGCCGCGATTCAGCATTCTTCAACCATAGGCACCTAATCTCATAAGCCTCATTCCCTTTGCTGTGGAGGCTTTCATGGGATTGCTGTCGCGCTTTCGCTCACCGCGGGAAGACCGCTTCACCGCTCCCTTGCCTGCCGCACCGCACGCGCGCGCCGAAACCGGCAATGAAGCCGGCAATGGCGCCATCCAAGGCGCGATTTCGCGGGCTCTGCGCCCCTCCATGGCCGGCATGAGCGAGACGGCGGAAACCGCCGAACGGCTGAGCGGCGCGCTGCACATGCTTGAAGCGGCCATTCTGGCCATCGACCATCTGACCGAACTTCTGGCCGAAGGCACCGAGCTTTGCGAAAACGCCCGCGAGGCCGTCAACACCGCCAAACGCGCCGCCATTGCCGAGCGCTATAGCGCGCTTCTGGAGCGCATCGACGCTTATGTCATGAACATCGCCGAGGGCGAGGCCAATCTTATCGACGGTAGCCGAAAAACCTGCGAAATCACCCTCGATGCAGCAGGCCAATCCCGCGTCGTCCTGCATGTCGCCAATCTGACAAGCGGGCCGAGCGGGCTTGACCTTTCCGCCCCGAGCGAAGCCTTTGCCAGCCTCAGCGCCATCGACCGCAGCCTTGCCGAGCTTACCGTCGCCAAAAACGTCGCGTTGCACACGGCAGACCTTTTTGCCGACAGCGCCGCGGTGCTTTCCGAACGGCTTGGACGCCTGAAAACGCTCTAAAGACTTAACGCGCGTTAAGATAAATCCGCCTTAAGGAAAAGAATTCCTTATCTCCATTGCGAAATTTTTAACCAAGCGCCTCTAGCCTTCCCGTATTGCAACAGGGTCATTGCAACCGGGGGAGGCAACCCATCGTGTTCGCACCAACATCCGAAGCCATCAAGCTGTTCTCCAAGCTCAGCATCCTCGTCGTCGAGGACAGCGCCTATATGCGCAAGCTGCTTGGCGAGCTTCTGCATGCGCTGGAAGTCGGCACCATCCTGGAAGCGGAAAACGGAGAGGACGGCTGGGCGAAGTTTCAAGACTATGTGCCCGACATCGTGCTGACCGACGCCGCGATGGAACCGACCAACGGCTTCGATCTTCTGCGCCGCATCCGCGCGGCAGAAGATGCCCGCCTGTCCACCGTGCCCGTTGTCATGATCACCGGGCATTGCGAGCGTGAAGCCGTGGAGCTTGCCCGCGATCTCGGCGTTACCGAATATCTCGCCAAGCCGGTTACACCGGTCGGCCTTTACTCGCGCCTCGTGGAAGTGGCCGCACATCCGCGCCCCTTCGTGCGCGCTGACGGGTTCTTCGGGCCCGACCGGCGCCGCCGCGCCACCAACAAATATGACGGGCCCGAGCGCCGCCGCAGCCGGTCGCGCTCCGCCCTGCTCGACATTTGAGAGGAATTCAGCCGCCATGCCGCACTCTCAATATCCTTCCGATCATGCCCAAGTGGGGATGCAGGTGAACAGCGGCGCCGACGGCGTCGAAGTCGTTCAGCCACCCTCCATCGTCACCCGCAAGCTGGGCCCCGGCGCCGTTTTGCCCATGCGTCTCGATCCGCGCGTGCTGCAGCGCATGGAACGGGCCATCGAAAAAATGGCCGACAGCTACGAGAAATCGCTGAAAACCGAAATCCGGCAGATGCTGCTCTCCCATGACGAATGGCAGGCCGGTAAACAGGAAGCCATCCACGCCATTTATGCGCTGGCCCATGACATTCGCGGGCTCGCCGGCACCTTTTCAAGGCCCGTAACCGGGCGTATCTCCAACGCGCTGTGCCAATATCTCGAAGCCTTGCCCAATCTCGATGCCGCCGACGGCGCGGTCGTGCGTCTGCATGTCGATGCCATGTTCGCCGCCGCAATGGACGCGCAGGAACCGAGCGAGGAAGTCGCCAAGGCGACACTTGCCGGATTGGAGCGGCTCGTCACCCGCACATTGGAACATTGCCGCCCCGCAGCAGACCCTGCGCACGGCTGACACGGACGGGGCCCCCGTATGAGTTCGGCAAATCCGATAGACAAACTCTCCATCCTCATTGCCGATGACAGTGAGACGGTGCGCCGTCTTCTTGCCTCGCTCCTCGCCGCGCTCGGCGCTGGCCGCGTCTTCATCGCCAATAATGGCAGCGAGGCGCTGACCACATTCTTCCGCTATTGCCCCGACATCATCATCACCGATGCCGCCATGGCGCCGATCGACGGCTATGAACTGGTGGACACGGTGCGCACGCATCCGGAAAGCCCGGACCCCAATGTGCCGGTCATCATGCTCTCCGCCCTATCGGGAGATGCCCATGAAGCGCGGGCCGAGCAGATGGGCGTCAGCATTCTTCTTTCAAAGCCGCTGGTGCCCGAGGCGTTTTACAAAGCCATCAGCGAGGCGCTGGCAAGCGCGGAGCGGCGCGCCTGGCTGGAAGAGGCGGCGCTGAAAATCGCCGACCCGAGCCCTCTACCGGACGATAAAAGCCCCATGCCCGCCAGCCGCTCGCGCATGCTGCACTGAGCCTTGCCGTTAAACCTTTGTTTTCCAAAGGTGACACAGGCGTCATTTTCTTTGATTTTTGCGTAGTCCCGCTCTATATTTACTTTAGGGAATGTCCTTCATGTGTTGGCACAAGAGCGCCTAAGCGCCGCAGGCCAAGACATGATGAGGGGACAAATGAACTGGAGGAAACCGCATGACATCGAAAGACGGCAACATCACTGTCGATACGGCTTATGAAGCCGTCGACCCGAAAGACTTTCCGGCGATGATGGATGTCGAACGCTACGGCAACCGCTCGACCGCGTTCGACAAGATCATTTCCGCCACCCACGACCATTTCTGGGATCCGCTGGATACGAAATATATCGACTTCTCCCTGCCCTTCGACATGGAGAACGAATATCTCATCGAGCCGAGCCAGAACATGGAGCTGAAAACGGCGGTCGCCGACAAGCTCGATGAAAAGCAGAAAATCCAGCTCGTGAACATGAACGTGCATTGGTCACTCTCCTCGATCCTGCACGGCGAGCAGGGCGCGCTGGCGCTTTCGGCGAGCCTCTGCCACATCCTGAAAGACCCGGGCGCGCAGGAATATGCGGCGAACCAGACCCGCGAAGAAGCCCGCCACGTCACCGGCTTCACGAATTACATCAAGGCCCGCTGGGGCAAGCCCGTGCAGGTCGGCCCGGCGCTCGGCGATCTTCTGACCGAGCTCGTGCTCTCCCCGCTCGTCTGGAAGAAACTCGTGGGCATGCAGATGCTCGTCGAAGGCCTGGCCATGGGCGCCTTTGCGACCTTCTACAAATTCTCCCGCGACCCGCTCATGGTCAAAGTCATGCAGCTGACCATGACGGACGAAGCCTTCCACCATAAGTTCGGGAAAATCTGGGCGGACCGCACCATTCCGAAACTGTCGGAAAGCGAGCGCAACCAGATCGAAGACTGGGCCTGGGAAGTCTTCCAGGTGCTGCTCTACAACCTGGGCAGCCCGGAACAGAAAAAATGGATGTATGAGCGCATCGGCCTCGATTGGCAGTGGGTGCAGAGCGCCTTCATGGAAGCCATGACGGACAGCAACATCCGCGAAGACATGCAGGAATCGACCAACATCTTCCGCGTGCTCATCAAGACGCTGCTGAAAGCCGGCATCATCACCGAGCGCACCTCCGGCAACTACGCTGCCTTCATCGACATGAAGGAACTTTACGGCGAAGGCGACCGCATGGTCGGCGACGACATTGCCGAGGAAGGCATCAAGTTCCTGCGCAAGCTGAACGGCAACAATGGCGCCTATATGTCCCTCGACAGCATGACGGCTGCCGAATAAGCAGGCTTCACATTTGTGAATTTAAAGGGCGGTCTTCGGGCCGCCCTTTTTCTTGGCCGACAAGCGCTGTGCTCACCCTTCCAGCCGTTTCTCCATCGCATAATTATGGATGGCCGTGCCGCGCAGATCGAAGTCGCGGCGCTTGACGACGGTAAACCCCCGCCGCTCGAAGAGCCGTTTTGCCGCCTCGCTCGCTTCTACATAAAGCCGCGCCATGCCTTGAGCGCGCGCATGAGCCTCGAGCGCGGCATAGAGAGCGGAGGCAACGCCTTTGCCCGCGGCATCCGGATGCGCATAAAGATGATCGATATGCCCGTCCGCCTCGAGATCGCCGTAAGCCAGCAGCCGGTTCTCTTCATCTTCGGCAACGAGAAAGAAACGCCCATCCGCCGCCTTCTCGACATAGGTCTCGGGGGAAAGCGGCTTCGGCGCCCAGGCCGCCACCTGCTCGAACGTGTAATCGCGGCTGCCCACTTCATGAACGGAGGAAAAGAACAGCGCGGCAAGCGCCGCCGCATCTTCCCGCCGGAAGGGGCGCAAGGTGAATGTCAAACCGTCCGCCGTTTCAGGCATGGCCGCCTCTTTACTTACTGTTTCAGGGGCCGCTTTTTATAAGTGAGCGCCAGTTGAATGCAATGGCGCAGCTCGTCTTCCGGCAGAGCCTCATCCGGTTTGAAATGCAGCGCGCGGTTTCCCTCGAAGGTAAAGATATCCGGGTAATACGTGCGGAACATCTCGGCGAGGCGCGTCTGACAATGAACGTAAAGCGCGCAGGTTTGCCCGTCCTTCGAGGTGCCGAGGCGGATCGTGCTGCCGCTTTTCGTTTTGGAGGTGAGGTAAGAAGGCTGGCCCCATTTCAAACATTCCTCAAGCGGCCCGACGCCTTCGGTTGCCGCCGCCGTTTCGAAAACCAGCGCGCGCAGTTTTAAAAGCGGGCGGCGCAGCTTTACGGGGAACGCGCCGAACGCCGCCTCGACACCCTTGTCCTTGAATGGCGGCGTTGCGCGCATGTTCATCGCCCCTCCCCTTCTTGGCTCACATATTGGACGGCCCGGCCAGACGCCGCAAAAGCTGCGCCAGGCTTTCGCCGTAAATCTTGCGCGCCGCCGACGGGTCCGCGGCATTTGCAATGGCAAGCGCCGCCTGCATTGCCGCCCCTGAAATCACATCCGCCAAAGGCTCGAGCGGCTGATCCGGGATCAGGCCTTCATCCACCAGATGTTCGAGCGCGTGGCCGATCAGCGCCAGATGGAAGGGCCGCTGCACCTCACGCCAATCCGCCCAGCCCATCACCACCGGTCCGTCCAGCAGCAGAATGCGCTTTACCTCGGGCCGGGAGAAAATATCGAGCATGACCTGCGTGCCCACATGCAGATCCTCGCGGTCATGTTCGATACCCTCCATCGTCTTTTCAAAGATTTCCTGCCCGCATTCGGCCAGCATTTCCTCGAAGACCGCCCGGAAAAGATCTTCCTTATCGGCGAACTGATAATAAAGCGCGCCGCGCGTGATCCCGGCGGCCGCGACGATTTCCTCGGTCCCGGTTTCCGCATACCCCTTCTCGCCAAAGAGCCTGCGGGCCACTTCCAGCAGTTTGGCGCGGTTTTTCGAGGGCCGCTTTGCCCTCGATTTTGTCTCTTCCGGGGCTTTGACGGGGGGTCTCGTCTCAAAACTCATTTCATACAGCTTGTATAATTTCAAAATCTAGCTTATCAATCATACAGTCTGTATGAAAAGGGGCAACCAATGGCCGCTTCACCTTCCCGTCAGATCCCCTGGTGGCTCTTTGCGCTGGTGCTGGGGCTGAATGCGCTCTGGCTATGGCTCTACATCGTCCCTGCCGGCTGGAGCGAAGACGGATTGCTCGAAATTACCCGCCTGACGGCGCGCCTTTCCGTGCTGCTCTTCTTTTTGACCTTTGCCGCCTCGGCCCTCTTCAAGCTCTGGCGGAGCGCAATGACGCGCTGGCTCCTCGCCAACCGGCGCTATATGGGCCTTGCCTTTGCGCTTTCCCATTTCATCCATCTGGGCGCGCTCACCGCCTTCTTCCTTGTCAGCCCGGAAGAACCGGCGCTCGTTGCGGTCATCGGCGGCGGCATCGGCTATGCCTTTATCGCCGCCCTGGCGCTCACCTCCAACGACCGGGCGCAGCGGGCGCTGGGTGCGAACTGGCGCAGGCTGCACCTGACGGGCAGCTGGTATCTCTGGGCGATTTTCCTGAATTCCTATGCCGGCCGGGTCGGCGAGGGGCGCGAGCCGGAATGGCTTTTCCTGAGCCTGGCGGGGCTCGTTCTCTCCATCGCCTTCTTGCGCTCTGCGGCCTGGATGAAATTGCGCCGGCGGCGCCTTGCCCAGCAAGCTGCCTGACAGGCCGCCTGACCCGGCAAGCAATTGACACAGCTGTCAGTGGCTTTCGCCGCGTCTTCTCCCCTTCTAGGGTAGACGCGCGTGAGAGATGACGGCGGACACCAAAACGGTATGATGCCTCCCATAAGAACTCATCAATGAGATCACTTGAGGGAGGAAGACATCGTGGGTTGGAATTACGGCGATATTCTCGATCAGATCGCAACCGTTCTGCCGGGCGATGCGCCCGCGCTTATTCACGGCGAGCGCATCATCAACTGGAAAGACATGACGGCGCGCTCGAACAATCTTGCCCGCGCCCTGCATGCGCGCGGCGCCAAGCCCGGCGACAAGATCGCCTTCTATATGCGCAACCGCCCGGAATATATGGAAACACTCGCCGCTGCCTTTAAAGGCCGGCTGACCCATGTGAACGTCAATTACCGTTATAAGGCAGACGAAGTCTTTTACATCTTCGACAATTCCGATGCACAGACCGTCGTCTATGGCTCCGAGTTCCGTGACACGATTGCCCAGATCAAAGACAAGCTGACCAAAGTCGGAACCTTCGTGGAAATCTCCGATGACGGAACGGTTGCCGATTTCGCCGTCAATTACGAGACCCTGGTGAAGGAAGGCGATGGCAGCCCGCTCGGCATCGAGCGCAGCGGCGATGACATGCTCTTCATCTATACGGGTGGCACGACGGGCATGCCAAAAGGCGTGATGTGGACGCATACCGCGCTGCGCGAGGCACAGCTTGCCGCGCTCCGCCGTCTCGGCCCGGTGCCTGAAACCATGCCCGCGCTGCTTGAGGCAATAAAAGAAGCAGGGCCCGGCGGGCGCATTATCCCCGCCTGCCCGCTGATGCACGGCACGGGACTTCTCACCGCCATGGGCCATATGATGAATGGCGGCTGCATCGTTACGCTGAAAGCGGCTTCCATGGATGCCGAAGAGATCTGGCAGACCGTGGACCGGCATCAGATCGACACGATCGCCATCGTGGGCGATGCCTTTGCCAAGCCGCTCCTGCGCGAGCTGGAAGAACATCCGGGCAAATACGATCTTTCCAGCATCGTCACGCTCATTTCCTCCGGCGTGATGTGGAGCACGGATGTGAAGAAGGGCCTGCTTAAACACATGCCCCAGGCCATCATGACGGACAGTTTCGGCTCTTCCGAAGGGCTCGGCTTCGGCTCCTCGCTGATGACCGCGGACGGCGAGATTCAAACAGCGAAATTTCAGATCGGCGACACCTGCAAAGTCTTCGACGAAGAAGACAACGAAGTCGTGCCGGGCTCCGGCAAGCCGGGCTTCATCGCCATCCCCGGCAATATTCCCGTCGGCTATTACAAGGACGAGGAAAAAACCGCCAAGACCTTCCGCACCGTGGGCGGCGTGCGCTACTCGATCCCCGGCGACTGGTGCACCGTGGAGGAAGACGGCTCGCTCACCCTGCTCGGGCGCGGCTCCGTCTGCATCAACACGGCCGGCGAGAAAGTCTATCCGGAGGAAATCGAGGAAGCGCTGAAAACCCATCCCAGCGTCGAAGACGCGCTGGTCATCGGCGTGCCGGACGAAAAATGGGGCCAGGCCGTCACCGGCATCGTCAAAGTCTCCAATGGCGCCGACTTCTGCGAGGAAACGCTGCGCACCCATGTGCGCGGCCAGCTTGCCGGCTATAAAACGCCCAAACGCATCCTGATCGGCACCGTTCCCTTCCGCGCACCGAACGGCAAAGCGGACTACAAGGGCGTTACAGCTTTCGCCAAAGAAGAACTTGGCATAGCCTGAGTTATTCTTTTAATTTACGCCATTACTTAAAGATTTTCGAAAGCGGCACATTGAAAAATGTGCCGTTTTTCTTTTTTATTCACTTTCAATAAAGATATTATCGTTTCAATATACGTAGAAGACTGGGATGGGGACGTATCATGACGGCAAATTTGGGCACAGGCCGTACTGCATTAATCGAGCATGCCCGCCGCACGGGCGCGCCGATCGGCCGCGCCAAAGCCGAGGAATGGGTAAAGGCCATTCCCCTCAACACCTGGGAACTCGATCCGGTTTTAACCTCGCCCAAGCTGACACGAGCACTGGAGCACTGGCAGCGCATGGCCGAAGACGGGCTCTGCCCCCGCCACGGCGACCTTTTCCTGCCCGATCTCGCCGAAGCCGTGGAAAACGCCTTCATGGTGGAGTTGCAGGCCGAAAGCACCCGCGAAGGCCGGGACGATTACCGCTGCGTCTATATGGGCAAGGAGCTCGTCGAACTGGTGGGCGTGGACAATACCGGGCAGCTCGTGAGCGAATGCATGCCACCGCTCTTCGTCGATCAGTACAACGCCATCAACCGCCTGGTGCGCTGCTGGCGCCGGCCCATCCGCGGCCATGGCACGTTCGAAGCCTGGCAGGGCATGAACAATGTCCGTTTCGAATCTCTCGTCATGCCCTGGAGCGAGGATGGAGAGGTCGTCACCCGGCTCTTTACCTGTTTGGAATTCGCGCCCGGCCCCAGCAACTAGTACATCAATTTTACGACTTGTAAGCAGGCCGCTCACTGCTATGCTCCCGCCATCACAATTCATGAGGGAGTAAACGAATGGACGCGCTCGAAAAATTCCGCGCCGAGACCCGCGAATGGCTGGAGGCCAACTGCCCTGCCTCCATGCGCACCCCGATGAAAGACGGCGAAGAGCCCTGGGGCGGGCGCAACGCGGTCTGGAAAAACCCGGATTCGAAAGTCTGGATGGAGCGCATGGCCGAGCGCGGCTGGACCGCGCCGACCTGGCCGAAGGAATATGGCGGCGGCGGCCTCTCCAAAGAAGAAAACATGGTGCTCCAGCAGGAGCTGCGCCGCATCCATGCGCGCACCCCGCTGATGAGCTTCGGCCTCTGGATGCTTGGCCCGGCACTTCTGGAATTTGCCAATGAAGAGCAGAAGAAAGAGCACATTCCCCCGATCGTGCGCGGTGAAATCCGCTGGTGCCAGGGCTATTCGGAACCGGGCGCGGGCTCGGACCTTGCCGGTCTTCAGACCAAATGCGAAGACAAGGGCGATCATTACCTCGTCAACGGCCAGAAAATCTGGACGTCCTATGCGGACAAGGCCGACTGGATTTTCTGCCTGGTGCGCACCGACACGTCCAAGAAACATGAAGGCATTTCCTTCCTGCTGATCGATATGGACCAGCCGGGTGTGGAAGCGCGTCCCATCTCCATGATCTCCGGCGCCTCGCCCTTCTGCGAAACCTTCCTCACGGATGCCAAAGCGCCGAAGAAGAACCTGGTAGGCGAGCTCAACAAAGGCTGGACCATCGCCAAGCGTCTGCTGCAGCACGAACGCGCCATGATTTCGGGCATGGGTCTTGGCGGCGGTGGGGGCGCAGGCCCCGGCATCGAGCAAGCTGCAAAAGACTATATCGGCGAAGAGAACGGGCGCATTGCCGACCCGTCCGTGCGCGACAAGATCGTGCGCCAGAAAATGGACAGCCAGGCTTTCGCGCTGACCATGCGCCGCTCCGCCGAAGAAGCCAAAGCCGGCCAGGGCCCGGGCGCGGCCTCTTCCATGTTCAAATATTACGGCACGGAACTGAACAAACGCCGCTACGAGCTGCTGCTTGAGGTGATGGGCATTCAGGGCCTTGGCTGGGAAGGCGAAGGCTTCAGTGAAGACGAGCTGACGACCACCCGCGCCTGGCTGCGCTCGAAAGGCAATTCCATCGAAGGCGGCACGTCCGAAGTGCAGCTCAACGTGATCGCCAAGCGGGTTCTGGAACTGCCGGAATAACCGGCCCTGCCCTTCAAGCAACATCAAGAAACGAAAGAGACAGGACATGGCGTTGGTATTGAACGAGGAGCAGGCCCTCCTCAAGGAAACCGCGGAACAGTTTTTTCAGGAAAAAGTCCCCGTCGCCAATTTCCGCAAATTGCGCGACAGCAAGGACGAGAACGGCTACGACACCGCCGTGTGGCGCGAAATCGCCAATCTCGGCTTTGCCGGGATCATGGTGCCCGAGCAATATGGCGGCACTGATTTCGGCCCCGTGGGCCTCGGCCTCGTGCTGGAACAGGCCGGGCGCACGCTGGCGGCAACGCCGCTGATCTCCACCGTGCTTTTGGCGGGCTCCGCTATCCAGCACGGCGGCACCTCCGCCCAGCGGCAAAAATATCTGCCGCTTATCGCCTCCGGCGAAATCGTCATGGCGCTGGCGCTGGAAGAAGGCGCCCATCACAACCCCTGCGCCATTGCCACGAAAGCGGAAGCGGCCGGCGATAATTTCAAGATCACCGGCAAGAAAGTCTTCGTGCTGGACGGTCATGTCGCCGACGTCTTGATCGTCGCCGCGCGCACCTCCGGCGGGCCGAAGGACACAAGCGGCATCACGCTCTTCCTGGTGGATACGAAAAACACGGACGGGCTGAAAATCACCCGCACCCACATGGCCGATCACCGCAATGCGGCCATTGTGGAGTTCGACGGCGTGAGCGTGCCCGCGGCCAATGTACTCGGCTCCGTCGATGGCGGCTGGGACGTGCTGGAACCGGCGCTCGATATCGGCCGGATCGGCATTGCCGCCGAAACGCTGGGCCTCATTCAGCAGGTTTTCGAAACCACCGTGGACTACCTGAAAGAGCGCAAACAGTTCGGCAAGGTCATCGGCTCCTTCCAGGCGCTGCAGCACCGCGCCGCCGAGCTCTTTTGCGAAGTGGAACTGTGCCGCTCCGTGGTGCTCGAAGCTTTGAGCGCCGTCGAGGAACGGCGCAACGACGTGCCGAAACTTGCCAGCCTTGCCAAGGCCCGCCTTGCCGAAGCCTCGCGCCTCATCACCAATGAGGGCCTGCAGATGCATGGCGGCATCGGCATGACGGACGAATATGACGTCGGCCTTTTCATGAAACGGGCGCGTGTCGCAGCGGCAACCTTGGGGGATGCCAATTTCCACCGCAACCGCTACGCCGAGCTCGACGATTATTGAGCCTTTCAGGGCGGAAAACACAAGATCAGGGCGGCCTTGCGGGGCCGCCCTTTTTTTGCCCGCCCACTCGACAAACTCCCCCCTCAAAGCCCATACTGCGGCCAGAAAAGCCCATGAGTCGGCCCGCCGGCCGGGCTTGCCGTCCCAACCGCCCATGCAGGAGCGAGACCAGCCCCATGTCCGACGATAACAAGGAAAACCCCGAGCGCATCACGGTGTTGGCGAAAGACTTCACGCCTGCTGCGATGGAGTTTCACCGCCGGAACATGAGCGCGAAAGGCTACCGGATGGAAGGCCAGATCGTGCCGCGCAAGTTCATGATGATCGAGGGCATGGGCGAACCGACGGCCCTGTTCGAAGGCGAAGCCTTCTACGCCGTCACCTTCGTGCGCAAGTCGGCGGACGAATAGAACCGGCAGGGGCTTTCCGCGATGCGCTTGCCAAACACTCAGCGCCTACCCGGCCAAGGCAAGTGACATGAGCCACCCTTCCTCAGATGACCGCCCGGAAACGTCCGAACATCTGCCCGAGACCGCTGCAGATGCACGCTGGATATTGCTGCGCGATCTCTTCGTTTTTCAAGGCAAGCTGATCCTGGACGGGTTGCGGGACCTTCTCCTCAGCCCCCTTTCTTTTATTGCAGCGGCCATCGACCTTCTGTCCGGCCCGCGCAGCCGGAATTTCTACGAGCTTTTGGAGATGGGCCGGCGCAGCGAGCACTGGATCAACCTTTTCGGTGCGGCAAACCCGGAGAAACCTACGGAAGGCGCCCGCAGCGCCGATGATCTCGTCGATCAGATGGAAGAGCTGGTCAAACGCCAATATGAAAAAGGCGGCATGACCGCCAATGCCAAATCCGCCATCGACAAGGCGCTCGATGCCTTGCAGAAAAAGACCCGCCGGGACTTGTGACCCCTACCATTAAAATTCTTTAATCCGCTGTACCTCGGCTCCTTGCAACAATCGGGCGCGCCTCTCGTTTCTTAACTGGCGGGTCTAGATGACAAAGGAGGAAAATATGACCTTTAAGGACAGTCTTATTCCCACCAGTCTTCTCGCCGGTGCCATGTTCATTGCTGGCGGCGCGCAGGCTGCCCCGCTTGAAGACACCGCAGACGGAAGCTGGGTCACCATTACCGGCGAGGTGGCGCAAGTTTCACCTGAAACCTTTCTGCTCGATTATGGCGGCAACACGCTTGTTGTGGAAATGGACGATTGGGACTTCTACGGAGAAGCAACGCCTCTGGTAGCAGGGGAAAGAGTGACCGTATCCGGCAAAGTCGACAAAGGTTTCTACGAAAGCCGTACGCTGGAAGCAGGCAGCATCTATGTCGATAGCCGCAATACCTATTATTATGCCGACCCGGCCGATGAAGAGGAATGGGTCACATATGTCTCCAGTCCCGTAATCGTCGGCACCGGCGACATTGCCGATAATATCGACCTTGCCGGCGTCGTGACGAGTACGGATGGCCGCGAATTCACGGTCGATACCGGGGCAATGGAAGCGACCGTGGACACAAGCGCCATGGCCTATAACCCGATGGACGACGAAGGGCTGCAGAAGATCGAGAAAGGCGACTTCGTCTCGGTTTCCGGGGTAATCGAGGAGAGCTTGTTCGACGAGCGCGAGCTTGTGGCAACGACCATTCTCAGCCTCGACTACGATGTGAGCAAAAGCGGCTCCAACAACCAAGGCGGATAATAAAAAAAAAGGGGGGGGGCTCCCCCCTTTCCGCCTCTGCGGCCTTGCCGCGCTACCGCCAAAGAACACTTGTTGATGGCAAAAGACCTGTGCCAGAAAGAAGCCCGTTTGGTTCTTGAGGCCAGCATTTGACTAAAGGGCGGCGCGGAAACGGCTTTGCAGCATTTCGACGTGATCATTATTGGCGCAGGCGGCGCGGGCCTGATGTGCGCCATCGAGGCGGGACGCCGGGGGCGGCGTGTGCTGCTGCTCGATCACGCGAAAAAACCGGCGGAGAAAATCCGCATTTCGGGCGGCGGGCGCTGCAACTTCACGAACCTGCATGCGGGCCCCAAAAACTTCCTCTCCCAGAACCCGCATTTCTGCATCTCCGCGCTGAAGCGCTACACGCAGCAGGACTTCATCGCCAAGGTGAAGGCCCATGGCATCGCCTATCATGAGAAAACCCTAGGCCAGCTTTTCTGTGACGGCTCCTCGCAGCAGATCATCGACATGCTGATCGGCGAAGCCAAAGAGGCCGGCGCGGAACTCTGGCTCGGCGAGGAAGTGACGGGCATCGAGAAAAGCGCCGAGGGCTTTCGCCTTTCATTCGGCGAGACGGCACTGAGCTGCGCCTCGCTTGTCATAGCAAGCGGCGGCAAGTCCATCCCCAAAATGGGCGCCACCGGTTTTGGCTATGAAATCGCCAAGCAGTTCGGTCTTAACATCGTGCCGACCCGCGCAGGCCTCGTGCCGCTGACCTTCAAGCCGGAGTTCCTTTCCCGTTTGAAAGAGCTTGCGGGGGTCGCGCAGCATGCGGCGGTGAGCTGCGGCAAGACACGCTTTGAAGAGGCGCTGCTCTTCACGCACCGGGGCCTTAGCGGCCCGGCCATCCTGCAAATTTCTTCTTATTGGCGGGAAGGCGAAGAAATTGCCGTCAACCTGGTGCCGGGCCGTGACCTTTTGGCGGAACTTAAAGCCGCGCGCCAGGCCCAACCGAAACAGGAACTGCGCACCGCCCTTTCCCAGATCCTTCCCAAACGCCTTGCCGAAAAACTTTGCGAGATTCACGGGTTCGATGGCCGGCTTGCCGATCTGTCCGACAAATATCTTGCCCGCGCCGCGCAAAACCTGACCGATTGGCGTATCCTGCCGAACGGCACTGAGGGCTACCGGACGGCCGAGGTGACACTGGGCGGGGTCGATACGGACGGTCTTTCCTCCCGCACCATGGAAGCGCGCGAGGTACCGGGGCTTTATTTCATCGGCGAAGTGGTGGATGTGACGGGGCATCTGGGCGGTTTCAATTTTCAATGGGCCTGGTCCTCCGGCCATGCGGCGGGACAATATGTGTGAACGGCACAGCAAAGCGTTGGGGGCGAAGCGATGAGGGCAAAGCGATGAGTGAAATGGCAGACCTGGAAGCGCGGCTGGCCGACCTTGAAAGCCACCTCGCGCATCAAGATGAAACCGTGACGGGTCTCAATGACGTCGTGACTGAGCAATGGCAGCAGATCGACCGGCTGACCCGGCAGGTCGCCCACCTCATCGAGCGCCTCTCCCTTGCCGAAGAAGCGCTGGAAAAGACGGTGGGTCCGGCGCATCAGCGCCCGCCCCACTACTAAAAGCCGGCGAAATACCTATAGTGCCGCCATGATACCCGTGACCCCGCATATCTCACTGCCGGAAGAAGAGATCAGCCTGAGCTTCATCCGCGCTTCCGGGCCCGGCGGGCAGAACGTCAATAAGGTTGCTAGCGCCGTGCAATTGCGCTTCGATGCGCGCGGCTCCCGCGCCCTGCCTTACGAGGTCAAAAGCCGCCTTTCCTCTATCGCCGGCTCGCGCATGACGAAAGAAGGCGTGATCGTGATCACCGCCAACCGCTTCCGCACCCAGGAAGCGAACCGCGAGGACGCAATCGAACGCTTGAAAGAGCTGATTGCCCGCGCGGCTATAAAGCCGAAACCGCGCATCCCAACCCGGATCAGCCGCAACCAGAAGAAAAAGCGGCTCGAGGAAAAAACCAAACGCGCGCATATCAAACGCGCCAGAAGCGGGAAGATCCGTTTTGACGACTAGCAGCGAGCGCCCCTTCATCTATGCCCCGCCCGTGGAGCCCTATCTGACGGTGCTTCATCAGGACGAAGATATTCTCGTGCTCGACAAACCGTCGGGCCTCTTGAGCGTGCCGGGACGCCCGCTCGAGCACCGCGACTGCCTGGCAAGCCGGGCGCAGGAACAATTTCCGAGCGCCACGGTCGTCCACCGGCTCGACCTCGACACGTCCGGCGTCATCGTCATGGCGCTGCACCGCAAAGCGCACCGTCATCTCGGCCTGCAGTTCGAGCGGCGCAAAACGCAGAAAACCTATATCGCCCGCGTCTGGGGGCAGGTCGAAGAAGATGAAGGCCGGGTCGATTTGCCGCTCACCATCGACTGGCCGAACCGGCCCAAGCACATTGTCGATCATGAAACGGGCCGGCCCTCGCAAACCGACTGGCAAGTCATGGACCGTGAAGCGGAGGCAACGCGCATGCGCCTCACCCCCATCACCGGGCGCTCGCACCAGCTGCGCGTTCACATGCTCGCGCTCGGCCACCCGATTATCGGCGACCCGCTTTATGCACCCGATGACGCCTTTCATGCCGCGCCGCGCCTGCAGCTTCATGCCGAAAGCCTGACGCTGCATCACCCGAAAGACGGCGAGCTCGTCACCTTCACCGTGCCCTGCCCTTTTTGATTGCCTGAAAAGCGCCGCCTCCCTTAGCATCGCTCAATGACGGACGATGATCTCCTATGGCGCGCCGAACGCGCCTGTCTCGATGCCTGGCCGGCAGAAACGGAAGCAGCGCAGCTAGGCTGGCTCCTGCGCCATTCGGGCGGCCCGACAAGACGCCCCAACTCCCTGAACCCTACCCGCAGCGCGGCACACGAATGCGGCGCGCTGATCGACGCAGCAGACGCTTTTTACACCGCACGCGGGCAGCGGCCGATCTTCCGCCTGTCCGATATTGGTCCCGATATCGGAAAAGAGCTCGACCAAGCAGGCTATGGCGGTGAAGAAGGCCGGTCGCTCACGCTTCTGGCCGAAGAGATCGCCGTCCCGACAGATGCGCCCTGCCATAAAGTCAGCCTGTCACGGGCGCCGTCGCAAAACTGGATTGCCGCCCGCCACGCCTTGAGCGGCACGCCTTCAGAGGATCAACCCTTCTATAACAGGATGCTTACCCTGATCCGCGGACCGGTCTGCTTTGCCGCACTGGAGGTAGAAGGCGTGCCCTGCGCGCAGGCTTATGGAACCATCCAGCAGGGCCTTCTCGTGCTGGAATCGGTGGTCACGGATGCCGCCTGCCGGAATAAAGGCTATGGGCGTGCTGTGGTCGGCGCCTTGCTCGGCTGGGGCAAGAAAATGGGCGCGGAAGCGGCCTGCTTGCAGGTCGTTGCGGACAACGATCCGGCACTGTCGCTTTATGCGCGGCTCGGTTTTTCCAAGACGCTTTACGGCTACCATTACCGCAGGAAAGAAAACGCGCCTGCTCAATAGTCCCAGTTGAACTCGACGCCGACATCGTTCTCGCCCGTCACGCCGGTTTCACTGCGCAGGGAAATATTGGGGGTGACTTCCACTTCCACGGAGACCGCGCCGGTATTATCCGTCAGGCCCTTTTTCAGCCCGATATAAACGTCCTCGCTGACATAGGACCCGGCTTCCACTGCCGCGCCTTTCTCCGCCGCGCCGCCCGATTCAACCCGCAAGACATCGACGCCCAGCACCCCGCGCGCAAAATCGAGAACGCCCGGCCCGCCGCCTGTCGCCCCAGTAAGCTCGCCCACCGCAAGAGCAAGCTGCGCGGCTTCCAGAGCCGAAAGGCTTGCCCGGCTTTTGCCGAAAAGAACACGCGAGACGATCTCTTCTTCGGGCAGAGAGGGAACGGAACTGAGAGTGATTGAAGGACGCGAGGCCGGGCCTTGCGCACGCGCCGTGACGGTAAGGCCGTCGCTTTGATGTTCGGCCACCACATCGATGCGCGGGGCGATGGGCTGGTTGCCCTGAAAATTAATCTTCCCGCTTTTCAATGTGAATTCTTTCGTCAGCACGCTTAAGAACCCGCGCACCAAACGCAGCTCGCCTGTCAGGCGCGGCTCTTCGCCTGAGCCTTTGACATCAAGCGCGCCTTCCCATTCTGAATCAAGCCCGCGCCCGCGCACAAAAACGCGTTTCGGCATCGTTACTGCAATGTCGAGAGAAAGATCGAAAGCCTCTTCTTCATCGCTTTCGGCTTTGCCGTCCGTCCCGCGCACCTCCTTTACATTCAGCACCGCAACTTCCGGCGGAAACTCTTCCGGAATGCGCACCAAGACGCCGTCCGTGCGGACCTTTCCGGCAATCGTCGCCGCCGCTGCATCCCCTTCGATTTCCAGCTTACCGGAGGCCCGCGCGGTGATGTCATCGCGGCGCATGGCGGCAAATTGCGAGAACGACATATCAAGCTCAAAAGGAAAGCCGCTTTCCGGTGCGATCTCTGCGGCACCGCTCGCCGAGAAATTTCCCTTCTCCCCGTCGGCGCCGGAAAGCTGCGTCACCTCAATGCGGCTTTCTTCAAGCGCTGCCTCCAAGACGAGCGATGTGATGAGCGTACCGGTATCGAGATTTTCATAAGCCCCCTCTTCGATACGCAGGCTGCCGCTCACTTCCGGCCGGTCCACCGTGCCGCTTGCCTGTGCGCTGAGCCGCGTTCGCCCTTTCAGCCGGTGCGCATCGAGCGGCACAAGCGCCCACAAGGTGCCGACCTCTCCCTGCCAGTTCAAAGATGCATCGAGCCGCCCATTGCCGGGCACCTCCGGCAGCCAGCCTTTTGCCGGCATGCGCAGCGGCAAGCTGATACGTCCTGCAGGCGAAAGCGCCTCCTCGCCTTGAGCAAAGCGCAGCTGCGTGCCGAGCCGGTTCCCCTCCCACTCGGAACGAAGCTCGATCGTGGAGCGCGGCATTTCTTCTTCCTGCGCGCGGGCAAGATCATCAAGCCGCAATTGCAAGCTGCCCGAGGGCCGCGCGCGCATGCCCGAGAGCGACAAGGCGCCCGACATGGTGCCGCGCAAATCGCCCGTCGCCCAGAAGGGATCGAGCGCGCCCATGGGAAGCGCGCTGAGGCTGAGCGTGCCGTCAAGGCGGGGACCAAGCGTCAGACCGCCCTTTAACTGCCCCTCCCCATAGCTCATATCGAGCCCTTCAACACGAAGCGCCCCCGGCGCGCTGACAAGGCGGGCAGGCGCATGAAGAGCCAGCTTCCTGCCGGCAAAGCGACCGGTAAGGTTTTCAAGTTCCAGCACCGTGTCATTGCCTTGCAGCGTAAGCTTGCCGTTTGTTTCCATCGCAAGCGGTCCGCGGAAGCGGCCTTTGGCGCTGCTGCCGAAGGTAAAGGCATCGAAGCCCCCATCGGCGGTAAAGGTCAATGTCTCCAGCCGCGCGCTGCCCGCATCGAGACCCTTCGCCGCCACCTTGCCAGTAAAGCGCGGCGTCTCCATCAAGTTCCAGGCACTCATGTTAAAATCGGCCCGCGCGGCCTCAAACAGCACATCGCCTGCGTCCGAGAGCGTAAAGTCGTTCATCTGCCCTTTAAGGCGCGCATTCTGCCCGCTTCTGCTGCCTTGCGGGCCGGAAAGAACGATCTTGGCGTCAATCGCGCCGCTGCCGCCAAATCCGGCCAGCGGCAGCCAGGGCGAAAGCGACGGTATATCCACCGTGAAATTCCCTTTGGCGGGCGCCCCGCCCAGCGGCACGGTAGCGGCGCCGGAAAGACGGCTTTCCCCCGAGGTAAGTGAGAGATCGCGAAGCGCGAGCCTTTCATCTTCCAGCACGTAAAGAAAATCGCCCACAAGCGGCCCGAGTGACGTATCGCCGCTCAACTCGATCTTCCCTTCCGGCGCGCGCAAAATCTCGCGGGCCGTAAAGCGGATTTCCCCCTCCTTCACCGAAAATCCATCCGCGTCCAAAGAGGGAAGCTGCGCTGTGCCGCTGAGACGGGGCGCCGCGAAGGTGCCGGCTAGCGCGCCTTCCACCTGCAAGGGGCCGGAAAGCTTCGCACCGAGCGCCCCGGAAAGAACATTCGCCTCGGGAAGCAAGAGCACGTAACTGCCCGCCGCCACGCCGCCTTCCGGCAGATCGGCAGAGGCTTCGAAAGTGAGATGCGGTGTGGTGAGTGTGAGCTTACCGAGCGAGAAGCGCCCAGGCCCGCGGGAAAGCGCGGCATTGATATCCACCCTGCCGGACAAAAGGAGGTCTGGAATTTCCGCGCCCAGCGCGAGCTGCTCGAACCCGGCATCGAGCTCCGCTTCGAGCACCTCCCCGCCCTGCTCGAAGTGCGCAGAAAGACTGCCCTGCCCGCGCCCGGAAAGACCGGTACCGGCAAGGGTGGCAAGGGGAGAAAGATCACCGCTTTCAAATGCGAGATCGGCGCGGCCTGTCTCTTCCTGCAGAGCGTAACCCGCAGAGCCGGTGAACTGCACGAACGGCGCTTCAAAGGAAATTTCCTGTGCGTCGACTTCCGTCTTTTCCCGGTCGAATGTGCCTTCCGCGGCAAGGCGCCAGAGCTGACCAGCAATATCGGGTGTATCTTCATTTTGCACACGCACGTCCACCGCCTTGCCGGCAAGCGAGAAACGGTGCGAGGCGCCCGTGGAAAGCAGGCCCTGCTCATCGAGATCGAGCTGCGTTTCGATGCGCGCCGCGCGGAAGGCGCCGCTGCGGAAATCATCGAGCCTGATCGTGCCGCTCAAAGCCGGGAAAGACAGCTCGCCCGAAACATCGCCTGCAAACTCGATACGCGCTGCCTCTGCGCCGGGCAGTAAGGCGCTTGCTGCTTCTTTGTCCGCAATGCCCGCCTCGATCCGGCCTTCAAGCGCGCCGCTCGTCAGATCCGCTTCGCCGTCGAAGCGGGCATTCAGCTCCTTGCCCTTCACTCTCAACGTGCCAAGCGTCAACGCGCCGCGCCGCGACCAATCGCCAGCCAGATAAAAACCTGGCTCCGTACCGAAAAGGGCCGCAAGGTCGCCTTCACGCAGGGTCGGGGCGGAAAGCTTCCCTTCCAGCGTAAAGCGCGGACCCTCATCTTCCCGCAGTCTTAGGTCTGTGCCCAAATTGAAAAGCCCTTCGGCGCGCAGATTGAGCCCGCCATTCCAATTCGAGAGCGGCCCCTTGCCGTTCAGCGCGGCGGAAAACGCAGCGCCTTCTCCAAGGCCGAGCGCGCCTGCAACCAGCCCGCCCTCCGGCTCCTCGATACAAAAGGCAATCTCGAGATACTCATCGCTCAGCCGGTAGAGCGATTGCCAGGTAAACGTATCGGCTTTGCCGTCGAGCCGCTCCACCTCAAGGGACGTGCGCAGCACGCCCTCCTCCGGGCGGGTTTGCGCGGTAAGACGCAAGATCGCGGCTTCCCCGATCACGCTTGGGCCAAGACCGAGCTTTTCGACTTCCGCTTCTTTTAAAGAAAGCCGGGCAAGAAGGGGGAGCGGCAAGGAAAAACCTTCCTCGCTTGCCGTCTCTTCCGGCGCGTCCAGCAGGCGCGGCAAATCCACCCGCCCGGCATGCAGCCTCTCGATGGAGATATCTCCGGCAAGAAGCGCGAGCGGGTTCCAGTCGAGCGCAACCCTTTCCGCGCTCAGCCAAACGCCCGCGTCGTCTTCCGCTTCGATCTTTTGAATGCGGATGGCATGAGGCAGATAACCGTCCAGCCCCATGATATGAAAGGTGGTACTGTCATCACTCAGCGCCGCTTCGGTCATGGCGGCAAGGCGCGCCTTTCCCCATCCGGTTTGCAAAGCGCCATAGGCAAGGACGACGAACAGAAGACACAGCGCGAGCACCGCCAACAAGCCGAAGCCCGTCCAGCGCACTACCTTGCGTGCTATGTCGGCGCGCCATTCCACTTTAGAACGCCTGCCCTATGCTGATATAGAACTGAAAATCATCATCGAAGTCGCGTTTGTTGAGCGGCACGGCGACATCGAGACGGATCGGCCCGAAATCGGTGAAATAGCGAAGCCCTAAACCCGCCGCCCAGCGCAGTTTTTCCTGAAAGTCGGGATAAGCGGAATCGAATGCCGACCCGCCATCGACGAACGGTACAACGCCGATGCTTTCCGTCGCCTTGATGCGCAATTCGCTTTTCACCTCGAAGAGCGAGCGCCCGCCAAGCGGATCGTTCTGCGCATCGAGCGGTCCGGCACTTTGATATTCAAAGCCGCGCACGGAGCCGCCCCCGCCGGAATAGAACCGTTTATTCGCGGGGATTTGATCCGTCTCCTCGCCCAAAATCGCCCCGGCGCGCACCTGCCCCGCCAGCACGTAGCGCTTCTCCTCATCGAGCGCATGATAAGCAGAGCCCGTGGCGGAGAGTTTCGTGAAGGCCAGCGCCCCGCTCCCCGTTCCCGCATAGGGCGTGACATTGAAGGTAAGGCGCGTGCCTTCCGTGGGGTTCAGTGCATTGTCGCTCGTGTCGCGCGAAGCGGTCAGCGGCAGGCCGAAAAGCTGGAAGGTGGTGCCGGAAAATTCATCCTTCAGATAAGTATATTCACCGATAACCCCGGCGCTGAGGCGCCAATTCTCACGCCAAGGCCGCTCGATGCCGATACCGGCGGTGAGCCCTTGTTCATCGAAAGCTTCGGTATTGCGGTTTTTCAGCGTGGCTTCCGCCGTCAGCTCCTGCCCCGGCTCCAGAAAGCGCGGCTTCTTGAAAAGAAACCCAAGCGATTGCTCAAGCTCACTTACCGTTAGCGAGGCGCGCAGTTTTTCATTGCGCCCGAAAAGATTGCGGTGCTCCCAGGACGCATCGGCGCCCGCCCCTTCACTGGTGGAATATTTCGCCCCAAAGCCGATGGAGCGCGGCGGCGCTTCGCTAAGCTTCACGTTCATCGGCAGTTTGCCGTCCGCGCCCACCGCATCGCCCTTTTCAATGCCGATGGAACTGAAAAGCCCGGTGGACGCGAAAGAGCGGCGCGTTGCCTCCACCGCCTCCTCGTCATAGACCGCGCCTTCTTCCCAGGTGACGAGGGCGCGTTTGTAATCTTCTTTCACATCCGGCGCACCTTCGATGCCGGTTTCCCCGAACGCCGCCTCCGCACCGGCGGCCACACGCAGCCGCACGCGCATGGTTTTCTCCTCGCGGTTGATGATGGCGCTGCGGTCCTCGATGTTGGCAAGCGGGTGGCCGTGGCGCTCCAAAAACCGGAGGAGCGAGGCTTCCGCGCCCAGAATTTCCGGCGCGCGGGCAGGCTTTTCCAAACGAATGCCAAGGTCGGAAAGCGCAGGCCGCTCATCCGGCACTTGCCCCCCATAATCGATATCGAAATCGGCGAGCGTGTAAACGGGGCCCGGCTCCACCACAATATCGACCATGGCTGGCTCGCTTTTGCCCGTCACCGTGATGTCGACAGCGCCGTCATAATAACCTTCGGACTTCAGCGCGGTTTTGAGGCGCTCGGTATCTTCATCGGCCCGGCGCCGGAGTGCGCCGAGTGAACGCGGCAAGCGCTCTTCAAGCGCGATAAGCTGCGAAGAGCCGCGCAGGATTTCCCGCAGCCCCTCTTTCTCCATCCCGTGCAATTGCGTGGTGTAGGGCACACCGCCCGTATCGGAGAAAACCGGTGCGCCGCCAAGCTCGCCTTCTTCGCCCCCGCCTGTGAGCCGGTCAAGCAATCCGCCCGAAGCGCAGCCGGAAAGAAACACAGCCAGGAAAAGAAGAAAAAGGATGCTGACGAGGCGCTTGTTTTGAAAGAATGCTGTCATTCTGACGCCTGGATCAGGCCTCCGGAACCGTCCGGCGCAGATGCCGGGTGAATGCCGCAATGTTTAAGCTCAGCCTCACTTTCTTGCTACCATGATAACGCAAAGGCGTCCAGCCGCAGCGAGCAGCTGAACGCCTTTTTAATTCATGATTTCAGGGACTTAGCTCGCCACGGCAACCTTGGCAGGCTGCGGTGCGGCGCCCGCCTCGGGATTGGAGAATTCCATCACCCCGTCTTCCACATTACCGAAACGCAAGGACATGAGGTCGAGCGCATAGTTCTGGTAAAGTTTCCAAGGTTTCTTGCTGCCCTGGCGCGGGAACTGGTCGATGGCCCGCTGCACATAGCCGGAGCTGAGATCGAGCCAGGGCTCTTCTTCCATATTGGGATCGGTGACGCGCGGCGTTGCCTGGCGCAGCCCCGATTCTTCCATATGATTCAGAAGCCGGCAGACATATTCGCAGGTCAGATCGCATTTCAGCGTCCAAGAGGCGTTCGTATAGCCGAAGGACGAGGCAAGGTTCGGCACATCGCTATACATCATGCCCTTGTAGTTGAAGGTTTTGGAGAGATCCATCACCTTGCCGTCCACCTCGACTTCAAGGCCGCTGAGCAGCTGCATATTGAGCCCTGTCGCGCTGACCACGAGATCGGCTTCGAGTTCCTTGCCCGATTTCAGCTTGATGCCCTTGGGCGTGAAGCGGTCGATATGATCGGTCACGACCGAGGCCTCGCCTTCCTTCAGGCTTTCGAAGAGATCGCCATTTGGCACCAGGCACAGACGCTGATCCCAAGGGTTATAGCTCGGCGTGAAATGCTCGATGTCGAAATCGGGGCCGAGCTGCTCGCGCACCCCGTCCAGGATCAGCTTCTTCACCTTTTCCGGTTTGCGCCGGCACATATTGTAGAAATACATGCCGAGCAGCACGTTCTTCCAGCGGATGAGCCGGTAGGCAGTTTTCGCCGGCAGCTTGCTGCGCAGCCAATTGGCAAGCGCGTCTTCGGCCGGGCGCGAGACGACATAAGTCGGCGAGCGCTGCAGCATCGTCACATGCGCGGCCTTCTTCGCCATTTCCGGCACAAGCGTTACCGCCGTCGCGCCGCTGCCGATCACCACGACTTTCTTGCCGTCATAATCAATGTCATCCGTCCACTTTTGCGGATGAACGAGGCGGCCCTGATAATCTTCCACACCGTCGAAATGCGGCATGTAACCCTGGTCGTAATTGTAATAGCCCGAGCACATGAAAAGGAAATTGCAGGTATAGCGGCGCGTCTCGCCGGTATCCGTCAGCTCGGTTTCCACCGTCCAGCATGCCTTATCGCTCGACCAGGCGGCGCGTTTAACGTGATGGCCGTAACGGATTTTCTTGTCGATGCCGTTTTCTTCCGCCGTCTCTTTCAGATAGTTCAGGATCGAAGGGCCATCGGCGATGGCTTTCGCTTCCTTCCAGGGTTTGAAGGAATAGCCGAGCGTATACATGTCCGAGTCCGAGCGGATGCCGGGATAGCGGAACAGGTCCCAAGTGCCGCCAAGACTCTCGCGCCGCTCTAAAATGGCGTAAGTCCGGTTCGGGCTGTTGGCCTGAAGGTGATAGCCTGCGCCGATGCCGGAAATACCCGCACCGACAATGAGCACGTCAAAATGTTCGACTGTCATGAAACCTGCCAACTCCCCAATTTATTCTCTCTGCCAATGGGCCATTTTTCCCGGCACCATCATTTCTGACATTATATCAGTTTTTCGCACCCCCGTAAGTACGTCGGGGAAACGTCAAGAATTGCATAGTAAAATCATATAGTTAAAGATCGTCTGAGAGCCCCCGGAAAACAGGAGCGCGCGTCTTCATGAGCATTCGCAACCTGGACAAGATTTTCCTGCCCCGTTCCATCGCGCTGATCGGCGCCAGCGGCAAGGAAGGCGCCCTCGGCCATATCGTGCTGACCAAACTGCGCGAGGCGGGCTTTAAAGGGGAAATCTGGCCGGTCAATCCGGGGTACCGGGAAATATCGGGCCTGACCTGTTTCAAGGACATCGCCGCCCTGCCCGGCACGCCCGACCTTGCGATCATCGCCACACCTGCGCCAACCGTACCGGGTCTCATCGGCGAGCTGGGCGAGGCCGGCACCCGCGCCGCCGTGGTCATCACCGCCGGGCTTGGCGCCAATGAAGAAGGCACGCTCAAACGCCAGATGCTGGAGGCCGCCCGCCCGCATCTCATGCGCATCATCGGGCCCAATACGCTCGGCCTCATCGTGCCGCCCATCGGCCTGAATGCGAGCTTTGCCGACCCGTCCGTTGCAAGCGGCGATCTCGCGCTCATCTCCCAGTCCGGTGCCGTCATCGCCACCATGGCCGACTGGGCCAACAGCCGGAATGTCGGTTTTTCCTCCATGGTCTCGCTCGGCGACATGTCGGATGTGGATTTCGGCGACCTCCTCGACTGGTTTGCCGCCGACACGCGCACCCGCGCCATTCTGCTTTATGTGGAATCCGTCACCCATCCGCAAAAATTCATGTCCGCCGCCCGCTCCGCCGCGCGCGCCAAACCCGTCATCGTCATCAAATCGGGCCGCCATGAAGAAGCGGCAAAAGCAGCTGCCTCTCACACCGGCGCACTCGCCGGCTCCGATGCGGTTTACGATGCCGCCTTTCGCCGGGCGGGCCTTTTGCGTGTTTTCGATCTCGATGAGCTTTTCTCGGCCACCGAAACACTCGGCCATGTGCAACCCTTCCGCGGCGACCGGCTTTCCGTGCTCACCAATGGCGGCGGCACCGGCGTTCTTGCGGTCGACACGCTGGCCGATCTCGGCGGCAAGCTGGCAAAGCTCGATGAGGACACCTTAAAGGCGCTGGACGGCGTACTGCCCGCCACCTGGTCCCGCGCGAACCCGGTCGATATTATCGGCGATGCGGATGAACACCGTTACAGCGCCTCGCTGGATCACCTTTTGGGCGACAAGAACACCGATGCCGTGCTGGTGATGAACTGCCCGACCGCCCTTGCCTCCAGCGAAAAGACCGCAAAAGCCGTGGCGGATGCCATCGGCGCTTACCGCAAGGCCCATCCCCGCGCCAAGCCGGTTTTCACGTGCTGGCTCGGCGGCGGGGCGGAAGAAAAAGCGCGCGGTATTTTCGAGCCTCTGCATATTCCGAATTTTTCAACACCGGGTGATGCCGTGCGCGGCTTCGTTTATCTGACCCGCTATGCCGCCGCCCAGGAAGCGCTCATCCGCATGCCGCCGAGCCTGCCCGGCGACTTCAAACCGGATAAACAGCGCGCTCAGAAGACCGTTCAGCGCGCCATCGAAGAGGGAAAGAAATGGCTGGATAGCGGCGACATTAGCGAGATTTTTGCAGCCTATGACATTCCCTATGTCGCGCCCCGCTTTGCCGCAACGCCGGAAGACGCAGGCAAAGCCGCCCGCGATCTTCTGCAGGATCATGAAGCCTGCGCCCTCAAAATCGTCTCTCCCGACATCCAGCACAAATCCGATGTCGGCGGCGTAAAACTGAACATCACCAGCGCGACAGCCGCCGAAGAATGCGCCCGCCAGATGATGGAAGACATAAGCGCGGCCTATCCTGATAAACGCATCGAAGGGGTCAGCCTCGAACCCTTGATCGACCGGCCCGCCGCGCGCGAGCTCATTCTCGGTCTTGCCGATGATAAACTGTTCGGCCCCGTGGTACTTTTCGGCCAGGGCGGCACGGCGGTTGAGGTGATCAGCGACAAAGCGCTGGCGCTGCCGCCGCTCGACCTCACCCTCGCCCATGACCTCATCGAGCAGACGCGGGTGGCCAAGCTTTTAAAATCCTACCGCGCGCAAGCTGCTGCCGATATCGGCGCCGTGGCGCTGACGCTCGTGAAGATCTCACAGCTTGCCGCCGACATTCCCGAAATCCGCGAACTCGATATCAACCCGCTGCTTGCCGATGAAGACGGCATTATCGCGCTCGATGCGCGCATGCGCGTTGCCGAGGAAAAAAGACGCGACAGGCATGGCGGCAATCCCCGCTTTGCCGTGCATCCTTACCCTTCCGAATGGGAAGGGGAGCTGGAGCTTCTGGATGGCAGCAAAATCATCGCCCGGCCCGTGCGCCCGGAAGATGAAATGCTTTATCAGGAGTTCTTCGACCATGTGACACCGGACGATGCGCGGCTGCGGTTCTTCTCTCCGAAGCCCGAGCTTTCCCACAAGCTGATCGCCCGCTTCACGCAGATCGACTACAACCGCGCCATGGCCTTCGTCGCACTTGACCCGGAAACGGGCGCGTTGCTCGGCGTCGTGCGCCTTCATGCCGATGCCAATGGCGAGATTGCCGAATATGCCATTCTCGTGCGCTCGACGATCAAGGGCAAAGGGCTCGGCTGGGCGCTTATGACGATGATCATCGATTATGCGCGCAAGACCGGCCTTAAAAAAGTGTACGGCGATGTGCTCCGCGCCAACACCGTGATGCTGCGCATGTGCGGTGATCTGGGTTTTGCCCAAAGCTTCGACACGGATGATCCCGCCATCGTCCATGTCGAGCTCGACCTAAGAGAGGAAAGACCCGCTTAAGCGCAGTCCGAAAGTGCGGGGGCGCGGGAAAGGCGCTTTTGCGCATGCGCACCCAGCGCGTAACCGATCATCAGCAAGACGGGCTGGGCGGGATCGGCGGTCAATGCGCCTGCCCCCACCTCCGCCAAAGTCGCCGCCCGAATGCGTTCTTGCGGCATCGAGACCGCTTCCACGATCAACACCGGCATGGAATAGCTCATGCCCGCCGCCGCAAGCCGGCGCGCAATCCGCACAAGCGCGCTGCGGGCCATATAGAAAGCGAGTGTTTCCTCACCCCCGACAAGCCTGCCCCAGGCCGGATCATTCGGCTCTTCAGGGCAAGAGGCCGTGGTGAGAAAACGCACGCCGCGCACTTTCCCGCGCAGCGTCAGCGGCACACCGGCAGAGGCCGCCGCAGCGGAAGCCGCCGTGATGCCGGGGCAGATATCATAGCCGATGCCATGCGCGCTGAGCGCCGCTACTTCTTCTTCAAGCCGCCCGAAGATCACCGGGTCGCCGCCTTTAAGGCGGATGACGCGCCCGCCGCGCTGTGCTTCGGCAACGAGACGGCGGTTGATCTCACTCTGGCCCATGGAATGGCACCCGGCCCGCTTGCCGGCCGAGATGCGGCGCGCGCCGGGCCGGATCATTTTCAATATTTCGGGCCCGACAAGTGCATCATAAAGGACCGCATCGGCCTCATTAAGAAGCCGGGCGGCACGCAGTGTCAAAAGTTCGGGATTGCCCGGCCCCGCGCCGACGAAATGAACATGTCCCATCTTTCTCATCCTTTCACTCCGCCGCTTCTTTCATAAAGGCCCGCTCGAGCAGGGCCGCAATTTCGGGGCGGCAGGAGCCGCAATTGGTGCCAGCCTGCGTTGCCTCACCGACCGCCCGCACGCTCGTCAAATTCTTCGCCGCAATCGCTGTAAGGATGGCTTTTTCCGAAACGCCGAAACAGGAGCAGACCTTGGCCCCGCCTTGCGAAGGGTCCATGGGTGCAGCCGCAATGAGCGCCTGACGCGCCGCCCCTTCCGCACGCCTGCCAAGCTGCTCGGAAAGCCAGGAAGGATCGGGCACGCTGCCCGCGGGCCCCGAGAAGAACGCCGCAACCGGCACGCCCTCATCCAGGAGCACCCGGCGGAATGTACCCCGCGCTTTGTCTTCCACCGCCAGCACATCGCCTTTCCAGGCACGCGCTTCTTCCTCCAGCCGCGTGAAAGGCGCGGCATCCTCAAGCGCTGCCAGATAAAAAAGCTCGCCTTCTGCGACAGGTACCCGCGCCCAATAATCGAACCTCTCCGGCGTGAAGGCCGCGTGGCTGAGATAGAACCCGGCGCGCACGGGACGCACCGGCTTCACGCGCACGGGCGTGTGCTTGAATTCAGGCTGACCGGAATGTGGGTCCGTGACGGGATTAACAAGCGCGCCCACCGTACCCGCCGCCGACATGTGCCGCGTCCAATGAATGGGAATGAAAATCTCCCCGCGCCGCAGCCCGCCATCCGCTACCACACGGAAAAGCCCCCGCCCCCATTTCGTTGCCGCTTCCGCAAGCCCCTTCGGAGACAGACCGAAAGCCGCCATGTCCTCCGGATGGCAATAAAGCACCGGCTCTTTCACATGGCTCATAAGGCGGGGCACCGCGCCCGTGCGCGTCATGCTGTGCCATTGATCGCGCAAACGGCCCGTATTGAGAAGAAGCGGAAAATCGTCATTAGCGCCATGAACGGGCAGCACGTCTTCAAGAGGCAGAAACCGCGCGCGGCCATCTTCATGTGCGAATTTCCCGTCCGCAAAAAGCCGCCCGTCCGCTGCCGCCTTTTCTTTATCTCCCTTCCGGGCAGGCCAGAGAAAGGGCGTCATCGCCTCATACCTGGCATCCGAAATATCCGCATAAGCGGAAATATCGAAAAGCCGCTCGCCCTTGTTCTCGAAACCGGAAAGGGCCGCATGTTCGCGGAAAATATCCGCCGGGCCCTCATAAGGAAACGCCGCGCCGAAGCCCATGCGCCGGGCGATTTCAGCGAGTGCCCACCAGTCGGGCTTTGCCTCGCCGGGCGCGGCTTGCAGACGGCGCTGGCGGGAAATGCGCCGCTCGGAATTCGTCACCGTACCGTCTTTCTCGCCCCAGCCTTCGGCGGGCAGCGCCACATCGGCATAAGCCAGCGTGTCGGAACTTGCCATGCAGTCAGAGACGATAACGAGCTCGCATTTTTCAAGCGCGGCGCGCACCCGCCCGGCATCGGGCAGGCTGACAGCAGGATTGGTCGCCATGATCCAAAGGGCTTTGACCTTGCCCTCATGCACCGCCTCGAACAAATCGACGGCTTTCAGCCCACCAGAGGCCGCCATGGAAGGCGCGTTCCAGAAGCGCTCCACTGTTTTCACCGCTTCCGGCTCGAAGGAAAGATGCGCGGCAAGCTGATTGGCAAGGCCGCCCACTTCCCGCCCGCCCATGGCGTTGGGCTGGCCGGTAATCGAAAAAGGGCCCATGCCAGGCTTGCCGATGCGCCCCGTCAGCAAATGGCAATTGATGATGGCATTGACCTTGTCCGTGCCGCGGCTCGACTGGTTGATGCCTTGCGAAAAACCGCTCACCCAGCGCTCGTTTTCCAGCACCGAGGTAAAAAACTGCAGCACCAGTTTTTCTTCCAGCCCGCAGCGCGCCGCGACATGGGCAAGCTCCGTTTCAGGCGCATTGAGAAGCGGCAAAAGCTTTTCGAAATCCGCCGTCGAGCGGGCGATGAAGCTTTCATCTGCCGCCCCCTCCTCGCAAAGGAAACGGAAAAGCCCGTTGAAAAGCGCCACATCGCTGCCCGGCTTGAGGGGAAGGTGAAGATCGGCGGCCTGCGCCGTTGCCGTTTTGCGCGGATCGATGACGATAAGGCGGGAGCCGCGTTTCTCCCGCGCCGCTTCGAACCGTTGAAAGAGCACCGGATGGCACCAGGCCGCATTCGCCCCGGCCAGAACGAGAAGATCCGTCTCCTCGAAATCCTCATAAACGCCCGGCACCACATCCTCGCCAAACGCGCGCCGGTGCCCGGCAACGGCGGAGGACATGCAAAGGCGGGAATTCGTATCGACATTGCCCGAGCCGATGAACCCTTTCATCAGCTTGTTGGCGGCATAATAATCTTCCGTCAGAAGCTGGCCCGACAGATAAAAGGCAATAGCGTCAGGCCCATGCGCTTCGCGGATATGCAAGAAGCGTTCGGCAATATGATCGAGCACCTCTTCCCAGCTCACCCGTTCCCCTTTGATCAAAGGATAGGAGAGCCGGTCCTTGGCGCTCACCGTTTCGCCCAGAGCCTGCCCTTTTCCGCATAATTTGCCGAAATTGGCAGGATGCACCGGGTCGCCCTTCACCCGCACGCGGCCGTCCCGGGCGCTGGCAAGCACACCGCAGCCAACCCCGCAATAGGCGCATGTGGTGCGGATGGGCGCCGGCCGCATTACTCCGCCTCCACCGCAAGGCTTGCCTCGGGCGCCGCCTCATTTCCAATCAGCGGCCCGAGATAGACGGCGCTGCCGCGCAGCTCCACGGCAAAGCGCTTCACGCAGCCCTCATCCGGCCCGCGCGCCAACCCGCTTCCCAGATCGATAATCCAATTGTGCAAGGGACAGGCAACGCCTCTCCCCTGCACAATCCCGTCCGACAGCGGACCCTGCTTATGCGGGCATCTGTCCTCCAGGGCGAAAAGCTCATCCTCGCCCGTGCGGAAGATGGCAATGTCGCAGCCCAGGGCCTCGACCTTCCGCGCGCCGCGGCGCGGGATATCCTCAAGCTCGCCGATATAAACGCTCTTGCTCATGCGATCACTTTCTGACGAAGGGGGCTATAGCTGCGCCGCGTGCCGGGGTCCCCGGCCTGTTCGGCCCAGGGGTCGCGCTGCGCATATTTCTGGGAGAGGAAGAACCGCTCACTCAAAGCGGCGCGGCCTTCCGCATCGTCCGCGATCTTTTCTTTCACATGATCGAGGCCCACCCGCTCGATCCAGGGCGCGGTGCGCTCCAGATAGCGGGCCTCTTCGCGGTAGAGCTGAATGAAGGCGGTGCAATATTCGATCACCTCTTCCTCGCTTTCGACTTTGCAGAGGAAATCGGTGACGCGCACCTTGATGCCGCCATTGCCGCCCACATGCAGCTCCCAGCCGGAGTCGACCGCAACAATGCCGAAATCCTTGATCGTCGCCTCGGCGCAATTGCGCGGACAGCCCGAGACCGCCATCTTGAACTTGTGCGGCATCCAGGAGCCCCAGGTGAGCTTTTCAAGCGTCACGCCCATGCCAGTGGAATCCTGCGTGCCAAAGCGGCACCATTCGGACCCCACACAGGTTTTCACCGTGCGCAGCGCCTTACCGTAGGCATGGCCGGAAACGAGGCCCGCGCTGTTGAGATCGCTCCAGATATCAGGCAGATGTTCTTTGCGCGCACCGAGCAAATCGATGCGCTGGCCGCCCGTCACCTTCACGGTCGGGATCTGATATTTATCCGCGACATCGGCAATCGCCCGCAGCTCATTGGGATTGGTGAGCCCGCCCCACATGCGCGGCACGACGGAGAAAGTGCCATCCTTCTGGATATTGGCGTGGTGGCGCTCGTTGACGAAACGGCTCTGCGCGTCGTCCACATATTCCCCCGGCCAGGCGCAAAGAAGATAATAATTCAGCGCCGGGCGGCAGGAGGAACAGCCATCAGGCGTTTCCCATTCGAGAGCCTGCATCACCTCCGGAATGGTTTTCAGGCCATGAGCCAGAATGAGCTTCCGCACCTCATCATGACCGTGATGGGTGCACCCGCACATCGGCTTCACCGCAGGGGCGCCGGAATAGTCATCACCGAGCGACATGGCCAGAAGCTGCTCGACCAGGCCCGAGCACGAGCCGCAGCTTGCCGAGGCTTTGGTATATTGCTTCACCCCGTCAATATCGGTGAGCCCATGTTCGGTAATGGCCGTTGTGATCGCCCCTTTGCACACGCCGTTACAGCCACAGATTTCCGCCGTGTCGGGCAAAGCTGCAACGGCGCTAAAAGGGTCCGTGTCGGCACCGGCCAGCGCCTGACCGAAAATCATGCGGTCGCGAATGTCGCGCACCACCTCACGCTCTTTCAGAAGCTGGAAATACCAGGCCCCGTCCGCCGTATCCCCGTAGAGCACGGCGCCGGCCACCTTGTCGTCTTTAAGGACCAGGCGCTTATAGATGCCGCGCGCGGCATCCCGGTAAACGATATCCTCGGTACCGTCCCCGGTGGAAAAATCCCCGGCGGAGAAAACATCGACGCCCGTCACTTTAAGCTTCGTGGACGTTTCGACCGGCTTGAACGCCGCTTCCTCCCCGGTCAGCGTTTTCGCCGCCACCCGCGCCATATCGTAAAGCGGCGCCACGAGGCCGTAGCAGACCTCGTTATGCTCGGCGCATTCGCCAAGCGCCAGAATGTCGGGATCGGAGGTCATCATCGCGTCATCCACGACGACGCCGCGCTCCACATGGAGCCCCGCATCGACGGCAAGACGTGCCTCGGGCCGGATACCCGCCGCCATGACCACGATATCGGCGGGGTAAACCGTGCCGTCTTCCAGAAGCACCGCTTCCACATGGCCCTCACCGAGGATTGCCTTCGACTGCGCCTTGCAATGCACCTTGATGCCGCGCCGCTCAAGCTCGCGCTGCAGAAGATGCCCGGCGGAAGCATCGAGCTGGCGGTCGAGAAGATGGTCCATCAGATGCAGCACGGTTACTTCCATGCCCCGCGCCTGAAGACCTGCCGCCGCCTCAAGACCAAGCAAGCCGCCGCCGATGACAACGGCCCGCGCGCCCGGCTTTTCCGCCGCTTTCGACATGGCGTCCACATCGTCTAGGTCGCGAAAGACGAGAACCCCGTCGAGCTCTTTACCAGCAATGGGAATGATGAAGGGCGCCGATCCCGTGGCCAGCACCAGCTTGTCGTAAGCCGTCTCGCCCGCGGCCGTGTGAACCTGTTTGGCTTTCCGGTCGATACCCGTCACGCTCTCACCGAAGCGGCAAGTCACGCCGTGCGTCCGGTACCAGTCTTCATCATGAGTGACGATTTCCTCAAACGTCTTTTCACCGGAAAGGACGGGCGAAAGCATGATGCGGTTGTAATTGCCGCGCGGCTCCGCCCCAAAAAGCGTCACGTCATAAGCCTCGGGCGCAACTTCGAAAAGATGTTCCAGCATGCGCCCCGACGCCATGCCCGCGCCAACGACAACGAGTTTCTGTTTCTGCGTGCTCATGCTGCCACCTCCGAACGATGCTCATGCAGGAAGCGAAGAACGGCGGCCCGGGCGCTGAGGTAATCGGGATCTTCCACCAGCTCCACCCGGTGGCGCGGCCGGGGCACATTGACCGTCGAAATTTGGCCGATGCCTGCCGCCGGCCCGTTCGACATCATGATGATGCGGTCGGAAAGAAGCGCCGCTTCATCCACGTCATGGGTGATCATGATCACCGTGTTGCCGAGCCGGGCGTGAATTTCCATCACGCTGTCCTGGAGATGTCCGCGCGTGAGTGCATCGAGGGCGCCGAAAGGCTCATCCATCAAAAGAACCTTGGGCTCCATGGAAAGCGCTCTTGCAATACCGACGCGCTGCTTCATCCCGCCGGAAATTTCCGCCGGGCGCTTATGCGCGGCATGTTCCATATTGACGAGCTCGAGATTGGCCATCACCCAGTCATGGCGCTGACCGTCCGTGCGCGTGCCCGCAAAGACCTTGTCCACCGCCAGGCGCACATTCTCGTAGACCGTGAGCCAAGGCAGCAGAGAATGGTTCTGGAAAACCACCGCCCTGTCTGGTCCCGGCCCTTTGATGATCTGCCCGTCAAGGCTGATCGCGCCGTAGGAGATGGGTTCGAGCCCGGCCACGAGATTGAGCAAAGTGGACTTGCCGCAGCCAGAGTGACCGATGATGGAAACAAATTCGCCTTTGTCGATCGACAGGTCGACATCGCGCAAGGCTTCATACTGCCCCGACGAAGTTTTGAAGATTTTACCGACTTTGGAAATGCGTAGATGCTCTTGAGTATCCATGGGCTGCTCCTATGCGTTGCCATAGTCGAAACGGCGCTGCACCAGCTTCATCAGCGCTTCAAGGGCAATGCCCACGATGCCGATAATGCCGATGGCCACGATGATGGAAGGCACCGAAAGGTTGTTCCATTCGTCCCAGATGTAAAAACCGATACCGATACCGCCGGTCAGCATTTCCGCGGCCACGATCACCATCCAGGCGGTGCCGAGTGAGAGCTGCATGCCGGTCAGGATGTAAGGCATGGTGGCGGGGATGTAGATTTTGCGAACCATCTCCGAACGGTTGAAATTCAGCACCCGCGCCACATTCGTGTAATCGGAAGGTACGGCGCGCACGCCCACCGCCGTGTTGAGAATGATCGGCCAAATACTGGTGATGAAGATCACGAAGACGGCGGAGGGGTCCACGGATTTGAAAAGCAAAAGCCCGATGGGCAGCCAGGCAAGCGGGCTGACCGGCCGCAATATCTGAATGAGCGGCATCCAGGCGGTTTCGAAGACCCGGCTCGTGCCGATCAGAAACCCGACGGGCAACCCGACGAGAACGGCAAGCGCAAAGCCGGAGAGCACCCGCGCGAGCGAATACATCACCTGCCAGGCAACGCCCATATCGTTGGGCCCGTACACATAAAAAGGATCGGAGAAGACCTCCACCGCCTTGGCCCAGGTTTCCTGCACCGTGGGAAGCTCGGGCACAAGCGAGGCCTGCACCATGCTCCATGCCACCAGGACCAGAAGAAAGGTCACGGCGGGCAGGACGATGGCGGGAACGGCCATAGCCAGAAAATCCCGAAGCCAGGCCGGGCCTGAATCCGGCCAGCCCTTGGGCACCTCGCCGAACTCCGGCGGCGGGGCCTGCCCGCCGGCCGGTTCCGCAGAACCGGCCTTCAGCTCGTCTTCGGCAGTCGGTGCATCTGAAACCAGGCGCAAAGCGGCATCCGTCATGACGGCTCCTTAGGCGTTGAGTTCCGCAAGCTTTTCCAGCGGAACCTTGAGGTTGGAAATGTCGAAGCTGCCGATGTACTCGGCGATCTTGGAAGGATCGAAGGTCTGGCCGTTGAAGAAGCGGTCCGGGCCCATGTCAATGGGCGCGCTCGCATCTTCCAGCACCCAAGGCGCGTCATGCGTGCCTTCGATCTTCATGTCCGAATTCGGCACCGGCACGCCCATGCCCGCGACAGCTTCGCGGTAGATATCCGGCCGGTAGACCTGATTGGCGACCTGGCGGATATCCATGGGCGTTTCGATCTGCCCCCAGCGGTACATTTGCGAAATGAACCACATGGCGTGGCTGCGCCAGGGATAGGTCGCGGCATAGCGGTAGAAGACGTTGAAGTCCGGCAGCGGGCGCGGCTCCTCACCTTTCACATATTGGAACGTGCCGGTCATGGACATTTTCACCACATCGACCGGCGCGTTGACATAGGACTTGCGGGAAATGATCTCCACGACTTCCAGCCGGTTTTCCGGCTTGTCCATCCACTGCGCCGCTTCCACCATGGCGCGGATGATTGCCTTGTGGGTCTCCGGATAGCTTTCCGCCCAGTCGAGATTGACGCCGAACACCTTTTCCGGATTGTTGTTCCAGATTTCGTAATTGGTTATGAGCGTGCGCCCGAGACCCGCCTTCACCGCCCGCTCGTTCCAGGGCTCGCCCACGCAATAGCCCACGATATTGTTGGCGCGCAGGTTCGCGACCATCTGGGGCGGCGGAATGACGATGAGGCGCACATCATTGTCCGGATCGATGCCGGCATCGGCCATCCAGTAACGCAGCTCATAATTATGGGTGGAAACGGGGAACACCATGGCGAAGGTCATGGGCTCGCCACCTTTAGCCTTATTGGCGTCGATCACTTTTTTCAGCGCGCGGGCCGAAACCGGCCGCTCGGCCATGGCTTCCGGGTCCGCCTCCACCATGCGCTCATAGAGCTCGTTGGAAACGGTGATGCCGTTGCCGTTGAGGTCCATGGAGTAAGCCGTGACCGTCGGCTTTTGCAGCGCGCCGACGCCGAGGCTCGCGGCAATCGGCATACCTGCCAGCATATGCGCCCCGTCAAGTTCGCCCACCGACACCTTGTCGCGGATATTCGCCCAGGAGGCTTCTTTCGAAATCGTGGCGTTGACGCCGTGCTTCTGAAAGAAGCCCTTTTCCTTGGCGATGACGATGACGGCGCAGTCGGTCAGCGGAATGATGCCGAGCTTCACATCCGGCTTTTCCAGATTGCTGCTGCCCGCCGCATAGGCGCCGCCCGGAACCACCAGGCTTGCGGCTTTCAAGAGCGCAGCGGTGCCGAAAAGTTTCGCGCCTGCATTCAAAACCGAGCGCCGGTGATAAGGCGTCTCAAGCGAGGCGCTGCGCTTTACTGCCGGGGGAGTTTTGTCGTCATGGTCGGACATCTCTTGTCTCCTTGATGAAAGCGGGAGGTAAATCGTTTCTCAGTAGGTGTAAGCGACTTGGAACCAGAGTTTTTCCCGGTCCGCCGGCCCGGCGCTGCCCCCATCGAAGGAGGCGTATTTCGCGGTGAGCTTGACGCCGTTCTCAAGCGCTGCGGAAAGCACCGCATCCACCTCATCGCCGAGCGAGGCGCCCGTGCGCTCCGCCTCGAAATCGTGAAAAACGATGCCGGACGTAATTTTCGTGAAAGGCCCGAAAGCCGGCAGCGCATAATTCAGCGAGGCGGAAAGGTCCTCGATGCCGTCCACCGGGGTCGTCAGGAACGCATCGGCCCAGCCCTGAAACTTATGCAGCGTGGCAAGTGGAGTGGAGAAACCTGTCGTCCCGTCCCCTTCCAGCACCTCATAGCCCGCACCGAAGGAAAGCGGCCCGTAGCTTGCCCCCGCATCCACCGAATAATAATCGAGGGAGAAAGATGCGGGATTACTTCCATATCCGCTCTGACGGGCATAGGAAGCGGCACCCTTCAGCGACCAGTCTTCATTGAGCGCCGTCTTGTAAGCCGCCCGTGCGCCGTAGGTTTCGCTCGAGGCACCGGCCGCATTATCGAAATCCAAGAGATAGGCAAAGCCCGTAAGCGTCAGCCCTTCGATCCCGCTATAACCCAGATTGATGAGATGGCTGTCGCTGTCGAAATTGCCGATCGGGCTCTTGTCGGAAAAAATCCGGTGCACTTCCTCGATATAGGCATAAGTCGCCGTGACACCGGGAAGCGAGCTGTTACTGATCAGCGCCGCGTCGAAGGTCTGCTCATTCTGCCGCCAGCCCACATTGCCGACGAAGCGTGCATCATCGAGGATGATCCGCTGCCGCCCGGCAACGATCTTCGTACCCGGAATGCCTTCATAGGTAAGCTGCAGCCGGTTGAGCTCGCTGGCCTCCGGGTCCGCAACGACGGGATAGGCGGTGCGCCCATTCGCCGTGCTGTTGAAATCTTCCGGGCCCAGCGCCTGCACGGATTCGATTTCCGCCAGAAGCGAGAAGCCATAAAAGCTGCCCGTTTCAAAGCCGAGGCGCTCGCGCAACGTGTAAGCGCGCGCATCATTGGCGAAACCATCCTGATCGACGAATTCCGCCCGCGCGCGGAGGTCGATCAGCGGTTTCGTTTCCGCCAGCGCCGCGCCCAGCTCATCCGCATGCGCCGCTACCACCGGCAGCGCGCAAAGCCCCGCCAATGTCCCCGCCACCATTTGCCGCGTCATCTTCGATACCGTCATCTGCTCACCCCATCGGCAAAAGAAAAGGCGTCCGCCGGCGATTTTCATCGCCATGCGGACGCCTTTGCCCGTGTTTCAATTCTCGCAGTCAGCCGCGCTCTGCCGCCCTTGGCAATCCGGCCTTTGATGCTGGGCCTTCATCGGCCCGGCATGAAAACTCTAAAAACTATTTTTGCTGCAGCGCAACAAGTAATTGATATTAAAGGTAATTTTTCTCATGTCCTGCATAATGCTTGATCACGCTGCCCGTGTTTTTCACAGCAATCGCTCAACCTTTGAGCAATTTGGCAACTGCCAAAAGATTGTCCGCAATCTGAAAAATCGGTTTTCCCTCATTCATCGCCGTCTTACGCAGAAGCTGATAGGCCTCTTCTTCTGAAAGGCCGCGCTGCTGCATCAAAACGCCTTTGGCTTTCTCTACGATCTTGCGCGCGGCAAGGTCTGACTTGGCTTTGGCGAGTTCCTTTTGCAGGCCCTGATACATTTGAAACCGGGCAATGGCGACATCGACGACGGGACGCACGCGGGAAGATGCAAGGCCATCGACAATGTAAGCGCTCACCCCCGCCTGCACCGCCTTGCGCGCGCCGTCCGGTTCATCCTTTTCGACGAACATGACGACGGGCCGCGCCCGCTCGCCTGAAACCTCGCCCATGCTTTCCAGAATGTCGCGGTCGGGGCTGTCGCAATCGACAATCACGACATCCGGGTCAAAGCGCTCCACCGCGCCGTAGAGCCCGATGCCGGATTTGACGCGCATAAGCTCGCAGGCGCCCGATTGCGCCAGGCCCTGCTCGACTATCAGCGCCCGCGCATCATCGGGATCGACAAGCAACACACGCAATCGCTCAGAAGCGGAAGACATACACAAACATTCTTTGCTGGCTTGGCCGGGAACCACTAAAGCCTAATCAGCAAAAAAAGGGCCAGAGAAAAACCGCTTTAAAAGAGGCATTCTGCGCATGAGCTGCGCGGCCATCTGCTCATTTGCCGGGCGGCCTGTCCAAATAAGCGTCAGCCTTTGCCCATGCCGCCGCGTCATTGACGTTCAAAAAGGCATCGGCCTCCTCACCGGGAACCTCTATGGGCACGGCGTCCAAATCCTTGAGCGCCCCCCAAACCGCCTGGCGGCCCGCACCAAGCAGCCTGTCCAACTTTTCAAAATGCGAAACATGCCAAAGCGCAAGAAGGTTCTGGTCCCGTCCTTCAAGGCGCAGCACCGCAGGCCGTGTGCCTTTCCGTCCCGCCCAAAGACGCGCGGCATAATCGGCAGGCAAAAACGGCACATCGCACGGTGCCGTCACCAACCACTCCCCGCCTTCCTCCTGCAACCAGGCAAGGCCGGCGCGAATACCGGCAAGCGGTCCTGCCCCCGGAAAAGGCCCGTCACCCAGATGCGTGAGCTCGGCCCGCCAGCCAAGCGCGGCCTCGCCCTCGGCAACGGCAAGAGCCTGAACCTGCGGGCGCAGCCGTTCATAAACACGCTCGATAAGCGGCTGCCCGCGCAAGGGACGGAGCGCTTTTTCTCCGCCAAGCCGCTCCGCCTTGCCGCCCGCCAGGATGAGCCCGCTTGTCTGCACTCCCCCGGTCACAGACTCTGGCCCGCCCGGCCAGTTTTGCTGCTCACCGCGCCGGTTTCCGCATTCTCGGACAGCGCTTCAGGATCGAATTCCAGCGGCAGGTCGCACCAGAACGTGCTGCCCTGCCCTTCCTCGCTTTCAAAACCGATGCGCCCGCCCATCTTCTCCACCAGCAGCCGGGCAAGGCTAAGGCCGATCCCCGCCCCGCCGCCGGCCACCATGGCGTCCGGGTGCAGCCGGGTGAACGTCTCGAACACCTTGTTCTGCATGGCTTTGGGAATCCCGATACCCGTATCGGAAATGGAAAGACGGAAGAACCCGTCGCTCGTGCGCTCGCCGCTAATGCGCACTCTTCCCCCGTTCACATTGTATTTTACGGCATTGGACAAGAGATTGATGATGATCTGCTTCAACCGCTGCCGGTCCGTTTCAAGCAGCACCGGCACGTCGCGCGGCAAGCGGTCCTCGATGGATACCTCGCCGCGTTCGGCCAATTGCGCAACTTGCGCGATGCACTCGCTCACCGCCTCGCCCACGTCCACCTTCTCGACCGAAACCCGCAAATGCCCGGCTTCGATGCTGGAAAGATCGAGAATGTCGTTGACGAGATTGAGAAGCTGCTCGCCCGCCGTGAGAATGAAACTGATCCGTTCCATTTGCGAGGCGTTGAGCGTGCCGCCCGCCGTCATCTGCATGACTTCGGCGAACCCGATAATCGCGTTGAGCGGCGTGCGCAGCTCATGGCTCATCGTCGCAAGGAATTGCGATTTGGCCCGGCTTGCCTCCTCCGCGCTTTGCTTGGCGCGTAAAATGGCGCGCTCCGATTTCACCTGCCTTGTAATGTCATGACAGGTGCCGAAAATTTTGACCGCCCGGCCTTCTTCATATTCGATGACGATATTCGCCTCCACGAACATCACCGCCCCATCTTTGCTGCACAGACGGTAAGTTTCGGGACCAAGCGTACGCGCGCCCTTCGCCGCGCCTTCCAAAATCCAGTTGAGAACCCATTCGGAATCATCCGGGTGATGGATATCGGCAAGCACCGTGTCGAGACTGACCTCCAAATCCCCGTCATAACCGAGCAGGCGGCGCATACCCTCGGACCAGATCACCTCGTTGGTGCGCAGGTCCCAGGCAAAATCACCGACACGGGCAATGATCTGCGCGCGGATCAGCTTTTCCTCGCTCAGGCGCACGGCCTGTGTCACCTGCGCCACCTGCCGGCGCAAAAGCGCAACGACGCCCGCACCGGCAAAGAGCAAAAGCGCCGCGCCGCCGATCGCCCAGATCACCCAGGCCGGCAGCGCAGGCTCCCCCGCAGGCGACATCCATTTTTCCAAGGCCGTGAAATAAGCCGATTGCGGATCGGTTTTCATCGCCGCCATATGCCGGTCCACTTCGGCAATCAGCCCATCGGGCGTGCCGGGCGCAAAGGCGAAATAAAGCGCGGTCGGCTGAAAAACGAATTGCGAACGCGTCAGATCGAACCCGCTCTGCAGCGCCTCGCCCAAAGACTGATTGACAATGCCAAAATCCGCGCGCCCTGCCGCTACCGCTTCGAGCGTCTCATTGTGCCGGGCGGTCGGCACGATTTCGAAGGAAAGTCCCTGTTCCTGGCGCATCTCGGCAAGCTTGCCATGCTGCACACTGTCTTTGAGCACGGCCACGCGCCCGCCTGCCATGTCCTCGAAATTCTGCACGATCGTGCCGGGCCGCGAATAAACGTAAGACCAGCTGCGCAGCACCGGCACTTGGGTAAATTTAAAAAGCGCCTCGCGCTCCGGTGTCGGCGCGACATCCGGCATGAGATCGATCTCACCCGCTTCGAGCATGGCAAGACAGTCCGCCCAGGCGCACGGGTGATAGGTCACGGCCCATCCGGCTTTCTCACTCAGGGCAGCAAGCACATCCGGAAAAAGCCCGGCCGGCGCGCCTTCTTCATCGAGAAATATTTTCGGCGGGTTTTGATAGATGCCGGCTCTCAGGCTCAGCTGCTCGCCCACCGGTTTGTCGGCCCCACTGGTAGAGACCGCGAGTATGCCCACGCTGGCAAACAAAAGCGGCAGCAGAAATATGCCCAACGAAAAACGGATCATACTGCTTTTCAACCGCACGCTCATCCCCAAAGCTTGGCCATAGCCGTACTTGCCTGGCCCGCAGCCGTCCCGGCCGGTTGCCCGCCCCATAAATGTAGACCTCTAGCCTAGACCGGAAAGCCGTAATAGGAAAACTCTCCCCTTACTTTGTGCGCCCTTCTAAAGGCTGCGAACGCCGGACTGAGGCTCCGCCATTTCCTCAGCTCGGCCATTTGGGGTAGCCTTTACGGCAAGCTCCCGGGGAAATGGGCCGCTGCGCCCCCTCCTCCCACCCACCGCCTTTCAGCGCCGGTCCGCCCTTATGCCCGACACGATGCCCGACAGTTCCCCGCCTCAACCGAGGGAGAGGTATTTCCTGGAGCTGACCGCCGGTCTCGAAACGCCGCGCTTTCTGCTTACCCCACTGGAGACGAGCGATACCCCCGCCCTCCTGACGCATTTTCAGGACCCGCGTGTGACCGAATATATGGATATCGATCCCTTCACCCGGACCGAGGAAGCCGAGGACGTTATCGGCTGGGCGGAGAGTTTGCGTGCGGCCGCACAAGGGGTCCGTTGGGCCATCCGCGAGAAGGGGCAGGACGGCGCAGCGGGCACCTTCCTCGGCACCTGCGGCTTCAACACCCTTGTCTATGAGCGCGCCCGGCGCGGCGAGGTCGCCTATGACCTATCGCCCGCTCACTGGGGAAAAGGCGTCATGGCCGAAATCATGCCGCAGCTCATCGCCCTTGCCGCCGGTCCCCTCGCACTGCGCCGCCTCGAGGCGATGGTGACGCCCGGCAACACCCGCTCCATCCGCCTTCTCGAGCGGCACGGCTTTGAAAAAGAAGGCCTCCTGCGCCAGCACGCCTATTGGAAAGGCCGCTTCTGGGACCAGCTTATCTTCGGGCAGGTGTTGGAGGGGAATGGTAGCGGAGGAGGATTGCCGGAGAGGTAACGCACAGTCATGTGCGAGCAGACTGATTAACTCTATACAGCTAGAGGATAACGCCCTCTAGATTTGTATGCAGACCCAGTGAAGTGTGAGAAAAAGTCCAGCAACAAAGCTCAGGTTGGCCCACAATCCGAGACGCGCGACACCATTCGCCAACTCAACGTCAGTTGAAATCATCTTCTTAAAACAGGCATTGAGAATGTCATCGAACTTTTTGAATTTCTCTCCGATCCATTGCCTTAAACATTGGCGCATCCCGCTCGCGGTTTTTTTCCTGGTCGTTTTTTGATGTTTGCGCCCTGAGACTTCTTCACTTGGAGGTTGAGATGCACAACTTCCAAAAAATATGAAATACCGGCAAACACCAATCCGAACGAGAAGACCGTTGCAATCGCAAGATAAATTTTAATCCCAAACACAGACAGTGGGCTTGTTACAAGTTCGGGCAAGACAAGTGCTAGCGCAGCCCCGTTGGCCGCAATAGGTGCCATAGCGAACCGTCTTGCAGAATCGAGATAACGTTTCTCTAGAGAGGGTGAGTCAGCGCTTTCGCCTGCCATATCAACTATCGCCTAAATCAGCTTCGATTTCGGTTTCAATATCACCAGCGCCATCATCTTCATCAAGGCGGCGCTCCGTTGTTCTGGAAAGATCAATGGCCGCTGCAAAAAAACTAGCGGCAGCGAGCATCGGTACGACGAACACCATCTTTCCTGTAAGACCTGCTGCTAGATAAGAGGGCACAAGAACAATTGCAGCTTTAATTGCAGCTTCCCTAATCTTCATGCCATGCCCTATCCATCTTGAGCGGTCAGAAAAGATAACAAGGCTCTTTGCCGGAATCGCACACCCCTAATTGAACTTTTAGATTTACCATTTGGAGAGCCCCCGGTCGAGCCTCAGCGGCATCGCCGGGGAGAACCAACTAGGTCCGAAAAGTGCGGAAGAGATGGTAGCGGAGGAGGGACTTGAACCCCCGACACGCGGATTATGATTCCTGCGGGAACTCGCTGGTATCCGCCCCGCAAGGAGCATATACCACGCCGCTCCGATGCTCGGAGCGCTGCTGACAGCCATTCCGATCCTTGACGCCTATTCACCGGCATCCTTCTGTCTGGCCTCAAAACGAACCAACAATGAGGTCAACAAATGAAATCTCTCGCAGGCGCGCTTGCCCTATTGCCCGCCCTCTTGTTCTTCGCCCCTACTGCGGGCGCTTCTGACTGGCTCCAGGAGACCAAGCGGGAGGGGGAGACAACCTTGGACTTCGCGGAAAGGCGCCACGACGAGCTGAGCGCTCAAGCTCTCCGGTGGAGGTTTCAGCCCTATCTCGTCGATGTGTCGATCTATCACTATGAAATGCCCGATGGAGACAACATCGTCTGCCTCCGGGGCTGGGTGCCCAATCTCATCTGGCCGAGTATAGAGAGCATTCACTTCGAGTTTGTCTGCCGGGAGTTATAATGGTGCAGATGGCGGCGAGCTTGGAGCTTATGCCGCCATCAAATCCTTCTCGAGCTTTGCCATACGCTCAATATCGCCCTCCATATCGTCGAACAAATGCCCATAGACGTCGAAGGTCATATTGATAGACGCATGCCCCATCAGCGTTTGTATCTTTTTGGGCGACCAGCCCTGCTCGATAAAGAGTGACGCAGCGGCATGCCGGAGAGCATGCATCCCGAAGCGGGGTTTGCCCTTCTTATTCACGACACCGCACTCAACCATAAGCGGTAGAAAGAACCTGTTATAGAGATTGGAGTGGGTTTCGGGGTTCCCGGCACCGTTCGGAAAGACAAGCCCCAAGTTTCTCTTAGGGCAACGGCCAACCCAATCGCTCAGCACTTCTTTCACAACGGGTGCCATCGGAATGTTCCGGCGCCCTGCCCGGCTTTTCGGCATGCCAAACTCGTTCCAGCGGTCCACACGCTCGCGCACCTGGATGATTTGCCGGTCAAAATCCACATTCTCCCAGCGTAAGCCTCGCAGCTCAGAGGCGCGCATACCCGTAAACACCGCTACCGTCAAAAACGCCCGGTATTTATCGGGACACGCAGCAAGCAGCGCCCTGATTTCCTGCTTTGAAGGGATGATGCATTCTTCTTTTGAGCGCCGGGAGTTCCTGAGCCGCACGTCAGCAGCAACATTCCGGGCGACCTGCCCCCTCGCAACCGCCTCCGAGATCAACGCGCGCAAGCTTCCCAAAACCTTTCGAAGCATTGCCTGAGACAAAGTGTCTCTCAATGTCTCAATGAACTCATAGATGTCGCCAGCAGAGAGTTCATCAACCGAATGCTCTCCCAACAAAGGGAGAATGTGTAAATCGAGATGCTGCCGGTAGGAACAGAGCGTCGCCCGCTCCAATTCATTCAGCTCACACGTCCTCAGCCACTGCTCACCGGCATCTTTGATCGTTATCACGCGCTTCACGTCACACCTCTTCGTCAGTCTCACACAGACCTTCAGAGTCTAGGACGGGCGGAAATACCTGTCGGGGTTTTTCCTATGATCTGATTGCGGTTTAGGAGCATCCGAAAGAGCAATGACTTGCGGCAGTGTTTTTTTGCTTGGGTCGAAACAACTAATTTCGGCAGTTTTACAAATTTCTTTCTATAATAGACGTGCTGTCACACCTCCGGCAGCCTTCAGAAATTTCTAAAACCAGAAAAGGATAAAATGAGTATTACGAATTCGAGTAAGCCCCTCCCCAACACACAGCTTCAATCTCAGGCGCGGCGGGAACGGGCGCGTCACCGAGACAAAGGAACTGTTCCTCTCCGCACAACGGTCAATACAGCCGGAAAAAAGTTCTCGACATTCAGAGTCGCTCCCGAATTCTCGTTAGACGGCGTCAACGCAAGTGCGTATTTCGATACGATCAAGCTAACTCTGGAATTTTCAAGAATAAGAGAACTCAATGGGCTTCGTGCCGAGTTCAAACGAAGTCTCAAACTAAGAGGCAGACAAACAAAGCATAAATTCCGCTTCCATTGCTGCACAGAAGGCACAAAGGGTTTTGTCTTTAGGCTCACCATCCATGATGTAGAGCCAGCAGACCTTTTTCAGGCCGAGACCCTTGCCCACCTATCCCGACCATTCTCCATCTATAGGATGGATTGGGCGGTGGATTTCAAGCCGCGCGACACAGCAGCGCTCCCAAGTCTGTATCACGGGCTTGCGATGACATTATGCTGCCCGGCCATTGATATTCAGAAGCCTGGAGCTATGCCTAGGCAGTTTTTTGATTATGAGATCAAGCTTCCGAAGGAGAAGAATAAACATTTCCTCGGATTACGCCATACGGCCAATGATTGGGACTTAAATGACTACTGCCACACCTTTGTGCCCATTGGGTCTGGCACAACTTATTATGGCTCCAAGAGCTGTCCCGTCTACGCGAAGGTTTATCGCAAGGTAAAAGACAGGGCTGGAAAGGTCGCACTGGACGAAGCCTCTCAGTTCATACGGGTCGAACTCACGTTTCAGGGGTCGGCACTAGATGATATAGGGTGCACAACCTTGGCTGACTTCCGAAAGCTCCGCTCTACCCGGCTATCGAAATACTTTCGCTTTGAGAACGCCGCTGTTCAAATGATGAACGATCCTGAGCATCCGTGGAGAAAAACGAAGGAAAAGATGCTGTATCCAATAATTGCCTCCTGCGCTGCCATCTTCAAAGAACGCAAACAAAAGCAAGGACATTGGGGTTTCGTCAATGGAGTACCACGCAAACGCCCCACCCCAAAAGGATACGGTACCCTTGCCGACAGCGACACTAACAAAAAGGTGGGCGAGGCCCTGCGAAAACTTTTCAAGGGAGAAGAATGGGAAGGGTTCTTTCTCCATTCTTGACCAAAAATTTGCGAGTTTTTTCTAAATGAGAACTCGCGCTCCCCGTCTCAAATTTGGAGGCGTGGAAGAAAGCCCATTTTTCAGTGATATCTGCTGAAACGCAGGTCAAGCCTAGCAATGAGAAGCGCGTCGTGAAGGACAACCATCGCAAATCTACCCCGCTTTGGGCACTTCACACGCGCGTTCCTCACTCTCTCACCCTATAGCTAGTATATATACTGTTATAGAACATGGGGTGGAGACAGAGGAACTCAATGAGCTTGGAGATCATCGGGATTGAAAGTGTCTCCCTCTTAAGCTTCCCTTCCTCACTTAAACTACCTCTCTATGAACTTTTCTTTCCCCGGCAATGTCTCAATGCCTTCTCTGGAAGCATTCTCTCTGTTTCCCGAATGAAGCTCCCTTTCCAACTCTTCTGGATAAAAGCTTCCATCCTTCCCTTTCCCAACTGAATCATAAAATTTCGAGCGCGCGCCGCCCCAACCGCTCTCTAGACCTTCTCACCAGAGCCCTTGCGCTGGAATGACTCTGTGCGACCCATAGAGAGTCACTGGTGAGCATTTTTGGTTTTCTGCACCTTACCCACCCGAAACCTAGAACGCTCACCAGTGGACTCCTGAGGGCTTATTTTTATCGTCCGGAAATATCGGCCTTAAAACGCGGTATCATTCCTATCCCGCCTCCCTCACCTTCTTCGACAGGGGCAGGAACTGAGAGGCATCGGAGCAGATCAGCCACACCCGTTTTGGACAACGGTTCTATTGAGCATTTTCCGGATGGGCTCTTTGCGGCAGCTTCCAAAATTGCGGTGCAAGCTTGAGTATCTGACGCGATTGCGGGCAATCTCCGGAAAGTGAGACAAAACGCCTATATTTTGCCTACAGGATTCCGGTTTTTGTAGGCGTTTCCGGCTGCGGATATGCGGAAGAAGCTCCTTTCCGCTTATACCTTCCCCAATTCCCGGAAAACTGAGCACAAAAGTCCCCTTGCCTCCTTTGGCTTCAGAGAAACTCACTTGCTTTCTCTCATGAAGCTCACGCGGGATTTCTTCTGAAGAGCTCCGAAACAACTTCGAGCGGGAACCAAGATTTATTGAGATTTTCGGGAGCCAAGGAACATCGGATTGCCTATCCGCAGCTCCCAAGCATCAAAAACGCGTCGGGAAGCTCATATGCATGCTCCAGGAAGCTCTCAGAGACTCACTGATGGGCGTTCTTTGCTTTTGAACGGGGAAGATAGCTCTCGCGGGAAACGCTCACCTGACGCGCTCTGAGAGCTTCATTGCAAATCCACCTTCCCGGCGACTTTAGGAGGCGCAATCACTGCTCGGGCGTCTTCTGCCTACGGGTTCTTGAACAGCGGATGCGTTGTCCTTCGGGAGAGCATGATCGATCTTAAAGGCATGCCTTGGAGCCAGGAGATCATTTGGAAGAAGGCTGTGTGAGACATTCGCTCATAGCGAAGTATAAGTTTTGACCCAAGAGCGGGCGATGCTGACGGGGATGAGCTTGAATGCCATCGCTCACACGTCTGTGTCACAGAGAGCTGAACCCGAGCCACTCAATCCGGAAGTCCTAGAAATTATCCGGAGACGGGATGGCTATGTAGGCATTATTCGGGAGAGATACGATTTTTCCCTTATACTTTGGCTTATCAAAGCCAGAAAGCTCTATCGTTCCTATCCGCGGCGGCTAAGGCAGCTTCCCGGAAAGTATCCCGTCTCATAGCGCGTTCCGATTTGAAATCCCTCGACAACTCAGCTTAGCTCACGTCGAAAGGTTGAAGCGATGCAAGCTCAATCCCTCGCCTGCCCAAACGATCTGAATTGGTGCATCACCGCCAGCACACGACTAAATCGTCTTTCGGCCAACCCCTAAGGTCACCGAAGCCAAAGCAGCAATCCCAACGGCTTTTTAGTTATCGATGGGTACCATTACCATCAGGGTCGGTCTGTTTTGCCTATGCGGATTCGAACGCCTCATCCTGACCAATATCACCTTCGGGAATAATAATGGATCGCAGAGCGCGCCCGCGCTTTACACGGGCCGTCCTGTCATTCGTTGATTGCAAAGTAGCGGTAAAATAATCACCCGCAGGGCCGTCCGGCAGAGTTTCTCCATTTCTCAATCCATCAACTTCAACATAAAAGTTATTCAACCTGCGCCCCAACTCATTCAGGTCTAGTTCCAGGCCTTCCCGATTTATTGCTCGGTCCAACTCAATGAACAGCGTGTAAAAATCAGCTTTCTTCCAAGCTCGACTTGCGCGATCAAAGTTCATTTGTGTTAGAGCGTCGAATACCGTCCGGTATCGATCCTGAAGTACTTCAGCCTCCTGAAATTCCTCATTGTACCGCTCAAGATACTCTTCAACGTCATCGTCTCGATGAAAGTAGTCACTCATCATCGTAGCAGTGAGCGATGCCACGAATGAAACATCTTTCATCCGGCGAATATCCAAGGCGCTGAACACCCGATGGTCGAGAAAGAACTCATCTTGAGCAAGGCGCTCGGAGAATTTCTTGTACTCGCCGAGATATGCCGCGTTGAATCGCTCCATGTCGTTCAAATCATAAGAAGTCGCATTCATTCTCTGGAAAACGGCGCGAATGTCATCAATGTCTATGATGCCGAGGTTTCTGACGGAAACATCGTAGTTCAGAAAAGCCCTTTTTTTGTCTTCGTCCAGAGCCGCGTACAGCGTTATCTGCTGGGTTCGTGCGAACGGCTTTACCCCTTTAAAATACTCATCAAGGGTTCTAACCCTTTGCTGGCCATCAACTAAAAGCTCAACCGCGTCGCCTGTCGTTGTGTCTACCTCGCCCGACGCAACGTATATCTCGGGAAATGGATAACCCAGGAGGATTGTTTCAATGAATGCTATCTTGTCCTTACTCGTCCATACCGCTCGACGCTGAAAGTCGGGGGTTGGCTGCAAAGAGCCCTCGCGTAGGGATTTGAGAATTGAGGTAATCTTTCTGCTTTCAGGAGCGGTCTTCATACCAGTTCCTTTACATTGAGTCTGCACGCGGAAAGGGCGGAACCGACATATTCCTCCCAAAAGTGCTCATTAAGATAAATGCCCGCAGCGATTTTGTACCCGCCATACTCGCCGCTGGCTTGTAGCGACCGGAAGAACTCAAACCATTCCTTGGACAAGGGGAAATTTATGTCTCTTGGAAGTTTGTCAGGACGAAGCCAACCTCGAAATAGGTATTCGCGAAACTTATCAGCCTGCGCCCATTCGCCAACTTCCGTCCAGTGCGAGAATGTTTGCTGCCAATAATCAAGAAAAAGAGAGTCGGAAATGACGGCCACATCTATGTCGGACACATCGCAAAAATGAGAAAGCGCGGGTCGGCCAGGTTTCGAGCGAAGCGTGAAGCCTAATTTGGCGGACCCCACAAGAATCACGTCTCTGACTGACACGCCAAGCTGATCAGAGATACTGCGACGAATCGATGCCTGCTGCTCATTATCAAGGATGGGGCCATGAGTGGAGTAGTAGTACCGATCAACCAGTGTTTTGTTGTCATGAAGAGCAATGTCTCGTTTGAACCGCTCCAAGTTCTCAACTATCCCCTCTGTCATCTCAACGACCATTTCGAATCGTTGCGGCTAAATTTTCCAGACCATCCGGTTTAATCTCACATTCCCAAATAACCAGCGGCAACCATCCCTCGTCCCTTAGCTGCTCTTGCACACGCCGGTCTCGCTGAACGTTGGCTCCCAGCTTGTCACGCCAGAAATCAGTTCTCGTTTTTGGCAGAGATGCTGCACGGCAGCCAGAGTGTTGGTGCCAAAAGCAACCATGTACAAAGAGGGCTACTCGCTTTGATGGAAAAACCAGGTCCGGTTTGCCCGGCAGATCGGAGCGTTGAAGGGAGTAGCGCAAGCCCTTAGAATGAAGGTATCGGCGGACCATGAGCTCTGGGGCCGTGTCTTTCGACCTGACACGGGCCATGATTTCGCTGCGCTTTTCTTTTGTAAACACATCCGCCAATAAACTCTTCCGTTCTTCTTTTGTTCCTACTCCATATATCCTAAGCTATGGACCAAGTAACCAAAAACACAAGATGCAGTCTATCCTATGAACCCAAAATTCATCGATCTTTTCTCTTGCGGCGGTGGAATGTCCGCCGGCTTTACAAAGCAAGGCTTCTGCACGATCGGCGCCGTGGACCTGGAAGTAGCCAAACCAAGCCACGGTATCGGGGCGACTTTCTGCAATGACACCTACGAGCGAAACCTCGGTTTACGACCTATGTCTGCGGACCTTGCCGTTACTAGTCCCGATGAAGTCGCGTCCCATTTTGGCTTCGGGCATGATGACGTCGATGTCCTGATTTCCTGTGCCCCTTGCACTGGCTTTAGCCAGAAGCAAAGTCGCAACCACGTACAAGATGACGGACGAAACCGGCTCGTAGAACGCACCGTAGTTTTTGCCGCGGCGTGGCGGCCAAAATACGTCGTTATTGAGAACGTGAAAGAGCTTTTGCGCGGGCGTCACAAGCACCATTTTCAAGGACTTCACCGGGGCTTGACAGACCTAGGTTACGAAGTCTTTGCCGAAATCCACGACCTCAAAGATTTTGGCCTCCCCCAGAGTCGCATTCGCTCTTTAATCATCGCAAAGCTGGGGGGCACATTCCATCTCGAATTGCCGAAGGTGAACAGCTTCCGCACCGTAAGGGACGCGATCGGGCACCTGCCGGAGATTAGGGCTGGAGAGACGGACCCAAATGACCCGATGCATACTTGCCCCCGACTCTTGGGGCATTCACTTGCAAGGATGCAAGCAATTCCAAAAGACGGTGGAAGCTGGACCGATCTAAGCGAGGAACAGGCACACCTACGTATTCCTAGTATGAATATCGAAAAGCCGGGCTCGTTCCCCGATGTATATGGCCGGCTTGCTTGGGATAGACCCGCTCCCACAATTACCCGGGAATGCAGTCATCCTGGCAATGGTCGATACAGTCACCCTGAACAGGACCGCCTTCTTACCGTTCGCGAGATGGCATTGTTACAGGGCTTCCCCGAGGACTACTATTTTGAAGGCTCTCTATCCTTCAAATATCGGCAGATCGGCGATGCCGTTCCTCCAATGATTGCATCAATGATAGCAAGTGCAATTTCGGAGGATATGGCCGGGCGAAGTGCAGCACCCAGCCAGTTAAGAATGGCAATTTAGCCAGGACGTCCAAGTTCCCACCAAGCATGAAGCGGACAGAAGTCTACATCCAGCCCGGATATGGTGATCTTCTCCACGCTCCCGTCCAACACAAGCCGGAACGCTTTGCGCCCATTTATGTTCACGTTTGCGCTGGTCCCGCCCGCGTTCGTTATCTTGCCGAAATCCTTGGCTTCCAAGTTAGCCACTGCAGCAAGAACATCTTTAGGTATCTCTCGCAGATCGTATCGCACCCTCATTTCATCACCGTAACTTCTGAGCATGAAGATGCGCTCATATTCCTGTAAATGCGAAAGGACACGCTCCCGCACCTGACCCGGCGCATCCTCCGGACCGTTGAGGTCTCTAATCCAGCGGGCCTCCATCAACTTTGAAATCGTGATCGACTTGGGATTTAAACCCCTCGCAGCTTCAGTCTTCAGCGAAAAGTAGTGCCTGTCCACTTCAAGGTCGGCGCCGCGATGAACCATGTTGTCCGTCCGCTTCGCATCATGCCCAGCACGCTTGAACGATTGTTCGAGAATATGCTCGAAATTCTCTTTCTTGAGAGGCACTCCGCTTGAAGCATGGTGCGCCGCCAAGCGCGTCGAGAAATACTCGAAGGCATCTTCATCAAGGAAGTCCTTGCGCAGATGCTCGCTGCTTTGACCTTCCGCAAACTTCTCAATGATACTCGTAAGCACCTCAACTTGAATTGGTGAAAGCGACCGTAAGGCACCGATGACATGTTCGATGTCCTCTCTTTTCTCGGCATCGTTCACCATTCTTCTCCTAGCCCACTGAGTTCAGGAGACTATCCGAAACGCAAAATACTCGGTCAAGTGGCATTCGTTGAATTTTGTGAGAGCAAAATGTCTCAAGACATAAATCACAAGCCTAGCCGAGCCCGGTTCCACTCCATGAACCTGACTAAGGCAGCCGCACACCCACCATCTTCCAGTAAACAGAGCGGATGAACGCACATGACGCCAAAATGCGCGAATTTCTCAATCAGCCCGAAGAGCTGCTGCCGGAAGATGCCATTCCCAACAGAATTGAGGCCTTGCTCAAAACCTCAGCAACTAACCACCAGTCCGAAATCCACGCCTATCCACAATCATTGATAACTGACTCGCGAACAATCCCAGCCTGCTCGCCCGCAGCCTCTGGGAGCAGCTCATTTTGGGACAGTTTTTAGAAAAGATAGTGATGTAGAAGGGGCTTGCACCTATACATGAATTATGAATGTCGTAGTTAGAGCAATCGGGCTCGCTTCGGACGTTTACCCGCACTTCGCCCCAACAGAAACAGGCACTTAAACCGCACATCCGAATGAAAAACCCAAACCGTGAAGGTTTTCAGGTGCGAGTGACAGAGGTCCTAAGAAAAGAATGCGACGCCAGGGTCGTCACAATCTATACCAACGACACCCAGTTTGCAGCCAAGTTCAAACAGCTTAGCGCATTGAGTTTCGTCGAATGTCACGTCTGCAGGGCGGCGTCTGACGCGAGCACCGCATGCACATACTCCAGCAGGAACTGGTTTCGTTGATCAGATCATCCGGACCACCCGCTTCGAGTTGTTCCTCGGCGGCGCATAGCCTGCCATCGCTTTCATCATGTGCTGGGCGTCGATACAAAAAGCAAATCATGTGCGGGCATCATGATAATTAACGCACGCATCGAGCAGCGGTGACTTCAATGCCTTTCTGCAAGGAGGCTGAGACCTCTTTTTCTTGCTCGTCCATAACCATGTGTGCCTGATGTTCTGTAGCGACAGCATTAAACAACGCAACACAAACCCGCCCGGCGTCGATCTTCTCACCTGTTTGCACGCTCTGTAGAAAATAGCGGTTGCGATTTACCGCGCCAGCGTCATAGTTCACCTGATGGAGGTTAAAAGAGCGATGTTTGAATGAGCTTAGGACAGGGATTTCCTGAATGGACCGAACTCGGGCAGGATAGTGGCATCGATCCACTCGGAATGCAGAGACCAATCGAAGCCATCTACCAATCGATAGTGCCTGGAATCAGCACGATCACACTTCGTTATCGCTACTATTCGTTCTTCCCATTTATTCTCAAACACTACGAAGAACGCATAAGAAATCCCGATCCGGACGTATTCCGCACTTTCCAACGCCGATGTGAAGCACTTTTCGCGCTGATCTGCACGCATGGCAAACCGGAGTTGGGCATTACCGGTTCGAACTGGGCGGGCCGGACACTGAATGACGCGCGCTCCCAAACCAGCGAAACGGTAATCATCGATTTCAGCGTCGGCGCCGATCCCGATGTCAAGGAGAGTCTGCGTTACCTGCGGAACAAGAAGGGCGCATTTGGCGCAATCTACGCGACGCAGATGTCAGAAATGGGCCTGGTTCATTTTCCTGGTGCCGGTGATCCCAACCCCAATCCCATATGTTCCAATTTGGCCTTGCGGCTGGCTGATGCCTTTTCGCGGGAGCTAGGAGCAACGGCAGACGAGTTTTTTGAAGTGGTGGCGGCCGGAAAAGTCCCTCTCGCATCGTTGCAATCGTTCAACGCGATGAAACCCAGCCAGCTCCGGCTCGGCGGTGATGAGCACATCCTGTTGACTGACATCCTGTTTGGAAAATGCGACACGAGCAGCGAAAAAAATCTGATGCGCCGTCGCACCCTCCAAATGCTTCTCGACGTTACCGTAACATCGCACTCTATTCCGCGCGCTGAGCAGGTGAAATGGCATTGGTTTGAGAATACGCCAGAATTGCGGGGCGGGAATGCCCAGGAGGTTCCGCACCTTTGGTTTCTGTATCAAGCGTGTGATCTCATGCGTCTCGCCTATGAGGTGATTCTCTCGGCCGCATTGACCCTGCTGGAAACAGCTCCACAGCGGCGGATGTCGCTTGCTGATCTCACCGACGAACTGATCGGCTTTATAGAAGTCACCGAGGATCAAACCTGGGAAGATGTCTCGCTTGAATTTGCAGGTGGATCGACGGCTGCGACGCGAGAGCATGCGCTAGCTATGCTGGACGCTATGCATCAGGGTGAAACAGTCGAACAGGTACGACTTGCCGTATCTCTCATTGCATTACTCTATGTCAGGGCATCGGATGCGACCAATCTGATCGAAGAAGCCCTCAGCGGGGCCGATTATTTCCAGTCGCTGCGAACAGAGGTGCAGTTCCTTGATCGCGCGCGCTCTCTTTCGGCACACCGCGTGATCGCGGATATGGTTCGCGAGCGAATCATAAAACGGCACCTTTTGGTTGCATCAAGAAAATTCCGCACCCAAAAAGCATACACCTTCCATATGGAACTCGAAGAAGGACGGCTTCGCTACCGCAACCATTTTCACGTTTTACCCGGCAGCCCTCGTCTCGATCAAGCCCTTCGCTTCCTGCGTGATATTGGCCTGATCGACGAAGCAGGAATCACACAGTTTGGTCGAGCGGAAATGGCGGCAGCATGAAATATTTTGAAGCCTTCGGCGAAGGCGGGTTCCACTCCGCGTTCATGACGACTTATGCGTTCGGATCACTCGCATTTGAAGACATTCCGTTCCCCAAACTTAGGGGAGCCGGATGTCGTAACATCACGGTGCTCGCCGACAGGGCAATGGTCAATCAGACCTTTTCCGAATTCGGTCCGCCACGATTTGCCGGAACTAGCTATCATCTCATCAAGGCCGAAGCGCCTAGCGCATTCCATCCCAAAATTACAATGCTGATTGGTGAGACGAAAGGCCGGTTGATTGTTGGGTCCGCAAACCTTACATCCCTCGGTCTCGGCGGGAACAAGGAACAAATTGCCAGCGTCTCTTATTCGCCAGATGCGCCCGAGAACGCCAAGTTCTTCATCGGTGCGCTCGGTTATCTACAGCGATATGTGCCGCAAGGTGACCAATGGTTTCCCATTAGTTTGCAACGAGCAACACGGTCCGCACCGTGGCTGCGTGATGATGATTTCGATCATGCCTTCGATCTGAACGAAACGGCGAACCTCAAGCTTCTTTTCGATCGTCCCGATATCAATTTCCTCGATCAGATTGTCGCATCCGTCGGCGACGATCCAATCGAGCGGCTTGTCGTCGTTTCACCGTATTGGGATGTCCAGCTCGAAGGTTTGGTACGACTCCGTACCGCGCTCAAAAATCCCGTCACAGACATTCTTATCGAGAGCGATGCGAACGGCTTTCCTTCGAGCGCAATACCGGCAACCTCTGATACACATTTATTCGATATCAGTTCGTACACCGAGAACAGATTTCTGCATGCAAAGCTGATCATCGCTCAAGGCCAACGTTGGGATCATGTGATCTCCGGCAGCATGAACTGCACATTTTCAGCCTTGATGGGGCCACTAGCCCACGGAAATGCGGAGGCGGGATTCTACAAACGCGTGGCCCGCGGCGTTACGTTGGAAGCGCTCGGCCTAGCAGATTATCGAGATGCCCGCATTGAGGGCGAGCGACTCACTGACCTTCAACGGTCATTTGAAGAGACCAAGACCGCTGAGCCAACCATTGATGGCGGTACGTTAACATTGCAGTTGGGCAAGCTGTCATGGACCGCTCCGGCGGCGGCAACGGCAGCTCCAGCGATGGTCCATCTTTATGATCGAGAAGGACTCAGCTTGGCAGAGATGAAACTGGAGGGACGTTCGGCGGACTATGCTCTTTTGCCTGGTCTGCAGCGCCCCAAATATGGGATAGTGAAATTCGCGGACGGGGCGATGTCAGCACCGGTGCAAATCGTCGATCTCGATTATCTAGCGGTCACGACCTTACCCCCACAACGGGGACCCAAGCGGCGGTTGATGGATATCCTTTTGGAGTCCATCCACGAAGATTTGATCCTGATCGAAACGCTCAATCAGCTCGAAGCGTTGGAGGAAGAGGATCATGCAGATCAACTTGATTTCACACCAAAAGCCAAACCACAAGCTGATGACGCAACTCCACCCATATATGAAGTTCTTTCCTACGACGATTTCATCCGCGCACGCACCCATGCTAATGCGCAAGGAGAATCTTTCGGCCTTTATCTGAACAGCCGTAACGATAGCGCTGCTAGTCTGATGAGCGCTTGCCTCAATCAAATGATCGGGCTTGTCGGCCCCGATCTGAGGGGTATAGAAGACAAGGACATTAATACGGTCGGTGCGATAGATTTCCGAACTACAGAGCCACAATCTACAGACGACAACGAAATCAGTGATATAAATCCCGGCAGCATGCCGCAGAGCAGGAGCACTTCCGCTCAAAGCCGCGCGACGGCCAAGAAATTCCAAGAGGCTGTCACTGCTTTCGAAACTCGTTGCAAGGTATTCGTCAAAAAGAAGGTCACGACATCGGAAATGGTCAGACTGCGTGCTCTTATCCAGATCGTTCTTTCACACGCCCAGCCTATCAAGGGCTCATTCTCGCCATCGCAAATCCTTCCAGTGTACACGGTAGAAGGTCACGACTGGCCGCGTCTGATCGGTCGGTTGCTGCGCCAGCATTTCGGTGCCACGCGTGCATTGCAAAATCTCATTGTCAAGCCGGACGAGTCCGAGCAGCAACGTGTATTGGAATACCTGGCAGTCTCAAATTGGGCCGCAAAAGCAGCGCACGCGGCGGTCTTGTCACAAAAGAAGGCGGCTCCTCTCAAAGTTCCGCTTGAACGGTTGATCGCATCGCTTGCCGCTCAAACACAGACAATCTTATCTGTTGTGGAAAACGATCGCACTTATTTCGACGAGATATCTGACAAGCTCGATGCTCGTTTTGGGGTTCGTTTACAGCTTCCAATAAGAGCTGGCGTTGACATCCGCCCCTGATTGTTACGATTCATGACAGGTTTCGCAGCTTTATGCTGATCCTTTGAGGTGATGCCAACGTGGCCGGGACATATCTAGCTGACGAACACAGATTTGCGCAATTGTCTACATTATGAGTTCAATCTTGCTCGACGCGCTGGATTAACAGCGAGAAATCTGGAGGCGGAGACGTGCTGCATTTACGCAACGATACACGCGATGCCCCCGCCCTCCTGACGCATTTTCAGGACCCGCGTGTGACCGAATATATGGATATCGATCCCTTCACCCGCACCGAGGAGGCCGAGGATGTTATCGGCTGGGCGGAGAGTTTGCGCGCAGCCGCACAAGGGGTCCGTTGGGCCATCCACGAAAAGGGACGAGACGGCGAAGCGGGTAACTTTCTCGGTACCTGCGGTTTCAACACCCTTGTCTATGAACGCGCCCGGCGCGGCGAGGTCGCCTATGACCTAACGCCTGCCCACTGGGGAAAAGGCGTCATGGCCGAGATCATGCCGCAGCTCATCGCCCTCGCCGCCGGTCCCCTGGCGCTGCGCCGCCTCGAGGCCATGGTGACGCCCGGCAACACCCGCTCCATCCGCCTTCTTGAGCGGCACGGTTTTGAACAGGAAGGCCTCCTGCGCCAGCACGCCTATTGGAAAGGCCGCTTCTGGGACCAGCTCATTTTCGGGCAGGTTTTAGGGGGAAATGGTAGCGGAGGAGGGACTTGAACCCCCGACACGCGGATTATGATTCCGCTGCTCTAACCAGCTGAGCTACTCCGCCCCAAAGGCATCGCGGGCCAGGCGGCCCGCGGAAAGTGAGGGGATATAAGGCCCCCGCCCCGCCCTTGTCAAGCAAGGCGTGGCACGCCGCGCGCTACTCCCGTCTCTCGGCCAGGGCGGCCCGCAAATCGCGGATTTCGCGCTTGATATCGGCCAGATCCCGGGCCATCGCCGCCCGTTCCTCATGGGCGCGCCGCTCGATCGTCTCACGCTCCGTATGGGCCTCGCTCTCGTGAATCATCTGCATGGAATCGACGATGATGCCGATGACGAGATTGAGCACCATGAAGGTGGTAAAGAGAATGAACGGCACGAAAAACGCCCAGGCCCAGGGATAGACCTCCATCACCGGGCGCACGATGCCCATGGACCAGCTTTCCAGCGTCATGATCTGGAAAAGCGAATAGAGCGTGCGGCCGATCGTGCCGAACCAGTCGGGAAAGGCCTCGCCGAAGAACTCGGTGCCGAGCACGGCGAAAATATAGAAAATCAGCAACAAAACGCCCGCCACCGAGCCCATGCCCGGCAGCGCCATGAGCAGCGACTGCACCACTTTGCGCATGGAGGGAATGACGGAGAAAAGCCGCAGCACACGCAGGATGCGCAGCGCGCGCAGCACCGAGAGGGGTCCCGCCGCCGGCACCAGCGCAATCGCGACGATGGCAAGGTCGAAATTGTTCCAGCCGTTCTTGAAGAAGGAAAGCCGGTAGGCCCAGAACTTCAGAAGCAGCTCGACGACGAAGATCGCCAGCGCCACGCGGTCGATCGCCACAAGAAGGCCGCCCGCCCGCGCCATCGCCTCGGCGGAGGTTTCAAGACCGAGCGTCACGGCATTGACGAGAATGACAGTGATGATGAAGCGCTGAAACCAGCCCGCCTCCACCACACGCAGCGCAAAGCCGCGCCCCGCGCCTGTGCGTGAAGAAGAAACGCCATTTGTCGATGTCATCGCGTCAGCCCGCTGCGCTGCCCGTCACCGGAAGAAGAGATAGGAAAGGCGCCGCGCTTTAAAAGGTGGCCGAAGCGCCGGCTTCCACTTCGCCGGAAATTTTCGGCGCCGTGCGCTGGGCTTTGCCTTCGCTCTGGTGGTCGGCAGCTTCCTCGCCCGCCGGCTTCTGGAAGCGCAGCATGGTGAAAAGGCCCATCGGGTTCAGCGGCTGGGTTTCCTGCAGGTCGAGCTTGGTGATGCCGGTAATCGTTTCGACCTTGAAGTCGGGATGCCAGCCAAGGGCGCGGGAAGCCGGCGCCATCCAGCGCTCGATGCGCCCGCGCATGCCGTGATCCTGGGCAAAGTGATTGACGATGAAGACCTGGCCGCCCGGCGCACAGACGCGCTCAAGCTCGCGCATCACTTTTTCCGGCTCGGGCACCACCGTCATCACATACATGGCGACCACGGTGTCGAACTGCCCATCGGCAAAGGCAAGCTCGGAAGCATCCATCTCGACGATCGCTTCCACATTGGTGAGGTTCTTTTCCTTCACCCGCGTGCGCGCCTTCTGCAGCATCTCGGTGGAAAGGTCGATGCCCGTCACTTTCAGGTGCTTGCCGTAACGCGGCAGCGAAAGGCCGGTGCCCACCCCCACTTCCAGCACGGAGCCGGAGCGGCGATTGATGGCGCGGACCGCATGTTTGCGGCCGGCATCGGCAATCGGGCCGAAGGAAAAGTCATAAACGGGTGCCCAGCGAGCATATGCTTCCCGGACGGATTTTTCGTCGATGCGCGATTTGACGCTCAAAAGATGGGCTCCCTCGTGACGGCGCTGCCAGTTTGCCGCAACAGGCCGGATTTACCAAAGTTTTTCCGTAATAATCCGCCAGAAAGTGGCGGATTGAAGGCGGGATTTATGCCCCTGCTGCGTGTTCGCTTTCGGGTTCGCTTTCCAGCGGACGCCCGCGCACTGCATTGCCGTAGCGGTTGACGGAGCGGCGGATCCAGCCGCCGCCCAGCACACGCTTGCCGGTTTGCGCATCATAGAACACACAGGCCTGGCCGGGAGCCACACCATCTTCCCCCGTTTTCAGTTCAACCCGCGCGCGCCCTTCCCCAAGCGGCACGAGCAATGCCGGCGCCGGCGGGCGCGTCGAGCGCACCTTGGCCAGCACCTCAAGCGGCTGACTGTTTTCACCCAGACTGCCGGGGCCGATCCAATTGACCTCCCCAAGCTCGATCTGATGCGTCAGCAGCATATCTTTCGGCCCGACCACGACCTGTTTCTTCGCCGCGTCGAGACGCACCACATAAAGCGGCTCGCCCATGGCAATGCCGAGCCCGCGGCGCTGGCCGATCGTGTAATGGAGAATGCCTTCATGGCGGCCGAGCACATTGCCGTCCATATCCACAATGTCGCCGGGCTCCGCCGCGCCGGGACGCAGCTTCAAGATGACATCCGCATAGCGCCCGGAGGGGACGAAGCAAATGTCCTGGCTGTCCGGCTTTTCCGCAACGCCAAGCCCGTAGCGCTGGGCAATGGCGCGGGTTTCCGACTTATGCAGACGACCGAGCGGAAAGCGCAGGAAATCAAGCTGCTCGCGCGTCGTGGTGAAAAGGAAATAGCTCTGGTCGCGCTCAGGATCTTCGGCGCGCAGCATCTGCCAGCCATCGGGGCCGGGTTCGCTGGCAATATAATGGCCGGTCGCCAGCGCATCCGCGCCCAGCTCCTTGGCGGCTTGAAACATGTCGCGGAATTTCACGCGCTCATTGCAGCGCACGCAGGGAATGGGCGTTTCGCCGGCAAGATAAGAGTCAGCGAACTCTTCCATCACCGAATCCCGGAACCGGCTTTCATAATCGAGCACGTAATGGGGAATGCCGATCTTCTCGGCCACCAGGCGCGCATCGTGAATGTCCTGGCCCGCGCAGCAAGCGCCCTTGCGGGCAATGGCCGCGCCATGATCATAAAGCTGCAGCGTGATGCCGATCACTTCATAGCCTTCTTCTTTTAGAAGAGCCGCGGTGACGGAAGAATCGACCCCGCCCGACATCGCCACGACCACGCGCGTTGCCGCAGGCGGCTTGGCAAAGCCGAGGCTGTTCACCTCGCTTTTTGTCTCTTGCGCGCTGGATGCCGCGGTCACGCTCATTTCAACCGGCCGTATCGCTTGGGTCACATTATTATGCGCAGGCATGCTGCGCGGGGCCGAGCCCCGGCGCCGGGCTGCATGCCGCTGCGCTAAAGAGAGCTTTTCCGTGTTTTTTAACGCGCAAGAGCCCCAGAAAGGCGCACTATAGACAAGAGATATGCCGTTGCAATGGCGCCATCTGCCGCGTCTGGGCATTTTCTGCCGCCCGGCGGCAGGCTTTGCCGCGCCCCAAGGGCACTCTCATCTTAAGTCATTGATTTAGATAGAACTTTTTCTGGCCTCCAACTTGCTCATTAGGACGCAGGAATTCTTGCCTCCAAGGGACAGGTCATTATGGAAGTCAGTACCTCTTCTTCACAGCGCAGCCCGGAAACCGAGCTTCTCCGCCGCAATGAGACGGCGCGCCTGTCCAAAGGCGCCATCGATGACGCCTTTTCGCGCCATCTAAATGAGACGCGCCAGGAGGCAAAAGCTGACCAGCGCAGCGTCTCGGCAGCCGAAAGCCGGGCGGAAGAGGCCCGCGAGGCCCGCCGCGCCGATGACAAGCGCAGCGAAAACAGCCGCGCGGAGAGCCAGGCCGAACACCAGCGCGCCGAAAAACGCCGGGACGAGGAAGCCCGCGCCAAACGCGCCGATGAGAAGGCGTCGGAAAAAGCCGCCGCGGCCAGAGAAAAGGATGCGCCTGAAAAGCCCGCCGAAGAAACCTCCGGCGAGGAGGCGGATCTTGCCGCCGGCTTTGTTGAGACGGCCCCCGCGTCAACCGATAATGCTGAAACCGCCGTGGTCCAGACCGGTGAAAAAACCGCCGAGACCGGCGCGAATGCGGCTGAGACTGCTCCGATCATCGACGGTGAGGCGGACGCCCAAGCCGCGCAGACCGGAACGGGCAAGGAAACGGGCACACAGAACACGGCCGCCGCCGACGCAGCCAAGAATACGCAGAACGCTGCTGCTACGGGCCTGAACACGGCTGCCGCCGCAGCCGCCCAAAGCGCTGCGCAGGGCACCAGCCAGACAGCCAATACGCAAAGCAGCCGCGCCGCCGCACCCGACCTTAATGCCGCAGCCGCCACAGACGGCGCAGGTGACGGCCCCAATGCCGCCTTGCAAGCCGCGCAGGCGGCAGCCGATGCCGATCTGTCCGGCAACCTGGCCGATGACGGCGCACTTGCCGGCAAAGACGGCAAGACGCTCGGCCAGCTTGCCGCCGATAAGTTGAGCGCGGGCAAGGAAGGCACAGCGGCCGAATTCAAAGTGACGGGCGCGGAAGCTACCGCTCAGCGCACGCCGCCTGCCGCAGCAGCCACTGCGCCGCAGCAGGCAGCGCCGATCAACCTCGCCGGCTTCGGCCTGGTGGGCACGGAAAAGCCGCTTAACGTCACCTTCGACAGCACCAGCGGCCTCCAAATCGAGGGCCTGCCGACCGGCACCTCGACCCAAAACACCAACCCGGTTCAGCTGCGTTTCGGCGCCCTGCCCGGCCAGGCCCAGGCAACGCAGGTGCCCGCCTCGGCTATTGCCCTGCAGATCGCCAAGCACGTTCAGAAGGGCGTCAACACATTCGAGATCCGCATCGATCCGCCTGAGCTTGGCCGGGTCGACGTCAAACTCGATGTCGCCGCCGACGGCCGGGCGACCGCGCACCTTGTCGTAGAAAAAGCCGAAACGCTCGACCTTCTTCAGCGCGATGCCAAGGCCCTGCAGCAGGCGCTGCAGGATGCCGGGCTCGAAGCCGATCAGGACACGCTGTCCTTCTCTCTGAAAGACGAGGGACAGGCCGGCACCTTCGGGGAAGGACAAGGCCAGCGTGAGGGCGAAGCCGGCGGCACCGGCGAGGCAGGCCTTGCCGAAAGCGAGCAGCCTGAAGTGATCACCAGCTACCGCGTCATGCTCAATGGCGAAACCGGCGTCGACATCCGGGTATAAGAACGGAGAGTTTCATGGATATTCTCGGCAGCAACCCCGCCTCCGTCGCCGCTCAGGCACAGCAGAACCTGCGGGCCCAGTCCGCGACCGCTTCGGCGGCGCTGGATACGAATTTCAATACGTTCCTGACGCTGCTGACCACACAGTTGCGCCACCAGGATCCGCTCAACCCGCTCGAATCGAACGAGTTCACTCAGCAGCTTGTCCAGTTCTCCGGTGTCGAGCAGTCGATCCAGACGAACCGTCAGCTGGAAAGCCTCTTGGCCGTCGCCTCCGCCACGAGCTCGAGCCAGGCCGTCTCTTATATTGGCAAGGAAGTCGATGCGGTCTCCAACGTCGCCGAACTGAAAGACGGCGAGGCCTCCTGGATCTTCGGTCTGGCCGAGAAAGCGGAAACCGCCACCTTGAACATTCTCGATGCCAATGGCGCGACCGTCTACACGAAGGAAATCAGCGGCGCCACCGGCGCGCAGGATTTCGTCTGGGACGGCAAGAACAATGAAGGAGTGGACCAGCCCGACGGCTTCTACATCATCGACATCGAAGCCACCAATGAAGACGGCGAACAGGTCCAATACTCCTCCCGCATCACCGGCACGGTGACCGGGGTGGACTTCTCCGGCAACATCCCGCTGATCAATCTGGGCGACCAGACGATCCCGGCTTCGGATGTGCTGGCGGTGCGCGACAAGGCGCAAAGCCAGCCGCCGAGCGGCACTTAAGGGAGAACAGCCCTTTCATGTCCCGCGATGGCACGCTTAACCCGTTGAAATTCATGGAAACTTTACCGTGGCACTTAGACCTTTTTTAAAAGGCTCCAGCCTAGATTGGTGTCCACAGTTGAGTACGGAGACCGCAAGGCAATGAGCGAGCAACAGTCATCTCGGGTGAACTACGTGATCGGCCCCGACGGGAGCCCGCTCACCGTGGCCGATCTTCCGCCCCCCAATACCAAACGCTGGGTCATCCGGCGCAAGGCGGAAGTCGTTGCTGCAGTGCGCGGCGGTTTGATCAGTCTGGAAGAAGCATGCAAGCGCTACACGCTGACCGTGGAGGAATTCCTGAGCTGGCAGCGCTCCATTGAAAAGCACGGCCTTGCCGGCCTGCGCGCGACGCGGGTTCAGCAGTACAGGCAGTAACCAGAAATACCGGCAGTAAGATTGAGTGCTGCGTACTTTCTGCCGAGAAGGCGCCGGATCGATCCGGCGCCTTCTTTGTTTCAGCTCCTAACGTGCCCACCCGGGCCTTCAATCCTTACCAGCTCCTTACTTTTCCACAGTTCGGGGCAATTATTTCCGCTTTTAGGCCTTCAACGTGAATGGAAATCCATTCCTGTTAAGCATCTGGTTACCCCAATCCCGGTAAATTTTGCCTACCGACACAGGGGGGCTTGATCCAGCCAGTAGGAAAGGATCGGCCACAACGGGCAAAGGAGTTGCCACCAGCCCCTGTCGACTATGCCGACCGATCCAAGAAGGAAAGGGACGCAGAGGCGACAACACTAGGGTGGTAGCGTGAACAGCTTTGCCGATTTCCTAAAGACGCTCGGACCGTCTCGTATCGCAGCACTGGGCCTCGTGGCCGCAGGCCTTTTCGGCTTCTTCGCCTTCGTGACCATCAAGGTCACCGAAGAGCCCATGGCCCTGCTCTATTCCGAACTCGACCAGCAGGACGCCGCTGCAATTCTCGCCGAGCTTGACGCCCAGAACATCCCTTACGAACTCAAAGGCGACGGTACCCGCATCTTCGTGCCGGAAAACCGCGTGCTGCGCATGCGCATGGCCATGGCCGAACAGGGCCTGCCGAACGGCAATATCGTGGGCTATGAAATCTTCGACAATGCCGACGCGCTAGGCACGACGAGCTTCGTGCAGAACCTGAATTATCTGCGCGCGCTGGAAGGCGAAATGGCGCGCACGATCCGCTCCATCGACCGGGTTGAAAATGCCCGTGTCCACCTGGTGCTGCCCGAGCGCGAGGTTTTCTCGCGCCAGCGCCGTGAGCCGAGCGCCTCCATCGTTTTGAAAGTGCGCGGCGCCCCGCTCGCCCAGTCGCAAGTCAAAGCCATTCAATATCTTGCTGCTTCCGGTGTGGATGGGCTGAAGCCCGGCCGCGTCTCCATCGTCGATGAAACCGGCAACCTTCTGGCAAGCGGCGATGGCAACGAGACCGCCGCCGCGCTCAACGCCACGTTCGACGAACGCAACATTGCCTATGAGCGCCGCCTGCGCTCTGAAATCGAGCGGATCGTGGAAAGCATCGTGGGCCCGGAAAAAGCCCGCGTGCGCGTCACGGCTGAACTGGACTTCAACCGCGTCACCCGGACCTCCGACCGCTATGACCCGGACGGCCAGGTCGTGCGCTCCACGCAGACCGTGGAAGAAAGCTCCGCCAGCTCCGACGGCGTTACGAATGAAGGCGTCACCGTCGGCAACAATGTGCCGGACGCCAATTTCGGCGCCGACAATGGCGACACGTCGGCAACGGCCACGGACACCTCGAACCGGGTGGAAGAAACCGTCAATTACGAAATCTCCCGCGTCACGGAAACGGAAGTTCTGGAAGCCGGCCGTGTGAAACGTATCTCTGTCGCCGTCCTTGTCGACGGGGTCTATGACCTTGGGGAAAACGGCAACGTCAACTACCAGAGCCGCTCGCCCGAAGATCTGGAAAAGATCGCCAGCCTCGTGCGCTCCGCCATCGGTTTCGACGAAGAGCGCGGCGACCAGGTGGAAGTCGTCAACCTGCGCTTTGCGCCGCAGAGCGAAGCCGAGCGTCTGCCGGAAATCGAAGAGCCGTTCCTCGGCCTCAAGAAGTCAGACTATATGCGCATCGGCGAAATCGCGGCGCTGCTCATCATCTCGGTTCTGGTGCTGCTCTTTGTCGTGCGCCCCTTCATCAAGGGCCTGAGCGCACCGGCCAAAACCGGCACCAATCTCGCGCTTCCCCCCGGCACGGAATATACCGCGCCCGACGGCACGCAAATGATCGCCCAAGGCACGGACGAGAACGGCGAGCCCATCGCCGCCCTGCCCGGCCCGCAGGTACAGCGCACCTCGGACGTGGAAAGCATGATCGATATCGCCCGCGTGGAAGGCAAGGTGCGCGAGTCTTCGGTCAAGAAAGTCGGTGAGCTCATCAGCGGCCACCCGGACGAAACCCTGGCCATCATCCGCAACTGGCTCCATGAGCAGCCGGCGTAAGGGGAGATAGGACAATGGCCGACGCACTGCCCAAAGTTAAAATCAAAGTCAAAGAAGACCTGGACAAGCTGACAGGCCCGGAAAAGGCTGCCGTCTTCATGCTCTCGGTTTCCGATGACAGTGCCTCCGCGATCTGGGACAAGCTGGATGATGAAGAAATCCGCGACGTCTCGCAGGTCATGTCGAACCTCGGTACCGTCTCGGCGCCGCTTGTGGAACGTCTGCTGGTGGAATTCACCTCGCACATGTCTTCCACCGGCGCGCTGACGGGCACGTATGAATCCACCGAACGGCTTCTCAAGCGCTTCCTCTCCGGCGAGCGCGTCGACGCTGTGATGGACGAAATCCGCGGGCCGGCCGGGCGGAACATGTGGGAAAAGCTCGGCAACGTGAATGACGAAGTGCTCGCCAATTATCTGAAGAACGAGTACCCGCAGACCGTGGCCGTCGTGCTGTCGAAAATCCGCTCCGAGCACGCCGCCCGCGTGCTCAGCCACCTGCCCGAAGATTTCGCGCTCGAGGTCGTCACCCGCATGCTGCGCATGGAAGCGGTGCAGAAAGACATTCTCGACAAGGTCGAACAGACCCTGCGCGCCGAGTTCATGTCCAACCTCTCGCGCACGAACCGGCGCGACGCGCATGAGCTGATGGCGGAGATCTTCAACAATTTCGACCGCCAGACCGAATCCCGCTTCATGACCTCTTTGGAAGAGCGCAACCGTGAAGCTGCCGAACGCATCAAGGCGCTGATGTTCACCTTCGAGGATCTGCGCAAGCTCGATCCGGGCGGTGTGCAGACGCTTCTGCGCTCCATCGACAAAGACAAGCTCGCCATCGCGCTCAAAGGCGCGTCCGACACGATCCGCGATCTTTTCTTCGCGAACATGTCCGAACGCGCGGCCCGTATCCTGCGCGAAGACATGGAAGTCATGGGGCCGGTGCGCCTGCGCGATGTAGATGAATCTCAGATGGCCATGGTCAACATGGCCAAGGACCTTGCCGCCCGCGGCGAGATCATGCTGGCCGACAACAAAGAAGATGACGAGCTCGTGTACTGATGAGTGCGGTGATGCAGGAAAACAAAGAGAAAGTGAAGTTCATGTTCGACAACGTCTTCCGCGCGGAAGACGCACCCGTCGTCGTGAACGCACCGCGAAAGAAGCACGAGCTGACGGACGAGGAACTCGACGCCATCCGCGCAGAGGCGCGCGCCGAAGGTGAAGCGGCAGGCCATCAACGCGGGCTTGCAGAAGCCCAGGCCGGGATCGAGCAGCAGACCGCACAAACCTTTGCCGCGATCGGCGAAGCGCTGAGCGCCAGCTTTGTCCAACTCGAGCAGGAAAATCGCGAAATCCGCGAATTCGCCGCCCGCCTCTCCCTTCTTGCCGCCCGCAAGCTCGCCGCCCGGCTTATCGCCGAGCGCCCGCAGGCTGAAATCGAAGCGGTGATCGAGGAATGCGTTACCCACCTCAACCGCGAGCCGCATCTGGTGCTGCGTGTTGCCGACGGCCTTTCCGGCCTGCTCAAAGAATATGTCGACCGCCTCTGTCATGAGCGCGGTATGAGCGAGCAGGTGCTTTTGATCGGCGATCCAGAAGTCCCCTTCGGCGACTGCCATGTCGAATGGGCCGATGGCGGCATCACCCGCTCGCTTTCGGCCATCGACGGGGAATTGACCCAGATCGTCGACCGTTACGCCCAAAGTCTGAAAGGCGAAGGTGAAGCTGCCTCCGCCGACGCTGCCCAAAAGGAGCCGCAACATGTCTGAGAATGATACCGGCATGGATCTTCCCGACCTTTCCACGAGTGACACGCCGCAAGATGCCGGGGCGGACACCAGCACGCAGGACGCTGCCGACATTCAGCGCTCGGCTGCGGATCTGGAAGCCGTTTTCGATGTCCCGGTCAACGTTTCTGCCGTTCTCGGCAAGGCGCATATCGAAGTGTCCGATCTCTTGAAGCTCGGCCGCGGCGCCGTCGTCGAGCTTGACCGCAAGGTCGGCGAGGCCATCGACATCTACGTCAATGACCGCCTCGTTGCGCGCGGCGAAGTGGTGATCGTGGAAGACCGTCTCGGCGTGACGATGACGGAAATCATCAAGACGGGCATCAGCGGATGAGCGGACAGCGGACATCGGCAACGGATCTGGCAACGCCGCTCGGCCTCATCGCCGGTTTCGGCTTTGTCGGCACGGCCGTGTTCCTGGGCGGGGATTGGGAAGCCTTTCTCAATCTGCGCGCCTTCCTGATTGTGATCGGCGGCACCATCGCCATGACGCTCGTTTCCTACCGGTTCGATGAAGTGGTCGAAGCAGCGCGCGCCGTGGGCCGCGCCCTCGCCTCCCGCGCCACGAACCTCTCCGAGGCAGCCCGCCGCCTGATCGTTCTGTCCGAAGCCGCCCGCAAGGAAGGTGTGCGCGGCATCGAAAAGCGCTTGCCGCAGCTAAAGCGCGATGCGGCTCTCTCCCGCGCGCTGACCTTGGTGGTTGAAGGCGTGCCGGCAGAGGAAGTCGAACGCCTGCTCGGCGCCGAGCTCGACATGGCCAAAGGCCGCTGGGTGAAATCCGCCGCGATCCTGCGCCGCGCCGCTGAAGTTGCGCCCGCCATGGGCCTGATCGGTACGCTGGTCGGCCTCGTGCAGATGCTCACCCATCTTTCCGACCCCTCCAGCATCGGCCCGGCCATGGCGGTTGCGCTGATCACGACATTCTACGGCGCCATTCTCGGCAACATGGTCTTTGCCCCGCTCGCCGCCAAAATCGAACGCAATTCCCAGGAAGACGGGCTGCGCCTGGCCATCTACGCGGCAAGCGCCGCCGCGATGACCCGTCAGGAAAGCCCGCGGCGCCTGCAAATGGCCATCAACGCCATGCTGCCCCCCGCCGACCAGATTCAGATCTATACGTGAGTAGAAGGAAAAAGCGACATGCGACTTCTTATTGTAGGAACGTTGAACGGCCAGCTCTCCACCGCCACGAAAATGGCGATGGAAAAAGGCGCCAAGGTTACCCATGCCGCCAATATCGATCAGGCGATGGATATCCTGCGTTCCGGGCGCGGCGCCGATCTGCTCATGGTGGAAGTTTCGATCGACATTAACCGCCTGATCGCCAACCTGCAGGCCGAGCGCGTGCATGTGCCGGTCGTCGCTTGCGGCGTGGGCACCGATGCGCAGGCCGCCGTCAAGGCGATCCGCGCGGGCGCTAAAGAATATATCCCCCTGCCCCCGGATGCCGAGCTCATCGCCGCGGTTCTGGAAGCGGTTGCCGATGAAAGCCATCAGCTCGTCTTCAAAGACCCGAAAATGGGCGGCGTACTGGAGCTTGCCAAACAAATCGCAGCCTCCGAAGCCAGCATCATGATCACCGGCGAGTCCGGTTCGGGTAAAGAAGTCATGGCGCGCTATGTCCACCGCAAGTCGAAGCGGGCCGACAAGCCGTTCATCTCCGTGAACTGTGCCGCCATTCCTGAGAACCTCATCGAATCCGAACTTTTCGGCCACGAGAAAGGCGCCTTCACCGGCGCCATTGCCCGGCGCGTCGGCAAGTTCGAGGAAGCCGATGGCGGCACGCTGCTGCTCGATGAAATCAGCGAGATCGACGTGCATCTGCAGGCCAAACTGCTGCGCGCCATTCAGGAAAAAGAGATCGACCGGGTCGGCGGCAAACAGCCGGTGAAAGTCGATATCCGCATCATCGCGACCTCCAACCGGGACCTGGCGGATGAAGTGCGCGCCGGCCGCTTCCGCGAAGACCTGTTCTACCGCCTCAATGTCGTCAATCTGGCGCTGCCGCCCCTGCGCGAGCGCCCGGCTGACATTACGGCGCTCGCCGATCACTTCGTCAATAAATACGCCAATGTGAACGGCCTCACCGCCAAGCCGCTCTCGGTGGAAGCGCGCCGCCATCTGGCCAAGCATTCCTGGCCGGGCAACGTGCGCGAGCTGGAAAACACCATGCACCGCGCCGTACTTCTGGCAACGGGTGACGAGATCGGACTTGAAGCCATTCGCCTGCCGGACGGCACGCGCCTGGAAGAGGCCGCCGCGCCTTCCGTTGCGACCCAGGCTGCCGTCACCGCCGATGCCGTCTCCCGCTCTTTTGTCGGACGCACGGTCGCGGAAGTGGAAAAAGACCTGATCATCGGCACGCTGGAACATTGCCTCGGCAACCGCACTCATGCCGCCAACATTCTGGGTATCTCGATCCGCACGCTGCGCAACAAGCTCAAGCAGTATAACGACGAGGGAATCGCCGTTCCCGCCCCGGCCAACGCCGCCTTCTGAGTAACCAGGGAAGCTGCGCTTCCATAAGGACGAGACGAGCATGAGCGACATCAGCGTCAATCAAGGCAAACTGACCGGCTTCGGCCCTGCGCGCATTCTGGGCGAGATCACCAAGCGCGGCGATCTGGCCCTTGCCCTCGGCATTATCACCATTCTCGTGGTGCTGATCCTGCCGATGCCCGCTTTCCTGCTCGACCTGTCGCTCGCCATCTCCATCACCTTCTCGGTGCTGGTGCTGATGACCGCGCTCTTTATCCGCACGCCGCTCGAGTTCAGCGCTTTTCCGACGGTGCTGCTCATCGCCACGATGATCCGGCTCGCGCTCAATCTCGCCTCCACCCGTCTCATCCTTTCGCAGGGCCATGAAGGCACGAACGCCGCGGGTAAAGTGATCGAGGCTTTCGGCAACTTCGTGATGCAGGGCAATTTCGTCATCGGCATCATCGTCTTTGCCATTCTGGTCATCGTGAACTTCGTCGTCATCACCAAGGGTTCGGGCCGTATCGCGGAAGTCGCCGCCCGCTTCACCTTGGACGCCATGCCCGGCAAGCAGATGGCGATCGACGCGGATCTTTCCGCCGGTCTGATCGACGAGGAAACGGCCCGCACCCGCCGCAAGCGGCTGGAAGACGAGTCCGCCTTCTTCGGCTCCATGGACGGTGCCTCGAAATTCGTGCGCGGCGATGCCGTAGCCGGCCTTCTGATCACCTTCATCAACATTATCGGCGGCATCATTGTCGGCGTCGGCCAGCAGGACATGCCTTTCGGCGAAGCCGGGGCAACTTACTCGCTGCTCACCATCGGTGACGGCCTTGTCAGCCAGATCCCGGCACTCATCGTGTCGACCGCCGCAGGTCTCCTCGTTTCCAAGGCAGGTGTGGAAGGCGCAGCCGACCGCGCGCTGTTCGACCAGCTTTCCGGCTACCCGCAGGCGCTCGGCATGTCTTCTTTCGTCATGGGCGTTATGGCCGTGCTGCCGGGCATTCCTGCTGTGCCGTTTCTTTTCCTGGCGAGCTGCACCGGCGGCCTTGCCTATTATCTGAAGACCGCGCGCCAGCAGAAAGAGCAGGCTGAAGAGGATGCGGCGCAGGCCGAGGTGGAAGCCACACCGCCCGCCGAAGAGCCGATTTCCACCGCGCTCAAGATCGACGAGCTGCGCCTAGAAATCGGCTATGGCCTCCTGCCGCTCATCAATGACAGCGAAGGTCAGAAACTGACCGACCAGATCAAGGCGCTGCGCCGTCAGTTCGCCACCGATATGGGCTTCGTCATGCCGCCCGTGCGCATCCTCGACAATATGCAGCTCGAGGCCAATGCCTATGTCATGCGCATCAAGGAACTGGATGCCGGCCGGGGCGACGTCTACATCAACCAGCTTCTCGTCATGGACCCCCATGGCACGAAGATCGAGTTGCCGGGCCTACACACGACCGAACCCGCGTTCGGCCTGCCGGCGACCTGGATCGACGAGAACCTGCGCGAGGAAGCTGCCTTCCGCGGCTACACGGTGGTAGACCCGGCAACGGTCATCACCACGCATCTGACCGAGATCATCAAGGACAACATGTCCGAGCTGCTTTCCTATGCCGAAACGCAAAAGCTGCTCGACGAGCTCAGCACGGAACACAAGCGCCTGGCGGACGACATTATCCCCGGCCAGATCACCGTCACCGGCATGCAGCGCGTTCTTCAGACGCTGCTGTCCGAGCGGGTCTCCATCCGCGACCTGCCCTCCATCCTGGAAGGGGTGGCAGAGGCCGTCGGCCATACGCAGAACACGACACAGATCACCGAACATGTGCGCATGCGCCTTGCCCGCCAACTCGGCGCGGCCTATGCGGACGGCGAAGGCGTGCTGCAGCTCGTCACGCTTTCCCCACAATGGGAAGAAGCCTTTGCCGAAGCACTGATCGGCCAGGGCGACGAGCGCCAGCTTGCCATGGCTCCGAGCCAGCTGCAGGACTTCATCATGACCGTCCGCGACACGTTCGAGGAAGCGGCGGGCCTCGGCATCGTGCCGGTGCTGCTCACGAGCCCCGGCATCCGTCCTTATGTGCGCTCGGTGATCGAGCGGTTCCGCCCGCAAACCATCGTCATGTCGCAGAATGAGATTCATCCGAAAGCGAAGCTGAAAACCGTCGGAACGATTTAACCGGCAAGGGCGTTGCGTTAGACTGCTCTCTTGCTTTGAATTTTCAAATTTGAAGAGTGTGCTTTGCGTCTTAGAACTTTCACCGCGCCCAGCCTGGCCGAGGCTATGAACGAGGTTCGCCGCAGCCTGGGCGAAGACGCGATCATTGTGTCGACCCATGAAGCGGCAGGCCGGGTGGAAGTAACCGCTGCCGTAGAAGGCCGCCGCCGGGAACCTGCCTCCTTGCTCGCACCGGAAACCGGCCGCTCGCTCGACGATATTCTTCTGGAACGGCTGCAAACCTCTTTGCGCGAGCCTGAGCCGCAAGCCGAGCGTCCCCGCCCGAAGAAACCCGCTCCCGTAAAAGAAACGCCGCGCCGTTCTGCACCCGCAGACCTGAGCGCGCTGGAGCAGGCCCTTGCGGATCATGGTACACCGCCGGCCCTCACCGCCTCGCTGGTGCGCACGGCAAGCGCGATGGAGATGGACGACCCCTTGAGCGCCCTCGCCTATGCGCTCGAAACCCGTTTCAATTTCGAGCCGCTTCCGCCCCTGCCCCAGCGCCCGCTGCTTCTGATCGGCATGCCGGGGGCGGGTAAAACCGTCACGCAGATCAAACTTGCCGCACGGGCCATGGGCGAAGGCGCCCAGATTACCCTGATCACTGCCGATGCGGTGCGTACGGGGGCTGCACTTCAGAGCGAGGCTTATGGCGCGCTTCTCGACGCGCCGGTTCTTAAAGCCGAAACCGCCGACGAGCTGAGCCAGCATCTTGCCGGCTACCGCGAGGTCGCTTCCATGCATGGCGCGCGCGCCTGCCTCATCGACACGGCAAGCTTCAACCCTTTCAACGCCCAGGAAAGCGCTGAGGCAGCAGAGATGATCGCGGCGGCCCGGCGCGGCGGCAAAGCCGAACCCGTGGCCATACTCTCCGCCGCTATGGACCCGCTGCTAACCGCGGAAGTTGCCGAAGAAATGGCGCAGCTCGGCGCAAGACGCGTGATCTTCACACAGCTCGACCTTGCCCGGCGCATGGGCGGGCTGCTTGCCGCCGCCGACAGCTCCGGCCTGTCGCTTTCGCAAATCAGCATCAGCCCCTATCTCGGCCAGGGCCTCGCCCGGCTCGACCCGGTGCGCCTTGCCCAGCTTGTGCTGGGGGAGACCGGCACCGGCGGCAACCGCAAGGCGCAATCCGCATGACCCATTCAGCATGTCCGAGGACAAAAGCATGACCCGCGCAAACATCATTTCCGTTGCCTCAGGCAAAGGCGGTGTCGGCAAGACGTGGTTTTCCGTGACGCTCGCCCAGGCGCTTGCCTTGCGCAACGTCAAGACGCTGCTCATCGACGGCGATCTCGGTCTTGCAAACGTGGACGTGCAGCTCGGCCTCAGCCCGCGCCACGATCTAGGCAGCGTGATTGCCGGGCGCGTCTCGCTGAAAGAAGCGCTTTTCACCTTCCGCCCCTTCGGCGAAGAAGAAGGCGGCGCGAGCTTCGACATCATGACCGGCCAGTCGGGCAGCGGCACGCTCAGCGCCTTGTCGATCGAAGAAGTCGCGCGCCTTAAGCGCGGCATCGAAAAGCTCGCCGGTCATTACGGCGCGGTCATTCTCGACCTTGCCGCCGGGCTTGACGGCGCCGTGCGTAAATTATGCGAACATGATGGCCGCCATGTCGTGGTCGTCACGCCCGATCCGACTTCGATCACGGACGCCTATGCTTTCATCAAGCTGCTCCTGCGGCAAAACCCGCGCGCCGATATCCGCCTCGTCATCAATCAGGCAGCGGACAAAACCGAAGGTCAGCGCACCTATGCAACGCTTGCCAATGCCTGCCGCAATTTCCTCGGCACCGAGCCCGTGCTTGCCGGGATCGTCCCCGCCGACACGCAGGTGCGCGATGCGATCCGCCGCCAGGCACCGCTTTTCTTCCGTCACCCGCAAAGCACAGCGGGGGACGCGGTGAAAAAAATTTCGGCGCTGCTTCTGGAAGACCCGCCCGTTATCACCAGCCAATCCGGCGGCAACCCGCCGCTTACCGGCTCTTCGGCGCGTTAACCGAGGCATCAATCTCCACTGACACTCTGTCATAAATCCGTAGAACCTGTGATGCATTTTGCAAGCTGATCGGGTAAGCTGCGCCGATAACGTGGTGGATCGGATAGGGGGGATTTCCGATGAACAATGAATATGTCGCCCAAGCTCTGTCGCTGTTTCAGCAAGGGTTCGACACCGTCAATTCCATTCAAGGGCTCATCATCGCCGCCCTCGCGGCCTATCTGATGAAGCGCTACAACCAGATCCTGGTCTGGACGCTGGTTGCGACCATTGCCCATGAAGCCGTCAATGTCGGCCGGCGCATCATGGCCGATGCGCCCAACCCGCTGCCCAATCTTGCCGATGTGGACGGCGATCTGAAACTGATCGGCATCCGGTTTCTAGGCTATCTCATCGCCATTACGATCCTTTACATCGTCAAGCGGATCGTCCTGCGCGGGTAATCGCCCTGCCATAAAAACAACGAAGCCCGGCCAATGAGCCGGGCTTTTTGTTTTACTGAACAGCAGTGCGAAACCGCACCTCAGTCCCTGAAATTCACATATTGCAGCGGCTGTTCGTCGGGCCGGGTTTTCAGGTGCTGGATCACGTCCTGCAAATCGTCGCGCTTCTTGCCGGTGACGCGCAGCTCGTCGCCCTGAATGGCAACCTGCACTTTCAGCTTCTTGTCCTTGATTTCCTTTACCAGCTTTTTGGCAAGTTCCTTAGAGAGGCCCTGCTTGATGCCGACCTTCTGGCGCTGGGACTGGCCGGCGGCATTTTCCGCCGTCTTATAATCGAGCACGGAGGGCTCTATGCCGCGTTTGGCCAGATGCCCCTGCAGGACTTCATGCATCTGTTTCAGCTTCAGCTCGTCATCGGCGAGAATGACCATCTCGTCGTCATTGCGCTCGATGGAGCATTTCGACCCTTTGAAGTCGTAGCGCTGCTCGATTTCCCGGCGCACGTTTTGGATGGCGTTATCGACCTCGGAAAGATCGACTTTGGAGACAACGTCGAAAGAAGGCATGAAAAATTATTCTCACGAATAGGGGTGAACTGGCCCGCATTATGCCGTGCCGGTTTCCATTCGTGAAGGCCTGAGCTTTAAGGGAGATTTCCCCCCTTTAGCCGCCCATATTCTGTCGATGCATGTTCAGCGAGACTTCGTCGAGCACGTTTTGCTCGATCCGCGCAGCCTCACGTTTGGCCCGGCGCTGGCGGCTCTGCTCCACAAGCTCGTATTTTTTGAGCTCGCGGTAGGCATCGGCCAGTTCCTCGCGGGCCTGGTCCAATTGCCGGCTCAGCTCGCTCATGGACTCGATCATATTGTCCCGGCGCGCGCGCATGGATTTGGCGAACATCGGATAGGCATAATGGGCGACATCGGAAATGCCGGCCTTTTCCTGTTCCCGTTCCACCTGGGCTTCCAGATCGCGTTCCTTGCGCTGGAAGTCTTCGAGCATGCTCTCGATATCGGCCACTTGCCGCCGCTTTTCATCAACCTGAAAGCGGTGCAGCCGGATCAGCGATTCACGGCTTTTCATTAGTCAGTCCCCTCCGTCGCGCTGCGCCCGTCCTCGAGTCCTTCGAGAATTTGAGCGAGCTGAACAAATCCTTCGTCCAAGCCCGTGCACTCGTTCTGGCCTTGGGCCAGAAACGCATCGAGTGCCGGCTGATAGCGGATGGCCCGATCCACCAAGGGATCGGAACCCGACCTATAGGCCCCCAGACGTATGAGTTCCTCCATATCGTCATAGGCTGCCATCAATCCCCGTGCCTTCCGGATGAGCTCTTGCTGCTCCGGCAGATTGCACCCCGGCATGGTACGGGAAACCGATTTAAGAATGTTTATCGCGGGGTAGCGCCCGCGCTCGGCAATCGCCCGTTCAAGAACGATGTGCCCGTCCAGGATCCCGCGCACCGCATCGGCGACGGGTTCGTTGTGATCGTCCCCTTCCACCAGAACGGTGAAAAGCCCGGTAATCGAGCCGGCGCCCGTGCCCGGCCCGGCACGCTCCAGAAGCCGCGGCAATTCGGAAAAGACGGTCGGCGTATAGCCTTTGGCGGCCGGCGGTTCGCCGGCGGAAAGGCCGATCTCGCGCTGCGCCATGGCAAAACGGGTCACGCTGTCCATCAGGCAGAGCACGTCCTGGTGCTGCTCGCGGAAATATTCCGACAGGGTCAGCGTCAACAGGGCCGCCTGGCGGCGCATGAGCGCGCTCTCGTCCGAGGTCGCGACCACGATGACCGAGCGGGCAAGCCCTTCGGGCCCCAGATGGTCTTCGATGAATTCTTGTACTTCGCGTCCGCGTTCGCCGATCAGCCCGATAACCGAGACATCGGACGCGGTATTTTTGGCGAGCATGGAAAGCAGCACCGACTTACCCACACCCGAACCGGCGAAAATCCCCATCCGCTGCCCTTTGCAGCAGGTGGTAAACGTGTTCATCGCCCGGATGCCGAGATTGATCGGCTCTTTAACGCGGGCGCGCTGATGAGCGGGCGGCGGCGTGCCGCGGAAGGGCATCGGCATCGCCCCTTGCGGCAGCGGACCCTTGCCGTCGATGGGCTCGCCCATCGCATTGACGACGCGGCCCAGCCAGCCGCGGGAGGGATGGACGACGGGCTCTGCCGCCTCGATCCAGGCCCGGCAGCCGACACCTACCCCGTCCAGCGTCATAAAAGGCAGGCAAAGCGCCGTTTTCTGGCCGAACCCCACCACTTCGCATGGCACGGTCTTGCCGGAGCGGCTCTCGATCACAATGCGGCTGCCCACGCTCATAGCATAAAGAGGCCCGGCCACCTCGACCATGAGCCCCTGAATGCTGGCGACCCGGCCGTACGACCTAACCTCTTGAATTTTCTCTACTTCTGCTAGAAGCGCCTGCACGCCTACATCCTCATGACGACTCGCGAGATCATCATTTTGGCCGGAACATGCTTAAAGGGCCGTAAACCCCGACCCTCATATCGGTGGAAAAGAAAAATTTACGTATTTACAATGGTTTAGCGGATATCACCGAGCTTCCTACAGTTCGGATAAAAATTTTTCTAATTTCTTCATTCTGATTAACCTTTGTTAACCAAATCGTCTTAAAGTGGCATGGATGGATTAACGATAAGGGGAGCCATTAAGGACCTAAGTCCTTGGCTCGGATGAGGATTTCGATGCGGGTACTGTTGATTGAAGATGACAGCGCAACGGCGCAGAGCATCGACCTGATGCTCAAATCCGAAGGCTTTAACGTTTACACCACGGATCTGGGTGAAGAAGGTGTCGATCTGGGCAAGCTCTATGATTACGACATTATCCTTCTCGATCTCAATCTGCCGGATATGAGCGGCTACGAGGTGTTGAAAAGCCTTCGCACGGGCAAGGTCGGCACACCGATCCTGATCCTTTCCGGCATGGCGGGGATCGAAAACAAGGTGCGGGGCCTCGGCTTCGGCGCCGACGACTATATGACCAAGCCCTTCCACAAGGATGAGCTGGTGGCACGCATTCATGCCGTGGTCCGCCGCTCCAAGGGCCATTCCCAGTCGGTCATCACCACCGGCAAGCTTACCGTCAACCTCGACACGAAAACCGTGGAAGTGGACGGCCAGCGCGTGCATCTGACCGGCAAGGAATATCAGATGCTGGAACTGCTTTCCCTGCGCAAGGGCACGACCCTGACCAAGGAAATGTTCCTCAACCACCTTTATGGCGGGATGGACGAGCCGGAACTCAAGATCATCGACGTGTTCATCTGCAAGCTGCGCAAGAAACTGGCCGCGGCGACGGATGGCGAACACTACATCGAAACGGTTTGGGGCCGCGGCTATGTGCTGCGCGACCCGCATGAACAGGGCCAGCCGGCCAAAGCTTCCGCTTAAACCGGGCCCTATCCAAAAGCTGCACCGCGTTGCGTTTCGTGCGCTTGAGGGGGATTTAAAGGCGTCTCTTCGGGGGAGGAGACGCCTTTATTATTTGGATCTGCCCGCCTGCCCTGCTCCAGGCATTAAAAAACCCGGCGCGCGCCGGGTTTTTCATATCGCATTTCCTGAAAAGAAGGTCAGGCAACCGCCGCCCGCTCCAGCTTGGAGACATCGGCTTCCGCCGGCACGTAAAGCCCGCGGCAGCCTTTCAGCGGCTTGAAGGCCTTGGTAATGCCGATCACGGTTTCCGCCGCGCCCAGCACCAGGAACCCGTCCGGCGCCAGCTGTTTGGCGATGCGCTCCAGCACCTGCGCCTTGGTCTGCTGATCGAAATAGATCAGCACGTTCCGGCAGAACACCACATCGAACTGGCCAAGGGCGCTGAACTCTTCCAAGAGGTTGAGCTTGCGGTACTGCACCATCGAGCGGATATCGGGCGAAATTTCCCAATCATGACCGATCTGCTTGAAATATTTCACCAGAAGCTGGATCGGCAAGCCGCGCTGCACCTCGAACTGAGTATATTTGCCAAGTTTCGCCCGGCGCAGCACATCGGCGGAGAGATCCGTGCCGATGATTTCCTGGCGCCAGCTGCTCAGCTTCGGGCCCATTTCCTTGATCTGCATGGCCAGCGAATAGGGCTCCTGGCCCGTGGAGGCGGCCGCGCACCAGATGCGGAAGCGGTTCGTGCCCGCGCGCGTTTCCAGAAGATGCGGCAGGATCACCTTTTCGAACATTTCGAAAGGCGTCTTGTCGCGAAAGAAGAACGACTCGTTCGTCGTCATCGCTTCCGTCACCTGCTCGAGCAGCGCCACGGCGCCCGGCCGCATGGCCCCGACCAGCCCTTCAATGTCTTCAAAGCCATTGTCGCGGGCAATCGGCAAGAGCCGGCTCTCGATCAGATATTCCTTGTTCGGCGTCAGCACGAGGCCCGAGCGCTCTTTCAGGAACTTTGCGAGATATTCAAAGTCCGCCTGCCTCATGACACGCCTCCAACAATCAACCGGGCCATCGTTTCGGCAAGCTGGCCGAGCGGCAGCACTTTGTGGCAAATCCCTGCCTGAGCGACCGCTCCCGGCATTCCCCAAACAACACTGGTCTCTTCGTCCTGCGCGATCACCGTCCCGCCGCCCTGCTGCACACGCCGTGCGCTGTCGCGCCCGTCATGGCCCATGCCGGTGAGAATGCAGGTCAGGATCGCAGGTCCGTAAATCGCAATCAGACTGTCGAGCATCGGATCGACGGAAGGCCGGCAGAAATTCACCGGCGCGGAATCGTCGAGCTTGATGAACGTGTCCGTGCCTTTAGCCTCAAACTTCATATGAAAGCCGCCCGGCGCGACATAAATCTTGCCCGGCTCCACTTTCATGCCCGTCTGACCTTCCACGCAGGGGCGTTTCGCCACCCCTTCGATATGTTCGGCCAGAATGGAGGTAAAGGTCGCCGGCATATGCTGTGTAATCACAACCGGCAGCCGCTCAAGCGAGGGCGAGAGCGCACCCAGAAGATCGAACAGCGCGCGCGGTCCGCCGGTCGAGCTGCCGATCGCGACGATCCGCGGGCGCGTCTTGGACGCCGGCTGCAGAACAATGGGTTTCGGCGCGGCGGCAGGCGCGGGGCTGAGCGGGCGGCGGGCGCCCGGCTGAGCGGCCGGCGAGGTTGCGCTGCCAGCCCGCATAGCGGGACGGCGGCGGCGGCCAAGACCGCGGATTTTCGCCACAAGCTCACGCTGAAATTCTTCCGGCGCATTGCCTTCCCGCGTGCTTTCGGGCTTGGGCACATAATCGGCCGCACCCAGCTTCAGCGCTTTCAGGGAAATATCGGCATTGCGGCGGGTCAGGGTCGAGGCCATGAGAACACGAACCCCCGGTGCTGCTTGCAACAATTTCGGCAAGGCCGTCATGCCGTCCATCACCGGCATTTCGATGTCGAGAATGACGATATCGACATCCGCATCCGCGATCTTTTTGACCGCGTCTTCACCGTTCCGGCAGGTCACAGCCACCTCGATATCGGGCAGCGCGTCCAGCCAACGGCTGATCAACCCGCGAATGACGACGGAGTCATCGACGACCATAACGCGAACGGCCTGGTCGTTCCGGGGTTTGGGAGTGGCAGGTACAGCGTTCACTTAGATCAATCCGGTTTGAGCAAACTTGGACTCGATGATTTCCTTGTCGAACGGCTTCATGATGTATTCGTTCGCACCGGCGCTGATCGCCTCGGTAATATGCGACATGTTGTTTTCCGTCGTGCAGAAAACCACGATGGGTTTCTGGCCGCCCGGCTTGCCGCGCAGCTCTTTCAGGAAGTCGAGCCCATTCATGACCGGCATGTTCCAGTCGAGCAGCACCGCGTCGGGCATGGAGCCCAGGCAACGGTCCAACGCTTCTTTGCCGTCCTCGGCTTCCTCGATAGAAAAATTCATTTCCTCGAGGATGCGCCGCGCCACCTTGCGGATGACCGAGCTATCGTCAACGACCAGACACGTCTTCATACCATTCTCCTAATGCCTGGCCCCGCCTTAAGCCGCCAGCGTTTGACCAGTGAAATTCAGAACCCGCTCGACATCGATCACGATCATGAGCCGCGACTCCAGCCGCTGCACCCCTGCGGAAATTTCCCGCCAGCGCGGATCGAGATTTGCCGGATTGCTTTCCATGTCCGCATCGGCAACGCGCAGGACCTCGCCCACACTGTCGATGATCAGCCCGTAAGACTCGCCCCGGTGCTCGACGCCCACCGCCATGCACCCGGCCGTGCGGTCTCGCGACTGCAGACCGAGACGGCGGCGCATATCGATTGCCGTCACGATGCGGCCGCGCAGGTTTAGAACCCCCGCCACTTCCGGCGCCGAAAGCGGCACCCGTGTCATGGATTGCGGCATGAAAACGTCATGGACGCGCGGAACCGGAATGCCGAAAAGCTGATCCTCGATCACCACGGTGATGTATTCAGACATACCGGCACTGCTCACCGCTGCCGCGGCTTTCTTACGCGATGCGCGCGTTGCAGCTGCTTTGGTTTCGTGCTCGCTCATGCTGCCTCTCCTTTGGCATCGAGAATTTCGTTGAGAACCTGGATCAAGCCGTCGCGGTCATATTTGGCGACATAATCGTCGAAGCCGGCCTGGCGGCCTTTCTCGATCGCCTCGGATGAGCCAAGCGCTGAGAGCGCGATGATCGGGATATGCGACCAGGTGTCGTCTTTCTTGACCGCGGCTGCGAATTCAAAGCCATTCGTCACCGGCATCTCGATATCCGAGACGATGATGTCGAACATCTGGCCCGCATCGCGCAGTTTCCAGGCAGCGTCCACGCTCGCGGCATGCACGACCTGATAGCCGGCCATTGCCAATTGCGGCGTTACCATGGTGCGGAAGAAGGGGCTGTCATCGACCAGCAGCAACCGTTTGGCAGCGCCCGCCTGAAGCGCGGCCTCCTTGCGGCGGAACCAATCGGCGAAGACCCGCGTCAGATAATGAGCGACGTCGAGCACTTCCGTGGCTTTTTCGCGGATCACGGCGGAGCCCAGAATACCCGGCACTTCCGAGGTCAGCTCGATATCGAGGCGGTCCGTGACGATATCCACGATCTCGTCCACCGCGAGGCCCACAGAGCGCTCTTCTTCGGTGAACACGAGGATCGGCTGGCGCCCTTCGCTGCGCAGCGCGGTGCCTTCGGCCACATGCATGATGGGCATCAGCTTGCCGCGATACTGAATGACGTTGGAGCCGTTGGAATATTCGATCTCGGAAACGTCGAACTCTTCCAGACGCGTGACGAGGGAAAGCGGCACGGCCTTGGGTTCCTGCGAGCCGGCATAGAAGACCAGAAGCGAGGTCTCGCCGTCGGAGGTAAAGCCCTGCTGTTCTTCCGCCACGATCTCTTCCATTTCGTTGAGCTCGCCGGCAATTGCCTGCGCCACGCCGTTCGGATCCATGATCATGATGACCGATCCGTCGCCCAGGATGGTGTTGCCGGAGAAGACCGTGATATCGCGCAGAAGCGAGGCCACGGGCTTCACGACGATTTCCTCGGTGTCGAAAACGCTGTCCACGACAATGCCGAAAATCTGCTCGCCCACACGCGTCACCACGATGAAAGCTTCATCGGACGTCACCGTGCGCCCGTCTTCGGACGTGGTTTCGGCCGAAGAGCGCAGTCCCAGGAACTGATCGAGGAAGACCAGCGGCAGGAGACGGTTGCGCAGACGCAGAACCGGCGTGTTGTTGATGTGCTCGATGCGGTGATCGGAATCGGCCTTCGTGCGCACCAGTTCCACAACGGCAAGCTGCGGAATGGCGAAGCGCTCTTCGGCCGCTTCCACGATAAGCGCGGAAACGATCGCGAGCGTGAGCGGGATCTTGATGGTGAAGGTCGTGCCTTTGTGATGCGTCGAGCGCAGGTCGATGGACCCGCCGATCAGCTCGATATTCGTGCGCACCACATCCATACCGACGCCGCGGCCCGACACGTTCGTGACTTTCGCGGCAGTCGAGAAGCCCGGCGCGAAGATATAGCGGTGGATCTGCTGCTCGGTGAGCTTTTCCACTTCCGCTTCGCTGACAAGACCGTTGGCAATGGCTTTTGCCTTGATCTTTTCGACATCGAGACCGCGCCCGTCATCGGCGATTTCGATGATGATATGGCCGCCTTCGTGATAGGCGCGCAGCGTGATGCGGCCCTTGTCGGATTTACCCGCCGCAACGCGTTCGGCCGTGGTTTCCAGACCATGGTCGGCGGAGTTACGCACCATATGGGTGAGCGGGTCTTTAATGAGATCGAGAACCTGGCGGTCAAGCTCGGTTTCCGCACCGATCATTTCCAGATCGATCTTCTTGCCAAGCTCGCGGCTGAGGTCGCGCACGATGCGCGGCAGTTTCTGCCAGGCATTGCCGATGGGCTGCATGCGCGTCTTCATCACCGCTTCCTGCAGCTCGCCCGTTACATTGGAGAGGCGCTGCAGCGGCACTTTGAATTCGCTGTCATCCAGGCGGCGCACCATTTCCAGAAGCTGGTTGCGCGTCAGAACAAGCTCGGAAACCATGGTCATCAGGTTTTCAAGCGTATCCACGTTCACACGGATGGACTGGTTGGCGACGCTTTCTTTCTTGCCGCCTTCGCTCTCGCCGTCATCCGCAGCAGCAGACTCTTCGGCAAACGGCGCGGCGGGCGCCGGGGTCGGGGCCGGCGCAGGAGCGGCAAGCTCCGGGCCTTCAGCTTCCTGGAATGCGCGTTCAAGTTCATCTAGCGAGACTTCACCCGGACGCAAGGGGCGGTCGAGCAGCGGATCGATAGCTGCGCTGTCATCGCTCGCCGCTTCTTCGGCAACCGGCACCGCTTCTTCGGCAGGCGCAGCGGGCGCTGCCGGGGCAGCAGCTTCCGCTTCTCCCTGCGAGAGCGCGTTAAGCTGGTTGATCAGATCGTCGTCCGAGCCATCGGGCTCGGCTTCATTCGCTTCCAGTTCGGAAAGAATGAGCTTCAACCGGTCGATGGAATGCAAAATCGCCGTCACGCCGCCATCTGTCACGCCCATGCCGTCGCGGTACTTGCCCATCAGCGTTTCGGCCGCATGCGCCAGCGCTTCCAGGCGCGGCAAGCCCAGGAACCCGCAAGTCCCTTTCACGGTGTGCACGAGACGGAAGATATTATCCAGAATCTGCGCGTTGTTCGGTTCCTGCTCGAACTTCACCAGCTCGACGTCCACAACGTCCAGGCTCTCGGTCGTTTCGGTCAGGAATTCGCGAAGTAGATCATCCATAACGTCCCCTCGGCACTCTCGCGTTGCGCACCCCATGGCGGGCAATAAGGCCTGCATGTGGGCGTGCTGTGTTTGGGTCCTGCCCGCTCACTGGGAGAGCGGGTAATGAACCGGATTACCGCTGATTGTTGGGGAAACTCGTTAAAAAGCTCTGAAATCAGGCGCAGAAAAACGGCATGCGCCACTCGGGCGCATGCCGATAAAACATTTATAAAATCAAGGGCTTGGCAGCCGGTTAATGGAAGGTAAAAACCTAGCCCGCCTGTTTGGCCGTAAAAGTGAAGTCCTCACCCGTCATGGCCGCATCGAGCTCCATGTTGAGGCTGCGGGCGACAAGCCCGGTGAAATAGGGCTGCACGCCGCGCGCATCGAGCACATCTTCCGGGCGCACGCCGCTCAGATATTTCTCTGTCTCCAAGGGAATGCGCGCCGCCTTACCGCTGGCACGCAGCGAGAAGCTCGGTGTGTCAGGCACCCCGTCCACTTTGACGGAAATCGTGCCGCCGCGCGGAATGGAGGCAAGCGCAATGACGATCATGTTGAGCAGCAGCTTCACGTAATCCTTGCCGATGGTCGCCACCGGCGCTTCCCACGTCACCTCGGCTTTTTCGCTTTGCGCATAACCGAGCGCCACATCGCGCGCGTCGGTAAGTTCCAGATGCGCCCCGGCGGACCCTGCCGCGCCGAAAGCCAGACGCGCGAATTGCAATTTCGCAGAGGCCTGGCGTGCGCTCTGGCGGATCAGATCCATGGCATGGCCGCGCATTTCCGCATCATCGTCTTCATCATCATCCAGCACTTCAAGGCCGTTGGCGATGGCGCCCACCGGGCTGATGACGTCATGGCAGACGCGCGAGCACAAAAGCGCCGCCAGTTCGAGAGCTTCGATTTCGTAATTATCGGCCATGATTCGCTTCTCCCAGGGTCTGCCAATTCGTGATTAACACCCTCTGCCCCGCCTTGCTAGCCTCTAACCCCGCGCAGAACCGGGACAGGACGCCTGCCCTTCCTGCTTGACCTTGCCGGGCTGGGGTGGTGTTCTCCGCCCAGTTTACACGCCAAGCGCCATCGCCGCCCGAACTCAGCCAGATAAAGACATGAGCATAGATTACCCTTCATTGAGCGCCGGCCTGTGCCGCATCGCCGTGGCCGCCGGGGCGGACATCATGCGTCATTATGAAGGCGGGCCGGTGGACGTCACGCAGAAGAAAGACGACTCGCCCGTCACTGCAGCCGATCAGGACGCCGAAACGCTGATCCTGAAAGGCCTGGCAGAGCTTGCCCCGGAGATCCCCGTCGTCTCCGAAGAAGCCGCCGCTGCCGGTCATATCCCGGTTTTCGGGGACGTCTTCTTTCTGGTGGACCCGCTCGACGGGACCCGGGAGTTCATCAACAAGAACGGCGAATTCACGGTCAATATCGCGCTCATCGAAAAGGGTGAGCCGACCTGCGGTGTCGTCTATGCGCCGGCCAAGCAGCGTCTCTTTTATGCCTGCGGCCCAGCGGAAGCTTATGAGCAGGATGTGGAGGCCAATGAGGCAGGCGATCTGAGCAAAGCCCCCGCCCCCCGCCGCATCAAGGTACGCGCGGTGCCCGCAGGCGGCATGATCGCCGTCGCCAGCCGCTCCCACCGCGATCACAAGACGGACGAATATCTCGACCATTACAATGTCACCGGTTTCATCACCGCCGGATCGTCGCTGAAATTCTGTCTGCTGGCGGCAGGTGAAGCCGATATTTATCCCCGCCATGGCCGCACAATGGAATGGGACACCGCAGCAGGCCATGCGGTGCTTTCAGCGGCCGGCGGCAGCGTCACGGAGCTTGACGGCACGCCGCTGCGCTACGGCAAAACCGAGCGGGGCATGGACAATCCCTACTTCGTCGCAAAAACCTGGAAGGGCCGCTAGAAACTAGTCGAGCTCCTCGCCATCGGCGATGGAGGACAGCGTTTCGCGGTCACAAATCTCGATCTCATTGTGATCGCAAAGCCGGATGAGCCCGCTGGTTTTAAACTTCGTCACCGTGCGGCTCACCGTTTCCACCGTCAGGCCCAGATAGTCGCCCATATCCGCCCGGCTCATCGGCACGGAAATCCGGTCGAGCGGTTTGGCCGCTTCACGTCCCTGCACCGTCGAGAGCCAGAGCAGGAAGGACGCCAGACGCTCCGCCGCGGTCTTGCGCCCGAGAAGCAGCATCTGCTCCTGCGCCGAAGCGATCCCGGCGGAAGCCAGCGTCAGCAGCCGGTGACCGAGCTGCGGGGAATGATCGGCAACAGTTTCAAAGCGCTGTTTCGGCAATTGGCAAAGCTTCGAACCTTTGAGCGCTTCTGCCGTGAACGTATGGTCGGTGTGAAAGGCAAGGCCGACGAAATCGCCCTTGAAGAGAAAACCCGTGATCTGGCGGCGTCCGTCGGCCAGCAGCTTGTAAAGCTTCAAGGCCCCGTCCATCACCACGTAATAGGCTTCAGCCGGATCACCTTCGAAGAAGACCGTATCACCGGCGGAAAGCTCCTTGTGGCGGGAATGTTCGGAAAGCTCGGTCAGCTCGGCATTGTTCAGCGCCGCGCAGACCGCACGCGTGCGCACATCGCAAGCCGCGCAGGGGTTGGCGATTTCAAACGTGCCGTTGAGCTGTTGGACTGAGGGCAGCCCAGTGCTGTCTGTTTTCATCAAGCTTTTGCCGACCCAAAAGCCAGCCTCCAGAAAAAAGATGAGATGGAGTTTAGAGCCTGAAGGAAATCACGGCAATGGGGTGTTGAATTTCGGGGTTGCGCAAGACGATATGACGCAGAAATCCGCCACCTGGATAGCCGCTATGCAAATGCGTCGCATTGGTTTGCTCATGAGGAACGCTTGCGGGATAGCCGAAGGCAAGCGCGGCAAACGCGTGGCTGGCGGCGAGGCCGGACCAAGCCCCCGTTCGGTCCAGCCCCGCGCCAGCCCCACTCACGCGCCGGCAAAGCCGGGGGAGTGGAAATGATGCCGAAGACGCCCCCCAAACGTCACGTCTTCGGGCGGCCGGTTCCCATATGCGCGAGGACAAGGATATGGGGCCCGGCACCCCTGATAGGTGCAAAGCCTATGCCGCGCCGAACACCGCACGTAATGCGTGTGATTCGGCGAAAAACCGGGAGTTGAGAGAAACGCGTCCTACGCCCGTCCCATCTCTACAAGACACAGGACCGTAGAACCTGTGCCCGTCTGGCACAGATTCAGAAAAGGAGGGAACGGGATTAGAGAGCTGGGAGCGCCTTAAGGTTTCCTGACCCAGTTACCCGAAGCATCTTCCACATAAGTGCCGGAGGCGGCATTGCCGATGAGCTTGGCGCCGGCAAGCTGCTCCACCGCCGCCAGGGTGGAGCCTGCCGTCTTTTCCGCGATCGAGCGGTAGGCATCGCGCCGGCGCAGATTGATGTCGTCTACCATGCGCACAATATCGGCGGACGGCGCGGAGACCACGATCCCCACATAGCCGTTGCGCTTCTCACCCACTTCCCCGCGCGCTTTGGCGGCATCGAGACTGTCGGCGAATGCAGGCAGCGTCAGGCCCGCCACCATGAGCGTCAGCGCCCCGAAGAAAAGAGCCGTGAGAAAGTGACGGCGCTGCCGGCTCTCGGGCCGGGCGGCGGCAAGCGTTCGGGCGCGGGCATTCGGGAAATCACGCATCAGAAAATCTCCGGGTTCTGGGCAAGCAGATCGTCGAGTTCGCGGTCCACTTTCACGCGCACTTCCTGCTCGATCTTGACATTGAGATTGATTTCGATGGGCTTATCCGGCGCCTCGATTTTCACCGTCGGCTGACAGGCGCCAAGCGCCAGCGCCAAAGCGCCCAGAAAAGCGCCGCGAGAAGAGTAACGGAGGATAGTTGTCTTCATGGCGCAGGCGTTCCTTGCTCGCGAATGACATCCAAAGCTCTAAAACCCACCGTACCACGCTGCAGAAGTTCGGCAAACGCCGCTTCGGTGCGGATGTTTATTTTGAAGGGATAGCCGTCATAAAGGTCCGGGTTCGCCCCTTCGATGAAAAGACCGAGCGTCAGCCTGTCCAGCGCATTGCCGTTCAGCGTCATCTCCAGCCCCTTGTAATGAAAATTCTTCAGCGCCTGAAAAACAAGGTCGCTTTGCCCGCCGGTCTTCGCCTCACCTGCGGGGCCATTATAGGCAAGAACGCCTTCGCCTTCCGCTTTGAGCTTGCCTTCTTTGACGAGCACCTTGCCCTCCTCGATAACGACCGGCACATAGCCGCTTACCCGGCCCGTGCCGCTTGCCCCATCGAGCGCCAGAAGCTCCAACAACTTATCCAGCGCCACCTGGCGCACGCGCAGCGTGAAGCCTTGCGACGGGGCAGCCGGTTCGATTGCGCCTTCATCGAGCGAAATCGTGCCGCCTGCAAAAGGCCATGATGCTTCTTGAACCTGAACCGCGCCTGAAGGCTCAAGCTCGAATTGCACCTGCCCGTCCAGAAGCTCGATCCCGGCGGAGATGCGCCCCACCGCGAGACGCTGCGGCCCGGCCGTCACAGGCGGTATCAGCGAGGCAAGCGTAACCTTACCCTCGATCCCTTCAATCCGTGCGGCGGTCGTCGAAAACCCGAAACCGCGCAGCGCCGCCTCGCCTTTGCTGGAAAGCTTGCCGTCCCGCCAGGAAAGCTGTGCCTTACTGGACAGCTCTCCTACAGCCCGTGTGATATGGCCTTTGAGGAGGGGCATAACGCGCGCAAGTTCCAGCTGCCCCGGCGCAAAGGTCGTGAGCGGCAGGGTAACCGTCAGCCCGCCTTTGTTCTTTGAAAGATCGTGCTGGGCGCTCAGCCGCGCCTCGAGCCGCCGCGCAGGCGCGCCCGCCGCGCTTTGGGCAAGTCCGTTCCAGGCAAGCACGCCTTTTTGGAGCGTGCCCTTTCCCGAAACCTGCAAAGGCGCGAAGCGGGGAACGGGCGCCTTGTCTTTCACCGCAAGACCGGAAAGCGTGAAGGTGGATGTAAGCGCCCCCTCTCCCGCCTCCGTTGCGAGCGAGGCGCTTCCTTCCATGTCGATCCCGCTCAAAGCCACGGCATATTCATCCAGCGCGATTTGCCCGCCGGCCGCTTTCCAGTCGAGCCGGGCACCCGGCGCGCCGTTTTCGACGCGCAGCTCAAGTACCGGCATCTGTCCTTTGGCGAAGGCCCGGCGCACGCCTTCCCGGCGCACCTCAAAGGGAAAAGAAGGAAGCGTCAATGACGCCTCGCCCACGCCGGTGCCGGGTGAAAAGACAAACGCGCCACCCTCACCGGGACAAAGCTGCAGCGCCCCAACCCGCGCCGCATAAGGCACACCTTTCCATGCAAGCTCCGGCGGCAGATCAAGCTGCGCGCATTCTTCCAGCGCAAGGCGCAGCGTGCCGTCCTGCCAGCGCACGTCGCCGCTCGCCCTGAGCTTTAGATCACCGAGCGGCGTTTGCGCTTCAAAGACCGCATCCTGAAAGAAAAGCGGCGGAACAAAACTCACGCCTCCCTGGGTCCCGCTTTCTCCGCTTCCTTGAAGGAGGGGGCCAAGCGCACCGAAGCCGAGCCCGGTTTCTTCATCATAAGAAAGACGCAGATAAGGAGAGATGACCTCGATGCCGGAAAGGCCCGCCATGCCGCCAAGGAGCGAAGTGATACGCACCTGCACCCGCTCGGCGCTGAAGGTAGGGTCTTCCGCCGGGCCGATGCGCAGCGCGGCGATATCGACACCGCTGAAGCCTGCTTCTTCCACCTCGAAGGAAAATTCCGCGATCCCCTGACCGCTCAGATAATCACTGGCAAAGGCTTCCAGAAGCGCCGCCCGGTTCTGCCAGCCCCAAAAAAGCCCGGCACCCAGCGCCGCCAAAAGCAACAAGAAAAACAGCCCGAGACGGCGCAGGCCGCGGCGCGGCTTCTCGCCGCCGGTTTCGGCCTGAGGCTGCGGCATGTGCGGACCGGTATCGTCTTTATCCAGGCTCAAATCGTCCCCCAAAAGTGCCGCGGGCAGCTGAACTGCGCTCCTTCTGAAGATGGCGGCCATATGGGCCAAAAAATAGGCAAAAAAGCGCGAATTTCAGGATTTTTTCCCTCAAAACCGGCCGGCCCCGTTCTGGCCCCGTTGCTGCCATGTTTCGCAGGCACAAAAACGGCCTGCTTTCGTTATTTTGCCGTTTTACGGAGTGAGGATGTGTGCGAATACGGCACAGTGCCGGGTTTCAGAACGGATCGCGCAGCCGCCTCCAGACGAAAATTCGAGGGTAAGCGCCGGGGGGCCTTGCAACAAAGGATAATGAAATGCCGCGTTTGAAAACATTCGCCGTCTTGGGCATGCTGAGCCTTGGAACGCTGGGGATCGCCGCCCTTGCCGCGCCTGCGGCCAAAGCCGCAGAGCCGAACGAGCCCGCCCCCAACGTCGAAAGCCGAAATGAAGGCAAGACCTTTTCCGAGGACGAGGTTTTCCAGGCCGCCAGCAATTTCCTGGGGGAAACGGCTGAAGGGCTCGCCGAAGTCATCCACGCGGTCTTCGCTGAATATGGTGAACCCAATGCCTATATAGCCGGGCAGGAAGGCAGCGGCGCCATCGGCGTCGGCCTGCGCTACGGCTCCGGACAGCTGGTCATGAAGGACGGCCCGCGCGCCGAAGTCTTCTGGCAGGGGCCTTCGGCAGGTTGGGATTTCGGGGGTAATGCCTCGAAAGTCTTCACGTTGGTCTATAACTTGCCTGACACCGGGCAGATCTACCAGCGGTTCCCCGGCGTGGAAGGCAGTGCCTACTATGTCGGCGGCGTCGGCGTGAACTATCAGCAGCGGGGCGATATTGTCCTCGCGCCCATCCGGGCAGGGGTTGGCCTGCGCCTTGGGGCGAATGTCGGGTATCTGAAATACACGCGCGAGCGTGAGTGGCTGCCATTCTGATGCGGCCCTGACGATAGGAAAGAGGGGGAATAGGCATGATTGAAGGGCTGATGATCTTTGCCCTGGGGTTTTTCCTGGCAACCCTCTTTGCCATCATGGCCGCGCAGTTCATCTGGCGCCGCGCCGTGGCTGCAACGACAAAGCGCCTTGCGGCGGGCGAGGCCGGTGAAGACGGTGAAGCCGAAGGCGGCCCGTCGGCCCGCATCGGCGCCTTGCAGGCTCAAGTCGCAGCCCTTGAAGAAGAGCTTGCCGCCAAGACCTCCGAGATCGCCGCGCTTTCCTCCCGCAACCGGAAGATCGGCACCCATCAGGCCGAAGAAAATGCGGCGCTGACCCGTGAAGTGAGCGGGCTGCAGGAAGCGCTTGCAGGCGCGAGAGCCGATCATGAAGCGGCAAATGCAGAGCTTGCCGAACAGCGCGCCCGCATCGCGTCTCTTGAAGACGCGCTCAGGGACGCCGAAGCCCGGCGCAAGGAAACCGGACGCCAGGCGCGCGATGTCGCCGAAAGCGCCCGTAAGCTTGCCGCACTTCTGCAGGAGCCGGAAGAAGCCCCGGCCCCTGCCCAGCCTCAGGCGCGCCCGCAAACCGCTGCCCGCCCCGCCGACCCCGAAGCGCCCAAAGCAGGGGATGAACGCCCCGCCCCGATCAAGGCGCAGCCTCCCGCCTGGGCAAACGTCGTTCCTGGGGCAGGAGCAGCAGCAGCCGGAACAGCTCAGGCCCACCATGCCGAGAAGACGGCAGAGGGAGAAAACACCGCCGCGCTCTCCAGCGAGGAATATGAAGAGATCAGAGAATCGCTTCTCTCCTTCTCCGACGGCGTAAAAGAAGAATTCGGCGACCGGGAGGAGGAAAACGAAGAGGAGGAGCACAGCGCTCACACGCCCGCCTCGCTCGAACGGAACCTCGAAGACCGCATCAAAGCGCTGCAAGAAGGCTCGCCCATCGCCTAAGTATTAATAAAATGTAGTCACAGCACTCTTTCATCTGCCGCCTTTTGCAACTCACCATCTGTTGCCACGCTAAAACAAATGCCGCATCCTTCCGGGGTGCGGCATTTTGCGTAAGGACTGTGCGTCCGTGTCGCGTTGCCCGGTCATTGATAAAGACCGACAAGACGATCTGATGGATGCGACTTCTGGGGGTGGCAGATATCGTTGCCGGAGGGGCACATACGCAAATCAATGGGGGGCGATCGGCATATGCCGGCCATCCACTTGATCTATGCCAAAGCGCCTCTCCCTGCCCCGCCCTAAAAGAAGCCGCTGAGGCAATATTCAGGAGATTCCGATGGCGGCTTCCAAAGAAGCAGGCGCGGGCACATTCGGCGCAGCGACGCTTGGCGTCGGCGCCGCATTTGTACTAGGCGCGTTCCTAAGCATTTATATCGCAGCAAAAACGCATGAAGCGGCGATGGCCACCCATGCGACCTTCTTTCTGCTGTTCTTCGTTTTCGGGCTCTTTGCCCTGGGCAAGCGTCATTTCGATGCGCTGGAGCGCGGTCCCGACCCGCAGGCCCAGGACGGCGTGCAATATAGCGACGGCGTCATCCGCGCCGGTGTCATCGCAACACTCTTCTGGGGTATTGCCGGCTTCGCCGTGGGCGTGCTCATCGCCTTCCAGCTCGCCTTTCCGGTGCTCAATTTCGACGTTTCCTGGCTGTCCTTCGGCCGGCTGCGTCCGCTGCACACCTCGGCGGTGATTTTCGCTTTCGGCGGCAACGCGCTGATCGCGACGTCTTTTTATGCCGTGCAACGCACCTGTAAGACGCGCCTTGCCGGCGACATCGCCCCCTGGTTCGTCTTCTGGGGCTACCAGCTCTTCATCGTGCTGGCCGCCACGGGCTACCTGATGGGCGTCACCCAGTCGAAGGAATATGCGGAGCCCGAATGGTATGTGGATCTCTGGCTGACCATCGTCTGGGTCGTCTATCTCTTGGTCTTCCTCGTGACGCTGGCCAAACGGCGCGAACCCCACATTTATGTGGCCAACTGGTTCTACCTCGCCTTCATCGTCACCATCGCGATGCTGCATATCGGCAATAACCTGTCGATCCCCGTCTCGCTTCTGTCCGTCAAGAGCTACACCTTCTTTGGCGGCGTGCAGGACGCGCTCATCCAGTGGTGGTACGGCCACAACGCGGTGGGCTTCTTCCTAACCGCCGGCTTCCTCGGCATGATGTATTACTTCGTGCCGAAGCGGGCGGAGCGGCCGGTTTATTCCTACCGTCTGTCGATCATCCACTTCTGGGCGCTGATCTTCCTTTATATCTGGGCAGGTCCGCACCACCTTCACTTCACCGCACTGCCCGACTGGGCGCAGACCCTCGGCATGACCTTCTCCATCATGCTCTGGATGCCTTCCTGGGGCGGCATGATCAACGGCCTGATGACGCTGTCGGGCGCCTGGGACAAGCTGCGCACCGACCCCGTCATCCGCATGCTCGTCGTCTCCATCGCCTTTTACGGCATGTCCACCTTCGAAGGCCCGGTCATGTCCATCAAGGCGGTGAACTCGCTCAGCCACTACACGGACTGGACGATCGGCCATGTGCATTCCGGCGCGCTCGGCTGGGTGGGCTTCGTTTCCTTCGGCGCGATCTACTGCCTCGTGCCCTGGCTGTGGCGGCGCAAGGAGCTTTACTCCCTTGCCCTCGTCTCCTGGCACTTCTGGGTCGCAACGCTCGGGATCGTGCTCTACATCACCTCCATGTGGGTCTCCGGCATCATGCAGGGCCTGATGTGGCGGGCGTATAACGACCTCGGCCTCCTCGAATATTCCTTCGTGGAAACCGTGGAAGCGATGCATCCCTTCTACATCATCCGCGGGCTAGGCGGCGTTCTGTTCCTGCTTGGCGCGCTGATCATGGTCTACAACGTCTACCGGACCATCCGCGGCGATGTGCGCCAGGGCGAAAAGCTCGACGCAGCGCCCGCAGGTTCCGGCCAGATCATCGCAACACCGGCCGAGTAAGGAGGCTCTCACGATGGCTAGATTCAAGCATGAAACCATCGAGAAGAACTCGATCCTTCTTCTCGTTCTGACCCTGATCACGGTCGCGATCGGCGGTATCGTCGAAATCGTCCCCACCTTCCTCATCAACACCACGATCGAGGATGTGGAGGGCGTGCGCCCCTATACCCCGCTGGAGCTGAAGGGCCGCAACATCTATATCCGTGAAGGGTGCTACACCTGCCACAGTCAGATGGTGCGCTCGCTGCGCTCGGAAGTGGAACGTTACGGGCACTATTCGCTGGCCGCGGAAAGCAAATACGACCACCCCTTCCAGTGGGGCTCGAAGCGGACGGGGCCCGACCTTGCCCGCGTCGGCGGCAAATACTCGGACGAGTGGCACCGCATTCATATGCAGAACCCGCGCGCGGTGGTGCCTGAGTCCATTATGCCGGGTTACGGCTTCCTTGCCAAAACGCCGCTCAATTACCGCGACATCGAGAACGATCTGAAAGCCATGCGCATGACGATCAGCCAGGCCTATAGCGAAGAGCAGATCGCCAATGCCCGGGCCGACCTTGAAGCGCAGGCCGACCCTGAATCCGATTATGACGGGCTGCAGGAACGCTATGCCAAGGCCCAGGTGCGTGATTTCGACGGTAATCCCGATGAGATCACCGAGCTCGATGCGCTCATCGCCTATTTGCAGATGCTGGGAACGCTCGTCGATTTCAGCGCCTATGAAGACGTTGTCTTCGAGCAGCAATAGGAGGCTTCAGTGACCTATGAAGATTTTTCACACTTTGCCGGCACCTGGGGTCTCGTTTTCCTCTTCGTCTTGTTCATCGGCGCGATCGCTTACGCTTTCTGGCCGTCCAACAAGAAGAAGTTCGAAAAAGCCTCCCGCCTGCCCCTCAACGATGAAGAGAAAGGGGAAGAGAAGAAATGAGCACCCCGCATAAAGACGAAGTCACCGGCGTCGAAACCACGGGTCATGAGTGGGACGACATCCGCGAGCTTAACAATCCGCTGCCCAAATGGTGGGTCTATACGTTCTACGCCACCATCGTCTGGTCGGTCGCCTATTTCATCTTCATGCCGTCCTGGCCCGTCTTCTGGAACGGGGAATGGACGGCGCTGGAAGGCGTTCTGGGCTATAGCCAGCGCGGCGCCGTGACGGAAGAACTTGCCGCCATCGATGAGGGCCGGGCCGAATATATGCAGTCCATCGCAGCGACGGACATTTCCAAGATTCAGGCCAATCCTGAATTGATGGAACTGGCCGTTGCCGGGGGCAAGGCGCTTTTCGGCGACAATTGCGCGCCTTGTCACGGCTCCGGCGCGCAAGGCTTCAAAGGCTATCCCAACCTCAATGACGACAACTGGATTTGGGGCGGCACGCTCGAAGCCATCCAAACCACGATCACCCACGGCATCCGCTGGGAACTGGATGACGACACCCGCTTCAACATGATGCCGCGCTTTCTTACCGACGGGATCTTGAACCGGGAAGAAGTGAGCAATGTCACCGATTACGTCATGGCCATTTCCGGTCAGGGCGAAATGACGGCGGGCGCAGAAGCCGGCGCGGAAATCTTCGGCCAGCAATGCGTTGCCTGCCACGGCGAGACGGGCGCAGGCAATCAGGAACTGGGCGCGCCCAACCTGACCGACGCCATCTGGCTTTATGGCGGCAACCGCTCCGACATTTACGAAAGCATCGCCAAGGCACGCGCCGGCGTGATGCCCGCCTGGGGCGGCCGCCTTTCCGATGCGGAGATCAAGGAGCTGACGCTCTACGTGCACACGCTGGGCGGCGGTCAGTAAGGCCGCCTGGACGGATAGACGACCCGGCAAGGCCCTGCCCCAAAGGGCGGGGCCTTGCTCTTTTAAAGACGGCTCCAGGTAAATCTGGCTGGTGACAAAATGGCGCAGCGTCAAATCGCCGGGCCGCCCCCCTAAAGAGCCCTCTTTATAAGAGCAAGACAGAAGGTCCATTCTTGCCTCCCGGAGAGTTATATGGCGAGCGATGTCTTGAGTGCTTCTCCTGCCGACAAACTGGCTGGCCTTGCCCGCCAGGCCGCTGATTTTGATGCTGCCCACGGCAAGGACGGCGAAACGATCACGGCAGTCAACGCAGAACAGAACCGGCCCCTTTTCGCCAGCCGCGTCAAAGTCTACCCGAAGCTCGTGCACGGCACTTTCCGGCGGCTGAAATGGGCCGTTATGGCCATCACGCTCGCCATCTACTACATCACCCCCTGGCTGCGCTGGGACCGGGGCCCGAATGCGCCAGATCAGGCGGTGCTGCTCGATCTGCCCGCCCGGCGCTTTTATTTCTTCTTCATCGAAATCTGGCCGCAGGAAATCTACTACCTGACGGGCCTGCTCATTCTGGCATCGCTGCTGCTCTTCCTCGTCACCTCCCTCGCCGGGCGTGTCTGGTGCGGCTATACCTGCCCGCAAACGGTCTGGACGGACCTCTTCATTTATGTGGAACGTCTCTTCGAGGGTGAACGTGCGGCCCGTATCCGTCTCGACAAAAGCCCCTGGTCGCTTGGCAAGCTTGCCCGCAAGACCGGCAAGCACATCGTCTGGCTTCTGATCGCCATTGCCACGGGCGGGGCCTGGGTTTTCTATTTCGCCGATGCGCCGGCGCTTGCAAGCGATCTCGTCACCCTCGATGCGCCGCTCATCGCTTATATCTTTATCGGCCTTTTCACCGGCACGACCTATCTTTTGGGCGGCATCGCCCGCGAACAGGTCTGCACCTATATGTGCCCCTGGCCGCGCATTCAGGGCGCCATGTTCGACGATGATTCCCTGCTGGTCTCCTATAAACCCGATCGGGGCGAGCCGCGCGGACCCCACAAAAAAGGCACGAGCTGGGACGGGCGCGGGGACTGCATCGATTGCGGCCAATGCGTCGCAGCCTGCCCCATGGGCATCGACATCCGTGACGGCATGCAGCTGGAATGCATTCAATGCGCGCTCTGCATCGATGCCTGCAACGAAATCATGGACAAGGTGGAGCGCCCGCGGAACCTGATCGGTTACGACACGCCGGCCAATAAGGAAGCCCGCCGCCTCGGCACGAAAGAAAAAGTGCGCCTCATCCGTCCGCGCACCGTCATCTATTCCGGCCTGCTCCTGCTTGTTAGCGCCATCATGATCAACACCTTCGCCACCCGTGCGCAGCTCGAGGTGAACGTGTTGCGCGACCGTAACCCGCTCTTCGTCAAGCTGTCCGATGGCAGCATCCGGAACGGTTATCAGGTCAAGATCCTGAACATGGACCACGAGGCAGCCGACTTCCGCGTCGCCATCGAAGGCCTGCCCGAAGGCGTTTTGACCGTGCAGGGCCGCGACACCCAGGGCGCGCAGATCGTGCCGGCAGCGGCCGACAGCCTGGAATCCATCAAAATGTATGTCATTCTGCCGGTGGACGCACTCGGCCGGCTCGACGACGGGGAAGCTGATTTCACCTTCACCGTGGAAAATCTGCGCACGGGCGAAATGGTAGAAAACGACACGGTGTTCAGAGGACCGCAAAAATGAGCCAGCATCCGGATTTCAAACCGGCCACCTGGGCGGGCATCCTCACGGGACGTAAGTTCTTGCTCTATCTCGGCGCCTTCTTCTTCGTCGTGATCGGCGCCAACATCATCATGTCCTACTACGCCCTTTCCACCTTCGACGGGGTGGAAACGCAAAACGCCTACCGCAAGGGCCGCGCCTATAATGATGTGCTGGCCGCCGCCAAAGCGCAGGAAGAACGCGGCTGGACGCTCGATGTCAGCCATAACGTCACCCCCGCTCTCGACACGACATTGCTTTTCGCAATGAAGGATAAGGAGGGCGCGCCGCTTACCGGGCTCGACTTCTCGCTGGTGCTCCGCCGCCCGGTATCCGAAGGCAAAGACCGGGCGCTTTCAGCGGTTGAAACCCGGCCCGGGACGTATGAAGCTGTTCTGACCCTGCCCGCCGCCGGCAATTGGCTACTCGACATTTCAGCCCACCGGCAAGGCGAGCTTCTATATGCCGAAGAAAAAAGAGTATTCCTGACGGCGGACGGTTCATCTCCCGCCGGTACGGACGAGGCGAAAGCGCAGTAACGCCATGGCTCAGGCCCTTGCCGATCATTATGTGCGCCCCCACGGAGAAGACGAGGCCGAGCTCGACCTGATCGTCGACGGCATGCATTGCGCCGGCTGCATGAACAAGATCGAAAAAGGTCTCGGCACACTCGACGGCATCACCTATGTACGCGCCAATCTGTCCACCAAGCGCGTTGCCGTGCGCTGGCAGCGCCGCGCGCATATTCCTCCCATCACCGAAAAACTGAGCGAGCTTGGCTTCGAGGCCGTCCCCTATGACCCGCAAATCATGGGCGCGCTCGATGAGGAACAGGGCCGCGATCTTTTGCGCGCCACAGGCGTTGCCGGTTTTGCCGCCGCCAATGTCATGCTGCTTTCCGTTTCCGTCTGGTCCGGGCTTGTCAGCGACATGGAAGTGGAAACGCGCGCGCTCTTTCATTGGATATCGGCGCTGATCGCCCTTCCCGCAGTCGCCTATGCAGGCCAGCCCTTTTTCAAATCCGCCTTCCGGGCCTTGAAAGCCGGGCACACCAATATGGATGTGCCGATTTCCCTCGCCGTCATTCTTTCGGCGGGTATGAGCCTCGTTCAAACCATCACCCATGCCGAGCACGCCTATTTCGATGCGAGCGTCAGCCTGCTCTTCTTCCTGCTGATCGGGCGCTATCTCGATGTAAAGGCGCGCAGCAAAGCCTGCTCGGTGGCGCAAAACCTTTTGGCACTCCGGGCCGTTGCCGCCAACGTCATCATGCCGGACGGCACCATCAGCGCCGTCCCCGTGGACAGGCTCGATCCGGGGATGAAAATTTCCGTGGCAATCGGCATGCGCCTTCCCGCCGACGGGGTGGTGCTGGAAGGTATGAGCGATATCGACAAATCACTCGTCACCGGCGAAACCGTGCCGGAAACGGCGGCTCCCGGCACGAAGGTCTTCGCGGGCACGATGAACCTCGGCGCCGCGCTCACCGTGCGCGTCACCGCCCGCAACGATGAAACGCTGCTCGCCGAAATCGTGCGTCTGATGGAAGCGGCCGAGCAGGGCCGCGCGGGCTATGTACGCCTTGCCGACCGGGTCTCGCGCTATTACGCGCCTGCCGTCCACGCGCTCGCCGCCGCCACGCTGCTTCTCTGGCTGGCGCTCGGCGCGGGCTGGCAGACGGGCCTTCTCAACGCCGTCGCCGTGCTCATCATCACCTGCCCCTGCGCCCTTGCCCTTGCCGTTCCCATCGTGCAGGTCGTGGCGACGGGCCGCCTTCTCCAGCGCGGCATTCTCGTCAAATCCTCCGACGGGCTGGAAAAACTCGCCGATATCGACACGGTGTTTTTCGACAAGACCGGCACACTGACCGAAGGCAAGCCCGAGCTGTGCAACCGCGAAGAAATTCTGGACGCGGACCTGTCGCTCGCCGGCGCACTTGCCGCCCGCTCCAAGCATCCGCTCTCCGAAGCCATGACCCGCGCCGCCGCCGGCATGCCGCTGGCCGAGATCAGCGATCTGAAAGAGCACCCCGGCCTCGGCCTTTCAGCTATCTGGCGGGGACAGGAAATCCGCCTCGGGAAAAAAGCATTCGCGCTGGAAGGTTTGGCCGAAGCGGAAAACGTGCGACCGGGGCAAGGCGCCAATGCGTCCGAGTTCTGGCTTTCCGGCCACGGCGCGCCTTGCCGCTTTCTCTTCACCGACCGTCTGCGCCCCGACGCGGAGGCGATTATCCATGCCCTGCAGGCGCGCGGCCTGCCCGTCAAATTGCTTTCCGGCGACAGGGAAGAAATCGTCGCCGCCACCGCCAAGCGCCTTGCTATCATCGACTGGCAGGGCGAATGCACGCCGCAGCAAAAGATCGCGGCGCTGAATGCAGCAGAAGCGGACGGCAAGCGCGTGCTGATGATCGGGGACGGGCTGAACGATGCGCCCTGCCTGAAAGCCGCTTATGTTTCCATGTCGCCGGCCAGCGCCGCCGATATTTCCCAAACGGCGGCGGATTTCATTTTTCAGGGCCAGAAACTTGCCCCGGTTCTCGAGGCGGTACGCATTGCAGGTATTTCCCGCCGCCTCGTGTTGCAGAATTTCGGCCTTTCCTTCGCTTACAACGCGGTTGCCATTCCGCTTGCCGTGATGGGCTTCGTGACGCCGCTCATTGCCGCCGTCGCCATGTCCGCTTCTTCGCTTTCGGTGATTGGCAACGCGCTCCGGCTCAACCTCACCCGCTTTCAGGAGCGCTGAGCCATGGAAGCGCTGCTCTTCCTCATCCCCGTGGCCCTTGGCCTCGGCCTTCTGGGACTTGTCGCGTTCCTCTGGTCGCTCAAGACCGGGCAATATGACGATCTTGATGGCGCAGCCGAACGCATTCTCTTCGAAGATGAAAACGAAGAGGCGCCCGAAGAGCCGAAAGAGAAACAAAAACGCTAGTTCGTCTGCGCGGTGATGTCCCGGTAGGCATGCCAGGTCGCATGACCGATCAGCGGGAAGGCGATAATCATCCCCACCAGCAACGTGGCAAGACCCGCCGCCATGATGACCGCGATAAGCCAGGCCCAAAGCAGAAGCTCTTTGGGATGGCGCAGCACGGCAAGCGCGCTTTCGCCCATAGCGCTCACCGCATCCATGTCCCGCTCCATCAGCATGGGTACGGAAATCGCCGAGATCGCAAAAACAAAAGCCGCAAGCACCGCACCCACCGCCGTGCCCATAACCATCAGGCCGAGCCCGTGACTGGTGAAGAACAACGTTTGCAGGAAATTGGAAAGCGGCGGAAAGCCTTCCCCACCGAAAAAGAGCGCAAAGAGCAGCGTGGCAAGGCGCATCCAGATGAGCAGCACCAGCATCAGCGCGCCGCCCAGCAAAGCAAGCTGCGAGGGTGATTTCGTGGCGACGAAAAAAATATCGCGCAAATGCAGCGGCTCACCCGCCTCGAGCCGGCGGCTTGCTTCATAAAGCCCGACGGCCAGCATCGGCCCGACCAGCATGAACCCTGCAGCCATGGCAAGCGCCACGGCGCTCCAGCTGAGCACCGCCAGACCGGCCACGATGGCAACGGAAACACCGAAAAAGACCAGGCCGTAAGTCAGGCTGATGCCCGGCACGGCCCACATATCGCGCCAGCCAAGCGCCAGCCACCGCCAGGGCGAATCCATTGAAAGCGGTGCCCCGGATGCTCGCTCCCCTGCCTGACTTCCTGTCTGTCCCCCAGCTTGTCCCATCACCATGCTCACGCTCGTTCCTCCCGCGCAAAACCAGCCCCTGCCTTAAGGCTGTTTCACGACCACCCGCCATGAGCATAGCGGGGAAAATGCGCCCGGCAATCCCGCCGCGCATGCCGCCCGGATAAAGGCCCGCCGAAAGCGCCGGAAGCTTCGTCCTGGAATCGCCCAAAAAGCGGCCGCAGTTTCCCGCCAATTTTGCTTGCGTCATTTGGGCGCAGCGCGGAGCAGCGCACAACTTGACCCTGCGTCATATGGCGGAAAACATGAAAAACCCCGTAGTTACAAAGCATTAACCGGCGCTTAAAGAATTAAACAATGTGCTGCAATGCAAAAAATTGGAATTGACAGGATGTCAGAAATGGCCGATAAAAAGCTCACCAAGCCCGGCAGCCAACCTCCTCCCTGGCTAAGGGCTTCGAAAAAAGAACCGCCTGCGCTCTCCTCCTCCTCCCCCCGCGCAGGCGGTTTCTTTTTGCCTAAATGCCGGATATCGCGTTCTCAGAAGCGCCTTCGGTTTCCCATGCAGACCCGCTCGAATCGCACCGCGCTCAGCGTGTGCCCCGGATCACTTCGATCTGACGGACCACCGCGCCGGTCTTCGCATCGACCACACGGATTTCCTCGCCCTTATCGGTATGAAGATACAGCACCAGCCGTTCCTCATCCCCGCCAAGCGAGAGAAGACGCTCCCCGGCCTTCAGATGAATGCGGCCATTCGGGCCCGCCTCTTCTCCTGATCCCTCGTCGGCGCGCGGCGCCGCGATCTCACCTGCATCTTCGCGGGCAAGGCCGCGCGGGTCTTCCCCATCGGTTTTGGAGGCGCGCAGCGCCATAACAATGACGACGAAAACAAAACCGAGCAGCAGCACCAGCCCCATGGCAATCACGATAGCCAGCTGCACCATCTGCCGTGTGGAAAGCGCCGAGCGGCCCGCCTCCGCGTCTCCCGCGCCTTCTATTTCATTCGTTTCCATCTCACTCCCTTCAGGGATATTGTCAGGCATGATGTCCTCTCACGATTCTTCACCCGATTCTTCTTCTGCCCCGCCCGCGCCTGATGCCGCATCAGGCGGCACCACCATAACCGTCCACGCGGAAGAAGACGACAAGGGCGTCCGGCTCGACAAGTTTTTGACGGACAAGCTGGCGCATCTGCCCGAGCCGCCGAGCCGCGCGCGCATGCGCGTGCTTATCGAGACGGGCCAGGTCATCGAAGCGGAAGGTAAGCCGAGCAGCATGGCGATCGAGCCTTCAGCCAAGGTGAAGCCGGGGACGGCCTTCACCATCACCCTGCCGCCGCCCGCCCCCGCCGAGCCGCAGGCCCAGGACATTCCGCTCAACATCGTTTTTGAGGACGACACGCTCATCGTCATCGACAAGCCTGCCGGGCTTGTCGTTCATCCCGCCCCCGGCAATCCGGACATGACGCTGGTCAATGCGCTGCTTGCCCATTGCCCGGACGGCTTCACCGGCATCGGCGGGGAAATACGCCCCGGCATCGTCCACCGCATCGATAAGGACACGAGCGGCCTCCTCGTCGTCGCCAAGACAGAAGGGGCGCTCAAGGCCCTGCAAGCCCAATTCGCCGCTCACGGGCGCGATGGGCGTCTCTCGCGCGCCTATATCGCCTTTGTCTGGGGCAAGCCCGGCACCTTCCGCGGCACGATCGACGCGCCCCTCGGCCGCTCCGCCCAGAACCGGCGCAAAATGGCGGTGCGCAAGGACGGGCGCGAGGCGATCACGCATTTTCAGGTCACCGAGGCCTATGGCGAGCCGGAAGCGCTGGTAAGCCGCCTCATATGCCGCCTTGAAACCGGCCGCACCCACCAGATCCGCGTGCATTTGACCCATAAGGGCCACCCGCTGCTCGGCGATCCCATCTATGGCGGCAGCCATGCCACCCGCAAGGTCAAGCTCAGCCCGGACGCCCAGGCCTGCCTCGCCGCCTTGGGCCGCCAGGCCCTGCACGCCTGTGAACTGGGCTTTGAACACCCGGTAACGGGCGAGCAACTGCTCTTCGAAAGCCCGCTTCCCGCCGATCTGGCGGCGCTGGAGGCCGCTTTAAGGCAAACCTAACGCTGCGGCGCCAAGCCCCTTTAAGCCAGTTTAGAATTGCTTTAGAATTATGAACAAGAACCCTTTTATCCGGTGACAGGCTGCTTATATAGGCCTGACGCCAATCGGCTCTGTTGCCCTAACCGGGGCGGCAGCGCTTTAACGACCAGCCAAATGAGGGGGCTCCATGGCGACGAAATCGATTCCATCGCTGACGCCCGAAGGCTCGCTCTCCCGCTATTTGCAGGAGATCCGCAAATTTCCCATGCTCGAGCCGCAGGAAGAATACATGCTCGCCAAACGCTGGAAGGAGCATGACGATTCCGAGGCCGCGCATAAGCTGGTCACGAGCCATTTGCGCCTCGTGGCGAAAATCGCCATGGGCTACCGCGGCTACGGCCTGCCCACCGCCGAGGTGATCTCGGAGGGCAATGTCGGCCTCATGCAGGCGGTCAAGCGCTTCGATCCGGAAAAAGGCTTCCGCTTGTCCACCTATGCGATGTGGTGGATCCGCGCCTCCATTCAGGAATATATCCTGCGCTCCTGGTCGCTGGTGAAAATCGGCACCACGGCGGCACAGAAGAAGCTGTTCTTCAATCTGCGCAAAATGAAGGGCCAGCTCAAAGCCTTCGAGGAAGGCGACCTGAACCCGGAAACCGTGACGACCATTGCCGACCGGCTGGGCGTGACGACGGACGACGTCATTTCCATGAACCGGCGCCTTGCTGGCCCCGATAATTCGCTGAACGCGCCGCTGCGCCAGGACGGCGAACAATCGGGCGAATGGCAGGACTGGCTGGTGGATGATGAAGCGGACCAGGAAGTGCGCCTCGGCGACAATGAGGAGCTGGAACAGCGCCGCTCCATGCTGCAAATGGCAATGCAGAGCCTCAATGAGCGCGAAATGCACATCCTCACCGAACGCCGGCTGAAGGACGAACCGGCAACGCTCGAGGAACTGAGCCAGGAATACGGCATCAGCCGCGAGCGTGTGCGCCAGATCGAGGTGCGCGCCTTCGAGAAGTTGCAAAAGGCCATGCGCGATTCCATGAAAGAACAGGTGCAGGCCCAGCGCGAGGCGGCCCGCGCCGAATAACCCGCGAAGATCCGGGCTTTCCGCCCGCCGGAACATTGAAAACCGGAACCGGAGTGTTTGCGCGCCGGTTCCGGTTTTTTCTTGTCCCCGCTTTATGCTCATAATGGAAAGGGGCAAGCCCCCCGCGGGAGAGACAGATGCACGGCGCCAAAGGAGAACTGAGAAAGACAGAGACGCTGCAGGCTGAAAAAGCCGGGCACGCATCGGACGATGAGAACGTCCGCCAGCTTTTCTACCGCGCCATCGAGCAGCGCGACGGGCGCTATGACGGGCTTTTCTATACCGGTGTGCTCACCACCGGCATTTACTGCAAACCCTCCTGCCCGGCCCGCACGCCAAAGCTGGAAAATATCCGCTTCTTCCCCACGCCCGCCGCTGCCGAAAAAGCGGGCCTGCGCGCCTGCCTGCGCTGCAAACCGCGCGCGCCCTTCGCCGAAGAAGGAAGCTGGGAAAAAGTCCGCGCCATGTGCGCGCTTTTCGAGGAAGCCGAAGAAACGCCCTCCCTCGGCGCCCTCGCAAAAGCTGCCGGGCTTTCAGAAGGCCATGCGCAAAAGCTCTTCCGTAAAGCTTTGGGGGTCACACCGAAACAATATGCCTGCGCCATGAAGCTCGAGCGTTTCCGTAAAGCCTCCCGCGCCGGGCACTCCGTTACCCGCGCCATCTATGAAGCCGGATACGGTTCCTCCAGCCGCTTTTATGAAAAAGAATCCGCCGCGCTCGGCATGCGTCCGGCCGATTACGGCAAGAAAGGTGAAGGGCAAACGATCTTCTGGACCTGCCGCAAAACCGCGCTTGGACCCTTGCTGATTGCAAGCACCGAAAAGGGGCTCTGCACCGTGCGCTTTGGCGAAAGCGAAAAGAAGCTTGCCGCAGGCCTTGCCGAGGAATTTTCCAACGCCGCGCTTCTGAGCGCAGAAAAAGCTAAAAAGAAAGACGAAGCCTACACCCTTGAAACATGGGCGGACGCCCTCGCCCGCTATGCAGCAGGGCTCGAAGCCTGGCCTAAGCTGCCGCTCGACATCAAGGCCACCGCTTTTCAGGCGAAGGTCTGGGCGGCGCTCCGCGCCGTGCCCGCCGGAAAAACGGCAACTTATAGCGAGATCGCGGCGGCCATCGGTCTGCCCCAGAGCCAGCGCGCCGTTGCCCGCGCCTGCGCCATGAACCCTGTGGCGCTGGCCATCCCCTGCCACCGCATCCTGCCGAAATCGGGCGGCATCGGCGGCTATCACTGGGGGCCGGAGCGCAAGGAAAAGCTGCTCGATCTGGAAAAAGACCCGCCTTCGGAAACCTGATCCCCAGCCTCCCCCGCTTTGCAAAAGGGGAACCTGCCTCCCGTCCCCGCGTTCTTCTGCCAGACCCTTCTTAAAGACCGGGAACGCGGACCGTGCAGGACAACGAAACAAACAATATCCCCGGCGCAAATGGCACAGCGGGAACGAGCAGGATCGCCCTTGGCGGGGTGATGCTGCCCGGCACGGCGCTCAGCTTCCTTTCCATCCTGGCGCTCTTTTATACGCTTTATCTTGCCCAGGCGCTGATCGCCCCGGTCTTCACCGCCATCGTCGTCTCGTTTCTCTTCACGCCGCTCCTGCGCCTTTCCCCGCTGAAATATCTGCCCGATCCGGCAGCCGCTGCCATCATCGTCTTTTCGCTGCTCGGGCTTTGCGGCGGCGGGCTTTACCTCCTCGCCGATCCGGTCAGCGAATGGGCCGAACGCATCCCCAGCGCCATCGAAGAATTTCAGGAGCGCACCCGCGAGATCACGGTGCCGATGGAAGAAATGCGCGCGGCCTCCGAAAAGATGCGTGAGGCGGCTGGCAATTTTGCCAATGGCGAAGGGGAAACGGGGAGCCAGGAAGTCGTCATTCAAGAAGCAAGCGTTGCCAACCGTGCGCTGACGCTGATGGGCGAAATCGGCACCTCGCTTCTGATCTTCTTCGTCTTTCTCTATTTTGTGCTGGCGACAACGCACCTGATGCGTGACAGGATCGTGCGCATCGCTCCGCGCATTTCCGACAAGGAAAAGGCCCGGCGCATCATCCGCGACATCGAGCGGGAGATTTCCGGCTATCTCGTCTCCGTCACCTTGATCAATATCTGCCTCGGTATCGCCATCGGTCTTTGCATGTGGGCGGTCGGCCTGCCCAATCCCGTGCTCTGGGGCGCGGCCGGCATGATCCTCAATTACATCCCCTATCTGGGACCCGCCATCGGCATGGCGCTGACGGGCATTGCCGGGCTTCTGACCATGTCCGATCCGGCCTTGGCGCTTTTACCGCCCGCTTTCTATTTCCTCTGCAATCTCATTGAATCGCAGCTCGTTCTGCCCACCGTCATCGGCCGGCGCCATACGATCAACGCGGCCATGGTGTTTCTCTCCATTATTTTTTGGGGCTGGATGTGGGGCGTCATCGGCGCGGTGCTTGCCGTGCCCATTCTCGTCATCATCAAGGCGACGTTCTCGCATCTCGACAGGTTGCAGAAATTTTCCGTCTTCATCGCAGCGGAAGAACGAAAAACCCGCCCGCTGCCCGATTAAGACGCAAGGAACGGGCGGCGCGCCGGGACGTTCATGAAGAAGAGAAGAACAAAGCTGATAAGGAGACTTCCCATGAGTCACGTTTACGGCACCAGCGAAATTGTCGGTTCTTCCACCAAAAGCATCGACGATGCGATCAACCAGGCCGTGGAAACGGCGGCCAAATCGATCAAGAACCTCGAATGGTTCGAGGTGACGGATCAGCGCGGCCATATTGAAAACGGCAAGGTTGCGCATTTCCAGATCATGATCAAAGTGGGCTTCCGCTACGAACCGAAATAAGCGCCAAGTCTTCAACAAAAAACGCCCCGGTCCTGCCGGGGCGTTTTGTCTTTTGAAGGTGCAAGGCTCAATCCGCTGCGATACCGGTGCCGATCGGGCAACTCACGCCCGTGCCGCCCAGTCCGCAATAGCCATGCGGGTTCTTGGCGAGATATTGCTGGTGATAGTCCTCGGCATAATAAAATTCTGGCGCGTCCTTGATCTCCGTCGTGATCGGCGGGAAACCTTGTCCGCTCAAGGCCTTTTCATAGGCCCGCTTGCTCGCCTCCGCCGCCTCGCGCTGCGCGGGCGAGGTCACATAAATGCCGGAGCGGTACTGCGTGCCCACATCGTTTCCCTGGCGCATGCCCTGCGTCGGATCATGAGATTCCCAGAACGTCTTGAGCAGCGTTTCAAAGGACACAACTTTGGGGTCATAAACCACCAGCACGACTTCATTATGCCCGGTGCGCCCGCTGCACACTTCCTCATAAGTGGCATTGGGCGTGAAACCTGCCGCGTAGCCGACCGCCGTGACCCAAACACCGTCCAGCTCCCAGAACTTGCGCTCCGCGCCCCAGAAACAGCCAAGGCCGAAAATCACCTGCTCCATGCCTTCCGGGAACGGCCCCTTCAGCGGGCG